>Ga0209371_1000979_pt1 | contig 22063 bp, 20 predicted proteins | sample AgamicAtAmrz_FD_187165 | JGI IMG/M metagenome (GOLD analysis project Ga0209371, IMG submission 187165) | Agave microbial communities from Guanajuato, Mexico - At.Am.rz (SPAdes) (version 2) | ecosystem: Host-associated > Plants > Roots > Rhizosphere | place: Guanajato, Mexico | collected 2012-06-07
GCCTGCTGCTTGCCGCCGATATTGTCGGGCGCATCGTGGCGCGGCCGTCGGAACTCGATGTCGGCATTGTCACCGCCCTTGTCGGCGCGCCTTTCTTCATCTGGATTGTCAGACGCCAGAGGGTGCGTGAATTGTGACCATGTACGTTCCCGTCATCGAAAATCTCGTCTTCAATCGCCATGCCCGCCAGCGCCGGCGTCGTCTTGTCATCGCCGCCCTTTCGGCGCTTCTGATTGCCGCTTTCGCAACGACGCTGATGCTCGGGCAATCCTTCACGCCGCCCGGCGATGTCGTTCGCGTTCTGCTGGGGCAGGACATTGCCGGCGTAACCTTCACCGTCGGGCAGTTGCGCCTGCCGCGTGCGCTGCTGTCGATTCTGGCAGGCCTGAGCTTCGGGCTTGGCGGCGTCGCCTTCCAGATCATGCTGCGCAACCCGCTCGCCAGCCCTGACATTATCGGCATCAGTTCGGGCGCGAGTGCGGCAGCCGTTTTCGCCATCGTCGTACTGCAGATGAACGGGCCGCTGGTCTCGGTCTTCGCCGTCGCGGCCGGTCTTGGCGTCGCGCTTCTCGTCTATCTCCTGTCCTTCCGCAACGGCGTGGCCGGAACGCGGCTGATCCTCGTCGGCATCGGCGTTTCAGCCATGCTGGAAAGCTTCATCGCCTATATCCTCTCCGTCGCGCCGGCATGGACGCTGCAGGAGGCGATGCGCTGGCTGACCGGCAGCGTCAACGGCGCGAAAATCGCGCAGTTGCTGCCGCTCCTCATCGCCCTCATCCTTTTCGGCGGCCTGCTCCTCAGCCGTGCGCGTGATCTGGAAGCGTTGAGACTGGGGGACGACGCTGCAGCAGCGCTTGGTGTGAGAGTGGGGCGAACGCGCATCATCGTCATCATCGCTGCCGTGGGCATGATCGCCTTTGCAACGGCGATCTCGGGTCCCATCGCGTTTGTCGCATTCCTCTCCGGACCGATTGCGGCGCGCCTCGTCGGCAGCAACGGCTCGCTGCTCCTTCCTGCGGCGCTGGTTGGGGCGGCGCTGGTTCTGGTTGGCGATTATTGCGGCCAGTTCCTGTTACCGGGCCGTTACCCGGTCGGCGTCGTTACCGGCGCGCTCGGTGCGCCCTATCTGATTTATCTGATCGTGCGGGTCAACCGCAGCGGAGGCTCGTTATGACCGGCCACTCCCTTTCCGTGAACGGCCTGTCGGCCGGCTACGGCGAAAACCTCATCATCGAGGGACTGGATCTCACCGTTCCGCGCGGGAAGATCACCGTCATCGTCGGCGCCAATGCCTGCGGCAAGTCCACCCTGCTGCGCAGCATGTCGCGGCTCATCACGCCGCGCGCCGGCCAGGTTCTGCTCGATGGGAAAGCGATCCATCGTCTTGCCTCGCGCGACCTCGCACGGCGCATGGGCCTTTTGCCGCAATCGCCGATAGCGCCGGAGGGCATCGTGGTTGCCGATCTCGTCAGCCGTGGCCGCCACCCGCATCACGGCCTGTTCGCCCGCTGGTCGCGACAGGACGACGAGGCCGTTGCCGCAGCCCTTGTCGCCACCGATACGGTGGAACTGGCCGAGCGGCCGGTGGACGAGCTTTCCGGCGGCCAGCGACAACGCGTCTGGATCGCCATGGCGCTCGCCCAGCAGACAGACATATTGCTGCTGGATGAACCGACCACCTTCCTCGATATCAGCCATCAGGTCGAAGTGCTGGACCTTCTGACCGACCTCAACCACGCCCGGGAAACCACCATCGTCATGGTGCTGCACGACCTCAATCTAGCAGCCCGTTATGCCGATCATCTCGTCGCCATGAGGGACGGGAAGCTGCATGTCTTCGGCACGCCGGAGGAAGTATTGACGGAGGAGAATGTCCGTCACGTCTTCGGCATCGAAAGCCGGGTCATCGAAGATCCGACCTCTGGCAAGCCGATGATGCTGCCGATCGGGCGGCACCGGACGGCGGCGGGGGCGGCAAAAGCCGTATCTCTTTAAGATACGGCTCTGTTGACTTCTGTGCGTATCTGTTTATGATACCAGCATCACGAGGCCAGCAATGATCCGTTCTTTCAAAAACAAGCTGACCGCATCAATTGACGACGGATCTGTGAAGAAGGGATTTCCCGCCGATCTGGTACGTCGCGCCCAGCAGCTGCTCACGATACTGGATGCGGCGACCACGGTAGAAGACCTTCGGTCACCGCCCGGTAACCGTTTGGAAAAGCTGTCCGGCGACCGTGAGGGCCAATATTCGATCCGGATCAACAAGCAGTGGCGCATCTGCTTCGTCTGGACGGAAGCAGGGCCGGAAAGCGTGGAAATAACCGACTATCACTAGTCTGTCATTCTCGTGGAGAGGCTCATGACAAATCGGCCAAGGAGGGCCAGCGAGCATGACAATCAGTAAATCGCCTCCGATCCATCCGGGCGAAATCCTGCGGGAACTCTATCTTGAGCCGCTGGGGATGTCGGCATACGCTCTTGCGAGGCACCTCAATATTCCGCGCACCCGCATAGAACGGATTGCAGGAGAGAAACTCGGCATCACCGCCGACACCGCCTTGCGCCTGGCAAAATTTTTCAAGACCACACCGGAATATTGGCTGAACTTGCAGAACGCCTTCGACATTAAGGCCGCCGCTGCAAGGCTGGAAGCGGACCTCGCCAATATCAAGGAACTCGAAGCGGCCTGATTTCCAACCGCCTGTCAGTCACGGCCAGGCCGCATAGGATGGCGGCGGCACGGTCTGCATCCGCATTGCGGCCCGGCGGAAACGTCCGGGAGATGTGCCCTCGTTGCGGGTGAAGAAACGATTGAAATAGCCGGGGTCCTGAAACCCCAATCGAAACGCGATTTCAGCAACTTGCAGTGATGAGTTGAGAAGAAGGTCGCGCGCTTCGGACAGCAGTTCCCGGTGAATATAGGCCTGCGGCGAAAGCCCCGTGGCCTTGCGCACCGCAAATCCCAGGCGTTCACGGTTCACGCTCATATATCTAGCATAATCGTCCACGCCCCATTGGTCGCGCTTGTGCTGGCTCACCAGCAGGACAAACCTTTCGGTGAGGCTGCCGGGGGTGGAAATGGCGGCGGCAATATCGGCGATGGCGTGCTGGCAGATGCGAATGAGGGTGACGCAGAGCAGGCTGGCGATGATCGTTTCGGAACCGGTTGTTGCGCGGACATTTTCGCTGGCGATGGTCTCGAGATAACCCGCCAGCTCCTGCCGGTCCTTTTCCGCTGGCACCTGCGTCAGAACACGCTGCAATATGTTGCGCACGGCGCTGGCGCTCGTGCCGGTGGGCATTGCATGGGCAAGCCCGATTTCGCTCGTCCTCAGCAGCGATCCACGGCTTCCAGCATTCAGGCGCAGGCGGCCGGCGGGGCCGATGGGCAGCCAGACGAGTCCCGGTGCTACGACCGGCAGCGTCTTTTCACCTTGGAGAATTTCCGCTTCACCGGCGGAAAGGAGAAGCAGATGGGCGCTATCCGATTCCAGCCGCAACTCCGATACGCGCAATGACGAGGAGAGGGTGCGTGCGGTTATCTCCACGCGATTGCCGACAATCTGGCTGTGCAGCGGCATTCAACCTCCAAAAGTACAATAATGCGCTACACTAGTGCATTTTATATGCGTCTGTCATTGCTAAACTTTGATCAGCGCAGGGGGAAAGCCTTGAGGAGAACGGCAACCCCGATAAGGCGCTTTGGGAGGAACATCATGAATAGTCTGAAGCGCAGAACGCTGTTCTGCCTGCTCTCCGGTGCTGCCCTGTCGGCGGTATCTTTCGGTTTTGCCAATGCGCAGGACCGCACATCGGTGAAGATCGGTTATGCCGTTTCAAAAAGCGGCGCCAATGCCACAGGTGCTGGCATCACCACCATTCCAAACTACAAATTATGGGTGAAGGAGGTCAACGATGCCGGCGGCCTCACTTTGCCGGATGGCAAGCGCCTGCCGGTGGAAGTGGTGGAATATGACGACCGGTCCTCGGCCGAGGATGCCGTGCGGTTCACTGAGCGTCTGGCGAGCCAGGACAAGGTCGATTTCATTCTGCCGCCATGGGGCACCGGCTTCAATCTGGCCGTCGCACCGCTTTATGAGCGCTTCGGTTATCCGCAGCTTGCGGTTACCGGTGTGACCGATAAGGCGCCCGAATTTGCCGCGCGCTGGAAAAAGAGCTTCTGGATGCTGGGCGGCGGCCATGATTATGCCAATGCGCTGGCCGACGTTTTGAAAGCCGCACGCGAGGCCGGCCAGATCAACGACAAGGTCGCGGTGATTTCCGTGGCTGACGGTTTCGGCATCGATCTCATCAAGGCTGCGCGACCGGCGCTGAAGGAAGCGGGTTTCACACTCGCCTACGACAAGACCTATCCGGTTGGCACTTCGGATTTCGCAGCGCTGGTGAACGAGGCGGCGGCGAGCGGTGCCGACAGCTTCATCGCCTTTTCCTATCCACCCGACAGTTTTGCGGTGACGAAACAGGCGCAGACGGCCCGGTTTAACCCGAAGGTTCTTTATGTCGGCGTCGGCGGTGCTTTCCCGATCTTCCCGAAGGTCTCCGATGGCAAGCAGGAAGGCGTGATCAGCATCGGCGGCGTTGATGGCAGCAGCGACAGGATCGAGGATTACTTCAAGCGCCACGAAGCCTTTATCGGCGCCAAGCCGGACAGCTGGGCAAGCGCCATCACCTATGCGAGCCTTGAAATGCTGGCCCAGTCCGTTCAACGCGTCGGCCTCGACAAGGCGGCGGTGGCAAATGAACTTTCGACGGGAAGCTTCGACACCGTCATCGGCCCGGTCAAGCTCGAGGACAACCAGCTTCGGCAGCTCTGGTGGGCGGGGCAATGGCAGGGTGACCGCTTTGTGGCGATTGCGCCGGCAGACCGTTCAGGCGCGGCAAAGCCGGTCATTCCGAAGCCGCAATGGTGAGCCTTTGCCGGCCGGGGCCGTGAACCCCGGCCGGCAGGCTTCCGCCATGTTCCAGACTGGAGACACTTCCTTGTTTTTATCCACCCTCATCTTCGGCTTGATGCTGGGAGGGACCTATGCGCTGATCGCGCTTGGACTTTCGCTGCAATATGGCATTGCCCGCATCATGAACCTTGCTTATGGCGAAGTGCTGATTGCGGCTGCCTTCATCGCCTTCGTGCTGTTTTCCAGCTATGGCCTGTCGCCGCTCTGGTCGCTGTTCATCATCGTGCCGCTCGGTTACGGCCTGTCTTTCGTGATCTATCGGGTCATGATGCGGCCGCTGGTACGCCGTTCGGGCGGCTCCGGCCATCTGGAAGTCGATTCCATTCTGGCGACCTTCGGGCTGCTCTTCGTTATCCAGGGCATCATGCTTGTTGCGTTTGGCGGCAACTACCATTCCTATTCCTATCTCGCCGAAGGCATCGACATCTTCGGCACGACCGTGGCGCTGAACCGGCTCTTGTCCTTTGGCCTGTCGGTTGCGATCGGCGGCGGGCTTTATCTGGCGCTCACCCACAGCCGCTGGGGTCTTAACCTGCGGGCGGTGGCGCTTGCGCCCAAATCCGCGCCGCTGGTCGGCATTGATGTGAACCGTGTGGCCTCGATCGGCTTTGCGCTTGGCGGCGCACTCGCCGTGGCCGGCGGGGTGATGATTTCGATGTACCAGGCCTTTTCCGCCTCCTATGGCGTGGTTTTCACTATGAAGGCGCTTGTCGTCGTCATCATGGGCGGTGTCGGCAATCTGCTTGGTGCGCTGGTGGCCGGCCTGCTGCTCGGCCTCGTGGAAACCTTCGTGCTCGTTTATGTCGATCCCGGCCTCACGCTTGCCGCCACCTATCTGCTCTTTCTCGTCGTGCTGCTCTGGCGTCCGGAAGGCATTTTCGCAAGGAGGGGCAAATGATCCCGCTTCTCATCGGCCTTGCCGCAGCTGCACTGCTGGCGCTTTCCCCCTTCTTTTTCGATGCCTATGGCGTCGGCGTCATCATCGGCCTTCTCGGTTATGCGACGCTCGCCTCCGCCTGGGCGATGTTTTCCGGTCCGACCCGCTATATTTCGCTCGCCACCGTCGCCTTCTTCGGTGTCGGCGCCTATACGGTGGCGGTGCTGAGCGAGGTTTTGCCCTGGCCGCTGGTGCTTCTGTGCGCGGCCCTTGTCGGCGCGGCGCTGGCGCTTGTCGTCGGGCTTTCCACACTGCGCGTCGCCGGCATTTATTTCGTGATCTTTTCCTTTGGCCTTGCCGAGCTCATCCGCCAGCTCATCACCTGGTATGAGGTGAATGTGACCGGCACGCTCGGGCGTTACATCTTCCTGCCGCTGGAGCCGCAGCATGTGCTCTGGCAATTGCTGGCGCTGGCTGTCATTACCCTCCTGCTGGCAATCCTGATTGACCGCAGCAAGCTCGGACTGGCATTGAAGGCAATCGGTGACGACGAGGTCGTGGCCGCCCATGCGGGCATCAATCTTGCCCGCACCAAGCTGACGCTCTTCGTGCTGTCGGCCACGCTCATCACGCTTGTCGGCGCCATTCAGGCCCCGCGCTGGGTCTATATCGAGCCGGCCATCGTCTTTAATCCGCAGGTCTCGTTCCTCACCGTCATCATGGCGCTGCTAGGTGGAGCCACACGCCGCTGGGGACCCATTCTCGGTGCGGTGCCGCTGTTCCTGCTGTTCGAGTGGCTGGGCGCTAACTTCCCCAACCATTTCTCCATCATTCTCGGCGCTCTCTTCATCCTCATCGTCTTTGTTCTGCCGGATGGCGTGCTGGCGGCGCTGGAGAAGCTGCGCAAAAAGGAGAAAGCCGCATGAGCGCCGTTCTCGAAATCACCGATATCCGCAAGACCTTCGGCGGGTTGAAGGCGGTGGATGGCCTTGGCCTCACAATCGAGGCCGGCGAGGTCGTCGGGCTGCTCGGGCCGAACGGCTCCGGCAAGACGACGCTGATGAACCTGATCTCCGGGGCGCTGAAGCCGACGGAAGGATCGATAAGGCTCAAAGGGCAGGAGATTGCCGGCAAGCGGCCGGATGTGATTGCGCGCGCCGGCGTGGCGCGCACCTTCCAGCTGGTGCGGCTTTTGCCGTCGCTTTCCCTGCTTGAAAACGTTGCCGTATCGGCCATGTTCGGGCCGAAGCGGCTTTCGCGTCCCGAGGCGGAGACGGTCGCGCGGTCCTGCCTCGAAAGAATAGGTCTTGCCGGGCGGGAAACCATGCCGGCTGGCGATCTCACCTATATCGACCAGAAACGGCTTGAACTGGCGCGTGCGCTGGCGGGCGAACCGAAGCTTCTGCTTCTCGACGAATGGCTTGCGGGCCTCAACCCCACGGAGCTGCAGGAAGGAATAGCGTTGATCCGGCGGCTGGCATCCGAGGGCACGACGATCCTGCTGGTGGAACATATCATGGCCGCCGTGCGCGCACTCTGCCCGCGATCCGTGGTCATGGCGGCCGGTCGCAAGATCGCCGATGGGCCGACGGCCGTGGTGCTTGATGATCCGCAGGTCATTTCCGCCTATCTGGGAGCGGCACATGCTTGAAATAGACGCACTGACAATCCGTTACGGCAAACATCTCGCGGTTGACGGTATATCGCTCAATGTTGCCAAGGGCGAAACGGTGGTGCTGCTCGGTGCCAATGGCGCCGGCAAGTCATCACTGCTGAAAGCGGTCGGCGGCATGGTAGCTCCGGCCTCCGGAGACGTGCGCGTCAACGGTTCGTCGCTTGCCGCTGTTCCCGCCCATCAGATCGTGGAGCGGGGCGTGGCGCTGGTGCCGGAGGGGCGCGGAATTTTCGCGGCGCTGACGGTGGAGGACAATCTCCGTCTCGGGGCCAATCCCCGCCATGCCCGTTCAGCGGAAAAGGCGACACGAGAGCATATTTTCGCACTGTTTCCGCGTCTTGCGGAGCGGCGGCAGCAGCTTGCCGGTACCATGTCCGGCGGCGAACAGCAGATGGTCGCCATCGGGCGGGCTTTGATGTCGGCGCCGGATTATCTGCTGCTGGATGAGCCGAGCCTTGGCCTTGCGCCCATCGTTACGCAGGAATTGTTCGCTGCCCTTGCGGAGATCAAGAAGAGCGGCCTTTCCATTCTGCTTGTGGAGCAGAATGTGCGCGAAAGCCTTGCGCTTGCCGATCGCGGTTATTTGCTGGAAGCAGGACGGATCGTCGGGGCAGGCACGGCGCAAGCCCTGTCCGCCGATCCCGCCGTGCAACGGGCGTTTCTCGGCGGCACCACCGCCGCCATTGTCTGAATTCAGGAGGAAGACCATGCAGACTGTCAATCTTTTCATCGGTGGCGACCATTGCCCGGCCGCGAGCGGCAAGCGTTTCGAACGCAGCAACCCCATCGCCGGCGATGTGGCGACCAGCGCGGCGGCTGCAACGGTAGAGGACGCCACCCGTGCGGCCGATGCCGCGGCCGCTGCCTTTCCCGTCTGGTCGGCAACCCCGCCGGGTGAACGCCGCCGCCTGCTCCTGGCTGCCGCGCAGGCGCTTCTCGCCGCCGGGCCTGATATTACCCAGGCGATGAAGGAAGAAATCGGCGCAACCGATGCCTGGGCCGGGTTCAACGTCAAACTGGCGAGCGACATGCTGGTCGAGGCGGCAAGCCTGACCACCCAGATCAAGGGCGAGATCATCCCCTCCAACCGTCCGGGAACCATGGCGATGGCATTGCGCCAGCCGGCAGGTGTTGTCCTGTCCATGGCGCCCTGGAATGCGCCTGTTATTCTCGGCGTGCGCTCCATCGCCACGCCACTTGCCTGCGGCAATACGGTTGTCATGAAGACCTCGGAACTGTGCCCGCGCACCCATGCGCTGATCATCGAAGCCGTCGCTTCGGCCGGTCTGCCCAAGGGCGTGCTCAACGCCGTCTCCAATGCGCCGGAAGATGCGGCGAAGATCGTCGATACGCTGATCGCGCATCCCGCCGTCAGACGCGTGAATTTCACCGGCTCGACCCGCGTCGGCCGGGTGATTGCCGAAACCGCCGGCCGTTATCTGAAGCCCGCTTTGCTGGAACTGGGCGGTAAGGCGCCGTTCATCGTGCTTGATGACGCCGATATTGATGCGGCTGTCGCGGCGGCCGCTTTTGGCGCCTATATGAACCAGGGCCAGATCTGTATGTCGACGGAGCGCATCATCGTGCTCGACAGCGTCGCGGATGCATTTGTGGAGGCCTTCGCCAAAAAGGCTTCGAGCCTCACGGCCGGCGATCCGCGCGAGGGCAAAACACCGCTCGGCTCGCTGGTCAGCGCCGAAGCGACATCGCGCATCCGGGCGCTGGTGGATGACGCCGTCTCCAAGGGCGCGCGGCTGGTCGCGGGCGGCGGCGGCAATGGCACGATGGTGGATGCGATCGCCGTCGATGGCGTCACGCCCGCCATGCGGCTTTATGCCGAGGAAAGCTTCGGTCCCGTCGTCTCCATCATCAGGGCCGGCAGCATCGATGAGGCGGTGAGCATCGCCAACGAAACCGAGTTCGGTCTTTCCGCTGCGATTTTCGGCAGGGATCAGGCGAGGGCGCTTTCGATTGCCGCCCGCATCGAAAGCGGCATATGCCACATCAATGGTCCCACCGTTCACGATGAGGCGCAGATGCCTTTCGGCGGCGTCAAGGCGTCCGGTTACGGCCGCTTCGGCGGCACGGCGGGCATTGCGGAATTCACCGAGTTGCGCTGGGTCACGTTGCAGGATGGGCCGCTGCATTATCCGATCTGAACCGCAAACGGTACAGGCTGGCGGGCGGCGTCATCGCCGCTCGTCGATCAGCCAGCCGGTGAGTTTTCTTACCGCACTGTCGCTGCTTTTCGGCCGCATCAGCCAGTAACCGCGTCCCGGCGCATCGAGGCTCGGGCCTGCCGTCACCAGCACGCCGGCTTCGAGCAACGGATCGACCAGCCCGGCCCAGCCGAGCGCGAAACCCTGTTCGCCAATGGTTGCCTGCACCACCATGGTGTAATTGTTGAAGCTGATATCGCCGCCATCATGCTCGGCACCGCGATGCACGCCGAAATGCTTGAAATAGGCAGTCCAGTCGAACCAGTGCGCCTGCGAGGTGTTTTCGAGGTGAATGAGTTTACGCCGCGAAAAATCCGCAACGGTTGCGGGTGCCGGTGTCTCGGCCAGCAGGGCAGGCGAGCAGACCGGCGTGACCTTTTCCGAAAGCAGCAATACCGCCCCGTCGCCCGCTTCCTGCCGCGTTCCGAAAATTATCATCACGTCGCTATCGTGTTTGCCCTGGCCCAGCGGGTCCTGCGTTGCGACGATCTGGATATTGATGTCAGGATTGAGCGCGCGAAAACCATGCATGCGCGGGATGAGCCATAAGGAGGAGAAGGCATAGTCCGTGTGCAGGCGGATGGTCTGGCGCTCCTCCGTCCGGCGAAGCTGCTGCGCCAGAAGGTCGATGGCGTCGACATTGCGCGAGACGATCTCGAACAGCCGCTGGCCCTCCGTCGTCAGTTCGATACCGCGATGTTTACGGCGGATGAGGGTTACACCCAGTTCCTCCTCCAGCCTGCGGATCTGATAGCTGACGGCCGGCTGGGTCAGACGCAGGGATGCCGCCGCCGCCGTCAGGCTGCCGCGGCGGGCAACCTCGGTGAAAATGCGCATCCATCCCAGGTCAAGTGGCCGATCTGACATTAAAATTCCTTATATCAACTATCGAAAAATAACCGCTTCACAGGCAAAAGCAACGTGTTGTTCAATAAACTGGATTGATAAAAGGGGAGCCGCAATGAAAACCATTTCTCATCTGCATCGTATCGCCGCCGGTCTTTTTCTGTCCGTGGCGGCCTTCTCCACCCCGCTTCAGGCGGCCGATGACGCGGCCTGCAAGACCATCCGTCTCAGCGATCCGGGCTGGACCGACATCACCGCCACCAATGGCGTTGCCTCCGTGCTGCTGGATGCCTTGGGTTATGAGGCTGACGTCAAGACGCTGTCAGTGCCGATCGGTTATCAGGCGATGAAGAACGGCGAAATCGACGTTTTCCTTGGCAACTGGATGCCGGCGCAGAAATCCTTCGTGGACGATCTGAATGCCGCCAAGGCGGCCGAGGTGATGACGAAGAACCTCGAGGGTGCAAAGTTCACGTTGGCAGTGCCGGCCTATATGGCGGAAAAGGGCGTCAAGGATTTCGCCGATCTCGCCAAACATGCCGATGAATTCGAAAGCAAGATTTATGGAATCGAGCCCGGCGCACCGGCCAACCAGAATATTCAGAAGATCATCGACGCCGATGATTTCGGCCTGAAGGGCTGGCAGCTCGTCGAATCCGGCGAACAGGCGATGCTGGCGCAGGTGGAACGGGCGGGCAGGGACAAGAAGGCGGTGGTCTTCCTCGCCTGGGCGCCGCATCCCATGAATGAGAAGATCGATATCGCCTATCTCTCCGGCGGCGACGCCTATTTCGGCCCGAATTTCGGCGGCGCGGAAGTTTATACGCTCGTCCGCACCGGCTGGCCGCAGCAATGCCCGAATGCGGCGACGCTGTTCAAGAACCTGAAATTCGATATCGGCATGGAAAATACCCTGATGGGCTCGATTCTCGGTGGCGAGGATTCGAAGGCGGCGGCAGCGGCCTGGCTGAAGGCCAATCCGCAGGCGCTGGATGGCTGGCTGCAGGGCGTTACCACGCTGGATGGCAAGCCGGGTGCGGACGCCGTCAAAGGCAAGCTTGGTCTCTAAACCGGAAAGTGGAAATGCCGCGTCCCAATATCCTGATCCTGATGGCCGACCAGTTCAACGGGACGTTTTTTCCCGATGGCCCGGCCGATTTTCTTCACGCGCCACATCTCAAAACACTGGCGAAGCGGTCCGTCCGCTTCGCCAACACCTATACGGCAAGCCCGCTCTGCGCGCCGGCCCGCGCCTCCTTCATGTCCGGGCAATTGCCGAGCCGCACGCGGGTTTACGATAATGCCGCCGAATTTGCTTCCGATATCCCGACCTATGCGCACCACCTGCGGGCGGCGGGTTATTACACCGGCCTTTCGGGCAAGATGCATTTCGTCGGGCCCGACCAGCTGCATGGCTTCGAGGAGCGCCTGACGACGGATATTTATCCCGCCGATTTCGGCTGGACACCCGATTATACCAAGCCGGGTGAGCGGATCGACTGGTGGTATCACAATCTCGGCTCGGTGACCGGCGCAGGCGTCGCCGAAATCACCAATCAGATGGAATATGATGATGAGGTGGCCTACCACGCCACCCGCAAGCTCTACGATCTGTCGCGCCGCCTCGATGATCGGCCGTGGTGCCTGACCGTCAGCTTCACCCACCCGCACGACCCCTATGTGGCGCGGCGCAAATTCTGGGACCTTTACGAGGATTGCCCGGCGCTCGATCCACAGACACCGGCGATTGCCTTCGACGAGCAGGACCCGCATTCGAAACGGTTGCTGGAAGCCTGCGATCATGAGGCTTTCGATATTTCGGCAGAGCAGATACGCCGGGCGAGGCGCGGTTATTTTGCCAATATTTCCTATATCGATGAAAAGATCGGCGAAATCCTCGACGTGCTGAAGGCGACGCGGATGGAGGAGGACACGATCATCCTCTTCCTGTCCGACCATGGCGATATGCTGGGCGAGCGCGGGCTGTGGTTCAAGATGTGTTTCTTCGAAGGTTCCGCCCGCGTGCCGCTGATGATCACCGCGCCGGGCTGGCAGCCGGCCCTGATCGACACGCCGGTTTCGACGCTGGATGTGACGCCGACGCTCTGCGGTCTGGCGGGGCTCGATATCACCTCGCTCAAACGCTGGACGGATGGCGAAGATCTGGCGGCGCTGGCTGCGGGAACTGGTGAGCGCGGCCCGGTGCCGATGGAATATGCCGCCGAAGGCTCGATAGCACCGCTCGTCGCGCTTCGCGACGGCCGCTACAAACTATCGGTCTGCGAGACCGATCCGCCCTTGCTTTATGATATCGACGCGGACCCTGAGGAGCGCACGAACCTTGCCGGCGACCCTGCTTTCAGCACCGTCCTCTCATCGCTTTCCGCTGAAATCGACAGCCGCTGGCAGCTCCCGGTTTTCGACGCGGCGGTGCGGGAAAGCCAGGCGCGTCGCTGGGTGGTCTACAAGGCGCTGCGCAACGGCGCTTATTACCCGTGGGATTACCAACCTTTGCAGAAAGCCTCCGAGCGCTATATGCGCAACCACATGGACCTCAACGTGCTGGAGGAAAACCAGCGGTATCCGCGCGGGGAGTGAAGCGGGTAGGGCGGATCAGGCTGGTACGGGCATCCTCTGCCCTTGCGGAACTGCGCCGCAAACGGTGACGGGGCGCTCTGCCTCTATTGCGCGAGAAGCCGAAGCCTCACCCAGTTCAGTGCCGCAAGTTTGAAGCGATCGTAAAACGACCGCGCGAAACGTACATAGCGCATGATCCATGCGAGCCAGGGATAGGTGAGGAGCTTTTCCCGGCCGGCGTGATAAATGCGCTCGACGATCAGGAATGTCGCGAGATGGGCAAAGACCGTCAGAACCAGCCCCACCTTGACGGCGCCATGGGCAATGAGGACGAGACCGATGATCTTCATCGGTTCGGCGATGGCGAAGGGCACCACAAGGCAAAGGAGAATGGCAAGACGCGGCAATCGCGCGATCCGGCTTTCCAGTCGCTTGATGAATGTCAGCCCGGATATGGCCCTGATGACGGGCCGGTAGAGCGGGCGGAAAATGCCGTCGAGGATCAGGGCGAAAACGATGATCGCCCGAAGCGGGAAGACGAGGATCGTCCGGATTATGCTCTTCACCTCGGCGGGTCTCCAAATAGGGCGTAACGCTCATCCTTAATCGCCTGAAAAATGTCAAAACGAAGTCGTTTTGTCGTTCAGCCCTGCCGCACGCTCGCATACATGCCGGTGGTGCGAAATTCGCTCGGATTGGTGCCGTAGAGCCTGCGAAAGACCTTGGAGAAATAGTTTGGATCCTCGAAACCGCACAGCACCGACACCTCCTTGATGGGAAGGTTGGCCGCCGAGGTGAGAAGCTTGGCCGCCCGCCGCAGGCGTCGCTGCAGCACGAATTCCGCTGGCGACAGGCCCTCGCTTGCCGCGAAGATGCGGGAAAAATGCGCGCGGCTAAGGCCTGCCACCGCCGCAAGGTCGCTGACCGAAAGCCGTTCGCCGAGATGGCTGTCTATGTAGCTCAGCACCTGTTGCATGGTGCGATATTCGCCGCCGAAAGAAGGATGAGAACCGAAGACATCGTCATAAAGCGTCATCGCCGCCTCATAAGCGACGGCGGAGGCTGCACCCGGCGTTTCCGCGCCATTGACGAGGCGTGAGCAGCATTCCGCGAGATGATCCACGGTTTCGGGCTGGAGCTTGAGGATCGGACCGGTGACGGAGAGGATATTGCGGTGAATGCGCAGAGCTTCCTCGCCATTCATGGAAATCCAGAAGAACTCCCACTGTTTGCCTTCTTCCAGCCAGTAGCGGTGATTGTGGGGAATGAGCAGCAGCAGGGTTTCGCCCGGTCTCACCACATAGTGCCGGTTCTCGTAACGCAGGTTGCCCTGTCCGGCGATGCAATATTGCAGCACGGTAAAAGGCGTCTGGCCGCGTTTGCGCCCGTCCCAGTCGTAATTGCCGCCGCTGCGGATTTCATAACCGCTGCTGGTCGGCATGGTGTGCAGCGTCTGGCGGCCGCGCGGCAGCGAGACTGTTCGCATGCCGGGTCCCTGATCGATCAAATCCCGCAGCACAAAATTACCCATGAAAGCATAATCCTTCTCTGGTCCTCACCGATATTATACGCATAATCCCGATCCGAGGAGACAGCCAGCAGGATATTGCTGCTGAAAAATTGGAGAGGAAGGCCGGTTTTCCGGGATTCTCACGGGTATTTTTCTGCAGTGCCATTTTAAGATCCTTCGGCCCGTTTCACCCGTTCCATTTGCAACAGAGGTGGCGTTATGAGTTTCAAAATCGCTATTATTGGCGCAGGCAGCGTCGGTTTCACGAAAAAACTGTTCACCGATCTCCTGTGTGTGCCGGAGTTTCGCGATATTGAAGTCGCGCTGACGGATATCAGCCAGCACAATCTGGATATGATCAGGGCGATCCTCGAAAAGATCGTCGAGGCCAATGGTTTCCCCGTGAAGGTGACGGCCGATACCGACCGCAGGCGGGCGCTGGAGGGTGCGAAATATATCATCAGCTGCGTGCGGGTCGGCGGTCTGGAAGCCTATGCGGACGATATCCGCATTCCGCTGAAATACGGCATCGACCAGTGCGTGGGCGATACGATCTGCGCCGGCGGTATTCTCTACGGTCAGCGCAACATTCCGGTCATTCTGGATTTCTGCAAGGATATCCGCGAAGTCGCGGCACCGGGTGCGAAGTTCCTGAACTATGCCAATCCCATGGCGATGAATACCTGGGCGGCCATCGAATATGGCAAGGTGGATACGGTCGGTCTCTGCCACGGCGTTCAGCACGGCGCGGAACAGATTGCGGAAATTCTCGGTGCGAAAAGCGTGTCCGAGCTGGATTACATCTGCTCCGGCATCAACCACCAGACATGGTTCGTCGATCTGAGGCTCAACGGCCGCAAGATCGGCAAGGAAGAGTTGGTCGCCGCCTTCGAGGCGCATCCGGTCTTCTCGCAGCAGGAGAAGCTGCGCATCGACGTGCTGAAGCGGTTCGGCGTCTATTCGACCGAAAGCAACGGCCATCTGTCCGAATATCTGCCGTGGTATCGCAAGCGGCCGGAAGAGATTGCCCGCTGGATCGACATGTCCGACTGGATCCACGGTGAAACCGGCGGTTATCTCCGCCACTCCACCGAAACGCGGAACTGGTTCGAGACGGAATTTCCGCAATTCCTGGCATCCGCCGCCAAGCCCATCGATCCGGCCAAGCGCTCCAATGAACATGCGAGCCACATTCTGGAAGCGCTGGAAACCGGGCGTGTCTATCGCGGTCATTTCAACGTCAAGAACAATGGCGTCATCACCAATCTGCCAGCCGACGCCATCATCGAATCCCCCGGTTTCGTCGACCGTTTCGGCATCAACATGGTCTCGGGCGTAACGCTGCCGGAAGCCTGTGCGGCCACCTGCATGGCGTCCATCAACGTGCAGCGCATGTCTGTTCATGCGGCGGTCAGCGGCGATATCGATCTTTTGAAGCTGGCCGTGCTGCACGATCCGCTGGTCGGCGCCGTCGCCACGCCGGAGGAGGTCTGGCAGATGGTGGACGAGATGGTCGTCGCGCAGGCCCGCTGGCTGCCGCAATATGCCCATGCCGTGCCGGCAGCGAAGGAGCGGCTTGCCAAATCCAGCGTCAAGACCCGCGACTGGGCCGGTGCCGCCCGCCGCAATGTGCGTTCCATCGAGGAATTGCGGGCCGAAAAATCGGCGCTGAAAAAGGCTGTTTGAAGGAAAGGCATGGGAACAGGCCGGGCGGCGGAAGGGAGTTCGCCGCCACGGCCAGAACGATCACAGAGGGTGGGCGGTCGAAGAGCTGCCATTTGGGAGGAATGACGATGTTACTTCAACGCAGGATCGGTATCATCTCGGCACTGGGTCTCGGTGTTTCGATGATCGCACTCAATGCGAATGCCTTCGAGACCACCACGCCGCCCGAGCCGCCGCAATTTCCAGCAGAAGGCAAGATCAATTATGTCGCGCGCGACTCGATCCTCGAATTCAAGGCGCTGCCGAGCTACAGCGAGCCTGACTGGGTCAGCGAGAAATTCGAAAAGACCGGCAAGCTGCCGCCCTTGAAAGAGCGCCTGCCGGAAGAACCGCTGGTCTACAAAACCGGCAATATGCCCGACGGTATGGGTGTTTACGGCGATACGATGCGCCATGTGGTGGGCGGCAGGCCCGAGGGCTGGAACTATATTGCCGGCCAGAGCCAGGGCTGGGGCGGCATCGATATCGCCCTTTCCGAATGCCTGACGCGCACCGCACCGCTGTTCCAGGTGGATGCCAAGGATACCGAACCGTTGCCCAATCTGGCGAAAAGCTGGGAATGGTCGGAAGATGGCCACAAGCTGACGATGCATCTCGTCAAGGGCGCCAAGTGGTCAGATGGCGAAGCATTCAACGCCGATGACGTGATGTTCTACTGGGAAGACGCGGTCGTCGACCCCAATGTTTCACCGCTTGGCGGCGGCGCATCGCCCGAGGCTTTCGGTGAGGGAACGACGCTCACGAAGATCGATGATTACACCGTCGAATGGACCTTCAAGGCGGCGTTTCCCAAGCAATATCTCTATACCATGGCCTATCCGAGCTTCTGCCCCGGGCCGTCGCATATCCTGAAACCGCAGCATCCGAAATATTCCAAGAACACTTATAACCAGTTCAAGAACGCTTTCCCGCCGGAATATATGAACATGCCGGTCATGGGGGCATGGGTGCCGGTCGCTTATCGGCCTGATGACATCATCGTGCTGCGGCGCAATCCCTATTACTGGAAGGTCGATGAGAAGGGCCAGCAGCTGCCTTATCTCAACGAGGTCCACTACAAGCTTTCCACCTGGGCTGACCGCGATGTGCAGGCCGTGGCGGGATCGGGCGATTTCTCCAACCTCGAACAGCCGGAAAATTTCGTCGCCTCGCTGAAACGCGCCGCCGATCCCAATGCACCGGCCCGTCTCGCCTTCGGGCCGCGCCTCATCGGCTATAATCTGCAGATGAATTTCTCCGCCAATGGCTGGGGCAATCCGGATGAACGCGGGCAGGCCATTCGTGAACTGAACCGCAACGAGGTGTTCCGTCAGGCCGTCACATCGGCCATCGACCGCAAGGCAGTCGGCGACTCGCTGGTGAAGGGACCGTTCACGGCGATCTATCCGGGCGGCATTTCGTCTGGCACCAGCTTCTATGACCGCGCATCCACGGTCTATTACCCCTTCAACCTCGATGCCGCCAAGGCCGCACTCGCCTCGATTGGCCTGAAGGATACGGATGGCGACGGTTTCCTGAATTTCCCGAAGGAAACGCTGGGTGGCCGCAATGTCGAGATTACCCTTCTCGTCAATAACGGTTACGCGACGGACAAGAGCCTCGCGGAAGGTCTTGTCGGCCAGATGGCGAAACTCGGCCTGCGCGTCGTCATCAACAGCCTCGATTCCAACCAGCGTGATGCCGCCCATTATGGCGGGCAGTTCGACTGGCTGGTGCGGCGCAATTCCACCGAGCTTTCATCCGTGGTGCAGAATACCGAGCAGCTTGCCCCTGTCGGCCCGCGCACCAGCTGGAACCACCGCTCGCCCGAAGGCAAGGAACTCGATCTGATGCCGTTCGAGAAGGAGATGGCCGATCTCGTGCGCAAGTTCATCTCCTCGCAGGACAATGCCGAGCGGGCCGAGCTGATGAAGCAATATCAGAAGGTCTATACGCAGAACCTCTATACGATCGGTCTCACCGAATATCCCGGTGCGCTGATCGTCAACAAGCGGTTCTCGAATGTGCCGCAGGGCACGCCGATCTTCATGTTCAACTGGGCCGAAGACTCCATCATCCGCGAACGCCTTTGGGTCGCCGCCGACAAGCAGGGCAAATACGAACTCTTCCCGCAGCAGCTTCCCGGCAAGCCGGGTGAGGGCGGGCCGATCAACTAAAGCATTTCCAGTAAAAGTGCGTCGCGGTTTTACGTCCGGAAATGCGACAAACTTGAAGAACTCCTCCCGGAGAACACCCGGTACCGGTCGCGCGTGAAGCGCGGCCGGAGGCACCCGGCGGACCGTTATCCATCACGGCCCGCCCAAACGGAGGAAAACCGTTCGATGCTGAGATTTTTGACGATACGCATAGGCTCCGCCATTCCGGTGTTGTTGATCCTGAGCGTGGTGACCTTCGCCATCATTCAGGCGCCGCCCGGCGATTATGCCGACTACATCCGCTCGCAGCTGATGAACCAGGGCGGCGCGTCCTTCGAACAGGCGGAAGCGCAGGCGCAGGCCTATCGTATCGAACACGGCCTCGATAAGCCGCTCGTCATTCAATATTTCAACTGGATCGGCGGCATCGTCACCCGCGGCGATTTCGGTTACAGCTTCTATTACAACAAGCCGGTCGCCGATGTGGTTGGCGAACGCCTGCCGCGCACCATTGCGCTGGCGCTGGTCTGCCACATCTTTGCATCGGTTCTCGGTATCGCCTTCGGCATCTGGGCGGCCACACGGCAATATTCATGGGTCGACAATCTTCTGTCGACCGTTGCCTTTCTCGGCATGACGATCCCGCGTTTCCTGATGGCGCTGATCCTCGTTTATCTCATGGTGTTTCATTTCGACGTGTCCGAAATCGGCAGCTTCTTCTCGCCGCAATATGGCGGTGCGCCATGGTCGTGGGGCAAATTTGTCGATCTGGTCAGCCATGTCTGGCCCGTGGTCGCCATCGCCGTCTTCGGCGGGCTGGCCTATAATATGCGGGTGATGCGCGGCAATCTGCTCGATACGCTGAATGCGCAATATGTCGAGACGGCGCGCGCCAAGGGTCTTTCGGAAGGCGCCGTCATCATGCGCCATGCGGTGCCGAACGCCGTGCACCCGCTCGTCATGTATCAGGGCGTGGTGTTGCCATACATGCTGAGCGGTGAGATCGAGACCGCGATCATCTTCGCGTTGCCGACCGTCGGCCCGGCCATTGTAGGGTCCATGGCGGTGGGTGATGTCTATGTCACCGCGACCTTCATGATGGTGCTGGCTGCCACGCTGATCGTCGGCAACATCATCGCCGATATGCTGCTCGCCATGCTTGACCCGCGCGTTCGCGAATTCGGGAGGGCCTGAGATGATGGCGTTTGACGAGATGAAAACCGAAACCGCCGCCCCCGCAAAACCCGACCGTTCCGCCCATGGCAACGAGACCTATCTCGCGCTGGTCTGGCGGCGTCTCAGACGCTCCTTCACCGGCATGGTCGGGCTGGTGCTGGTGGCGCTGCTGATCCTGATCGCCATCTTTGCGGATTTCTTCGCGCCGATGAACCCGCTCGAAACCCATGGCAGCTTTTCGCCGCCGCAGGTGGTTCGCTTCACCGACAAGGATGGCAATATCAGCCTCGCACCGCGTGTCTACGCAACTGCGGAGACGGAAGAGCTTGATCCTGTCACCTTCCAACCCATCGTCGGGCCGGATTACGACAATCCCGTCTATCTCGGCTTCTTCGTCAAAGGTGCGGAATACAGGCTGCTGGGCCTCATCCCGATGAGCCGTCACTTCTTCGGCTCGGCCGACGGCCAGCCGGTGCATTTTCTCGGCACCGACAAGTTTGGACGCGACGTGCTGTCGCGCGCCATCTATGGCTCGCGCATCTCGCTTGCCATCGCCTTGAGCGTCGTCGCCATCGTCACCGTCATCGGCACCAGTGTCGGCCTGATTTCCGGCTATTTCGGTGGGCCGCTGGATGCCTGGGTGCAGCGTTTCGTGGAAGTGGTGCTGGCGTTTCCGCAATTGCCGCTCTATCTCGCGCTGACGTCGCTCATTCCCGTCACCGCGCCGACCACCGTGTTCCTCGTCTTCGTCGTGGGTGTCATGTCGGCGCTCGGTTGGGCGCAGATGTCGCGAGAGGTGCGCGGCAAGACGCTGGCGCTGGCGCGTATCGATTATGTGCGGGCGGCCATTGCTGTCGGGGCGACCGACCGGCGCATTATCTTCCAGCACATCCTGCCGAATGTGATGAGCCATGTGATCGTTGCCGTCACGCTGCATATCCCAAGCGTCGTGCTGCTCGAATCCTTCCTCGGTTTCCTCGGCTTTGCGGTTAAGCCGCCGCTCATCTCCTGGGGGCTGATGCTGCAGGATACGGCGACCTATTCCGTCATCGGTTCCTATCCCTGGATTCTCGCCCCGGTCGGTTTCGTGCTGGTCACGGTCTTCGCCTTCAACGCGCTGGGCGATGGTCTGCGCGATGCCGTCGATCCCTATTGAGAGGAGCGTAACATGGTTGCTGCTGCACAGAACAACACTTACGCGCCTGCCATCCGCTTCGATGCCGATGATCGAAACGACGACGCCATCATCGACGCCCGCAACATTGCCGTGACCTTCAGGGTGGAGCACGGCACGGTGGAGGCGGTGAAGGACATCTCCTTCCAGCTTTACCGGGGCGAGACGATTGCCATCGTTGGCGAATCCGGTTCGGGAAAATCCGTCACGGCCCGCACGATCATGGGGCTTTTGACGAAGCGGGCGTCCGTTGCGAAATCCGCCACCGTGCGTTTCAATGGCGACGACATTCTGAAGTTTTCGAGCCGCCAGCGGCGGGCGCTGCGCGGAAACCGCATCTCGATGATCTTTCAGGAGCCGATGAGTTCGCTGAACCCGATCTATACGATCGGCAGCCAGATCGTCGAGGCGATCCGCGTTCATTCCAAGCTCAGCCGGAAAGAGGCCGAGGCGAGGGCGCTCGATCTTCTGCGGCAGGTGCAGATACCGGAGCCGGAAGCGCGGCTCAAACAATATCCGCACCAGCTGTCCGGCGGCCAGCGGCAGCGTGTGATGATCGCCATGGCGCTCTCCAACGATCCTGACGTGCTGATTGCCGATGAGCCTACCACCGCGCTCGATGTGACGGTGCAGGCGCAGATCCTCAACCTCATCCGCGACCTGCAGAAAAAGCGCGGCATGGCCGTGGTTCTCATCACCCATGACCTGACGATCGTGAAGCAGTTTTCCGATTACGTCTATGTCATGCAGCATGGCGAGATGCGCGAACATAACACCACGGAAAAGCTCTTCGAAGCGCCGCAGCACCCCTATACGAAAAAGCTGCTTGCCTCCGAACCGCATGGCACGGCAAAGCCGCTGCCGGAAAATTCCGGCGTGCTGCTGACGGCAAGCGGCGTGCGGGTCTCTTTCATGATGCGTTACGGCGGGCTGTTCAAACCGGAACTGAAGGAACTGATCGCCGTAGACAGTCTGGGGCTCACCCTCAATCGGCACGAGACGCTTGGGCTTGTCGGTGAATCCGGTTCCGGCAAGACGACCTTCGGCCAATCCCTGCTGCGGCTGAACGAGCCGGTGGCCGGCGAGGTGATCTTTGATGGCGAGAGGGTCGATGGCCGCTCCCGCGCGCAAATGCGGCCCCTGCGTTCCCGTATGCAGATCGTTTTTCAG
>Ga0209371_1000981_pt1 | contig 21998 bp, 21 predicted proteins | sample AgamicAtAmrz_FD_187165 | JGI IMG/M metagenome (GOLD analysis project Ga0209371, IMG submission 187165) | Agave microbial communities from Guanajuato, Mexico - At.Am.rz (SPAdes) (version 2) | ecosystem: Host-associated > Plants > Roots > Rhizosphere | place: Guanajato, Mexico | collected 2012-06-07
CGCACGGCGTGGCGCGCACCAGTGAATTGTTTATCGATTTACTGCCGCATACGCCGGACGACAGCCAACTGGTGGCGATCGCACAGCGCATGCAGCAACCGCCGCTGCTGGTAGCTCGCGGGGAAGATCTGCGGCGGGCGGGCGTGTTTGGCCCGGTGTGGGCGCCCGCCAGCCTCATTGGCAAACACCATCAGCCGCTGCAGGAACAACTGGCCTGGTATTTCGATTTTTACCGCCGCGAAGTCGAACAACGTAAATGGTACGGCTTCTGGGACTTCGGCGACGTTATGCATACCTATGACGGCGATCGCCACGTCTGGCGCTACGATGTTGGCGGCTACGCATGGGATAACTCAGAGCTGAGCACCGATCTGTGGCTGTGGTACTACTTTTTGCACAGCGGCCGTGCGGATGTGTTCCGTATGGCGGAAGCGATGACGCGCCACACCGGCGAAGTGGATGTTTATCATCTGGGACGTTTTGCGCCGCTCGGCTCGCGCCATAACGTGCATCACTGGGGCGACAGCGCCAAACAACTGCGCATTTCCACGGTGGCAAACCGCCGCTTTCTCTTTTACCTCACGGCCGATGAGCGCATCGGCGATCTGATGGATGAGCAAATCGAAGGCGTGCGTACACTGAAAAGCGTGCCGCCGGGGCGGAAGATCGGCCAGCAACCGGCGAAGGACCCGCACTTTGTCAGCCTCTATTTCGGCACCGACTGGAGCGCGGTGGCCGCTGCGTGGCTGACGGCGTGGGAACGGCGCAATGATGACACCATGCGCCAGCGACTCCTCAACAGCATGCGTTCCATTGCCGCGCAGCCGCACGGTTTTTTTACCGGCCTGGCAGAGATGAATGCCGACAGCGGCGAATTCCGGCCTGCCCCTGCGGATCAGTTATTTATCTCCCATTTAAGCGCGGTGTTCGGGCTGGCGGAAATTTGCAGCGAACTGTTGCAGCTCCTGCCGGATGAAAATTTCGCCCGCGCATGGCTTGATTACTGCCGCCTGTACAACGATCTTCCGGCGCTGAGTAAAGCGACGGGCAAAGCGATCAAAAAACTCAATCTGGTTCAAGGCCACGCCCGCTTAACCGCATTTGCAGCCTGGCACGATGGTGATAAAGCGCTGGCAAACCGGGCCTGGCGCGAGTTTAACGGCGGCGAAGGTGGCATTGCGCATCCCAACCAGCAGCAACGGCTGATCCGCCCGCCGAAAGTGCTGTACCCGGTACGCGAAGCAGCTATCGATTCAACTATTGATAAACGTTCCGGCAGCACTGGTGAGACCAACCTCGCCACCAACGCCGTTGCGCAGTGGGGGCTCACCGCGCTCTCTCTGCTGGCGCTGTTGAACACCCCTTCGGATAAATAACGCAGGAAGAGCTATGACGGATTTAAGTTACACCACAGGGACGGAACGATGTCTCACGCCGGCACACCAGTATGAGTTGTTCTGGGGTCGCGATGAGCAAGGCCAGCCGCAGCGCTGGCGCGTGGAACAGGAAAAACCGCAGGAAACCGTGATCGCTGTTGATGCCGACACGCTGGTGATGGACAGCGCCGCCGGGTTAACGCTGTGGCTGGATAAACCGCTCTCCGGCGCTTACCGCATTAGCTTTACCCGTGAAGTGATGATGCAGAACCGCCCGCATGACCGGCTCTCTGACGTTAATCTGTTCTGGGCGGCGCGCGATCCGGCCAACCCCGATCTGTTCACCCGCAGCGGCAAATTAAACGAGTACGACACACTGGATCTTTATTACGCAGGGATTGGCGGTAACTGGAATACCACCACCCGGTTTCGTCATTACGACGGTCACGGCGAACGCTGGCTGTTAGAGGAGTTCACCCAACCAGACCGGCTGCTACGCCCACATCACGCTTATCATATGGTGATTGAAGTGACCCACCATGCAACCCGCGTGCTGGTGGATGGCGAACAATGGTTCAGCACGACGTTCGCCTCGCCACCTGCGCCAGGCTACTTTGCTTTCCGTACGGTGTGGTCACGACAGGTGATCCGCAACTTTACGGTGACGCCGTTGTAACGCTGCGATCGCCGTGAATGGCTTCATCCACGCGGGTAAATGTCTCCATCAGGGTGCGCGTCAGCCAGGACAGGCGCGCGCCCGCCAGCGAAATAATACCGTAGTGGGTATAAAACTCATCGGTATCGTCATCAAGCCCGGCAATTTTCAACATATGCAGCCCTTGCTGCGCGATTTTGTGCGAGTAATTGGTGGTGCCGATCGCATCTGAATGGCGAATCACTTCCAGCAGGCTGTAGCCATTTTCACACTCAATACTGGTACGAATATCCTGACGGCCGCTGAGCTGTACCAGCGCCCGGTGCAAATTCGGCGGCCTGATAGTCGCCGCCAGCGGATAGCTGAACAGCTGCTCGACGGTGATTTCACTGAGGTGTGCCAACGGATGTTGCTCGCGGCAGCAAAACCCCCAACGGTGGCGGATCAGCGGCTGAACCTGAAAGCGGGTATCAAATTCAAAATTACGCGTATCGGCGACAATAAAGCCAAGCTCTTCGGTCTGCAATCTCTCCCCCAGCGCCTGCCAGTTATCGACGCGGAATAACAACCGTACGCGCGGATAATCACGGGAAAACGCCCCCATCACCTGCGGTAATAGCCAGGCAGCAGGCGCAGGGCCAAGACCAAAACGAATTTCCCCGGCCTCTTTTTCATTAAACGCGGCAATATCGTTCAGCAATTCCTGGCTGTGCTGCAAAAGCTGGCGGGCATGTTCCAGTACCAGCAGACCTTTCTTGGTCGGCTCGAGAGGGTTTTGCCGGTTAATTAACCGCGCGCCAACCATTTGCTCCAGCGATTGAATGCTGCGGCTAAAGGCAGACTGCGAGATTTTCATGGCCTGTGCCGCCGCCGTGAAATTACGGAATTCAATTAATGCAACAAAATGGCGGAGCTGACGCAGTTCAATATTCATAGCGGGCGAAAATTCATTAAAACCGGGGATAAAGATTCAAACTAATGGATTCACCAGGGCGAGCAAAAGCATTTATAAACATAACCATATGATTAATAGTTGTAGAACAACATCGCACTCAGGCGTCTGCTGCCACAGTTACGGAGAACCGATAATGGTCCTGAATTTGCAGGGAAAATGCTGGACAAGTGAGTATATAAACGGGTTCAGCCGCCGGAAGATGCGCGGAGCAAAGAAGCCTGGCGCATAATAATCAGAGATACCCCACTTGGATGGCACCGTCCAGATTCACCGACTGCCAGAATATGCAGCCAACCTGAAGCCGATTATTCCTGATTATGACTGGATCACATTCGGCATCAGAATCACTCTGACGGTTGGAGCCGTTTTGGTTCATGAACCATTCCAATAATCAATCCGCATTTGTGTCAACCACGAAGTTTAGTGGTTGTCTGCTTAACCACTTGATCTGATATTTTTCATAAGTAACATTTCGACACACTCTCTGTTCGTGCGCCCGACTCCGTTATCTACGCGCTATTTCAGGAACGGCGTTTAAGTATGCAGTACCTAAGGTAAATATTTAACATGATTTTGAAAACAGAAATCTAATCAAATTATAAGCGAGTAATATATGCGAGATATAAAAACCTTCTTGACTGACAATAAAATATATTTTGAAACGTTGGCCGCAACCACTATATCCTTATCCGCCGTTGCACTTTCCTGTATGGCAATTGTCGTTTCGTGTAAGTCTAACACCATAGCTGAAAACTCAGCTATGGTAAGTAAAATTCCCTATCTCCCTAACATCTCCGCCTATTTTCGCCTTGATAAAAGTAAAGATGGTAAAGGGCGAACAGAAACCCTGGTTATAAATAACTCAGGAGATGTTATGTATAATTTTACATCTTTTCCGTTCGCTTTCATAAAATTAAATGAGCTGCAATTAATTACTCCTGGAGTGGCCCCTTCTTCAACTGAGTTAAAAAGCGTTGAAATACCATTACTCTATTACTTTCCTGTCCTTACATTTGTGTCAAACATAAATAAAGGCGTGTTCTCTGAATTAACGATTGATAACACACAGAAACTGGATGGCGTAATAAATGACTTTTCTTCCGATTATCGCACCTATGATAAGTCTATGGGGGGAAGTATTGAAAGATATTTAATGGTGAAATATAAGGATAAATTTTCAGAAGAACATACAGAATTTTTCAGTTTTGAAGCATTTGGTACAGCTGTACCAATGAGTATTGATAAAGGAAAGGAACTGCTGTCGAGGTATGAGCAATTGCGGAAACAAGATGGTAATTATGTGGATTATAATAAAGCGACAAAAAATGATCTGATAAAAATCTGGCAAGAAAAGGCAAGTTACTGAAAATATCCTGAGCGTCATTGGTTATTACCCTTTACGCGGTTACTTCTATCCCTTTGCCGGATGACGAAAGCGCCGGGTCACCGCCCGCAGCAGCCTAAAATTATTCCAGTCTTGATGACTATGGAGTGCCACTGGCTCTCTATTCTGATCGGCATAGTGTAAGAGTTAATAACCCGGAGCGTAAGGGGGAACTGACTCAGCTTACCCGCGCGATTTAAAACCGCCAAAACTCCGGCAGAAAGCGGATCCGGATAAGACGGAAGGATAACTGTCATACCGCCCTTATTGGGTATCCGGAGCGATTATTTTCTCGTTTACCCACCCCAATTACGGTGACCGTCACAATGTCCGTTGACACTGTAAACCAGTCGGTAGCCCGCACCACAGGGCTTGATTTTAAACTGATCTTTACGTCCATGGAGTTGTGACGCGGGCACCCATGGGTTTTGCAGGCGCTCAGCGAGCTTCTTTTTGAATTGTTCCCGAACGGTATGGCCCAGTTTTTTCCATTCTTTCAGCGCCGATTCATTAAAGGCCAGCTTATAGGTCATCAATATTAACCTCGATTCAGGTCAATATCCTTTGTCATCCGAGGTTGCATCGACCAGCCGATAACTTTGCGCGAGAGCAGATCGACAACCACTGCAAGATACAACCAACCCAATCGGACAGCTTTGCGAAGTACTCCGCGGCTTTTTTTAATGTCGGTAACCCGCTTTAGCACCTTCTGGAGCCGCAGGAGCTCTGCCTGAGCACCAGACTGGGCTTTATTGGTGGAGGAATCTGTGTGGGTGGTGGTACCAGGGCGTGCTGCCACGCTGGAAACAGATTGGCCACGATCAACAATTTGTTTGACTACTTAAGCTTTAAACTCGGCGGGATAACGCTTACCGCTCATGGGCACCTCTCTTTAAGTCATCTTAAATGACTCTAAGGTGTCTGCAACCCGTGGAGACTCAGATAGATCATTCACATCAACCACCTGCTACATTTCACTTCCTGTTTTCCTCGGCCTGCAAGAATAGCTTTGCTACTTTGCAGAGACTGGATGACGTGGGATCTCCTGCACTCACCATCGGCGATATGCCTTGCCGTCAGTTGTAAATAAATGACTATGACGACCACTGATCCCCAGTTGTACCGTACTACCTGTTTCCGGTGCTGAATCTCCGGCAAGGCGCTGAGTCAGGGTTTCCTCAATACCTTCCACCTGGTAATAGGCCAGGATTTCATGGCCCAGGTTTTCGCTAAGTACCACCGTGGCAGGCAGTTGCGCATCGGCCTGCTCTCCCACCACCAGGTGTTCCGGGCGCACCCCCAACCAGGCCTGTTCACCCGCGATAACATTCCTGCCATTCACCTTCACGGTTAACTGCACGCCATCTGGCAGGCGTACCAGCACGCCCTGTTCATCCCCGGAATCAATTATCACTGGCAGAATATTCATACGCGGGGAACCAATGAACGTCGCCACTTCCAGTGTGGCCGGGTGATGGTACAGTTCCAGAGGCGTGCCGACCTGGGCGATGCGGCCTGCGGACATCATGACAATCCTGTCCGCCAGCGTCATCGCTTCCACCTGATCATGGGTGACGTAGATCATGGTGGAGCGCAGCCGCTGGTGCAGACGGGCGATCTGCACGCGCATTTCCACACGCAGGGCAGCATCAAGGTTAGATAATGGTTCATCGAACAGTAATAAAGCCGGTTCCTTGACCAGCGCACGGCCAATAGCCACTCGCTGGCGCTGCCCGCCGGAGAGCATCGCCGGTTTACGCGCCAGTAGCGGCGTAAGTTGCAAAATGTTCGCCGCTTCAAGCACTCGCCGGGTAATTTCCTTTTTCGGGCATTTCGCCAGCGTCAGACCATACGCCATGTTTTCTTCGACTGTCATGTGAGGATAAAGGGCGTACGACTGAAACACCATGCCGATGCTGCGCTCCTGTGGCAGGGAGTCATTGATTAATTCGCCATCAAGAAACATCTCCCCGGCGCTAATATCTTCCAACCCGGCAATCATGCGTAGTAGTGTGGATTTACCACTGCCGGACGGGCCAACAATCACCACAAATTCACCGTCTTCAATATCAAGGTTAATCGCCTGTACCACATTCAGGCCGTGATAAGATTTTCCTGCACTCTGTAAAACCAAATGTCCCATCGTTATTCCTGTTAATGTGCAAACCGCAGCGGATCAATAAATGCCGTTTCCAGTTCCGCGGCGTCCCCCTGCGTCTGGCGGGCCAGCACCTCGCCGATAGCCGGTGCGTGTTTGAAAGCATGGCCGCTGTCACCCCCCGCTACCAGAATGTTGCCCCGATAACGTCCGACGATAAATTGCGCATCCGGCGTGCGGGTGATCATGCACGGATGCGCGCTCGCAGGCTCAGGGTTGATGCCGCCCAGCCACTGACGGATGGCCGCGCGCAGCTCGGCTGTGTCTTCGTGAGAGATATGCCTGTCAGGGTTATCCGGATTCAGCGCGGTACGTGGAACGCCGACATCGCCAAGACCAAGTTTCACCGCACCACCGGGCAGTGCGCCATGCCCCCATAGTGTCAGTTGTGGGTTGATTTCACGCACAAATACCGGAAAAGCATCCAGACTGTAGCCCGGCCCCGGATCAAACCAGGTCATCACCGTGCGAACAGGGTCAAGCGGCAGATCCGGTGTGAAACGTTTGAGCCAGGCACCGCCGGCAATCACCACCCGGGCGGCGCGGATCTCACCCACTGATGTGGCAATCCGTACTGAAGTGCCTTCATCCTGCACCGAATTCACCCGTACCGGCGTCAGCACTTGCGCCGATAACTGCTGCGCCCGCTGCAAGGCCGCGCGAATAAAGTTTTCCGGGTTGGCGACGCCCGCTTCGTTATCCACTACCGCCACTTCATCGCCGCGTAGTCCAAGATGTTGCGGCTGCCGGGCTGCCAGCTCTGTTGCGGACCATACCGGCAGTTGCACACCGAGACGTTGCGCCGCCTGCAAGGTACCGCTCACCGCCAGCGAATCCGGGCGGCCAATAATGGTGCCGCCGGTGATCGACAGCAGCGATTCACCGGTCGTCTGTTCCAGCGACTGAAACAGGCTGCGTGACAAACGGGCATAGTCGCCCAGCGCTGGATGCTCGAGGCAAAAGGTGCGAAACAAGCGGGTTTTACCGTGAGTTGCGCCAAGATCGTGGGGTGGCGTAAATTGATCGATGCCAATCACTTTCACCCCCTGCTCCGCCAGCCGCCACAACGTCGCCGCGCCCAACGCGCCGAGCCCGATAACGGCCACATCAAACTGCTGCTCAGTCACGTCACACATCCTTATTACAGTTCAGAAGAAATTTTCCACGGGTTGACACCGCCGTCATGCACCGCGAACTGGTCAATACGTTGCAGTTCTTCTGCCGTGAAGGTCAGGTTATCCAGCGCCTTAAGGTTCTCTGCCAGTTGTTCCTTGCTGGATACGCCCACCAGCGTTGAGGCCACGCGCGGGTCTCGTAGTGTCCAGGCTATTGCCAGTTGTGACAGGGTCTGGCCACGTTCAGCAGCAATAGCAGCAAGCCCGTGCAGGCGGTTCAGGTTGTCTTCGGACTGTGCTTCCGCAGAAATATACGGGCGATGCTGCGCGCGCTGCACCTTATCGAACCCGGACAAATAGCGATCCGCCAGTAGCCCCTGCGCCAGCGGCGTAAAGGCCACAGCGGCGCCGCCTGATTCGCCGAGGTCGTCCAGCAGCTCATCTTCAATCCAGCGGTTGATCAGCGAATAAGAGGACTGATTGACCAGCAGCGGGGTGCCCAGTTCACGGGCAATGGCGAAGGCTTCACGGGAGCGCTGCGCCGAATAGGAAGAGATGCCGACATACAGTGCTTTGCCGGAACGTACGATGGTATCCAGCGCTTCAATGGTTTCATACAGCGGAGTGTCAGGATCAAAACGGTGGGAGTAGAAAATATCCACATAATCCAGATCCAGGCGCGCCAGTGACTCGTCAATACTGCCGAGCAGGTGCTTTTTGCCCCCAAGACGCCCGTTCGGCCCCAGCCACTGCGGCCAGCCTGCTTTGGTGGTGATGACCAGTTCGTTGCGGTACGCACGGAAGTCTTTACGCAGAATACGGCCAATATTTTCCTCGGCGGCCCCCAGTGGCGGGCCGTACTGGTTGGCAAGATCAATATGATTGATGCCGTTTTCAAAAGCGAAACGAATAATATCGCGCTGCTGCTGGAACGGCGTGGTGTCGCCAAAGTTATACCAGGTGCCAAGGCCAATGGGCGAGACAATCAGGCCGCTGTTGCCGACGCGGTTGTAGCCATAACGTTTAAAACGGTTCTCCGGCGCGGCCCACGGGGTGTTCGGGTCCGGGCGTTCATCCAGAAATTCAACGCGCTGAGTCATGATATTCTCCTGCAAAATTCAGTTATTTGCCGCCGCTGTGGCTCAGCGAACGGGTAAAAGAGCGCTGACCAAAGAAGATCAGCAGCGCCGGGATCAGCGCCAGAATAAACACCTCGGCAAAAGCGAGCCCGTAGTCCTGGGTGTAGGCGGAGTCCGACAGACCAATCGCCACCGCGCCGGTCTGTTTGCTGTTATTGGTGATAATCAGTGACGGCCACAGCCAGGCATTCCATTGAGCCATCGCCAGAATCATCGCCGAGCCGATCACCGCCGGGCGCACCAGTGGCAGGTAAATCTGGAACAGAATGCGCCACCAGGAGGCCCCATCCAGTAGCGCTGCTTCCAGTTGCTCACGCGGGATACTTAAAAAGAACTGCCGCAGGTTGAAGATGGCCAGGCCATGCACCAGCCCCGGCACAATCAGCGCCGTCAGGGTGTTCGCCAGCCCGAGTTGCGTGAACACCGTGGTGAGCGGTAATGCCACCACTTCAAACGGGATCATGAAAGCGAACACCACCACAACAAACAGCCAGCTGCGTCCCGGAAAACGCATTACCGCCAGCGGGAAGGCGGCCAGGATGGCCAGCAATGTTCCGACAACAGCCGACATCCCCGTAACCCAAAAGGAATTAAACAGATTGACAGCGAAGCCACGACTGAAAGCGGAGGTGAAGTTTTCCAGCGTCCAGGTGCGCGGGATAAACGTCCAGATATCTACATTAGCCTGAAATGTCTCTGACACCGGACGGAAGGCCGAGGCAACCAGCCAGATAAACGGTACGGCAAACAACAGCGAAATCAGCAGTGCCACGCTGGTTGCCAGCACGCGTCGTAACTGCCGGCGGTGCAGAACAATACGCCGCGTCACGGCGCGCTGCGCATACGGTTCAGCAGACTGAATTGCAGCCATACTGTGGCTCCCATTAACACAAATAAAAGGGTCATCTCCGCCAGTGCGGCCCCTGGTGAACTGAGGGCGTAATAGCGGGTGATGATGTCGTACATTAAGAAATTACTGGAGCCCTGCGGCCCACCTTTGGTCAGGGCGCTGATCGGCGCGTAGAGGATGAAGTTCCACACGGTGCTGGCGGTCAGTACAAACAGCAACTGGCGCTGAATTAACGGCAGCGTGACGTTAATAAACTGCCGCCACTCCCCGGCGCCATCCAGCATCGCTGCGTCGTAATAGTCCTGCGGCACATCACGAATAGCGGCAATCAGGAAAATCATCCAGTAGCCCACTGCTGTCCAGGTGGAGAGGATCACCAGCGCGGCCAGCGCGCCGTTAACATCGGTAAACCAGCCACTGGTCGGCAGATACACCAGCGTCAGCAGGTTATTCACCACCCCTTCCGGACGCAGCAGCACGCCGAACACGACGGTTGTGCCCATCAGCGGCAGGGCTGTGGGCAGAAAGGCCAGCGTGCGCCACATTCCGGTGAACATCACGTTGCGCGTCAGTAACCACGCAAGAAACAGCGCGAACAGCATCGTCAGCGGATTAACCAGCCCGGCGAAAAGCAGCGTGCGGTACACCGAATCCCAAAAGCCGGGGTCTTCAAACAGATCCAGATAGTTCTGCCAGCCGACCCATTTCGGCGGGATCACACTGCCCGGAACCGAGGTGTAGAACGACTCCACGACCGCCACCCCCGCCGGAATAATGCGCAGTAACAGCAGCAACACTAAAGCCGGGGACAGCAGCAGCAATGCCGTTCGTGCTTCGTGACGGGCAGCGCGGCTGGTCACTGATATTTTCTCCACACGGCTTTCAGCTTCGCGTTAGTGGTATCCAGCGTTTTCTTCGCATCTGCGCCGTTGGTAATGTCGGCAATCGCCGCACCCACCAGTTGCGTGAACTCTGCCCCGCCGACAGTCTGCGGACGAATACGTGCAGAATGCTGCGCCTGCCAGGTCAGGATGTCCTGCAAACCGCTAAGGCGCGGATCAGCGTAAGTCGGGTTTTTCCAGAACACGGCGCGGGTGGCGTCAGTCGTCGGTACGTTTTCGGTTTCCGGGTCAGCAGAGACAAAACCGCCGTTTTCCCCGAACAGATACCAGTTGAGAAACAGCGCGGCGGCCTGCTGTTTTTCCGGGCTGGCCAGTGCACTGATGCCTAACGCCCAGCCACCGCTGGTGGTTGCATCCCGGCCGCCGTCAAATTTCGGTGCGGTAGTAATGCCAAAATCGAGGCTGGCGTTTTTGGTGATGACTGGCGAATTCCAGATGCCGCCATAGAAGAAAGCGCTGTCTCCGTTGGCAAAGGCCAGCGCGGTTTCACGCACGCCGCGCGGCGCCAGACCATCGGCATACAATTTGCCGTACCAGCTCAGGGCCTTGACCCATCCGGCGTTGTTGATATCCGGCGTCAGTTGATTGTCACCTTTCACGCCTGTGCCTGCGCCGAGGGATTCTGCCAGCGGTTGAATGTAGTAATACATATCCGGTGTGGAGAAGGTGATGCCGTAAGGCGCGGCTTTCTCTGCCACCGCTTTACGTGCTGTCGCTTCCACCCACTCCCAGGTCGGCGCTTCACCGGCTTTGTTTGACGGGAACGACACACCAATCTGCTTCAGCACCTTCTTGTTGTAATAGAGAAAGGTGGTACCGATCTGATACGGCAAATTGAGCAGTTTGCCATTGATGGTGGACTCTTTCAGCGCGGGCGGATCTATCAGGTGGCGCTTCGCGGCAAAGGCGTCCGTCAGATCGGCTTCCCAGCCTCGTACGGCATAACTGGCGCTCTGGGGTTGATCGATGTCGAAAATATCCACATCACCCTGGGCGAAGCGCGCACCGAGGGTTTCGTTGTAGCTATTGAACGGCACGGCGTGATAACTGATTTTGATCGTCGGGTACTGTTTTTCAAACGCGGCGATAATCTTGTTGGCACGCTCTGCCGGGATCGCCCCACCGTAATAATTGAGGGTGAGGGGTTTCTCTGGTGCTTTCAGGCTTTCCACTGCCGGAATGGCGGCGGCAGTGGCAGTTGTGGCGGTGAAAAACAGCCCCACCAGTATGCTGGCCGATATTTTTGCAGATGCTGTCATGTCTTACCCCTAAATTATATTTGTTGTTATTGTTGCTTTGTAAAACGCCCGCGATAATCGGCTGCCGGATGCGGGGCGTCCAGGCGGTCACCCTTACCAAACAGCCTGTTACGCAGGGACGAATCCTGTTTCGCTGGCCGGAACAGGCCACGTTCTGTCAGCACTGGCAGTACCAGCCCGGCGAATTCGGTGAAATCGCGGGGGCTGACAAATTCATGCAGGTTGAAACCATCCACACCGGTTTTGCGTACAATTTCTTCGATGCCATCAGCGATACGTTCCGGCGTACCCACCAGCGTGCTGGCATAGGGGCTTAAGTTCACCAGCCGTTGTTTGATGGCGGCGATGCTGTCCGGGTGTGCTTTTTCACTGGTGAAACGGGCCGATTCAGAACGGGAGAAGTTGTGCGGTTCCGAAGATAACGTGTCGTCATCGTGATAGCGGGACAGGTCAAAGCCGCTGGCCCCACCAAAGGCGGCATACTGTGCTTCCGGTGACTGCGCCGCGCGAATGGCACTGGCTTTTTCTTCTGCTTCGGCCTGACTGTGACCAATCACCACCGAGAGATCCGTCACCACTTTAATGGCTTCTGGCGAGCGCCCAGCCGCCACAGTGGCGGCGCGCAGTTTATCGACATTAATGCGCAGGGCATCCAGATTCATGCCATTGACGAACACCACTTCAGCGTGACGCGCAGCAAAGGCCAGCCCACGGGCAGAGGCTCCCGCCTGGAAAATCACCGGTGTACGCTGCACGCTGGGTTCCGTCAGAGACGGCCCCTGCACGGAAAAATGTTCTCCCTGATGATTGATTCGATGAACTTTGCTGGCATCGGCGTAGCGTTTGGCTGTTTTGTCATACAACACAGCATCGTCTTCCCAACTTCCTTCCAGCAGCTTGTAGAACACCGTCAAAAACTCTTCCGCCCGTGCATAACGCACTTCATGAGGCAACTGATCCGGCAGGCCATAGTTACGCGCAGCATTCGGCAGGTAAGATGTCACCACGTTCCAGGCGATACGCCCTTTCGACAAATGATCCAGCGTGCCGAAACGGCGAGCGAAGGTGAACGGATGTTCATAGGTCGTGGAGGCCGTGACCGCAAAGGAAAGGTTTTTTGTGGCCGCCAGCATCGCCGGGATCACCATAAACGGGTCATTGAGCGGAAAATCCACCGCCCCTTCAATCGCCGGTTCGGGCGACTGACGGTAGACGTCATACACCCCCAGCACATCGGCAAAAAACAGCGCGGTGAACCCGGCTTTATCAAGAAAACGCGCGCGCTCCACCCAATAGTCCAGGTCTTTGTAGCGGTGACGCTGGCTGTCCGGGTGCGTCCAGCTTCCCTGGGCGTAGTAGCCCACGCCGTTCATTTCAAATGCGTTAAAAATCAGCGGGCGTGGTTCGCTCATGGCTGAGGTTCCTCAAATTGGGCAATCTGGCTGCGGCCAAGCTCCTGATAGCGCAGTCGAACCGGGTCATGCAGGGTGTGGGTGCGGGCGTTGCGCCAGTAACGGTCAAGACGCAAAGCCCGGTCCGCGGCGCGGGCACCGCTCCAGGAAAAAACATCGCTGCTGGCGGCAAGGCTGACTTCTGCGGCCAGGGCTTTGGTGGCGGCGAGTTGCGCCTGAAGCTGTGGATAAAGTTGTGTTTGTTGGCTGCTGGCGGCCTGTTGCACTTCATCCAGCAGATGTGCGGTGTTTTCCAGCAGCGCCGCAACGGACAAAATCTGCGCGCTCAATACGCCGATTTGGTATTGCAGGACAGGATCTTCCGCCAGCGTCGGATAAGGTGATTCAAAGGGAATGCGCTTATCCGTCGCCACACTTTGCGCCCCCCATGCCACCATGCCTTCGGCGATGCCGAGATCGATGGCGGCATGGATCAGCCGTCCGCTTTCATGCCAGGCAACACCGCGATGGGCCGCGTCCCATACCGGGATAACGTAATCTGCGGGTACCGTGACGTTTTCAAGGATAAGTGTCCCACTGGAGCTGCCGCGCTGACCGAGGCCATTCCAGTCATCAAGCAGCGTGACACCAGGAGAGTCGGTACGGATATATGCCAGTGCCTGGCCACCGCGATCGCCTTTGCCGATCACCGTGATCCAGCGGGCACCTATGGAACCCGTGGCATAATATTTGCGCCCATTAATGCGGTAAACATCACCTTCGGACACCAGCGTAGTGGCAAAATCTGCTGAATGTTTACCGCCGCGCTCGCTGGCAGCATTGGCGATACGTTCCCCCTTCAGCACATCCTGATACAGCACCCGTTGTGCATCAACTGAAGGCAGCAAGGGGATTGTGTCGGTAAAACCGTAATGGGGCTGCAGCAACTGCGCAATACCGGCATCGGCCTGCGCCAGGATTCGGCTGACAGCAATCGCCTGTGCCTGGCTGCCTCCCCATCCCCCCGCAGCCGCTGGAACACGGAGCGCCAGCAGGCCCGAGGTGCGTAATGCCTCACGTGCCAGTTGATAATCGCTGTGGAGATCCGCTGTAACGGCCAGCCTGTCCAGCCCGGCTTTTAACGCATAAGCGGTGGCTGCCATATCTGGCCCAGCCACGATTTGTTTACTCATAATTACCCTGATAGAAAAAACACAACGCCCCAAAATTACTGAAGGCAAAAGCATCTGGTTATTAATTGCATGCGTGAAAATGAAGTGTTAATGACGTTATAACCATCTGTTAACAAAATCAATCCTGCCGGTTATGCGTATTTCAGATATTGAAACACGTAAAATTACAATGCTACGCTGAGATGCTCAGTGAATACGAAATTTAACTTTATATTACTGATTTAATTATTATGCCCTTCCGCAGCATTATTCCAGAATGGCCTCATTAAGATATTCAATGTGACGCAGTGAGCTGCTCACAGAAATAAATTAAGAGGCCGGAGTGAGCGATTATTTATCTTTAAGTGAGCAGGCTTATCACACCATTCGCCGCGATATTCTGACTTGCCGACTGCTACCGGGATCGCTGGTGACAGAAGCTGAGTTAATGGAACGTTATCAGGCCGGGAAAAGCACTGTCAGGCTTGCACTGACACGCCTTAGCCATGAACAACTGGTGATCTCTCGCCCGCGCAAAGGCTACCGCATCTCCCCTGTCACGGTGCAGGACGTAGAAGAGATTTTTACGGTACGTGCAGCGCTGGAGCCGCTGGCGGCACGACTGGCAGTCGGAAAAGTGGATATTGAATTACTGAAAGCGCTCGAAGCACAGTGCCGGGTGGAAGTGTCTGCACCGTTGTCCACGCGTATTGATGTATTTATGAATGCCAATAAACGTTTTCACTTAACAATTGCTGAAGCCACCGGCAACACCCATTTAATTCGAAGTTTATCCGGGCTAATGGATGAAATGGCACGGCTGGTAGCCCTGGGTTTTAATGTGCAACGTATTAAGCCAGAAATTAAACATGACCATAATGCTATGATTGATGCCTTTATTGAAGGAGATGCTAAACGGGTGGAGTTTATTGCCCGTCGCCATATCGAAACCTTTCAGGCCATGACGTTGGAAAAAATTTACGCCACGTTAAGTAAAGAAGGTGCGTTATTACCAGTATTGCCACGGGAGATATTTGAATGAGTATTTCCTTATTTTCCGCCGCAAAAAACAGCATTGAATTACATGGCATCAGTAAATCCTTTGCCAGCCAGAAAGTGCTGGAAAATATATCTCTGACCATTAAGGAAGGAGAAATCGTTGCACTGCTGGGCGCGTCCGGCGGCGGTAAAAGCACGCTGTTAAACCTGATATCCGGTCTGATGCCTGCGGACAGCGGCGACATCGCTTTTCAGGGCATCCCGGCAAAAGAGTTTCAACACTGGCAACGCATCGCGTACCTGTTTCAGGAAGACCGGTTGTTGCCGTGGCGCACTGTCGAGCAGAACGTGCACTTTGGTCTGGAAAACAGCCGCTCGCTAAGCAGGAACGCCGTCGGCGTGTGGCTGACGCGCTGGCGCTGGTCGGCCTGTCGGCCTTCGTCCACCACTGGCCGCACCAGTTATCCGGCGGGATGCGCAGTCGTGTGGCGCTGGCGCGCAGCCTGGTCGTGCACCCGCAAATTCTGCTGATGGACGAGCCCTTTTCACGCCTCGACCCGCAAACCCGCAGTGCCATGCATGACGAATTACTGCGCATTCAGGCACTGACCGGCATGACGGTAGTGCTGGTAACGCATGATGTGGAAGAGGCTGTGGTGCTGGCGGACCGGGTGGTGGTACTGAAACCCCAACCGGGGCGCATTCATCGTGAAACCAACCTGAATCTGCCGCGCCCACGCATCGCCACCCACCCAGAGGTGAACGAACAGATTCGCCTGTTACGCCTTGAGGTATGAGATGAAGCTGTTTTCACGCACCCTTAGCCTGATCCTGCAACGGCTGGTATTGCTGGCGATTTTCCTCATCGCCTGGTGGCAGGGGTCACAACATCTTCCGGCTTTTGTCTTACCCGGCCCCGCCAGCACCTGGCAGGCATTGCTGGCGCTATGGCAGGGAAAAACGCTGCTGCACGACATCGGCGTAACATTCAGCCGCGTGGCGTCAGGCTTTGTGCTGGCGGCGCTGGTGGGTACCGTGTTCGGCCTGATGTTGGGCGCCAGCCAGCGGGTGGCCCGCTTTTGCGAGCCGCTGCTGGCAGTGTTTAACACCGTATCGTCCGCCATCTGGGCCATTTTCGCCATTATCTGGTTCGGCATTTCCGATGCCACCACCATTTTTGTGGTGTTCATGACAGCGATGCCGCTGATCCTCACTAACGTCTGGCAGGGCGCGCAGAACGTGGAAGCGCAGTATGTCGAACTGGCGCGCAGCTTTCGCATGAACCGCTGGCAGACGCTGTGCAAAATTTATCTGCCCACCATCCTGCCGTACTTCTTTTCCGGCGCGAGGCTGGCTTTTGGTTTCGGCTGGCGCGTGTCGCTGGTGGCGGAAACGCTGGGGTCATCGGATGGCATTGGTTACCGCCTGCGTCAGGCGGGCGATCTGGTGCAAACCAACCAGGTGTTCGCCTGGACACTATTGCTCGTCTCACTGATGTTGCTGCTGGAAGGCGGTCTGCTGAAACCCCTGGAGCGGTACCTGTTCCGCTGGAAAAAACGCTCTTAACGCTTCATTTAACCTGAGGTCATCTCATGAAAAAACTACTCGTCCTTTTCACTCTGCTGGCTGGACTGCTGCCGCAGTTGGGCTTTGCCGACGGCAAAGTACGTATTGGTTACTGGACATCCGGCGTCAGTCTCGGCTACGGCGCGGTACTGGAAAGTCAGGATTTCCTGAAAAAACGCGGCGTCGATGCAGAATTTGTCCACTTCCCGGATGTCAATGCGCCGCTGAAAGCACTGGCATCGGGTTCCATTGATCTGGCCTTTGGCGCTCCCGTTGCGGGCGTGTTCAGTGTGGCGGCAGAAGGTGTGCCGGTGAAGATTTTCGCCGCAACCCAGCCCGCAGATGTGGCCTTTGTGGTGCCGGAAAACTCGCCAATCACGGCGCTGTCGCAACTGAAAGGGAAAAAAGTGGGGATGTCGCCCGCTGGATCCTCCGTCGCAGTGATTGGCACCACTATTTTGCAGGAAAATGCCGGGATTGCCCCCAGTGAGTTCTCTCTGATCGGCGGCAACGAATCCCGCCTGGCGCAGTTCCTCGCACAGAATCAGGTAGATGCCGCGGCCCTGCGTACTCTCACGGTCAACCAGTTGCCGGATCTGAAACTGCGCGTCATCAGCACATTTGCCGATGAGTGGAAAAAACTGACCCACAGCGATGCCCTGCCCTATATCGGGGTCGGCACTGTGCGCAGTGAACTGATTAGCCAACAACCGGAAACTGTCGCGAAAGTCATCGCAGCCTTGCGTGACACCCTTGACTGGGGGCGCTCTCATCCAGATGAGGTGGTTAATATTCTGAAAGCGAAAGCCAGTCTGCCGGAAGAGCAGGCCCGTGCGTATGTGAATTTGTGGGATCGTATGAATCGGATGTCCTTTGAAACCACCGACATCGACACGCTGAAACGCGAACACGCAGTGCTGTTAAGCAGCGGCTCCATCAAAGGTGGACTGCAAGACGACCTTTTCGATCCCCGCCCTTACATCGCCTCGAAGGGGCTGAAATAAACCGGAGAAAAAATAATGAAAGCGCTTGTATTACAGCAGCACGGCGATCTTGAACAATTACAGATTGATAAAAACAAGGCGATTCCCCAGCCGCAGGCCGGGCATGTCGTCGTGCGCGTCAGGGCATCATCGTTTAACTATCACGATGTTTTCACCGTACAGGGAATGCCCGGAATCAAAGTGCCGTTGCCGGTGGTACCGGGTCTGGATCTGGCTGGCACCATCGAGAGTGTTGGCGAAGGCGTTACTGGCTGGCGTGTCGGTGATCGGGTGCTGGTGAACCCGCTGAAACCCGGCGTCGGCCTGATGGGGGAAATGATCGATGGCGGTATGGCGGAATATGCGTTGGTCGATGTGCGCCAGCTTATCTCCCTGCCTGATGGCGTGACCTTTGAACAGGCCGCCGCGCTGCCAGTGGCCTATGGGACGGCTCATCGCATGTTAATCACCCATCAAACTATTAAAGCGGGCGATAAAGTATTGATCCTCGGCGCCAGCGGCGGTGTCGGCACTGCCTGCGTGGTGCTGGCAAAACATCTCGGCGCTGAGGTGATCGCTTGCGCGGGTAGTGATGAAAAGGCCGCCGCGCTTGAGGCGCTTGGTGCGGATTATGTCGTTAATTACCGGGAACAGGATTTCTCACGCTGGGCCATTGAAAAATACGGCAAACCACAGCGCCGTACTTATGACGGCGGTGTGGACGTGGTGATCAATTTCACCGGCGGTGACACATGGCGCCCATCGCTGAAATGCCTGAAACGTGGCGGTACCCTGCTGGTATGCGGTGCCACCGCCGGTTATGACCCGCAGGAAGACCTGCGTTATGTCTGGAGCTTTGAGCTCAATATCAAAGGTTCCAATAGCTTCTACGAAGAAAACCTGACCGCACTACTGACAATGGTGGAAAAAGGCAGCATCACTCCGCTGATTGATCGCGTTCTGCCGCTGGAACAGGCAACGGAAGGATTACGGTTGATCCGCGATCGTGAAGTGCTGGGCAAAGTCGTCGTCACCCCTTGATTCAGGAGCCAAAAATGAACGCGCAGGACATCGAACAAAAATTGTTGAAAGGCCCCTTTCACCAGTGGCTGGGGCTAAAAGTGCAGCAGGTCGCCGAAGGTGAAATAACCTTACGGGTGCCGTTTCGTGATGAATTTGTTGTTAATCCGGCCGGAGGGTATATCCACGGCGGTATTCTCGCCACGCTGATTGACCTTGCCGCCGACTGGGCGCTGGTCGCCTGGACAGGCAAAGGCGTGCCGACGCTCAATGTGCATGTGGACTACCACCGGCCAGCACGCGGCGACCTGACGGTAAAAGCGAAAGTGATCAAACGTGGCAAGCTGGCGTCCAGCGCTGAGGCCTGGATCTACGATGCCGAAGACCATCTGGTGGCCAGCGGTCGCGGCCTGTACGCCACTCAGGCGGAACAGGGGGCAGCATGATCCTGAAACTGGATCATCTGGTGATCAACAGCCACTTCGCGCTGGATAACAGCGCGGAACTGTTCCGGGCGCTGGGGTTTACCCTCACCCCCAGGGGATATCACAGCCTCGGCTCGATTAACCATCTGATCATGTTCGCTGACCATTATCTGGAACTGATTGGCCTGCCGGAAAAGGGGGAACCTCTGCGCAGGGAACTGCTGGATAACCCGCCCGGTATCGATGGGCTGGTATTTGCCAGCGACAACGCAGAACAGACAGAGACACTCCTGAGTATGGCTGGCTTCAGCGTGCAACCCGTTCAGCACTTTTCCCGCGAGGTGGTCAGTGGCACAGAAAAAGGTCTGGCTCGCTTCAGTACTGTGCGCCTGGCCTCGGGGAGTTTCAGTGCCGGACGAGTGTACTTCTGCCAGCATCACACCCCGGAATGGGTATGGCGTGATGAATGGCTACAGCCCGGGCAGATTCGGACATTAACCGTGGTGGCCCGTGACCCTGCCGGCATCCGTCAACAGTACGAGCGGCTGGGTGGCAGCGGCCTGTTGCGGGTAATCAGTTACTCGCACTGGCAGGAGCAGTACGGGGATTTGCTGCCGCTGCCGGACGATCGCGATAGCCGCTTTGCAAGCATTAGCCTATCCGGCAGAGACCTGGATACCATCTCCCTGGCGGCGACCCGACAACACCTGCCGGTACAACAACAAAACGGGCAACTGCGTATCGCCATTCCTGCGCTGGCCCTGGTGCTGGAATTTAATGATGCCTGAAACTTTATCCTCCTTACCTGATAATCTGGGGGCGTTCAGCGCCCCGCTACGCCACAGTGAGCAAGTGGCTTTTATCACTCCGCTCGCAGACGGATCACAGCAGGAAATCACCTTCCGTAAACTGAATGCGCAGGCAGATGCCATTGCTCTTGGCCTGCAACGCTATGGCTGGCCCGTGGGATCGCGGGTGGCGATCCTCGCACGCAATTCCATCGACTATATCGCCTGCCTGTTGGGGATTATGCGCGCCGGGCTGGTAGCCGTTCCCGTTAACTTTCGTTTTCCCGCCAGTACCATTGAACGCATTCTTACAGACAGCGGCAGCCGCCTGCTGCTGGGCGATGAGGATCAACTGACCCGCATCACCCACGATCTTCCTCGCGTGAGTTTTGGCGCTGAGCTGGAGGCGCTACAACAACCGGGAAAATGGGTCTGCTTTACGCCGGGTGTCGATGATCTGGCCCTGATGCTGTACACCTCGGGTTCCACCGGGATGCCGAAAGGGGTCCGTCTGACCCACGCCAGCCATCGCTGGGTGGTGGCTACACGCCTGGGTACCCGGGAACTGACCGGTGAGCGCGTGCTGATTGCTGCCCCGTTTTACCATATGAACGCGCTGGCGCTGGCGATGTTGACGCTGGCAAGCCAGGTGACGACCGTATTACTGCCGCAGTTTGAAGCCCGAGCCTATCTCCATGCCGTGAATCACTATCGCTGTACCTGGCTTACCGCAGTTCCCCCCATGCTGGCGATGATGTTGCAGGAAAAAGAACGTCTGGCAGAGAGCAATCTTTCTTGTGTCCGGGTGATTCGGATGGGATCGGCCCCGGTAAGTGACAGCCTGTACCGTTCGCTACGCCACTGGCTGCCGCAGGCGCGCATTATCAATGCTTATGGCACCACGGAAGCCGGGCCTGTGGTGTTTGCGCCACACCCACAGGGACTGACCACTCCCGCAGGCTCTCCGGGTTATCCCCATCCGGCTGTCCAGATACGGCTACGTAACGCTGATGGAGAACTGGCGGATGAAGGTGTACTGGAAATGAAAAGCCCGGCTCTGATGCAGGGTTATCATCAACGCCCGGATGTCTCAGCACCTTTCACCGGGGACGGTTACTACATCACGGGCGACGTGTTCCGCCGTGATGAACAGGGCTTCTTCTGGTTCGTTGGTCGCCACGACGATATGTTTGTGTGCGGCGGTGAAAACATCTGGCCAGGCGAAGTCGAGAAACTGCTGGAAAGTCACCCGCAAGTGCAGCAGGCCTGTGTGGTGCCAGTGGTAGATGACATCAAAGGGCAGAAACCGGTGGCCTGGGTGATCCCACGCACAGGAGAATCGCCCGATCCACAGGCATTAAAAACCTGGGTGCTGCAACATGGTCCGGCATATCTGCATCCGCGTCAGATCTGGTTTATCGAGAGCTTCCCTTTGGCAGGCACCCACAAAGTTGACCGTCGGGCATTACAGGCAGCGGCAGACCAGCGCGTACAACAAAGAGAACAACCATGACATTCAACTGGCAAAACCCGTATCTCACGCCGCGCACGCCGGTGTTTGCACGTAATATCGTCTCCACCTCGCATCCTCTGGCCGCCCAGGCAGGCAACCGCATCCTGCTGGAAGGCGGCAACGCTGTTGATGCCGCTATCGCCGCGGCCGCCACATTGACGGTGGTGGAGCCGGTATCCAACGGCCTCGGCAGTGACGCGTTCGCGCTGGTCTGGGCTGACGGACAACTGCACGGCCTGAATGCCTCCGGCCCTGCCCCGGCGGCCTGGGATGTGAATTACTTTCTTCGCCGGTATGGTGAAGATGCGCAGGGGCTGGCAAAACGCCCGGAACGAGGCTGGGATGCCG
>Ga0209371_1000983_pt1 | contig 21944 bp, 14 predicted proteins | sample AgamicAtAmrz_FD_187165 | JGI IMG/M metagenome (GOLD analysis project Ga0209371, IMG submission 187165) | Agave microbial communities from Guanajuato, Mexico - At.Am.rz (SPAdes) (version 2) | ecosystem: Host-associated > Plants > Roots > Rhizosphere | place: Guanajato, Mexico | collected 2012-06-07
TCGTCAGCACCGTCGTGATCGCTGCCGTCAGCGTCGTCTTGCCGTGGTCAACGTGACCAATCGTACCAACGTTCACGTGCGGCTTGGTCCGCTCAAATTTACCTTTTGCCATGATTCTCTTCTTTCAAAAATTATCGGTGGGTAGCTACAGATTTACTTCGACTTCGCGCTGATGATCGCTTCAGCAACGTTGCGCGGAGCTTCAGCGTAGTGCTTGAACTCCATCGTGTACGTTGCACGACCTTGCGTCAGCGAACGCAGCGACGTCGAGTAACCGAACATTTCCGACAGCGGCACTTCGGCGCGCACGATCTTGCCGCCGCCAACCATGTCTTCCATGCCCTGGACGATGCCGCGACGGCCCGACAGGTCGCCCATCACGTTGCCCATGTAGTCTTCCGGCGTCTCGACTTCGACAGCCATCATCGGCTCGAGGACGACCGGGTTCGCCTTGCGCATCGCTTCCTTGAACGCCATCGAACCGGCCATGCGGAACGCGTTTTCGTTCGAGTCAACGTCGTGGTACGAACCGAACGTCAGGTGAACCTTCACGTCGACGACCGGGAAGCCAGCCAGCACGCCCGACTTCAGCGTGTCCTGGATACCCTTGTCGACCGCCGGGATGTATTCACGCGGAATCACACCACCCTTGATCTCGTCGAAGAACTCGTAGCCCTTGCCTTGTTCGTTCGGCTCGAGCGTGATGACCGCGTGACCGTACTGGCCGCGACCACCCGACTGCTTGACGAACTTGCCGTCGACATCCTTCGCCGTCGAACGGATCGTTTCGCGGTACGCAACCTGCGGCTTGCCGACGGTCGCTTCCACGCCGAACTCACGCTTCATCCGGTCGACCAGAATTTCGAGGTGGAGCTCGCCCATGCCCGAAATGATGGTCTGGCCCGACTCTTCGTCGGTCTGCACGCGGAACGACGGGTCTTCCTGAGCCAGACGGTTCAGTGCGAGGCCCATCTTTTCCTGGTCAGCCTTGGTCTTCGGCTCGACTGCCTGCGAAATCACCGGCTCCGGGAACACCATGCGTTCGAGAACGATCGGGTTCGCCGGGTCGCACAGCGTGTCGCCCGTGGTTGCTTCCTTCAGGCCGACCGCTGCGGCGATGTCGCCCGCACGGACTTCCTTGATTTCTTCACGCTGGTTCGCGTGCATCTGCAGAATACGGCCGAGGCGTTCCTTCTTGCCCTTGGTCGAGTTCAGCAGCGTGTCGCCCGAGTTGACGACGCCCGAGTACACACGGAAGAAGATCAGCTGGCCGACGAACGGGTCGGTCATGATCTTGAACGCGAGCGACGAGAACTTCTCTTCGTCCGACGCCTTGCGCTCTGCTTCTTCGCCGTTTTCGAGCTCGCCCTTGACCGGCGGGATGTCGACCGGCGACGGCAGGAAATCGATCACGGCGTCGAGCATGCGCTGCACGCCCTTGTTCTTGAACGCGGTACCGCACAGCATCGGCTGGATTTCGCACGCGATCGTACGATCACGCAGCGCCTTGACGATGTCGGCTTCCGGCAGATCGCCTTCTTCCAGGTACTTGTTCATCAGGTCTTCGCTGGCTTCAGCAGCCACTTCGACCATCTTTTCGCGCCATTCCTTGCAGGTCTCCGCGAGCTCGGCCGGGATGTCGACGTAGTCGAACTTCGTGCCTTGCGACGCTTCGTCCCAAATGATCGCCTTCATCTTGATCAGGTCGACGACGCCCTTGAAGTTTTCTTCCGCGCCGATCGGCACCACGACCGGAACCGGGTTCGCCTTCAGGCGCAGACGGAGCTGGTCGTAGACCTTGAAGAAGTTCGCGCCGGTACGGTCCATCTTGTTGACGAACGCGAGACGCGGCACCTTGTACTTGTTCGCCTGGCGCCACACCGTTTCCGACTGCGGCTGCACGCCGCCCACTGCGCAGTACACCATGCACGCGCCGTCGAGCACGCGCATCGAGCGTTCTACTTCGATCGTGAAGTCGACGTGGCCCGGGGTGTCGATGATGTTGATGCGGTGTTCCGGATAGTTGCCGCCCATGCCCTTCCAGAAGGCCGTGGTAGCAGCGGACGTGATCGTGATGCCACGCTCTTGTTCCTGCTCCATCCAGTCCATCGTGGCTGCGCCGTCGTGGACTTCACCGATCTTGTGGTTCACACCGGTGTAAAACAGAATGCGCTCGGTCGTCGTCGTTTTGCCGGCGTCGATGTGAGCGCTAATACCGATATTGCGGTAGCGCTCGATAGGAGTCTTGCGAGCCACTTTGATCCTCTACTGGGATGACGTGATGCAGCCCTGCTGCATCACGCCTCAACACAAACGGGCGAGGCGCCTGAAAAGCGCACCCGCCCGGAATTTATTTCCGCAAACAGCCCAGCCAGGCGCTTAGAAACGGAAATGCGAGAACGCGCGGTTGGCTTCTGCCATGCGGTGAACTTCGTCGCGCTTCTTCATCGCGCCGCCACGGCCTTCGGCCGCTTCGGAGAGTTCACCTGCCAGACGCAGGGCCATCGACTTCTCGCTGCGCTTCTTCGCAGCCTCACGCAGCCAGCGCATCGCCAATGCCATACGACGCGACGGGCGCACTTCGACCGGAACTTGATAGTTGGCACCACCAACGCGACGGCTCTTCACTTCGACCACCGGCTTCACGTTGTTGAGCGCAACCGTGAACACTTCCAGCGGGTCCTTGCCACCCTTGGTCTGGATTTGTTCGAATGCGCCATAAACGATGCGCTCTGCGACCGACTTCTTGCCGGACAGCATCAGCATGTTCATGAACTTGGCAACATCAACGTTACCGAACTTCGGATCCGGCAACACTTCCCGCTTGGGGACTTCGCGACGACGCGGCATGATTCTTCCTTTACTTGTTCAGTTGGAGCTGGATTCAGCTCCGCGGCCACCAACAAACCCGATCACATCTTCACGACTAACCAGCTTGGCCGGGTGACCACTTACTCGACAGCACCGGCAATCCGGCACTCCCGCCTTGACCGCCCTGCGGCGATCCCTGATCAAAAACTGCTTACTTGGCAGCCTTTGCACGCTTCGCGCCGTACTTCGAACGCGCTTGCTTACGGTCCTTGACGCCCTGGGTATCCAGCGAGCCGCGAACCATGTGGTAACGCACACCCGGCAAGTCCTTCACACGGCCGCCGCGGATCAGCACAACCGAGTGTTCCTGCAGGTTGTGGCCTTCACCGCCGATGTACGAAATCACTTCGAAGCCGTTCGTCAGACGAACCTTGGCAACCTTACGGAGTGCCGAGTTAGGCTTCTTCGGCGTCGTCGTGTACACACGGGTGCACACGCCGCGACGCTGGGGGCAGTCCTGCAGGGCCGGGCTCTTGCTCTTCGTCGTTTCCGACTGACGGCCTTTGCGAACCAGTTGGTTGATGGTTGGCATTGTTTATTCCTGAAATTGAACAAAATCTGCACGCCGATTTCGGGCAAAGCGAGAATCGACGCACAGTTGACTTCCGAACCGGCGAATCGGGTGCGAACTGTCGAACGCGACTCGGCCCACCGAATACCGGAACCCAGCATGATATTCCGGAAATACCAACTAAGTCAACGGCTTGCGTGATTTGCCGGCTGATCCCGTGGTTTACACGAGGGGTCGGAACGCTGTGTCAGGCCGATTCGACGACGTCGATGATCTCGTCGCCGAAGCGTTCCAGCTTGCGCACGCCCATGCCGGGGATGTGGCGCAGGTCGTCGATCGTCTCCGGCGCGTTGCGCGCGATTTCGGCGAGCGTCGCGTCGTGGAAGATCACGTAGGCCGGCACGCCGTCCGTTTTCGCGGTTTCCGCGCGCCATGCGCGCAGCGCGTCCCACCGTGCGCGCTCGCGGGCGCCCATGCCGGCCGTCGGGTCGACGCGCGTGCCGCTGCGGCTCGACGACTGGCGGGTGCGCTGCGGCTTCACGTAGCGGCGCAGCGTGACTTTTTCCTCGTTCTTCAGCACGGGCTTCGCGGCCTCGGTAAGCATCAGCGCGCCGAAGCCGCCATGGTCGACCGCCAGGTAGCCGTACGCGACCAGTTGCCGGAAAATCGCGCGCCACTCGGGCTCGGACAGCGCCGCGCCGATGCCGAACGTGCTGAGCTGGTCGTGGCCGCGCTGCAACACCTTCTCGGTGCGCCCGCCGCGCAGGATCTCGATCAGGTGGCTCGAGCCGAAATTGAAGCCGCTCGCGCGCTGTGCGCGGAACACGCACGACAGCGCCATCTGGGCCTCGCGCGTCGCGTCCCACGAAGCGGGCGGCTCGAGGCACGTGTCGCAGTTGCCGCACGGCTGGCTCGCCTCGCCGAAGTAGTTCAGCAACCGCACGCGACGGCACGAGATCGTCTCGCACAACCCGAGCAGCGCGTCGAGCTTCGACGTCTGCACGCGCTTGTGCGCGTCGTCCGCATCGGATTCGTCGATCATCTTGCGCTGCTGGACGACGTCGCCGAGGCCATACGCCATCCACGCGTTGGCGGGCATCCCGTCACGACCCGCGCGGCCGGTTTCCTGGTAATAGCCTTCGACGCTCTTCGGTAAATCGAGGTGCGCGACGAAGCGGACGTCGGGCTTGTCGATGCCCATGCCGAACGCGATCGTCGCGCACATCACGATGCCTTCCTCGCGCTGGAACATTTCCTGGTGCTTCTGCCGCACCTCGAACTCCATCCCCGCGTGATACGGCAGCGCGCGCACGCCCTGCGCCTTCAGCCATTCGGCCGTTTCCTCGACCTTGCGACGCGACAGGCAATAGACGACGCCCGCGTCCGTCGTGCCGTCGGCATTCGTGTGCTCGGCACGGATGAAGTCGAGCAACTGCGAGCGCGCGTTGTCCTTTTCGACGATCCGGTAACGGATGTTCGGGCGGTCGAAGCTCGACACGAACACGCGCGCGTCGTCGAGCGCGAGACGATGGATGATCTCGTCGCGCGTGATCGCGTCGGCCGTGGCGGTCAGCGCGATGCGCGGCACCGACGGGAAGCGCTCGTGCAATACCGACAGCTGGATGTATTCCGGGCGGAAATCGTGCCCCCATTGCGACACGCAGTGCGCTTCGTCGATCGCGAACAGGCCGATCTTCGCGCGCTCGAGCAGTTCGAGGAAGCGCCCCGTCATCAAGCGCTCCGGCGCGACGTACAGCAGGTCGATTTCGCCCTCGCGCAGCGCGCGCTCGGTGGCCGCGGCCTCGGCGCCCGACAGCGTCGAATTCAGGTAGGCCGCACGCACGCCGACTTCGCTCAACGCGGCGACCTGGTCCTGCATCAGCGCGATCAGCGGCGACACGACGATGCCGGCGCCCTGCCCGGCCTCTCGGCGCAGCAGCGCGGGAATCTGGTAGCACAGCGACTTGCCGCCGCCGGTCGGCATCAGCACGAGACAATCGCCGCCGCCGGCGACGTGCTCGACGATCTCGCCCTGCTGGCCGCGAAAGGCGGAATAACCAAAGACTTCGTCGAGTATTTCGAGGGCGCGGGACATGAATAGGAACAGGGACGGCTAAGCGATGAACGCAATTTTAACAACCCGCTCGCGCGACGCGTGGCGAATCGCGCGACGTTGGCCGTTCGGTCAGGGTTCGTTCGCGAGCATCACGGGCCTGCCGCGGCCATGCTGGACGCGATCGCGGGGCATGCCCCGAGGCGGCGCAGGCACGTCATGCGCGTGAACGAAGGATGAAAAAAAACCGCCCGGCAGAACCGGGCGGTTTCGGTGACAGCGATGATAGCAAGGCAACGCGGCTTGCGCCGCGCCGCGCTTACTCGGCTGCCGGGTGTTGCGGCTCTTCTGCCGGCGCGCTCGGCGTGCCGAAGTCGAATGCCTCTTCCGCTGCGATCTGGTCGAAACGCTCGCGATCCGACGATTCCTTCGCCTTGCGTGCCTTGTGGAACGCGAGACCCGTACCGGCCGGAATCAGACGGCCGACGATCACGTTTTCCTTCAGGCCGCGCAGATCGTCGCGCTTGCCCATGATCGCCGCTTCGGTCAGCACGCGGGTCGTTTCCTGGAACGATGCCGCGGAGATGAACGAGTCGGTCGACAGCGATGCCTTCGTGATACCGAGCAGCACGTTGTCGTACGAAGCCGGACGCTTGCCCTCGGCGATCATGCGATCGTTCTCGTCCAGCATGTCGGAACGCTCGACCTGTTCGCCCGGGATGAAGCGCGTATCGCCGTTGTCGGTGATCTGCACACGACGCAGCATCTGGCGAACGATCACCTCGATGTGCTTGTCGTTGATCTTCACGCCCTGCAGACGGTACACGTCCTGCACTTCGTCGACGATGTAGCGCGACAGCGCCTCGATACCCTGCAGACGCAGGATGTCGTGCGGATCGGCCGGACCGTCCACGATCATTTCGCCCTTGTTGACGACCTGGGCATCGTGAACCAGAACCTGCTTTTCCTTCGCGATCAGGAACTCGTGCTGGTTGCCCTCGAGGTCCGTGATGACGAGACGCTGCTTGCCCTTCGTGTCCTTGCCGAACGACGTCGTACCGGTGACTTCCGCGAGAATGCCGGCATCCTTCGGCGAACGCGCTTCGAACAGTTCCGCCACCCGCGGCAGACCGCCGGTAATGTCACGCGTCTTCTGCGCTTCCGTCGGGATACGTGCGAGCACTTCACCGACCTGCACCTGCTGGCCATCCTTCACGGTGATCAGTGCGCCGACCTGGAAGCCGATCTGCACTGCGTGCTCCGTGCCCGGAATCTTCACTTCCTCGCCGTTCGCGTCGAGCAGCTTCACCTGCGGACGCACGCTCTTCGAAGCCTGCGAACCGCGGCGCTTCACGTCGATCACGACCAGCGTCGACAGGCCGGTCACGTCGTCGATCTGCTTCGCGACGGTCACGCCTTCCTCGACGTTCTCGAACTTCACCGTACCACCGTACTCGGTGATGATCGGACGCGTCAGCGGGTCCCACGTGGCGAGCTGCGTGCCGGCCTTGATGGTCGCGCCGTCGAGCTGCAGCAGCGTCGCGCCGTACGGCACTTTGTGACGTTCGCGCTCGCGACCGAAGTCGTCGGTGATCATCGCTTCGCCCGAACGGGAAATGACGATCTGCTCGCCCTTCGCGTTCGTGACGTAGCGCATCGTCGCCGTGAAGCGGACGATACCGTTGCTCTTCGCTTCGACCGACGAAGCCACTGCCGCACGCGATGCCGCACCACCGATGTGGAACGTACGCATCGTCAGCTGCGTGCCCGGTTCACCGATCGACTGCGCCGCGATCACGCCGACGGCTTCGCCGACGTTCACGAGCGAGCCGCGGCCGAGGTCGCGGCCGTAGCAGGCTGCGCACAGACCGTAACGTGTTTCGCAGGTCAGCGGCGTGCGCACGCGCACTTCGTCGATGCCGAGGCGTTCGATTTCCTCGACCGCCGTTTCGTCGAGCAGCGTGCCCGATTCGTACAGCGTTTCCTGCGTTTCCGGATTCACGACGTCCGCGACCGCGACGCGGCCGAGGATACGGTCGCGCAGCGCTTCGACGACTTCACCGCCTTCGACCAGCGCCTTCATCGCCACGCCGTTCGACGTGCCGCAATCGTCTTCCACCACGACCAGATCCTGCGTGACGTCGACGAGACGACGCGTCAGGTAACCCGAGTTCGCGGTCTTCAGTGCCGTATCAGCCAGACCCTTACGTGCACCGTGGGTCGAGATGAAGTACTGCAACACGTTCAGACCTTCGCGGAAGTTCGCGGTAATCGGCGTCTCGATAATCGAGCCGTCCGGCTTCGCCATCAGGCCGCGCATACCGGCCAGCTGACGAATCTGAACCGCCGAACCCCGGGCGCCCGAGTCGGCCATCATGTAGATCGAGTTGAACGACTCCTGGCGCGTCTCGTTGCCGTCGCGGTCCGTCACCGGCTCCGTCGACAGCTGCTCCATCATCGCCTTGCCGACCGCTTCCGACGTTGCCGACCAGATGTCGACCACGTTGTTGTAGCGTTCCTGCGCGGTGACGAGACCCGACATGTACTGGCGGTCGTACTCCTTCACCTTCTTCGCGGCGTCGCCGACGATCGTTTCCTTCTGCGGCGGCACGAGCATGTCGTCCACGCAGATCGAGATGCCGGCACGCGTCGCGAGACGGAAACCCGACTGCATCAGCTGGTCGGCGAACACCACCGTCGCACGCAGACCGCACTTGCGGAACGCCGTGTTGATCAGGCGCGAGATTTCCTTCTTCTTCAGCGGCTTGTTCAGCACCGAGAACGGCAGGCCGTGCGGCAGGATCTCCGACAGGATCGCGCGGCCGACGGTCGTCGCGTACAGCGTGATCTTCGGCACGAACGGCGGCGCGCCTTCCGACTTGTCTTCGTTGTGGACCATTTCGGTGATCCGCACGTTGACGCGCGAGGCCAGCTCGACTTCCTTGTTCTCGTACGCGCGGATGACTTCCGACACGCCCGTGAACGACAGGCCTTCGCCCTTGCCGTTGACCGCTTCGCGGGTCGCGTAGTACAGACCCAGCACGATATCCTGCGACGGCACGATCGACGGATCGCCGTTGGCCGGGAACAGCACGTTGTTCGACGCGAGCATCAGCGTGCGCGCTTCCATCTGCGCTTCGAGCGACAGCGGCACGTGAACGGCCATCTGGTCACCGTCGAAGTCGGCGTTGAACGCCGCGCAGACGAGCGGGTGCAGCTGGATTGCCTTGCCTTCGATCAGTACCGGCTCGAACGCCTGGATGCCGAGACGGTGCAGCGTCGGCGCACGGTTCAGCATCACCGGGTGCTCGCGGATCACCTCTTCGAGGATGTCCCACACCACCGGCGTCTGGTTCTCGACTTCCTTCTTCGCAGCCTTGATGGTCGTAGCTACCCCCATCACTTCCAGCTTGTTGAAGATGAACGGCTTGAACAGCTCGAGCGCCATCAGCTTCGGCAGACCGCACTGGTGCAGCTTCAGCGTCGGGCCGACCACGATGACCGAACGGCCCGAGTAGTCGACGCGCTTGCCCAGCAGGTTCTGACGGAAACGACCGCCCTTGCCCTTGATCATGTCGGCGAGCGACTTCAGCGGACGCTTGTTCGCGCCCGTCATCGCCTTGCCGCGACGACCGTTGTCGAGCAGCGAGTCGACGGCTTCCTGCAGCATCCGCTTTTCGTTGCGGACGATGATTTCAGGCGCCTTCAGCTCGAGCAGACGCTTCAACCGGTTGTTACGGTTGATCACGCGGCGATACAGGTCGTTCAGGTCCGACGTCGCGAAACGGCCGCCGTCCAGCGGCACGAGCGGACGCAGTTCCGGCGGCAGCACCGGCAGCACTTCGAGGATCATCCACTCGGGCTTGATGCCCGAGCGCTGGAATGCCTCGAGGACCTTCAGGCGCTTCGCGTACTTCTTGATCTTCGCTTCCGAGCCGGTGTTCTTCAGCTCGGTGCGCAGCGTCTCGACCTGCTCGTCGATGTTGATCGCGCGCAGCAGTTCACGCACGCCTTCCGCGCCCATTTCGGCACGGAATTCGTCGCCGTATTCCTCGACCTTGTTGTAGTAATCCTCCTCGGTCATGATCTGCCGCGCCTTCAGCGGCGTCATGCCCGGTTCGATCACCACGTACGCTTCGAAGTACAGCACGCGTTCGATGTCGCGCAGCGTCATGTCGAGCACCATGCCCAGACGCGACGGCAGCGACTTCAGGAACCAGATGTGCGCGACCGGCGAGGCCAGCTCGATGTGGCCCATCCGTTCGCGACGCACCTTCGCCAGCGTCACTTCGACGCCGCACTTCTCGCAGATCACGCCGCGGTGCTTCAGGCGCTTGTACTTGCCGCACAGGCACTCGTAGTCCTTGATCGGCCCGAAGATCTTCGCGCAGAACAGACCATCGCGTTCCGGCTTGAACGTACGGTAGTTGATGGTCTCCGGCTTCTTCACTTCACCGAACGACCACGAACGGATCTTGTCGGGCGAGGCCAGACCGATCTTGATCGCGTCGAAAACTTCTTCCTGTTGGACTTGCTTGAATAGATCGAGCAGAGCTTTCATTGCTTTCTCTCCGTAGTCCGATTAATTGCGGTCGAGATCGATATCGATACCGAGCGAGCGGATTTCCTTCACGAGCACATTGAAGGATTCCGGCATGCCTGCATCGATCACGTGATCGCCCTTGACGAGGTTTTCGTACACCTTCGTCCGGCCGGTCACGTCGTCCGACTTCACCGTCAGCATTTCCTGCAGCACGTAGGATGCGCCGTACGCTTCGAGCGCCCACACTTCCATTTCACCGAAACGCTGGCCACCGAACTGCGCCTTACCACCCAGCGGCTGCTGCGTGACGAGCGAGTACGGGCCGGTCGAACGCGCGTGCATCTTGTCGTCGACCAAGTGGTGCAGCTTCAGGTAGTGCATGTAGCCGAGCGTCACGCGACGTTCGAACATTTCACCCGTGCGGCCGTCGTACAGGCGGACCTGGTTCTTCGACGGGTTCATGCCCAGCTGTTCGGCGATGTCGTCCGGGAACGCGAGGTCGAGCATCTTGCCCATTTCTTCCTCGGTCGCACCGTCGAACACCGGCGTCGCGAACGGCACGCCTTCGCGCAGGTTCTTCGCGAGTTCGAGGATCTCGTCGTCGGTGAAGCTTTCCAGATCTTCCTGGCGGCCCGACTCGTTGTAGATCTTCGTCAGGAACGTGCGCAGTTCCTCGATCTTCGCCTGACGCTGCAGCATTTCGCCGATACGCCAGCCGAGGCCCTTCGCGGCCCAGCCGAGGTGCACTTCCAGAACCTGACCCACGTTCATCCGCGACGGCACGCCGAGCGGGTTCAGCACGACGTCTGCCGGACGGCCGTCGGCCATGTACGGCATGTCTTCGATCGGGACGATCTTCGACACGACACCCTTGTTACCGTGACGGCCTGCCATCTTGTCGCCAGGCTGCAGACGGCGCTTCACCGCGAGGTACACCTTGACCATCTTCAGCACGCCCGGCGGCAGTTCGTCGCCTTGCGTGAGCTTCTTGCGCTTCTCTTCGAACGCCAGATCGAACTGGTGACGCTTCTCTTCGATCGAGTTCTTGATCGCTTCGAGCTGCGCCGCTGCTTCGTCGTCCGCGAGGCGGATGTCGAACCAGTGGTAGTGGTCGAGGTCTTCCAGGTAAGCCTGGTCGATCTTCGTGCCCTTCGCGAGCTTCTTCGGACCGCCGTTCGCGACCTTGCCCACGAGCATGCGTGCCAGACGCTGGAACGCGTCGCCTTCCACGATGCGCAGCTGGTCATTCAGGTCGAGACGGTAGCGCTTCAGTTCATCGTCGATGATCTGTTGCGCACGCTTGTCGCGCTGGATGCCTTCACGCGTGAACACCTGGACGTCGATCACGGTGCCGCTCATGCCCGACGGCACGCGCAGCGACGTGTCCTTCACGTCCGAAGCCTTCTCGCCGAAGATCGCGCGCAGCAGCTTCTCTTCCGGCGTCAGCTGGGTCTCGCCCTTCGGCGTGACCTTGCCGACCAGCACGTCGCCTGCTTCGACTTCAGCACCGATGTACACGATGCCCGATTCGTCGAGACGGCCGAGCTGGACTTCCGCCAGGTTCGAGATGTCGCGCGTGATTTCTTCCGGCCCGAGCTTCGTGTCGCGTGCAACGACGTTCAGCTCTTCGATGTGGATCGACGTGTAGCGATCGTCCGCGACCACCTTCTCCGAGATCAGGATCGAATCCTCGAAGTTGTAGCCGTTCCACGGCATGAACGCGATCAGCATGTTCTGGCCGAGCGCGAGCTCGCCCAGGTCCGTCGAGGCGCCGTCGGCCAGCACGTCGCCGCGCGAGACCTTGTCGCCCATCTTCACGATCGGACGCTGGTTGATGTTCGTGTTCTGGTTCGAACGCGTGTACTTGATCAGGTTGTAGATGTCGACACCGACTTCACCCGCGACCGCTTCGTCGTCGTTCACGCGAATCACGATACGACCTGCGTCGACGTAGTCGACCACACCGCCGCGGAACGCCTGGACCGTCGTACCCGAGTCGACCGCGCAGGTGCGCTCGATGCCCGTACCGACGACCGGCTTTTCCGGACGCAGACACGGCACGGCCTGACGCTGCATGTTCGAACCCATCAGTGCACGGTTCGCGTCATCGTGCTCGAGGAACGGGATCAGCGAGGCCGCCACCGACACGATCTGCGACGGCGCGACGTCCATGTACTGGATACGATCCGGCGTGACCATCATCGTTTCGCCGGCTTCGCGCGACGACACGAGTTCGTCGATCAGCTGACCGTTCTCGTCGATCGCGGCGTTCGCCTGGGCGATCATGTAGCGGCCTTCCTCGATCGCCGACAGGTAGTCGATCTGGTCGGTCACCTTGCTGTCCACGACCTTGCGGTACGGCGTCTCGAGGAAGCCGTACTCGTTCAGGTGCGCGTACAGTGCGAGCGAGTTGATCAGGCCGATGTTCGGACCTTCCGGCGTTTCGATCGGGCACACGCGGCCGTAGTGGGTCGGGTGCACGTCGCGGACTTCGAAGCCTGCGCGCTCGCGGGTCAGACCGCCCGGGCCCAGTGCGGAAACACGGCGCTTGTGCGTGATTTCCGACAGCGGGTTGGTCTGGTCCATGAACTGCGACAGCTGCGACGAACCGAAGAACTCGCGGATCGCCGACGAAATCGGCTTCGAGTTGATCAGGTCGTGCGGCATCAGGTTTTCGCTTTCGGCCTGGCCGAGGCGTTCCTTGACTGCGCGCTCGACACGCACGAGACCCGCGCGGAACTGGTTTTCCGCCAGTTCGCCGACGCAACGCACGCGACGGTTGCCGAGGTGGTCGATGTCGTCCACTTCGCCCTTGCCGTTGCGCAGCTCGACGAGGATCTTGATCGTCGCGAGGATGTCGTCGTCCTGCAGCGTCATCGGGCCGACGATCTCGTCACGGCCGACGCGGCGGTTGAACTTCATGCGGCCGACCTTCGACAGGTCGTACGCTTCTTCGCTGTAGAACAGACGGTTGAACAGCGCCTCGACCGCTTCTTCGGTCGGCGGCTCGCCCGGACGCATCATGCGGTAGATCGCGATGCGCGCGGCCGTCTTGTCGGTCGTTTCGTCGACGCGCAGCGTCGACGAGATGTACGGGCCCTGGTCCAGATCGTTCGTGTAGAGCGTCTGGATGTCCTTGATGCCCGCTTCGCGCAGCTTCTCGAGCACGCTTTCCGTGACTTCGTCGTTCGCGCTCGCGATCACTTCGCCGGTATCGCCGTCGACGACGTTCTTCGCCAGCACGCGGCCGAGCAGATAGTCTTCCGGCACCGAGATGAACTTGGTCTTCGCGGCTTCGAGGTCGCGAATGTGCTTCGCGTTGATCCGCTTGTCCTTCTGGACGATGACCTTGCCGTCGCGATCCGTGATGTCGAAACGCGCGACTTCACCACGCAGGCGCTCGGGCACGAACTCGAGTTGCGCGCCTTCGTCCATCAGCGTGAAGTTGTCGAACACGAAGAAGTTCGCGAGGATCTGCTCCGGCGTCAGGCCGATGGCCTTCAGCAGGATCGTGACCGGCATCTTGCGGCGACGGTCGACGCGGAAGTACAGGATGTCCTTCGGATCGAATTCGAAGTCGAGCCACGAGCCGCGGTACGGAATGATCCGTGCCGAGAACAGCAGCTTGCCCGAGCTGTGCGTCTTGCCCTTGTCGTGTTCGAAGAACACGCCCGGCGAACGGTGCAGCTGCGAGACGATGACACGCTCGGTGCCGTTGATGACGAACGAGCCCGTCGGCGTCATGAGCGGAATTTCGCCCATGTACACTTCCTGCTCCTTCACTTCCTTGACGACCGGCTTGTTCGGCGATTCCTTGTCGAGAATGACGAGGCGGACCTTCGCGCGCAGCGCGGAGCAGTACGTCAGGCCCCGCTGCTGGCATTCCTTGATGTTGAATGCCGGCGAGGACAGCGCATAGCTCACGAACTCGAGGCGCGCGAAACCGTTGTGCGAAACAATGGGAAATACCGAAGTGAACGCGGCCTGCAAACCCTCAGGCTTACGTTGCGTCGCGGGCACATCGGCTTGCAGAAACGTGCTGAATGATTCAAGCTGGGTAGCCAGCAAGAACGGAACTTGGTGAACGATGGGGCGCTTCGCGAAACTCTTGCGAATGCGCTTCTTCTCGGTGAAGGAATATTGCATACGATCTCCGAATCACGGCGGGTGCTATCGAGGCGGAATACCTGGACGTTTCAAACCCGAGTGTTCACCGACTGAGACCCGATGGCCGTTCGACGGCTTGAACGAGCCGAGAAGCTTGGTGGTTGGCCGCTACCAACCGCTGGCTGACGGCAGCGGATGCCTGTGTTGCCCGCTACCCGACCAAACTTGCCTTCTGCAGTCGCTTCAGAAGACAAAGAGAACCGCCAATCGTGCGTGATTCATCACAACGATCAGGCGGTTTTCTTTGGCTTCTGGGGCCGATTATTCGGGCTCCCGAATGAGTGCCAGAATAACGTCCCCACAAAGCACAAAAAGGCCGGCGGTGAAAATACCGCCAGCCTTCGCACAGCGCGCCGAAACTTACTTGACTTCGACCTTCGCGCCAGCTTCTTCCAGCTTCTTCTTGGCTTCTTCAGCAGCAGCCTTGTCGACGCCTTCCTTGACGGGCTTCGGTGCACCGTCAACCAGGTCCTTCGCTTCCTTCAGGCCCAGGCCCGTCAGTTCGCGAACGGCCTTGATGACCGAAACCTTGTTGGCGCCGGCTTCAGCCAGGACGACCGTGAACTCGGTCTTCTCTTCTGCTGCAGCAGCTGCGCCGCCGCCTGCCGGGCCAGCGACTGCCACTGCAGCTGCCGACACGCCAAACTTCTCTTCGAACGCCTTGACCAGTTCGTTCAGTTCCAGAACGGTCATCCCTTCGACTGCTGCCAGGATGTCTTCTTTTGCGATTGCCATTTGAAATACTCCTAAATTGAATTCGGATACAGCCAGCGATCAGTAACGCTGATGCACGTTCGCTTACGCAGCTTCCGCTTGCTTCTTCTCGGCCAGCGCGGCGAGAGCACGCGCGAAGCCCGAAACAGGCGATTGCATAACGAACAGCAGCTTCGAGAGCAGTTCTTCGCGGCTCGGGATGCTTGCCAGCGCTTGCACGCCAGCCTTGTCCATCACCTTGCCATCGAACGAACCAGCCTTGATGACCAACTTTTCATTGCTCTTGCTGAAGTCGTTGACGACCTTAGCAGCGGCAATGGCATCTTCCGAGATGCCGTAGATCAGCGGACCAGTCATCTGCTCTGCCAGCGGAGCAAAAGGCGTACCTTCGACGGCGCGACGCGCCAGCGTGTTCTTCAACACGCGCAGGTAAACCTGTTGCTCACGCGCTTTCGCGCGCAGCTTGGTCAGATCGCCAACCGCAATTCCACGATACTCAGCCAGCACAACGGTCTGGGCCTTCGCGACTTGCGCGGAAACCTCAGCGACGACGGCTTGCTTGTCTTCTCTATTAAGCGGCACGGTTAGCCTCCAGAAACGATACGTTCGGCATGGCCGGTATGGCCGAAACCTCACGTACCTCGTTCAACAACGGCGTCCGACCTCGTTAGGAGTATTTCCACCTCACGCCGCGAATCGCTTCGCGGCCTGCGGCTTCACCACTGCAAAACTTTTTCGGGTTCGCCATCTGCGTTGGCTTGAATTAAGGGATCGCCTACCCGCTGCGCCCCACCAACGGTCTTTGATAACCGGTTGTCCGCCCTACTGCACGAACAACCGCCCAAAGCCCATGTAGGCCGCTTCGCGAACGAAGCGGCCCGAATACTTGCTTACTGTGCTGCCAGCGTAGCGTGGTCGACACGCACGCCGACGCCCATCGTGCTCGACAGTGCGATCTTGCGCAGGTACACGCCCTTGCTCGTTGCCGGCTTCGCCTTCTGCAGCGCTTCGATCAGCGCCGACAGGTTCGAACGCAGCGCGGTCGGCTCGAACGATGCACGGCCGATGGTCGCGTGGATGATACCGGCCTTGTCGACACGGAATTGCACCTGACCAGCCTTCGCGTTCTTGACGGCGGTTGCGACGTCCGGCGTGACCGTACCGACCTTCGGGTTCGGCATCAGGCCGCGCGGGCCCAGGATCTGACCGAGCGTACCGACGATACGCATCGTATCCGGCGAAGCGATCACGATGTCGAAGTCCATCTGGCCAGCCTTGATCTGCTCAGCCAGGTCTTCCATACCGACGATTTCCGCGCCTGCTGCACGCGCCTGCTCGGCCTTTTCGCCTTGCGCGAACACGGCAACGCGAACCGACTTGCCCGTACCTGCCGGGAGAACGACCGAACCACGAACGACCTGGTCCGACTTCTTCGCGTCGATGCCGAGCTGAACCGCGACGTCGATCGACTCGTCGAACTTCGCGCTCGCGCATTCCTTCACGAGGCTCAGTGCGTCTTCGATCGCGTACAGCTTCTGACGATCGACCTTGGCGGCAAATGCCTGACGGCGCTTGGAGATCTTAGCCATTTACACGCCCTCCACAGTGATACCCATCGAGCGTGCGCTACCAGCGATGGTGCGAACGGCTGCGTCCAGATCAGCTGCCGTAAGGTCCGGCATCTTGGTCTTCGCGATTTCTTCGGCTTGAGCGCGCGTGATCGAACCGACCTTGTCGGTGTGCGGCTTGCTCGAGCCCTTGTCCACCTTCGCCGCCTTCTTGATCAGGACGGTCGCCGGCGGCGTCTTCATCACGAACGTGAAGCTCTTGTCAGCGAATGCCGTGATGACCACCGGCACCGGCAGACCCGGCTCCATGCCTTGAGTCTGCGCGTTGAACGCCTTGCAGAACTCCATGATGTTCAGGCCGCGCTGGCCCAGTGCCGGACCGACCGGCGGCGACGGGTTGGCTTTACCTGCAGGGATCTGCAGCTTGATAAAGCCGATAATCTTCTTTGCCATTTGAAACCTCATTGGAACGCCAGGGAAGGCGTTCGGTGAGTGATAACGCGCTTTCGCCGCTGGCTACTGACGCTCCTCAACGACCATGACGCGGGCCGTAAGCGCGAAGGTGGGCAGCCGAGGCTGCCCACCGAATCGGGATCAAACTTTTTCGACCTGGCCGAACTCGAGTTCGACCGGAGTGGAGCGGCCAAAGATGGTGACCGACACACGCACGCGCGATTTCTCGTAGTTGACTTCTTCGACGGTGCCGTTGAAGTCCGTGAACGGGCCTTCCTTGACACGCACCATCTCGCCGACTTCGAACAGGGTCTTCGGGCGCGGCTTTTCGACGCCTTCCTGCATCTGCGACATGATCTTCTCGACTTCCTTCGGGGAAATCGGGGTCGGGCGGTTACGCGCACCGCCGACGAAACCGGTGACCTTCGCGGTGTTCTTCACGAGGTGCCACGTTTCGTCCGTCATTTCCATTTCCACCAGCACGTAGCCGGGGAAGAAACGACGTTCGGTCACAGCCTTGTGGCCGCCTTTGACTTCGACCACTTCTTCGGTCGGAACCAGGATCTGACCGAATTTGTCCTGCATGCCAGCACGTTCGATGCGCTCCTGAAGCGCACGTTGCACGCTCTTCTCCATACCGGAGTAGGCGTGCACGACGTACCAACGCTTTCCGCTCGGGGATGCCGGAGTATCGCTCATATCATTTCCAACCCAGAATCGCCGAGAAAATCACCCATTCGATCGATTTGTCGCTCAACCAGAGGAAAATCGCCATCACAAGCACGAAACCGAACACGACGAGTGTGGTTTGCGTTGCTTCCTTGCGGGTGGGCCATACGACCTTCCGGACTTCCTTGTACGAATCCTTGGCAAACGCGATGAGGCTCTTGCCAGGGGCGGACATCAGCCCGACGGCCACGCCGGCGATGATACCTACCGCCAACGCGGCACCGCGGACATACCACTGCTGATTGGTCAGCCAGAAGAAGCCCACGAATCCGGCCAACACCAGCAATACGCCCAGGGCCAGCATCAGCTTATCGCCGGAGGTATTTACAGTTTCGACGGATGGATTCGCCATAACACCTTAAAACAAATGCCACGTGGGACACGTGGCGATTTTTGGCAGGGGCAGAGGGAATCGAACCCCCAACCTTCGGTTTTGGAGACCGACGCTCTGCCAGTTGAGCTATACCCCTAAACCATGTTGGGGCCGGCTGATGCCAGCCCCAAAACTGTCGATCAACGAATAACTGGCTTACTCGATGATCTTGGCGACGACGCCGGCGCCGACGGTACGGCCGCCTTCGCGGATCGCGAAGCGCAGACCTTCTTCCATCGCGATCGGAGCGATCAGCTTCACCGTGATCGACACGTTGTCGCCCGGCATCACCATTTCCTTGTCCTTCGGCAGCTCGATCGAGCCCGTCACGTCCGTCGTACGGAAGTAGAACTGCGGACGGTAGTTGTTGAAGAACGGCGTGTGACGGCCGCCTTCGTCCTTGCTCAGCACGTACACTTCAGCCGTGAAGTGCGTGTGCGGCGTGATCGAACCCGGCTTCGCCAGAACCTGGCCACGCTCCACGTCTTCACGCTTCGTGCCGCGCAGCAGGATACCCACGTTGTCGCCTGCCTGACCTTGGTCCAGCAGCTTGCGGAACATTTCAACGCCCGTGCAGGTCGTCTTCACCGTCGGCTTGATACCGACGATTTCGATTTCCTCGCCGACCTTCACGATGCCGCGCTCGACACGACCCGTCACCACCGTACCGCGGCCCGAGATCGAGAACACGTCTTCCACCGGCATCAGGAACGCGCCGTCAACTGCACGCTCCGGCGTCGGGATGTACGTGTCCAGCGCGTCGGCCAGGCTCATGATCGCCACTTCGCCCAGCTCGCCCGTGTCGCCTTCCAGCGCCAGCTTTGCCGAACCCTTCACGATCGGCGTGTCGTCGCCCGGGAAGTCGTACTTCGACAGGAGTTCGCGAACTTCCATCTCGACCAGCTCGAGCAGTTCCGCGTCGTCAACCATGTCGCACTTGTTCAGGAACACGATGATGTACGGAACGCCAACCTGACGCGCCAGCAGGATGTGCTCACGCGTTTGCGGCATCGGGCCGTCTGCTGCCGAGCAAACCAGGATCGCGCCGTCCATCTGCGCTGCGCCCGTGATCATGTTCTTCACATAGTCAGCGTGGCCCGGGCAGTCGACGTGTGCGTAGTGGCGGTTAGCCGTTTCGTACTCGACGTGTGCCGTGTTGATCGTGATGCCGCGCGCCTTTTCTTCCGGTGCCGCGTCGATCTGGTCGTATGCCTTCGCTTCGCCGCCGAACTTCTTCGTCAGCACCGTCGTGATCGCTGCCGTCAGCGTCGTCTTGCCGTGGTCAACGTGACCAATCGTACCAACGTTCACGTGCGGCTTGGTCCGCTCAAATTTACCCTTGGCCATTTTCGACTCCCAAAAGGAATTTCACAGGTTGCGCCGCGCGCAAACAAGACACTGACTTTTTACTGCTGGTGCCCATGGGCAGGATCGAACTGCCGACCTCTCCCTTACCAAGGGAGTGCTCTACCACTGAGCCACATGGGCGCTACGCTTCAACTTAGCGGTCTGGAGCGGGTGAAGGGAATCGAACCCTCGTCGTAAGCTTGGAAGGCTTCTGCTCTACCATTGAGCTACACCCGCACGGGCCACTAACGATTCCTTACCGCTCACTGCGCTGATATCTTGGTGGAGGAGGTTGGATTCGAACCAACGTAGGCGTAAGCCAACAGATTTACAGTCTGCCCCCTTTAGCCACTCGGGCACCCCTCCGTAGAGAACTGACGATTATGGGGGTGCATCGCACTCCTGTCAAGCACATCCGGAAGATTATTTTCACTTTCTTCCCGACTTCTGCTTCCCGCCGACCCCGCTCTCGCCCGGCTAAGGCAAGCGCGAGATGTTGCCGATCGGCGCCACATCTTCGTCAGACTCCGTCTTCAACGCTGATCTGCATCTGCGCTGAAAACGAAAGACCGCCATCATACGGCCTCTTTCACACAATGCCAAGCGGGTAGACACAAAATTTCGGCAAATTTCGTGCCGGGCGGGTTCGGCGAGCTCGGGTGGCGATGGTTCGCGGGAGGCTCGGTGGCGTTTCCGGCGGGAAATAACGATTTGCAGTGGGCGTCGCGGGCAGCCCGGTCTTGATCCGGGGCACCCCGTGCCGGCAAGGCTTCCACCCATCCCGCCGGAGATGGCGCGGCCAGCTCCGTCACCGAATTCGATCGCTCCGCTGCGCTCGACGATTTCACCGGAAGGCACGATACCGTCTCGAGTCACCCTCCAGCCCGCGGTACAAGTCTCCCTCCGCGTTTCCTGTAATGGCAATCCTCGTGGTTGCAACGGCACATGCCGCGGCGCCGGAAGACGCCTATAGCGCCTGCCGGGTCCCCGCTGGTGACGGTCCGACAGCCAGGCCCTGCTTACGGCCTCACCACGCAGCGCCAAGGGCATACTCGACGCCGGGCAAGTATCAATGGTGAAGCAGACGCCTGATGCGGGATGCCCGGGTTTGGCGCACGTCGGCTTGCGCAGCACGACCGATGAATCGAGATGCCGTGGCCCGACCACGTCCCGCAGGATGATTCCGGCGATTCTCTACGCATGCGCTATAGCCGACGACGCGCGCCAGGTCCAGGCATCCCTATAACCCTGCTGCTGCCGCGTCGAATGTTCTGCTGCTTGGCACCGATGCATCTCGTCGTACAAACCGGCTCACGCCGGTATGTGGTCGGCTTATCGCAGCGAATCTTCGGCGGACACGCGATATCGCAACCGCTCCTATGGGCCGCCTCGTCCGACTGAACACGATCCTCCGTGTCGGATTCGACATAGGCGCCCTTGCCACACCTCACGCCCCCCGAATACGTTGGAGAGCCAGTGGGTGTCGCCGGAGCACCGACATCCGACATACGTTGCGCGGCAATGCTCGAACTGGTCGGGAATCAAGACCGGGGCACCGTGCACCGGCCCCCACCTACAGGAGACTCTCCGTTCGGCGATCCAAATACGGCATGCACGGAACGCGCGTCAGGCGTCGACGCAGGCAACTCGCACCTCACGCCGACGAGGAGGCCGAGACCATATATGCGGCGCTGTCTATTCGCTGATCGAGGAAAACTACGTGCTACAGGAGGGTCAACGAGCGGCCGTCGAAGAGGACCGCGCCGATTTTGCGCTCTCGCCCGACCCGCGATATGTCACGGTACGGCCGGCCTCTTGGCCGAGTCCCTTCTTGCTGCGGCTCAAGCGCGTGTATCACTTCTCGATGAGGCTCTTTCGAGACGAGATATGCCCCGTTAGATCAAATGGTGCTTAATGGCGACGTCGCGCCTCTGCTGGCGTTCAGTCGCGCGGATTCATGCGACAAGGGGAGCCGGTGCGGTGATCGCCTGTCCGCTCTTGTCAACAACACGTGGAAGGCGGATCGAATGCAAGACGCATCCCGCTGCCACACGAGATATGGAAATTTTGGCAGAAGATGCGCCTCATAAGCCGACAATCGTCACCTGTTGACTATCGGATGACGAGGCCTAGGCACGGCTGATCGCGGTCGACGTCGAGCAAGGCCGGACGGAGGATAGCCATGGGCGGTTGCTAACGTGGTTTCCCGTTGCGGCTCTGATGGCCACCAGCGAACCAGAGGCGGGCTTCAGCAACACCAATTGCTGGCGACAGACACCCGATAGGCGAGGTTCATTTGTGCCGATTTCATAGGAGAGATTCCGATTTGAGCCGACACCTCGACACCCGCCCCATGTCACACGGCGCTTCGCCGCCCGCCTTTTTGGCGCACAAATGCAAAAACCCCCGCCTGTTCGGGCGGGGGTTCTTGGCTTAGGGAGCCTGACGATTACCTACTTTCACACGGGAATCCGCACTATCATCGGCGTGGAGTCGTTTCACGGTCCTGTTCGGGATGGGAAGGGGTGGGACCGACTCGCTATGGTCATCAGGCAAAGGGGGTTGTTCTGCTGGCGTGGCCAACAGAACCAATCTTGGAAGAAGCAGTAATTTAG
>Ga0209371_1000984_pt1 | contig 21939 bp, 18 predicted proteins | sample AgamicAtAmrz_FD_187165 | JGI IMG/M metagenome (GOLD analysis project Ga0209371, IMG submission 187165) | Agave microbial communities from Guanajuato, Mexico - At.Am.rz (SPAdes) (version 2) | ecosystem: Host-associated > Plants > Roots > Rhizosphere | place: Guanajato, Mexico | collected 2012-06-07
AGATTTGGCCATTATGGTGAAGAGGACATAGAAAATGTATAAGAGATTAAATTCATTCGTCTTGATCCAGTTTGCTTTATTGCTAAATGGATGCGCTCAAGCAACTGACAGAACATTATCACCACCACTAAATACTGGCTGGGTTAGTATTGAGATTAAAAATCCTTCTGCGTATACAAAGCCTTTTCCTCTTGAAGTGTTGTATGTATCAACAACGTGCAAGCGTGAGTTGATGAGTATGCGAGATGGTCAACATTATGAGAAAGTGGGACTCAATCCAATAAAAATACCGCTTCAGGAAAAGGACTCATCCGGTGTATGGATTGCAAAAATAGCAAAAGATGGCGGCGGTAAGTGTAACTGGAAACTGAGTGAATTCAATTTGGGTATTGAATATATTGATGCTACTCACCTCGGGAAGGGGTTAGTTCCGGGAACTGCAGTTGGTGCAACAATTGCGTTTGATGACAATGCAACAAAAAATGGTCGATTTAAGGTGTTTACAGGTTCCGAGCTTGTTTTATCTCCCATGTACTACCCTTTGATAGATAGTAATAAAGATATAAGTGTGAATGATACGTTGAATTTATTTGGTCAGGATGATTTTTTACTGAAAAAGATAGTATCTTCAGAAAAAAATGTTCAAATTAAATTCGAACCGACAATTGATGAGTCTAAAGTCGTCAGGATGATTGCTCCAACAGAACAAAAAGTTGGGGTAAACTATAAAATTATCTACCCTGATGGCACGGTTGTGTCTGATGGATCAACTCACCCTGATGTAAACAGGTTGAAGGATTAATCTCAGCAGCATCCGGTTCTGATGCTATTAAAAGATTTGGTCATTATGGTGAAGAGGACATGGAAAATGTATAAGAGATTAAATTCATTCGTCTTGCTCCAGTTTGTTTTATTGCTAAATGGATGCGCTCAGGCAACTGACAGAACATTGTCACCACCATCGAATACTGATTGGGTTAATATTGAAATAAAAAACCCGTCTTCGTATACAAAGCCTTTTCCTCTTGAAGTGTTATACGTATCAACGACGTGCAAGCGTGAGTTGATGAGTATGCGAGATGGAAAGCATTATGAGAAGGTAGGGCTTAATCCAATAAAAATACCTCTTCAGGAAAAGAACTCATCCGATGTATGGATTGCAAAAATAGCTAAAGATGGCGGCGGTAAGTGTAACTGGAAACTGAGTGAGTTCAATTTTGGTATTGAATATACTGATGCTACTCATCTCGGGAATGGTTTAGTACCGGGAACTGCTGTTGGTGCAACAATCGCGTTTGATGACAATGCAACAAAAAATGGCCTATTTAAGGTGATTCAAGATTCTGAGCTCGTTTTATCACCTGCGTATTACCCCTTGATACAAAGTAATAAGCGCATCAGCACAAATGATATGTTGAATTTATTTGGTGAGAAAGACTTTATGCAAATAAAGATGATTTCCTCTGCCAAAAGCATTCAGATAAAATTCATGCCAACTCTTGATGAATCTAAGTTGGTTAAAATGATTGCACCAAAAGAGCATAAAGTCGGAGAGTTTTACAAAATTGTCTACCCTGATGGCTCAGTTGTATCTGATGGATCAACTCACCCTGACGTAAGCAGACTGAAGGATTAAACATGACAAAAGGCTTAGTTTTGCTTGGTGACAAAACCTCTCACGGCGGAAAAGTGATCTCCGCCTCTTCCAATATTACTGTCGACGGAAAAAAAGCCGCATTAGTTGGTGATATGGTTAGTTGCCCGGTAGAAGGGCATGGAACTAATCCTATCGTGGAAGGATCACCGCACCGGACATTTAACGATCGCGCTGTTGTCGTCGATGGCTGCAAATGTCAGTGCGGTTGTACTGTAATTTCAAGTGCTCAGAACAGCACTGTAGGATAATCAATGGGCTGGGAAAGGACGAAAGCAACAACAATGGTGTTGCCTCCAGAGCCATCTTTGATGGGATGGCTGTTGGCAGGTGGTGTTGCTGCGGTTGTGGGTATTTTGCTGTTTATTCTGCATGCGTCAGGCATGGTTAAGGCACTGGCTGTATTCAATATCTGGTGGCTGGCATCCAGCCCGGTTCTTGGCTGGTTTTTCCTTTTTTGTTTGCGGGGGTGGCTGTGGGGAAGAACAGTCAATGAACATCATTTTTTGCAGAAGGAGGCTGAATACGGACAGCAACAGTGGGAAGCATGGGCCGGACGCTATCTGGCCGTACTTGGAAGCAGCATACTGCTACCTTCCGGAGTGACCTCTGACGCCATTGCTAAATCAGATGCTGCAGATGCTCCGCAATTTCTTTCACTGACCTGCCATTTTGATGCGAAATCGACGATGTCCACCTCCTTGCTCGAAATGGGACTGGCCGGTGTACAAGAGGCGATATCAATGTTGCCTGCGACAGTACCATTCAACGTCACCATAATGAGCGACATGATTTCGTCAGACTTCGAGACCCGGTTTCGCAAATCATGGGGGAAAATTTATCCTGGGCGTGAGCTAACAGGTTCGATCTCATGTTGTGAAGCCCTTTCTTTTGACTGGCTCGAGGAGCGCCTTAAAAATCCCGTTTTCGATATTGATTTGATCCTGATATTGCAGAGTCAGGGTGCTGAACAGTATTCCGATGCACTCGCAGCGATGGTACTTACCAGCGATGATGTTGCTGAAAAATACCAGCTTTCACACTCCGCCCGCATATTGCGACCGATGCCACTGGACATGACAAATTTCAGGGCTGATATGGGGTTGTTCCTCGAAACACAAACGATCGCCTGTCAGACGTCAAACGTGTTCTGTGATTACGGGCACTGGAATGACGGGTTTGCTGATCTAATGACCGCGTCTCAATCACTTCTGACACCGTGGGTGCCCCAGGAAATTGATGTACTGGAAAAATATAACGGAATTCCAGGGGGCGGGAGTGCGTGGCTTCTAGCCACATTACTGGCCGACATCGTGTTCGTCAGCAACAAACCTGTTTTAGGACTGTTTACCTCAGGTGCTGATCGTTTTGTCAGTACTGTTACCTCAGGGAGTGAAAATAATGATGCCGGGTAGTACATGGAGCAGGGGAGGGCTTGCCGGCATAATAGCCTGCATCTCAGCGATTATAGTAGCCTTGATCCTTCATTTCGGCCCCTCGCATGGCCTTGATACCCGACTGAAGCAAGTGCTTGCATTTGTTGCCGTATGGATAGTCTTGCTGATTGTTTTTTATACACCGTTTATGTTCCGGTTTATGAAGGAAAAGTATCATCGCTGGCGAGAGCAGAAGAACAATGCGCTGCCTTCTGATGAATCAAGAGTTGCCCGGACTCCGCCACGCAATGTCACCGTTGATACTATCCGTGATGCCATGCGTAACCTCTACGGTCGGCGCTGGGGACGTAAAACACGCATTCTGCTGGTTACTGGGACCATATCTGAGGTGGAGCAACTGACTCCGGGTCTGACGGCGCAGCTCTGGCAGGAAGACCGCGGCACGCTGTTGCTGTGGGGCGGCGACCTCAACACACCAGCAGACGGTGCCTGGTTGACCGCGCTGCGCAAACTGCGTCGCCGTCCGGTGGATGGCCTGGTGTGGGTCACTTCGGCCTTTGACCAGCTCTCAGCACCAGGGCTGGAGCCGCCATTGCCGGTGCCGTCTGAAAGCACCATGGATGCCCTGTCTCACGCCATCAGCGTGCGTATGGAAACGCTTGGCTGGAAGCTCCCGCTGTATGTCTGGTCCTTGCATCCGCGCGCCGGTAAGCCGGAAGGGCGCATTTCGCAGGCGACCGGTTGTCTGTTGCCTGCCGGGTGTCATACCGAAGGGCTGGCAGAGCAGCTCTCCGCCCTGACACCGGATTTGATATCACAGGGTTTGCAGCAGACCTGCGGTGAAGTGAAACATAACTTCCTGCTGACGCTTGCCGACCAGCTGATTCGTGAACCGGAAAGCGTGACCGCACCGCTGTCAGTGATGCTCAATCCGTACCGCCCGCTGCCGCTGGCTGGTGTGGTGTTCAGTCAGCCCTCTACCGGTGCCGAACGTGCCGTGACGCACCACTGGGGCATGGATAAGCGCTGGGATATTCTGCCTGAATCTGTCCGGATGCTTCCTGCTGGACTGCGTCCGTGCAAGCCGGGCGTTCCCTGGCGCAAAGTGTTTGCGTCGGTTGTCGCCCTGTCGATGGTGGGCTGGGCTGCGTGGATGAGCATCGCGTATGTCATCAACCGCAGCCAGATTGACGGTGCGAATGCCCAGGCCGCTCTCGCTGCCCGTCAAAACCAGCCGCTGGAACAGCGCCTGCACGCGCTGTCTGGACTTCAGAAAATGCTGGCCCGACTGCAGTACCGTTCAGAAAACGGCGTGCCGTGGTACGAGAAGGCCGGACTCAGCCAGAATAACGCCCTGCTGGCCGCACTCTGGCCACGTTATCAGGACAGCGCACTACCGCTGTTGCGGGATGCGGCTGCGGACCATCTGCAGACTCAGCTCATTGTCTTTAATGCGCTGCCGCCGGGCAACCCGCTGCGTGAGCAGATGGCAAAAACCGCCTATGATCAGCTTAAGCTCTACCTGATGCTGGCCCATCCGGAACGCATGGACGCCGCCTGGTTCAGTTCTGCGCTGCTGCAGGACTGGCCAAAACGTGATGCCGTAAAAGATGGCATCTGGCAGGGGATGGCGCCGTCACTGCTGACGTTCTATGGCGCGCAGTTGGCTGTGCACCCGGAATGGAAGCTCCGTGCGGATGAGAGCATGGTCAGCCAGGCGCGTTCCCTGCTGGTACGCCTGTTGGGCGTGCGTAACAGTGAATCGACCCTTTACCAGAAGATGCTCTCCCAGGTGGCGCATCTGTATGTCGATATGCGCCTTGAAGATATGACTGGCGATACTGATGCATCCCGTCTGTTCAGCACCACGGAAATTGTACCTGGCATGTTCACACGCCAGGCCTGGGAGCAGGCCGTCCAGCCCGCCATTGACAAGGTGGTGAAAGCGCGCCGGGATGAGCTCGACTGGGTGCTCACTGACAGCAAGCAGGTGAATAAACAGAATGAGACCTCACCGGAAGCGCTGAAAAAACGCCTGACGGAGCGTTATTTCGCGGACTTTGGCGGAGCCTGGCTGGAGTTTCTGAACAGCCTGCGCTGGAACCAGGCGCCCACGCTGTCGGATTCTATTGACCAGTTGACCCTAATGGCTGACGTGCGTCAGTCACCGCTGGTGGCGCTGATGAATACCCTGAATGTACAGGGTCGTACCGGGCAGACAGGCGAAGCTATTTCGGATTCGCTGGTTAAATCAGCGAAAAACCTGCTCGGTGGTGACAACAAAGATGCCATTGACCAGAGCGTCGGTGTTCACGGCCCGCTGGATGCGACCTTTGGTCCTGTGCTGGCGCTGATGGACAAGAACCGCACGGGGGCACAGGAGCTAAGTTTGCAGTCGTTCCTGACCCGTATCACACAGGTGCGTCTGCGTTTGCAGCAGGTAACGAATGCTGCGGACCCACAGGCTATGACCCAGACCATCGCCCAGACAGTATTCCAGGGCAAAGCGGTAGACCTGACTGAAACTCGTGACTACGGCAGCCTGATTGCCGCCGGTCTGGGTCAGGAGTGGAGCGGATTTGGGCGGACAGTCTTTGTGAGTCCGATGGAGCAGGCCTGGCAGCAGGTGCTTATCCCAGCGGCCAATAGCCTCAACGCCCAGTGGCAGCAGGCGGTGGTTGCTGAGTGGAACAGTGCCTTCGGCGGACGCTATCCGTTTAACAATTCCAGCAGTGATATATCCCTGCCGCTGCTGGCTAAATACCTCAATGCAGATTCCGGGCGTATTGCACAGTTCCTGCAGAACCGCCTCAAAGGCGTGCTGCACAAAGAAGGCAATCACTGGGTGCCGGACAGCATCAACTCGCAGGGGCTGGCCTTTAACCCTGCATTCATGAATGCCATTAACACCCTGAGTTATATCTCCGATATCGCCTTCACTGAAGGCAATGCAGGGATGAACTTCGAACTTCGTCCGGGTACTGCCGATGGCGTGATGCAGACCAACATGATCATCGACAGCCAGGAGCTGACTTATGTTAACCAGCTCCCGGCATGGAAGCGCTTCACCTGGCCTGCTGATACTGAAGCTCCGGGGGCGAACCTGAGCTGGATAAGCACGCAAGCGGGCACCCGCCAGTACGCTGATATCCCAGGTGCATGGGGCTGGATCCGCCTGCTCGATAAAGCCGTCGTCAGTGCTTACCCGGGCGTCGGCAGCAGCTACAGCCTGAGCTGGAAAGCACAGGATGGTCGCACCCTCAATTATACCCTTCGTACCGAAGCTGGAGAGGGGCCGCTGGCACTGCTGAAGCTGCGCAATTTCCGTCTACCGGAAACCATCTTCAGTACCTCCGGTGCAACACTATCAGACCAGGTTATCAGTGCAGGAAATGCTACAGAGGACGTATATTGATGAGCACGCTCTATGCCTTACTTAATGCCTGCCAGGCTGATCAGGGGCCACTGCTTGCCGCCACCCGTGAGCGTGTGGCGCAGTGGGACAGCTGGCTGCAGCCGCTGTCTGGGGCGTCACCCGCTGGCGAAGACCCAGGTTATGACGACGATTTCCAGCAGATTCGCGAGGAAATTAATAAGCTCTCTGGCGCCAACATCGAGCTTATTTGCCTGCATGCAGAAAAGATTTTAACCACCGTTGCGAAAGATATCCGTGTCGCAACCTGGTACTGCTGGGCGAAGCTGCACCGCGAAGGTGAGCAGGGGCTGGGTGAAGGACTTGAACTGCTGGCCGGTCTGCTGGAGCGCTTTGGTACACAACTGCACCCGCAACGTGATCGCAGCCGTAAGGCGGCGCTGGAATGGCTGGCAGGATCGCGCATGACTGACTCTCTTTCCCTGTACCCGGAAGTTGTTAGGGAAGAAGCGATGCGTACCACCGGAGCGCTGCTGCTGATAGCCGGGCTTACTGAAAACGAATCAGATGTAATCCGTCCGGAACTCAATGCGCTGTACGGTGCCCTGGAAAGTCGTTTGCAGAAAGCCGGGGGGATGGATGCGGTGGTACCGCAGAACGCCAGAACCAGCGAAACCCCTTCATCTGTCAGCCATAGCGATGCCCCGGCCATCGGGCGAATCACTTCAGGCCAGGATTTGCTGTCCCAAGCCCGCATACTCACCGAATACTTGCGCGAGCAGCCTGACGGCTGGTTGTCAGCGCATCATCTGATGAAAAGCCTGCGCCATGACACCCTCCGGGCCATCCCGGCTCCGGATGCGCAGGGGCGTACACGCATCGAGCCGCCAAGGGCGGATCAGCGCGCGTTACTCAAACGCCTCTACTTGCAACAGAACTGGGCTGAAATGCTGGAAACGGCCGATAGCACATTTTCCCGCGGTGCCAATCACCTGTGGCTTGATTTGCAGTGGTATATCCACCAGGCGCTGACAAAATCCGGCCAGGAAACGCTGGCCAACATTGTCGCCGCTGACCTGAAAGGTTTGTTGTCTCGCCTGTCCGGACTCGAAACGCTGGCGTTCAGTGACGGTACCCCGTTTGCGGACGAAGTGACGCTGAACTGGATCCAGCTGAGCGTGCTGGATACGGTCGGTGGCTGGGGCAACGACACTCCATCAGCCCCGCTCACCGCTGGTAACGACGATATTCTGGCACTGGAGCCGGAAGCCGTGGCGCTGGCCGACAGTGAAGGCCCGGATGTCGCGCTGGGCTGGTTACAGACCCGGCCGGGTATGACCACCGATCGTCAGAAGTGGCTGTTGCGTCTGCTGATGGGGCGCATTGCTGAACAGTACGGCAAAAATGACCTGGCGGTGCACCTGTTTGCAGAGCTGGGTGATCGTGCCAGAGAAGTGACCCTCAGCAACTGGGAACCTGAGCTGTTGTTCGAGGTACAGGCCCGCCATCTGAAACTCCTGCGCCTGAAAGCCGGTCGCAGTGAGGCTGATAAGGCCCGCCTTACGCCGGTAATGGACCAGTTACTTGCCGGACTGATCGCCGTCGATCCTGCTCGTGCCGCCGTGCTTTGCGGTTAAATCCACAGGAACAGAAATAAATGGAAGATTTGACCCTGCGCTATTTCGATGCGGAAATGCGCTACCTCCGTGAAGCGGCCAAAGAATTTGCCCGAACCCACCCGGACCGGGCCGCGATGCTTGACCTGGATAAGGCCGGCACACCCGATCCGTATGTTGAACGCCTGTTTGAAGGCTTTGCTTTCTCGATGGGGCGGCTGCGTGAAAAGATTGACGACGATCTGCCGGAACTTACCGAAGGTCTGGTCAGTATGCTCTGGCCTCACTACCTGCGTACCATTCCGTCACTCTCGGTGGTGGCGTTCACGCCTGTGCTTCAGGCCGTGAAGATGGCGGAAGTCATGCCCGCGGGTCTGGAAGTGTACTCCCGCCCGGTAGGGCCGAAGAACACGGTCTGCCGCTACCGCACCACCCGCGATGTGATGCTCAATCCGCTGAACATCTCAGGGGTAACCATGACCACTGAGCCTGACGGGCGTTCTCTGCTGCGGATGCGTTTTGCCTGTAGCACACAGGCGGACTGGTCCCATGCGGACCTCAGCCACCTGAGCCTCTATCTCGGCGCAGATGCGCCAGTCAGCAGCCAGCTACACCTGATGCTGACCAGGCGGCAAGCCGCCCTGTATATGCGTCTGCCTGGGCAGACTGACCGTATTCGCCTGGACGGGTACTTTTCGCCGGGAGGATTTGCGGAGGAAGACGGGCTGTGGCCGAAGGGGGATACTGCCTTCAGCGGCTACCAGCTGCTGCTGGAGTATTTCACCTTCCGCGACAATTTTATGTTCGTCCACCTCAACGGTCTGGACGGGATTACGCCGCCTGCGGGAGTAGAGTACTTCGACATCGAAGTCGTGTTCAGTACGCTGTGGCCATCAGACCTGCCGGTCACCGATGATGCGGTTCGTCTGCACTGCGTGCCGGTGATTAACCTGTTCACGCTGGAAGCTGACCCGCTCACCATTACGGGGCTTGAAAGTGAGTACCTGCTGCGCCCTAAACGGCTGCAGGACGGACATACCGAGATTTATGCTGTGGATTCGGTCATAGGCTCAAACCGGACCGGTGACGCGGAGTATGTACCGTTCAGCAGCTTCCGTCACAAGGGCGGTATGATGCGTCGTCACGCCCCGCCACGCTATTACCACACCCGCGTTAAGCGGGGCGTTACCGGGCTGTATGACACCTGGCTGATTCTCGGTGGTCACCAGTGGGAGGATGACAGGCTGTTTGAGCGTGAAGCCGTTTCGCTGCAAATTACCGGCACCAACGGTCAGTTACCGCGCCGGGCGCTGCAGAGCACGCTGCTTGACCGCTGTGAGCAGGTGGTGCAGACGCCACTGACGGTGAAAAACCTCTGCAAACCCACGCTGCCGGTTTACCCGCCAGCAGAAGACCGTTTTCACTGGCGGGTACTGAGCCACCTCGGCTCCGGGTTCCTGAACATGATGAGCACCGCCGAAGTGCTGCGCGGCACGCTGGCACTCTATAACTGGCAGGAGGATGAACTGAACACCCGCCGTCTGGAGGCGATTCAGCATGTGGAGCACCACCGCCTGCAGCGTTTTGAGCAGGGTTACCTGTTGCGGGGGCTGGATATCGAAGTGACCATCGACAGCAACGGCTTCACCGGTGAGGGCGATATTCACCTCTTCGGTGAAATGCTCAACCGGTTCTTTGCGCTGTATGCCGATATGAACCAGTTTAACCAGCTCACCCTCATTGTTCAGCCAGAAGGAAAATGCATCCGGTGGAAAGAGAATCACAGTCCGCGTCTGCCCGGCTGATAGCGCAACTGGGGGACCGGCTGCCATATATCAACTTTTACCGCTTCTGCCAGCTGCTGGAGCAGAGCCAGCCGGATAAACCGGTCACTGGCAGCACCTGGCTGGTACGACATGAACCGGTACGCTTCCGGCCTCATCCAGGCATGGGATTTCCGGCATCTGAAATCAAAGGAATTGAGCAGTCTGAACATTCCCATCTGCCGCCGAATGTGCGCATCACTTTTATGGGGCTCTACGGCGTGGAGTCCCCTCTGCCGACGCACTATATCGATGACATTACCCAGCGGCGGGAAGGGTATGAGGCCACTGCGGATTTCCTCGATATTTTCAACCACCGGTTGATTGCTCAGTACTATCGCATATGGCGTAAATACTCGTACCCGGCGACCTTTGAAGAGGGTGGGAAGGATAAAATCTCGCAGTACCTGTTGGGGCTGGCGGGACTCGGCATTGACGGCTGTGCACAAAACATTGCCACCCCGGCCTCACGCTTTCTGGCGCTGCTGCCGGTCATGTTGCTGCCCGGACGTACCGCAGAGGGTATGACCTCACTGGTGCGCCTGCTGGCACCCAATACACGGGCGAAAATCTGGCACCATGACAAACGCCGCGTGCCTCTGAAGAAACCTTTGGTTATGAGCGTCAGCCAGCCAGTCACCCTGACAAACCGTCCGGTGATGGGTAACTATGCCACCGACGTAAACAGCCAGGTGCTGATGCGCCTGACAACCACTGACTCAACTGAAGTGCTGGGCTGGTTACCGGGCGGGGAGCTTCACTCGGACCTGATGACGCTGCTGTATGTGTATCTTGGGACTCGCCTGGATGTCCGTCTGCAGCTATCCGTCGACCGTAGCCTGCTGCCGGACGTGACGATGAACATTAAGCCCGATGCCGGAGCCGGGCAGCTGGGCCGCACCGCCGTGATGCGGCCGCTGAATGCAGCGAACACCGTCACGCACTCAAAAACCATAACCATCAATCTTGGCCGCTATGAGCGGGTACAGGAAAATATTCACCGCAGGGAGACCGATGAAGATGGCGATTATCGCTGGTAAATTTCCTCTGGCAGCTCTGGCCGTAGGTATCACACTGATACTTGCTGGCTGTGGGCTGACTCAAAAAGTCACAGATGGCACCGTTGCTGTGACCAAATCGATTTTTTATAAGCAAATAAAGACCCTGCATCTGGATATTCGTGCCCGTGAGGCCGTTAACAGCAATGCTGGCGGCGTGGCACTGTCGACGGTGGTGCGCATCTACCAGCTTAAGGATCGCAAAACGTTCGCCAGTACTGACTATCCGTCACTGTTTAAAGAGGACAGTCAGGTCATCAAAGCAGACCTGCTGGTGGAGAAAGATATCCTCCTGCAGCCGGGCGGGGCGGTCACGGTCGATATACCAATGGAGGAAAATGCGCAGTACGTGGCGGTGGCAGGAATGTTTATGTCACCCGACCAGGAGAACAATACCTGGCGTGTGGTAATGAGCCGCGATGACCTCGATCCGGATAAGGCACGCGTCATTGAGGCGGGGAACAACCGCCTGACCCTGAAGGCGCTGAAAGATGAATGAGACGCCCCGTTCCTCGATTTACGAGACGCTATTTGGCAATTTTACCGGTGGGTTCGATCTGCATCAGGTCAGTGAAGAAAACCAGGTCATCCTTTCGGTTCTGGATAACATGCAGCGCGTTCTCAACTGTCGCGCCGGCACGCTGGCGCATCTGCCTGATTACGGGCTGCCCGATATGACGAAAATCCTGCAGGGGATGCCCGGAACGGCCCATGAGCTCATGGGCACATTGTCTGCCGTCCTGCTCAAATATGAACCGCGCCTGAAAAAGATAGACGTTGTTCTGCTGGAGCAGAACATTCCCGGCGAGCTGCGCTATGCCATTGACGCTGAACTTAAAGGGATTGGCCTGGTGCGCTATGGGACTGAGTTTATGCCCGAAGGACGGGTCCTGTTGCGGCATCTCAGGCAACAGCAGTATCTCGACACAACACCTTGTATATAAGGTCAGTTAACACCATGTCAGTAAAATCACAGTTCCTGAAGAAGTTGCAGGCGCGACAACCTTCACCTGTTCCCGCAGTTAGCAAGAGTCAAGCCGATATTGCAGAGTTTCGCATGCGAATGGCTCAGCTTCAGGAGCAAATAGACGCGTGGCTGACAGATACCGGACTGAATGCAGAGCCACTGACGGTATACGTTCCTGACCTGCTGGTGGAGGGCGGGGCTTTTGATATTTCCGGTATTGTCCTACGTTATGGTAACCGGGCGGTTAAGTTTATGCCGATATTTCTGTATGGACAGGGAGTTGCAGGCTGTGTCGAGGTGACTTTTTTTTCCGGGTACAGCGCGATTTCTCAAGGACGCCTGTTTATGCGGGTGGGGAGTGTATATGACTGGATCTTTACTCCCCCGGATACGTCACCTCAGTCAGGAAAACTATTTGATGAAGGTGTTTTTTTCGATCTGATTTTAGCGCTGCTGTCATAGCAATAACATTCATTCCTTTATTAGTCATTGCGTTTCTACACGCAAAACTGCCTTACACATCAACTGACGAAATTAACCGACACGGATATGCAGGCCCTGCAGAATGACCACACATATAACGTTAAAAACCGGCGGCGACCCGCGTACGCTGCCAGATTATGCCGCCCTCCGCGACGAACTCAGTAAGCTAACACATCCTGCTCGCCCTGATGTGAACTGGCAATATGTCCAAAGACTCTGTCTCTCAATGTTTGAACAGAACGGTGTGGAGTTGCAGACAGCAGCCTGGTACACCCTTGCTCGTACTCACCTGTCTGGATTAGCTGGCCTAAATGAAGGGCTGGCGATTCTGGAGGCCCTGATTAGCCACCAGTGGGACATCTTATGGCCGAAGACGCAACACGCTCGTATGGAAATCCTTAGCGGCCTTAGCCAGCGCCTGCAGCAGCGCATGCGTATGCTGCCATTCAACAGCAGCCATCTTAGTGAGCTTTATCGTGCTGAAGCGTTACTTACCAGCCTGAGCGCGGTGCTCCAGCGCCTTGAGCTTAAACACCTTAGCCAGTTCGATACGTTACGAACGTTGATACGTTCAAGTGCTGAACGGCTGGAAAGCAGTAATGACAAGTCCGATTTGAATGTGAACATGAAGCCCGATAGCGAATCGACTCTGGAGAAAGCCGAACCGATCGAAGAAGTGAAATGGGTATATGTTGTGCATCAGGAAAATCAGCCGAATGGGGAGGATCGTACGACAGCCCCCGTGCCTGTCAGACAGTGGAAGCCCTTTATTACCGGGATGTGTTCCACACTGGTGGTGTGCTTCGCTGTGGCGTGGGGATGGGCTTCTTTGTCCAGACCCGACCCCCTGGCGACTCAGGCTTTTGCCTCTCTGGCTCCGTTACCTGAAGTGCTCACGCCTGTGCAGCAAGACGCGTTAACACTGCGAGGTACTTTACCGTCCACGTTTATCACAGACACGCAGCAGCAGCTTGCCCGCCTGGATAAACTGCCTCCTGACTGGAATCTTTCCTACAGCCTTCAGCTGTTAAAGCAGCTCCAGACATTATGGCCGGAGGAGGCGAAACCGCTCACAATGCAGTGGCAGCAAAAATTTAACGCGGCAGCGTTACCTGTCGACGCAATGAACAGCTGGTATCAGGGAATGATGACGCTTCAGCAACTGAGTCATCGGCTGAGTAGTCTGGACGAGCAAAAAGGAAAATACATCACGGTAAGCGAGCTTAAATCGGTGGTTTTTTCGACTATACAGTCATTTAACCAGACGATACCGGCTGAAGAACAACTCAGGCGCCTGTCACAGCATCCAGCAGGAGATGCGCTTCCTGAAGCAGAAAAGACTCAACTGGAGTTGCGTCTTAAACAGCTGGCAACGCGTTACGCTCAAATAAAACAGGATTCTTCTGCTCAGTGAATTCTGGCGGTAGACAGACGAATGTGCTGGAAAAAGCGGGAGGGTAAAATGTCCCCTGCAGGAATCGAACCTGCAACTAGCCCTTAGGAGGGGCTCGTTATATCCATTTAACTAAGGGGACGAGGCGGCACGAGTATAGCCTTATTTACACTTTGCGTTAAGCGCATCGCCGCCTGACTGCTCAAAGAGTCACCATTCAGGTCGATTTTTTTGTCGATTTATCATCATTTTCCCGTGCCTTAAGCTCAGCTTTGCGTTTGTTCGACATGTCGTTACGAATTTGGGCATGGCTTAACAGCGCGAAGATAAACGTTCCGCCGCAAATGTTTCCCGCCAGCGTCGGAAGGGCAAACGGCCAGAAGAAATCGCTCCAGTGAAGCGTACCGTTAAAGACCAGATAGAGGATTTCAACGGTACCGACCACAATATGCGTGGTGTCCGCCAGCGCAATCAGCCAGGTCATCAATATGATCACCACAATTTTGGCGCTTCCCGCTGAAGGAAACATCCAGACCATCGTGGCGATAATCCAGCCGGAGATGATGGCATTCGAGAACATCTCGACCGGCGTGTTTTTCATTACGTCCATGCCGATTTTCACAAACGCATCCCGGGTGGGTTCATCAAAGATCGGCATATATTCAAACGCCCATGCCGCGATGCCCGTGCCGATGATATTACCCAGCAGAACCACGCTCCAGAGCCGCATCAATAAACCGAAATTACCGAGTGTGGGGTTTTGCATCACCGGCAGAACGGCGGTCACCGTGTTCTCGGTAAACAGCTGCTGGCGGGCCATGATGACAATAATAAAGCCGAAGGTATAGCCGAGGTTTTCCAGTAAAAATCCACCGGGTACGCCTTCCAGCTGCACATGAAATATCCCTTTCGCAAGCAGGGATGCGCCCATTGATAGCCCGGCAGCGATGGCTGACCAGAAGAGGGCCATCGCGTCGCGCTCCATCTCTTTTTCACCATCCTGGCGTATATGCTCGTGGATAGCCATTGCGCGGGAGGGGAGGCGATCTTCATCAATTTCTATCTTCTCGCCGCGCGCTTTCTCCTCGCTTTCAATTTCAAGCTCCTCAGTGCTCTCGCCAATTTTTTCTTCGCCTACATCTTTCATATCTGCTCCCGGAGGTTGATCTTTCTGTTAAGCGTAGCGGCTTTTATCGGGATGCCTGTGGGGATGCTCTTAATTTGGCGGCAATGACAACAAAGGTGATACATCTCTTTCAAAGTCATTATAAAATTGCCAGCGAAACGAATTCCAAAAGCCAGGCTATGCTGAGATCAGAGTCACGGTGGTTACTGCCCGTAATTGTGCTCATAGACATCGGTAAACGTGCTGTTACAATCGCTTGCACGTTTACAGACGGAGCGTCAACGGCTCCGTTACGGATGGCAATCAACGATAGCCATACTGAACAGGGAGATATTTATGAAACTTCGGCTGTCGGCGCTTGCGCTTGGCGCGACGATGCTTGTGGGCTGCGCCAGCTCCGGTGAGCAAACGGGACGCTCCGATCCTCTCGAAGGATTTAACCGCTCAATGTATAGCTTCAACTACAACGTACTGGACCCGTATGTGGTTCGTCCGGTGGCAGTAGCATGGCGCGATTATGTTCCACAACCTGCGCGTAACGGGTTAAGTAACTTTACCAGCAACCTCGAAGAGCCTGCGGTAATGGTGAACTACTTCCTGCAGGGCGACCCGTATCAGGGGATGGTCCACTTTACCCGCTTCTTCCTGAACTCCATTCTGGGTATGGGGGGCTTTATTGATGTTGCAGGTATGGCTAACCAGAAACTGCAGCGTGAACAGCCGCACCGTTTCGGCAGCACGATGGGACACTATGGCGTCGGGTATGGTCCGTACGTGCATTTACCGTTCTACGGTAGTTTCACCCTCCGTGATGATGGCGGCGATATGGTGGATACGCTCTATCCGGTCCTGTCGTGGCTGACCTGGCCGCTGTCGGTGGGTAAATGGACGGTGGAAGGGATTGAAACACGCGCGCAACTGCTCGACTCTGATGGCCTGCTGCGCCAGTCTTCTGATCCGTACATTATGGTGCGTGAAGCGTACTTCCAGAATCATGACTTTATTGCCAGCGGCGGTAAGCTGAAGCCGGAAGAGAATCCAAACGCGAAGGCGATCGAAAACGAACTAAAAGATATCGATTCGGAGTAAATAAAAAAGGTGAGCAATGCTCACCTTTTTTGATTCCAGCGCGATTAGAAAGCGTAGTTGAAGTTCGTACCGAACAGCCAGGCTTTACCTTCAGAGGTAAACTCGTACGGACCTTCCTTGAACGTTACTTTCTGACCGTGCATATAAGATACGCCCGCATCGATGGATGCATTTTCGTTGAGCGCATAGGTCGCACCAGCACTTAACCAGAAGCGGTCCTGATCCGGAATGGAAATGGAACGTTTGTCTGCCGGAACCGGGCTGTCGTCAAATGCGATACCGGAGCGGAAAGTCCAGTTCTTATCGTAGTAGTAGGTGGTACCCAACGCGATACGATAGGCGTCGTGGAAGCTTTCGTCCTTATAGAACAGCGTTTGACCATTGGTTCCGGTCGCTTTCAGCTCCTGGAATTGGCTCCAGCTGGTATAGGCCAGGCTATAGTGAATAGCCCATTGTGGTGCAACGCGGTTGTAACCGGAGACTTCCCACATTTCTGGCAAATGCAGTGACAGTGAACCCGGAACGGTCTGGTTGGACGTTCCCCAAGGAATAGTGGTGCCCGCACCTGGAACCAGATTGTTCACAGGCTTCAGGATGCCGCTCTTGTAGTCGCCGTCGAAGTCAATTTTCACTTCGGAACGATAGGTCAGGCCCCAGCGGTTGTTTTTGTCCAGCTCGTACAGGATACCGGCGTTCCAGCCATAGCCCCACTCATCACCTTCAAGACTGGCAATTTTATTGCTGTTTTTAGGCAGGCGAGCAGTCTGTTCCCCGGAATAACGTTCAATCTTGGCGTCGGCGTAGACGGCATCAAAGCCCAGGCCAAAACTCCAGTTATCGTTCAGGCGATACGCACCGCTCAGGTTGAGGTTCAGCGTAGTAAGGTCTGTTTTACCGCCGTATTCACCAGCCGGGTAGTTGTTATTGAACTCGGTAGCCAGGCCGTAGTTAGACGTTACCGATGCACCCCAGCCAAACTGTTCGTTGATAGGTGCAACGAAGTGCAGGTTTGGGATCCATGCTGTTGGGGCAATATTGTCCGCTTTAAGGCTCGCACCCGTGTAAGGCGACTTACCAGAAACGTTGACATCAGGATCGATATAAACCGCACCGGCAGAGAAAGTCGGACGATCGAACATCATGATCAACGCGGGGTTACGACTCGCGTTACCCGCATCATCAGCGATAGCGCCTTCCCCGGAATACGCACGGCCAAGGCCAGAGGAAGAAAATTCGTTTAACTGAAAGCCCGCTGACCAGGCGGAAGTGGAGACGAGTGCCACTGCGACTGCCAGCGCAGTCTTGTTGAACAGGGTTTTCTGGCTCATGACCATAACCTCATTGAGTTATTTTTATTCAATAATTGTTACATACCGTAACAGGAGCGCGAAGTGTAGGGTCTGAGGTATGACAGACAAATCAGACCAGTGGCCAGAGTATAGGTCTGACCAGCCGGAATGTTGCAAGTTTGTTTATTAATATTTTCAAACATGTTTCGTGAAACGAGATCTGGTTGGCAAAATTGTGACCATCGCGACTCACCCAAAAGGGTGGTTTTTGTTTTAGATCATTTTTTAGTGTGATATTGGTCACTTATCCGATTTTGCGCCATTAACGGCTGGAGAGCGCCCGCTCCGGGGCGTAAAATATCAGCATCGTGTCTATCTCGCGCGCTGCGCGAATACAGAGGAAATTGAGCTATGAGTAAATGCAGTGCTGATGAAACCCCGGTTTGCTGCTGTATGGATGTTGGGACCATCATGGACAACACCGATTGCACCGCCTCTTACAGCCGTGTATTCACCAACCGTGCCGAAGCGGAAGAGACCCTGACCGCGCTGAGCAAGCGTGCGCGTGACGTTGAATCCGATCCGTGTGAAATCAAGTCTACCTTTACCGAAGTGGAAGGCGGCGTGAAGCTGGACATCGACTTTATCTTCGCCTGCGAAGCAGAAACGCTGATTTTCCAGCTGGGCCTGCGTTAATCTCTGCGGCCTGATGCCCTCACCCCCAGCCCTCTCCCACGGGAGAGGGTGCAAACACTAAAAACGGTAACCTGTGGGTTACCGTTTTGCTTTTTCCTTGGGGGCATTTTCTTTTTCTTCTCTGTGTTTTAGCTCGCACTTTTTCGTTTCCCCGATTGGCTGAATGTAAAAAAATGGTTAAGACTATTATCAGGTCAGACCACTTTATGTTTGCGAAAATTTTTTACAGGGGAGTGTTATGAGTCAGGCATTACCGCTTATTACCCGTCAGGGCGATCGCATTGCCATAGTCAGTGGATTGCGCACGCCATTTGCGCGTCAGGCAACGGCGTTTCATGGCATACCGGCCGTCGACCTGGGGAAAATGGTAGTGGGTGAGATGCTGGCTCGCAGCGAAATTCCGCCTGAGGTCATCGAACAGCTGGTATTCGGTCAGGTCGTGCAGATGCCTGAAGCCCCCAATATTGCGCGGGAAATCGTCCTCGGTACCGGGATGAACGTGCATACCGATGCCTACAGCGTCAGCCGCGCCTGCGCAACCAGCTTCCAGGCCGTGGCTAACGTCGCTGAAAGCCTGATGGCGGGCACGATTCGCGCCGGGATTGCGGGTGGGGCGGACTCCTCTTCGGTGCTGCCAATTGGGGTCAGTAAAAAGCTGGCGCGCATCCTGGTGGATGCCAATAAAGCCCGCACGACGGGTCAGAAACTCAAACTCTTCTCGCGTTTACGCCTGCGCGACCTCATGCCTGTACCACCTGCCGTCGCGGAATACTCCACCGGCCTGCGCATGGGCGATACCGCCGAGCAGATGGCGAAAACGTACGGCATTACGCGTGAACAGCAGGATGCTCTGGCGCATCGCTCGCATCAGCTTGCGGCAAAAGCCTGGTCGGAAGGCAAGCTGACCGACGAGGTCATGACCGCCTATATTCCCCCCTACCGTGAACCGCTTGCGGAAGATAACAATATTCGCGGCACCTCAACGCTGGCGGATTACGCCAAACTGCGCCCGGCGTTTGACCGCAAACACGGCACGGTGACGGCGGCGAACAGTACGCCGCTGACGGATGGTGCCGCCGCCGTGATCCTGATGACCGAATCCCGCGCGAAGGAGCTGGGCATCACTCCCCTGGGCTATCTACGCAGCTATGCCTTCACCGCAATTGATGTCTGGCAGGACATGCTGTTAGGTCCGGCGTGGTCCACGCCGCTGGCGCTGGAGCGCGCGGGGCTGACGCTGGCTGATTTAACCCTGATCGATATGCACGAAGCGTTTGCCGCGCAAACCCTGGCAAACGTACAGCTGCTGGCAAGCGAGCGTTTCGCGCGCGATGTGCTGGGCCGCGCCCATGCCACGGGCGAAGTGGATCAGAGTAAATTCAACGTGCTGGGCGGCTCTATCGCCTACGGTCATCCATTTGCCGCCACAGGGGCGAGGATGATCACGCAAACATTACATGAACTCCGTCGCCGTGGCGGCGGGTTTGGCCTCGTTACCGCCTGTGCGGCGGGTGGCCTTGGCGCAGCAATGGTTCTGGAGGCTGAATAATGGATATGCCATCTGCATTTAATCTGACGGTTCGCCTCGATAACGTGGCCGTTATCACGATCGATGTGCCTGATGAAAAGATGAATACCCTGAAGGCCGAATTTGGTGTTCAGGTGCGCGCGATGCTAAAGCAGATCCGCGACAACAAAGCGATTCGTGGTCTGGTCTTTATCTCTGCCAAGCCGGATAACTTTATCGCCGGCGCGGATATCAACATGATCGCCCGGGCGCAAAGCGCTCTGGAAGCCGAAGAGCTTGCGCGTCAGGGCCAGCAGGTCATGGCGGAGATCAACGGTCTGCCGATCCCGGTCATTGCCGCGATCCACGGTGCCTGTCTGGGCGGCGGGCTTGAGCTGGCGCTGGCCTGTCACAGCCGAATTTGCACCGACGATGCGAAAACGATTCTGGGTCTGCCGGAAGTGCAGCTGGGCCTGCTGCCTGGCTCCGGCGGAACGCAACGACTGCCGCGCCTGGTGGGCGTAAGCACGGCGCTGGAGATGATCTTAACCGGTAAACAGCTGCGTGCCCGCCAGGCGCTGAAAGCCGGTCTGGTCGATGACGTCGTGCCGCAGTCCATTTTGCTGGAGGCCGCCGTTGAGCTTGCGCTGAAAGGGCGTCAGGCAAAACGTCCTCTGCCGGTACGTGAGCGCGTGCTGGCCGGCCCGCTGGGAAGAACGCTCCTGTTCAACATGGTGGGCAAAAAGACCGAACAAAAAACCAAAGGCAATTACCCGGCGGCAAAGCGGATCCTCGAAGTGATCGAGACCGGGCTGTCGCAGGGAAGCAGCAGCGGCTATGCCGCGGAGGCCAAAGCCTTTGGCGAACTGGCGATGACGCCGCAGTCGCAGGCGCTGCGCAGCATCTTCTTCGCCAGCACGGAAGTAAAAAAAGATCCGGGCAGCGAGGCGCAGCCTGCGCCGCTGCGTGCGATTGGCGTACTAGGTGGGGGGCTCATGGGTGGCGGAATCTCTTTTGTTACCGCCAGCAAAGGCAAATTGCCTGTACGAATCAAAGACATTAATCCTAAGGGGATCAATCACGCGCTACAGTACAGCTGGCAGAACCTTGATCAAAAGGTCAAGCGCCGCCATATCAAGGCAAGCGAGCGCGATAAAACCCTGGCGATGATATCCGGTACGACGGATTACAGCGGTTTTGCGCACCGCGATCTGGTGATTGAAGCCGTGTTTGAAGATCTGGCGCTTAAACAGCAGATGGTGGCAGACGTTGAGCAACATTGCGCCCCGCATACCATTTTTGCCTCCAATACGTCGTCATTACCGATTGGCGATATCGCAGCGAAAGCCGCGCGCCCGGAGCAGGTGATTGGGCTGCATTTCTTTAGCCCGGTCGAAAAAATGCCGCTGGTGGAAGTTATTCCGCACGTGACTACCAGTCCGCAAACTGTTGCCACCGTGGTGAAGCTGGCGAAAAAACAGGGCAAAACCCCGATTGTGGTAGCGGACAAAGCTGGCTTCTACGTCAACCGCATTCTGGCTCCCTACATTAATGAAGCAATGCGGTTGCTGACGGAAGGGGAGAAGATTGAGCACGTCGACGAGGCGCTGGTAAAGTTTGGTTTCCCCGTTGGCCCAATCCAACTTTTGGATGAGGTGGGAATAGACACCGGCACTAAAATTATACCAGTGCTGGAAGCTGCATATGGCGATCGTTTTAGCCCACCTGCAAACATTGTTTCTGCGATTTTGAAGGACGATCGCAAAGGCAGAAAAAATGAACGCGGTTTCTATCTTTACGGCGCGAAAGGGCGTAAAAGCAGGAAACAGGTCGACCCTTCGGTATATGGACTCATTTCGACCACAGGTCAGGGAAAACTGTCCGCCGTTCAGTGCGCTGAGCGCTGCGTGATGATGATGCTCAATGAAGCGGCGCGCTGCTTTGATGAGCAGGTGATCAAGAGTGCACGCGATGGCGACATCGGCGCGGTATTTGGCATTGGTTTCCCGCCGTTCCTTGGCGGCCCGTTCCGTTACATGGATACGCTCGGCGCGGGTGAAGTGGTTGCTATCCTGCAACGTCTGGCTTCGCAATATGGTCCACGGTTTACACCGTGTGACCAATTATTGCAGATGGCGGAACGCGGCCAGACATTTTGGCCTGCAAGGGAAACTGTCCTCGTAAGCTGAGGTCAAAGAAGGGTAAATCCTGAAGTGAATGGACCTGTTCTGGCGATTTTGTAAACAGAGATTGACTATACTTACGCCATTGAGGTAAAAAACAGCGTTTCATTCACCGAATGGATCAGGCACAATGCCCGGCCATCGGGTTTTCTACCTCTTAGCATTTATCGCGGGTAGTTAACGCCGGTGATTCTGGTTAACAAAAGCGGTGCAATATGCAAGTTTTTATCATGCGTCACGGCGACGCGGCACTCGATGCCGCCAGTGACTCAGTACGTCCTTTGA
>Ga0209371_1000985_pt1 | contig 21926 bp, 19 predicted proteins | sample AgamicAtAmrz_FD_187165 | JGI IMG/M metagenome (GOLD analysis project Ga0209371, IMG submission 187165) | Agave microbial communities from Guanajuato, Mexico - At.Am.rz (SPAdes) (version 2) | ecosystem: Host-associated > Plants > Roots > Rhizosphere | place: Guanajato, Mexico | collected 2012-06-07
GAAACTGCAATCGTCAAGGGCTTCTCCTGAGCGATTCGGCATCTGCACTTGTATATTAGGTCCGTTGTTACAGGATTGTGAAGCCTATAAATGCAGCGGCGAAGAGCTTAATTTTTGAGCCCTAGAGTGGCCTTTTTCGCATTCCTGACGATCAAGCGGCACGGTGACACCTCCTGGCGTTGTGACACCGCTGGCCGATGCGGCAGGAAGGCGATTCGGGCCTTCGCCAGGCACAAATCCTTCTCACACCGGATGCACTATAGGTGATATGATTACCCCCGACGGACGACTGGAAAATCAATGCGCGCCGGGCATGGCAAATGTGCGGCGGCGGCGTTCATCATTTCGTCGATGGAGGAACGGTCATGAGGTTGGGCGGGCAGCAAGCGGCAGCATTGCGGGGCGGCCTGGCGGCCGGCGTCCTGACCGCCATGATCTGCCTTTCCGCGAGCGCCCATGCCCAGCAGTATCAGAATTTCGAAGTGACGCCGGATGGCCGCGGCGGGGCGCAGGGAACGATCGGCGGGCGCAATTTCGAAGTTTACCGGAATTACGACCGGCCGCCAGCAAGCCGCGCCTCCCCCGAGACCCGGCGTGAACTCAGGCGGGCTGTCCCGCAGCAGACCTGTATTGTCGACACCGGGGGGCGAACCCGCTGCAGGTGAGCGCGAGCCCGGCTTTCCGGCTGTTTTCAGCGCGCTGTCACAAAATTAGATTTCGTTAAAATGCAATCTATCGACTTAAACGGCCCGCAAGAATGGGTCGCTATGGTGCCAGGCACAAGACAATTGTGCAGGGGCAAGGACATGGCGAAGAGAACAATCCGTCTGGCAAAGATTTTTGCCGTCGCTGCCGGTGTGGCGGCAGGTATTGCGACAACGGCATCGGCCATCCAGCTCGGTGGCCTTGCCCAGAAGCCCGGCGCCTCGCGGCCCGGCCAGTTCATGACCACGAGCCGTCCCATCATCGCACCCATTGCCTTTGCGAAATTCTGTGAAAGCGCCGCCGACCAGTGCCTCCGGATTGGCGACCGCGATACGGTGGAACTGAGCAAGCAGAAGCGCACGGAACTCCAGCGCATCAACGCCGAGATCAACACCTCGATAAGCTATGTCGGGGAGCAGGACGGCGAAGACGACTGGAAACTGAACCCGGCAAGCGGCGACTGCGAAGATTTCGCGTTGACCAAGCGGCAACGCCTCCTGCGCGCCGGCTGGCCTTCGGGCGCCCTGCGCATCGCCACAGCCCGCACGACGGATGGCATAGGACATGCCGTTCTGGTCGTCAGCACCAGCCAGGGCGATCTGGTGCTGGATAACCGCACCAATGTCGTCAAGCCGTGGAAAGCGGTGGATCTGAAATGGATCAAGATTCAGTCGCACGAGGACCCGCGTGTCTGGCTGAAACTCTAGAACATGGTTTCAGGCTGACGCCGCCCTTTCGGAGGGCAGGCATTCGATTGCCGGTTTAAGGCAACGTATCTTTCGACCATCAAAGCGGGTATTCTTTCCCCACAGAATCGGCGCGTCAACGCAGCTTTGGCGGGTGATGCGACAGCCGCCTTCAACGCTCTTGACCTTGTGCGGGAGAGACAGTATCGGCAGCTATGCCCAAGGTGCTCAACTGGATTCGCGGTCGTAAACAACCAGCCTCCCGCGACGACCGGAGGCGGCGCAGAATTGACCTTGGCGACAAGCCGGCCTCCTTCCCGATCTATGCCATTGGCGACGTGCATGGCAGCCTCGACCTGCTGTTGCAGGCGGAGCGAAAAATTCTTGCCGATCTGGGACCCGACCCTTCTCCCGCGCTGGTCGTTCTCCTCGGCGACTATGTCGATCGCGGCCGCGATTCCCGTGGCGTTCTCGAACATTTGCTGCAGCAGCCGCCCGCGCCGCTGCGCCGTATTGCGCTTTGCGGCAACCATGAGCAGCTCTTTCATGACTTTCTCGAAAATCCGCAGCAGAATATGCACTGGCTGGACTTCGGCGGTCGCCAGACGCTTTTATCCTACGGCGTCGATATCGACTATTTCCTGCAAAAGGGCCGCCTGAGACTGCAGCCATTCAGGGACGCCCTGCTCGGCGCAATTCCGCAGACCCACCGCCAGCTTTTATCCAGCCTGCCGATCTACGCCCGGATAGGGCCCTATATTTTCGTACATGCCGGCTTGAGACCGGGATTGCCGCTGGAGGCGCAGACCGATGAGGACATGCTCTGGATCAGGGAGCCGTTCCTGTCGCAGGGGGCCGGGCTGGACCTCATCGTCATCCATGGCCACACGCCGGTCACCGAACCGGAAACCGGCCCGCACCGGATCGGCATCGACACGGGTGCATTCACCACGGGCAGGCTTACCGTTCTCAGGCTTTCGGATGCGGGCTTGCACCTGATAGGCTAACCCGGGCATTTTTGTACTTACAAAAATCTTGCATATGTCGCTCATTTATTGTACGTACATAATATGCAAATCACTTATGACGAAACGAAGCGGCTGACGAATATCGAGAAACATGGCCTCGATTTTGCCGATCTGACGATTGAGTTCTTTGCAGGCTCTATCGTTCTTCCCGCCAAGGAAGACCGCTTTATGGCTATAGGTGAGTTTCAGGGTCGCATCATCATTGCGGTGGTGTTCAGCCCGCTAGGTTCGCAGGCCCTGTCCGTCATTTCCATGCGGCCAGCCAGCACCAGGGAAAGGAGGCTCTCATGCCCGTAAAGTTTTCTTCGAAACGCCCGCTTACCAATAAGGAAGAAGCCGAGATTCAGAAAATGATAGCGTCCGATCCGGACGCCCCCGAAGCCACCGATAAAGAGATGGCGCAAGCCAAACCGTTCGGGGCGGTTTTCCCTGACCTTGCCAAGAGTATTGATCGGGAGATTGCGCGCCGTGGCAGACCAAAGACGGATGCGCCGAAAACGCCGGTTACGATCCGTCTCGATCCTGATTTGGTGGAGCACTACAAGGCCATGGGCAAGGGCTGGCAATCACGCATCAATAGCGACCTGAGAAAACTATCCGGTCTTCCCTGATCACTCGAACGCCCAAAGCCGCCCCAACCGCACGACCAAGAAAAGGCCCGATAGCGGCATCAAGGTCTGGTTTCAACGAACTCGCCTGCCACTCAGAATATCGTCGAGGACCGCCATTTGCTGGCGATTCCATTCAACGGCATCCTCAAACGCCCTGTTTCCCAACTCCTGCCGCTGATCGCGGCTGGAGGCGAGCTGCAGGATCGCGTTGGCGAAAGCCCGATGGTCATTATCCTCCACAATGACCACGCCGCGCCGGTATCGTTCCGAAAGCCCCCTCACACCTGTCCGGGTGCTGATCGTGGGAACACCGGCAGCCAGGGCATCGAGCAATTTTATATTGATGCCTGTTCCGAGCGTGATGGGATTGATGGAGAGCGGCGCGCGCGCGAAGGCGTCCTTCAGATTATCCACGCGACCGAGCTTGAGAATGCCCTCCCCGTCTTCGATCTTGCCGCATATGCCGCCCGCCAGAACCAGACGAATATCCGGCCGGGCAGCCCTGACCAGCGGCATGACGTTTTGCACGAACCCTTTCAGGGAAATGATATTGGCGTCATTGCCGGAACCAAGGAACAAGAAGTCGCTCGGTGTTAAGTCTTCCACCCTTCCACCGAGATGGAGAATATGGCTGACGGTCGCAACAACCGGCGGCTCTGCCCCCAGCCGCTGCCTGAACGTCCGCTCCTCTTCATCCTGAATGGCGACAACCACATCCGCACGGCGGAAAGCCTTGCTCTCCACGGCCGGCGGAACGGAGAACCAGTATCCATATTTGTTCGCGGTGTTGATGAAAGCCTTGTGTCGGTCAGCGAAGGAATCATGAGTGTCGAGAATGCGCAGCACACCCTTCGGCAACCCCAGGAACGCCCGCGAATGAAAGGCATATTCGACAATGACGGCATCGATGCCAAGCCGGCGCTGAAGGTCCCGAACCTGCCGGCCGATTTCCGGGTAATAGAATTCGTCCAGATGGTTGTAGAAGGCGCCGTCGCGGCCGAGAAGGCGGTGGACCTTTCGAACGGCTCGAAACCCGATCACTTCAGCTTCGAAACCCAAATCCCCGATAAGCCGTGTTTTAAAACGGCTCCGCTGCCGTGATACGAAATGCAGGCGTCCGGAACCGAATTCCGCTTCATGCGCGGCCGGATCGAAATCGGCGGCAATCGGGGTATCAATATAGACGAAATGCACCTCATGTCCCAGGCTGCGAACCGCACGTGTCAGCTGGAGAATCCGGCTGCGGTTACCCTCGGACGCAGGAACGGCGGGAATGGCTGAGACGAAAGCGACTTTCATGAGAACGATTGATTCTGTTTTGGAAAAGACTCGAAAATCTGAAAATTATTTTTTGACAGGCTGAGAACATCAGGCAATTTCCGCTGGACCTGCTCGCGAAGGTCATCAACATTGTCAACGAACTCCATCAAGGCATTCCTGATACCGTCATCGCTATAGAAGGCGGAGGGAGCGAGCAGTTCCGACGAAGATAGGGCGAAATGCTGGTATAGTCCTTCGAATTTCCCCTGATAGGCGATACATATGACCGGAACGCCTTTACCCAGCCCTGCTATGGCGAGATGCATGCGCCCACTGACAATTCCATCCAGTTGCGCCGCAATGCCCTTGAGAACGGACGCGGACCACTTGCCGTTCAGATATCGAACCCTATCTGCCAGCGAATCTGGAACCTGCCCGGCAATCGCCTGAAGGCAAAATTGGTCGCCGAAACCCTCCCGGTAATCATGCGGCATAAGCAGCCAGCACACCGGTCGTGCATCCGCCACAAAGTGCAATGCCTCGGCTCCACGCTTGATGATGGTATCGACCTGGCTGCTGTCAGCATTTTTGAACAGCATGGGATGCAGGTTGAAGCCCATCACCCTGTATCCCTCATCACGTTTCCGCTTGATCCAGGAGACGGTGTCTTCATCCGGTTCTGAGGCAACAAGGCTAAACGCCGAATCGGCGACCAGTACCGCGTTTGTCCTGGCGAAGGATTGCAGGCGGCTGAGGGAAACCGGATCGCGCACATTAATCGAGACGTCAGGATGCAGGGCGCTATAAAACATAGCCAGAGCGGGATGAGGCGCTTGATTGAAACTGAAACCAAGGATGACATTTTTTATCCCGGCAGCCGCAGCCAAATCAACACTTGCCAAGAGTTTAGCGCTGACCAATGGATGATAATATCCATCCATCACATCCGCCCCAACCACCACGACGCAATCGTATCGCCGCGCTTCAAAGTGGTTACCCAGTGCTCCGGCAAAATCAATTTCGCCAAAGAGATCGACGGGATTAAACCCCCTCTGGCGAACCAAGTCCGCGGCATCTGTTCCCTCGACCAATATATCGACTTCGACATCAGGATTTCTTGCGCGAGCATGCTGAACTGTCGCGGTGATCATGGCATCGTCGCCGATAGAGCCAAAAACGGAATAGGGATCGCAGGCGACAATCAAAACCCGATTTATATGATCACCACCGGCGAGTTTTTTTATCCGTCGCTTTTGCTCCTGCAGCGTGTCAAAGAAGTGACGAATGGCAACATCCTGATTGCGGCTTTCATTGTACTTCACCCATTCACGATGCAGCGGTGCGGGGATGATTTTTTTTATGAGCTTACGCATTCGCTTCCTTCCGTGGGAGTACCTTGCTCGTGACGAAAAGAAGGGCCGACCGCGCCTGCGTTCGGGCAACCAGCGCTATGAGCAAAAAATAAGTTAAGATAAAAATGGATCCGAGCAGTATTGCAGACATGAAATCGCCTAAATTGAGGGCGGCAATTTCAGGACGCATCCATTGAACGATGACAAAGCAAAGACCGCTGGCGGCAAAACTCGGCAGAAGCAGAGACATTATTGTTCGGAGCGACACGCCCAATTCACGCGAAACATAAAAGAACGTAAAGGGTGTGGAAGCAAGCTGACCAAATACGTAAACAATGACGAGTTCATCGATACCATCTGTCGGTATGAAGACAATCATCAGAATTGTGGCAATCGATTTGGCCGCGCCGGCAATCAATACCTTGTTCGGGCGGCCGCGTGCGGAGAGAAATGGCCCGTTTTGAAATTGCACGCACTGTAAAGCGCCGAGAAGCAGCAGGGGTCTCGCGATCTCATCTGCCCCTTGCCACTGCGCACCAAACAAAACGCGGCAAATCTCCGGCGTCAATGCCGCAAAAAGCACGAAGGCTGGTGTCGAGACGATAGCGGATATTGCGATCAACTGCTTGTAAAGTTCCGCCATGCGTTCGCGCTCGCGCGAGACGCATGAAAGCACCGTTAGCGACACGTCATAAAGTGCCGACTGGAGCAATTGCATCAGAAGTTGATAGAGCCTGCTGCCAACGGTGTAGAGTCCGAAGACGGCCACGCCATAACGTCCCAGGATCATGAAATCGATCAGGCGCGTGGCCGCGAAATCGACAATACGAAGGCCGAGCGCCGACGAACCGAAGCGAAGCAGTTCGACGAAAGTGCCGGGATTGAGAGTGGTGCCCGGCAGCCAGTGCGGCTTTCGCCAGAGCCAGATCAGCGTGACGATGGTGGCGACATAGGTCTGCACGACGAGGCTCCAGACGCCCATGCCCATGATCGCGAAAACAATCGCCACGCCGCCGCCGACGATGTTCGATATGAAGGTTCTGATTGCCAGCGGCTTGAAAGCCAGTGCGCGGCGATAATTCACCTCCTGAAACATCGAAGCCGTGTTCAGCGGCAGCAAGATGCAGATCGCCACGATGACCGGCGCCAGCCCGTCGACCTCGAACCAGCGTTCCAGTTCCGGAGAAAACACGCAGACGGCAATGGCCAGCAGCGTCGCAACCGCAACCGAGGCATAAAAGGGCAGATTGACGTCGCCGGGCTCCAGGTTGCGTCTCTGCACGATCGCATCCGCGAATCCGAACTCCGACACCATCTGGATCAGCATCAGCACCAGCCCGGCGGTAGCGACCATGCCGTAATCGGTAGGGCTGAGGAAGCGGGCCAGAACGATGAAGAGAATGGAGGTGAAAAGCTTGCCGCCCCAGTTCTGGACGATGGACCAGAACACGCCTTTCAGGGCGGCATTGCCTATCGACGTAGCTTCGGACATCAATCCACCACCTGTAAAACCGGCCGTGTCAAAGCACCCGGCGTAGCGACCGCAAAACAGTCGACGCCCGGGCCGTGAAAGCGGAGGCTGCCTTTATTGCTTCCCACCATATGCTCTCTCCTTCGAAGAAAACCGCAGCAACGGACCGGGTCCGTTGCGGGTTAAGATGCACGCAGGGTTCGGCTTTGCCTGTAGCGCGTCAGGACGTCCTCATAGAGTTTCACATAGTTTTCGCCGACCCGACGCGAGGTGGATTCCTCGACGATGTTTCCGAAATCCGCTTCCGTCGGCAATTCTTCGCGCGAGAGCGTCAGCACGCGGCGGATACGGGCGGCAAGGTCGCTGGCGTTGCCCGGCTCGAACAGCCAGTCATGGTTGGTCTCGCCAATCAGCTCCGGAATGCCGCCGGAGGCTGCGCCGATGACCGGCACGCCCATGGCATAAGCCTCGTAGATCGTGCGTGGCGAAGGCTCCGCCCAGAAGGAAGGAACGATGAGCACGTCGATCTCTTCGAGAAACTCCTTCGGTTTCGCCCAGCCGACGAATTCGATCGGCAGATCGCCGGCCTGAGCCGTGAAGCGTTCGATGGAATCGTCCATCGCATGGCCGGCGACCAGACAGCGCCAGTTGCCGTGACCGATTTCCTTGAAGGCATCGACCATGTTGCCGACGCCTTTTTCCGTATTGATACGGCCGATATAACCGAAGGTCAGCGGCCGGCCTGTGCGGTCGATCTGCCGGCGGGCGACGGGATCGCCCTCTGGAACCGTGCAGGAATAAAAGATGACGCGGCGCAGGCTTTCCGGAATGTGGTGGAAAAGCCCGTGATTGACATGCGTCTTGAGGATTTCCGTGCCGACGCTTGCGACAGCGCCGATATAACGCTGGGTGAATTTCTTGGTGAAATTCACCGCCTGACAGCCGAGATGGATGTGCTCGCAGGGCTTGCCGCCCTTGAACATGGCGGCGTTGCCGCACAGGAGATCATATTCGCAGATCGTGTGAACGATCGGAATGCCGCGCTTATGCGCCGCCCGCCATACCAGCGTCGTCACATCCAGAAGCGAATGAGTGTTGAGAACGTCAGGTTTGAAATCGTCGAGAACGGCTTCGAACTGCTTTTCGACGTCGAAATTCCACTGCTGCTTGAGCTTCTGCATGCGCCGCTGCTGCGGGGAATATTGCGGCCAGTCCTCAAGCCAGAAATCGTTATTGTGGAACATGCGGTAGACGGAGACGCCGTTGCGCATGGTTTTCGGTTCGGCCTGCCGCTCGATACAGGCGGCGCCGACGGTATGTCCCATGGAAACGAGTTCCTCGGCGAGATGTTCGACCGAGCGTTCGCATCCACCAACGATATGCGGCGGATAAAGGCTGCTAAGATGGAGAATTCTCATGCGGATACGCTCTGTTTTCCTTCATCGAAAATCTATGGCGTCCATCCCGGGCTCGTTCGTCTCCCTTCATTCCAGGAGACCAGTGAGACATCTGCAAAAATAAAAGAGCCGGAGCAGAACTAATGTTTGAAAATATGAATTACCAAAATCTACTTTTCAAAAAGCACGGGAATCGACGCTATTTCAAGTGATTTTTTTCGCGGCGCGGCAAAAGCCATGCGGTGTTGCGAAAAGAACCGGTCTCGTGTTACGGTTTAGCCACTTTAAAGTGCAGGCGATCGGGGGAAATCGGTTGCATTGCAGCTCGTGATTATATTCCAGTTGATAATATCTGTTTTATTTCAAACACATGGATTTCAAGGCAATTGTAGATGCCGAAAACTTCCAGGACATTCTGATCTCGACGTGTTGAGAGACATCATCGCCATTTTAACGGCGACGTCCATGTGATGACGTCTGGTTTATATTTTCTCCGGAGATACAAGGAGGCGCAGATGAATGGAAAAACGCCGATAGCCATGCGCAGCCTGACACGGCGCAACCTGCTTTCAGCCGCGCCGCTTGCATTGGTCGCCGCCTCCGGTTTGCAGGCCATTCCCGCACGGGCGCAGACGGTTGCTTCGGCCAGTACCGAAGCCTTTCTGGACAGCGTAGGGGTGTGCGGCCACTTCACCCGCCCCACGGGCATCTATCCGGAACAGTTCGACCGGATCGTGCCCGAACTCGAAGCACTTGGCGTCCGGCATTTGCGCGATGACGGGCTCATCACCGTAAGAGACAATCGCGACAGCCCCGTCTTTCGGCGGCTGCGCCGGATCGTGGCGGCGGGCGTTCGCCTCACCATCATCTGTTACGACAATCTCAACCCTTACGTTTCCACGCCGCTCGACAGGCTGGCGGATTTCTACGACTGGTGCGACGCGGGTATCGATATTTTCGAGGGCAGCAATGAACCGAACCTGACGAAAGACCCGCAAAATGCTCCGCGTATTTCGGCGGAGCATCAGGCGGCGCTGCACGACACCATCCGCTCGGTTCCGCGCCTGAATGCGGTGCCCGTTGCGGCGCCAAGCTATGTCCTGTCGAACAGAGCGCTGGCGCTGGACCTGAAAAATGCCTGCGACTACGGCAATATCCACGCTTATGCCGGGATGGAGCACCCCGAAACCACGGGTCCGGGGGCACTCTCGAAATCCATCGCCGCTTCGGCGCATATAGCGGCCGGCAGGCCGGTGCTCGCCACGGAAATGGGCTACCATACCTCGCTGCAAACCAAGACATTTCATTTCCCCGTCACCGAAGGCATCAAGGCGCGCTACATGCCGCGCATGCTGCTCTGGTGCTTCATCAGCGGTATCCGCCGGTCCTATATCTATGAAATGGTTTCAAGCTTCGCCGCCGATGAGACAAACCCGGAATCCTCCTTCGGCCTCCTGCGCCACGATCTGAGCCGCACCCCGGCTTACGAGGCCGTTCGCGCCCTTCTTTCCCTCTGTAGGGCAGAACGGCAAACCGGACCGGAGGAACGACAGCTCGATTTCCTCACCGCCGATTCCCAAAGGTTGTCGCTTCATCTGATGAGACCGGACGGTGCTTTTCTCGTGCCTGTCTGGCTTGGAATTTCCGGCTGGCAATGGCCGGCCCGCATCGAAAACCCGCCCGCCGAGCGGGTTGCGACATTTTCGGTGGCCGGCCAGCATAGTCACGTTGTCGCACACCGTTTCCGCGATGACGGCTCCGTTAGCCAGCAGGCAATTACGCAGGAAAGCGGACAATACCGGCTTTCGGTCAGCGACCAGCTTACGGTTCTGGAAGTTTTCTGAATGGCGCGGAGGAAATGTCGCACCGCAAAATTGTGTGTATCGCGTCTGTCCATTGCATGATAGCCTGCTTGAATACTGGACTTCTGGCCCCGTAAGAGCGGCCGCAATATAATACTAAATATATCTTTATTTTTATAGATTGACGATGATGAAAAACTTTAAAGAAGCGCCAGCTGCCGGGGCGCAACGTCTTGATGTTCTTCAGGTGATGCGCGCCGTTGCGGCAACCATGATTGTTGCGCTGCACGCAGACGTAAACTGGCAATTCACGCTTTTCCCACTGCATCTGCTGAGGCTGGGCGGCGGTGTCGACCTGTTTTTCGTCATTTCCGGCTTTGTCATCGTTTATGCATCCCGACCCTATTTCGCCGCAACAGGCGGTCGTTCCGCGTTTCTGCTGCGCCGGTTCCTGCGCATCGTCCCGCTTTACTGGTTTGTGCTGACCCTGCGGCTTGCCATGGCCGCCAGCGTGACCATTATCAGTGCAAAAGCCTTTCCGCCCTTACAGTCGATCCTCACCTCCTACCTGTTTATTCCCTATGACAGCATGGGTTATGGCGACGCCTATCCGTTTCCGCTGATCGATCTCGGCTGGACGCTGAATTACGAGATGTTCTTTTACATCGTTTTCGCAGCGTTCATCTTCCTGCCGCTGGAGCGGGCGGTATTCACGACAGCCGGCGTGCTGTTTGCCGCCGTCATGATCGGCTCCGCCTTCGATCTCGGCCTGCCGTTCAGCTTCTGGTTCCAGCCGATCATTCTCGAATTCGTCGCGGGCATGTTCATTGCGGTCCTTTTCCTGCGAGGCGTTCGTCTGCCGCCCCTGCTCGGGCTTGCAACGGCCCTTTCCGGCCTGGCGATCTGGATGCTGACCGATCTGAGCAGGATCGGATTCCAGTGCGATCCCGGCTGTTACTCCTTTTCGCGGCTGCTGGTTTTCGGCGGCGGCGCGATTTTGCTGATGGCGGCGGCGACCTTGACCAGAAACATCTCCCTGCCCCGTTTCGCACGACCGCTGGCAAAACTCGGCGATTCATCCTATGCGCTTTACCTGCTGCACCCGTTTATTTTCCGGGGCTTCAAGATTGCGCTCGGCGGCGTTACTTTCCCGCCCGAGTGGAGCAACCTCGTTTATCTCGTCATCGTCGTCAGCACCGTCGCCATAGCCCACACCTTCCACGTCCTTGTCGAAACGCCGGCCAATATCTGGCTGCGTGACCGGCTGATAACATCGCCACGGAAAGTCGCCGTGTCATGAACAAACCGGAGAAAGGCAAGGCGGCCGTTAACAATAGCTGAGGGTTTCCGCCACAGGTTTATTTTAGCGCTTGATCCTTTGCTTGGGCTGTGCGATTTAAAAAGAAATTTTAGATGTTGGGTAACCTTGCCCGGCATTGGATGTATTTAAAGTCGTATTTTAAAAGATTTGGAGAGTTGGATGCCCCGCATTCGTAACGGCTCGATGCTCGTTGGTGCGATGTTTATTGCCAGCATGGGTCTCTTTTCCGCTGTCGCAAACGCACAGAACGTGGAAACCGCACCGCAACAGGCGCCCTCGGTTGAGAGCGCTGCAACGGGCGCGCCCGTCAAGGCCGCCGATGAAACCACCGCTGCATTTCTGAGCCGCGTCAACACCACCAATCCGGACACGGTTTCGATTGCCGCAGCGGAACTGTTCAAGCAGTCTCCGACGCAGGGGATGATCAGGGATCTGGTCACCATCGCGTCCAGCACGGATGCGGCAACGGCCGACGTAACCGGAAAAGTGACGAGCGGGTTTCCGATCATCGCCGTTTCCACCAGCGCGGCGCAGTTCTCCGAACAGCTGTCCGCCCTCATCCTGAGTGACTCCGGCCAGTTGCCCACCATCGTCGCACTGGCCCAGAAGGTCGGCAACAAGGACTTTTCCGAAGTCGTCGGAGAAGGTCTGGCGCTTGCCCACGCCACCGCGATGAGGAACGGCAATACGATACTCGCAGCCGCCATCCAGTTGCAGACAAAGGGCGCCAACGTGCCCGCCGATCTGCTGATCGCCTTTAGCGAGAATATCGAGGGAACGGCTGCCGGTCCGGCCGCCCCTGCGGCTGCCGCAGCGGCGGCCTCGCCGATCGGTGGCGCCGGTTCCTCGCCGGCAAACGCCAACAGCATCGGCGGCTCGGGAACGGCAGGCGCCGCAGATGGAACCGCTCAGGCGGGTGGCGGCAGTGCACCCGTAGGCGGCGGCGGCAGCAGTGGCGCAACGACAGGTGGCAGCGGCACGTCCTTCACCACGATCAATAATTTCTTCTCGACCGGCAGCACCACCACGCCTGTCAGCACAAGTCCCGTTTGAGTTTGGCTTTATCGCCTTTCCCGTGAGGAAGGCTGCCGCCGGTTCTGTGATGCAACCGTGACTTGGCGGGCCCTGCGCCCGCCGAAAAGAGCGAGGCTGACAGTTGTTACAAAGGCACGATCCCCTGACGATGGCTGACTACGATAAAAGCGGGCTGACGGCCGAATTTATCGATATCGACGCCGTTCTTGCGATGATCCGCCGGCAGTGGCGCATCGTGCTCGCCGCCGTCGCAGTCGCCGGGGCAATCGGCCTCGCTTTTGCCGCAACGGCCGTTCCGATCTATTCGGCGACGGCGACCCTGCTGATCGACCGCAACAACAGCCAGATTGTCGAACAGCTTTCGACGATCGGCGGCGTCATAGAGGATGAAGCTTCCATTCTCAGCCAGGTAGAGGTCCTGCAATCGGAAACCATCGGGCTTGCCGTTGTCGATAGTCTCAACCTAACGGAAAATCAGGAATTCAGGGCAACGCGTGCGTCGCTTCTAAGCTCGATATTCGGCACCGTCCGCTCGCTCGTCAATGTTTCGCAATGGTTCTCGCCAGCGAAGAAAAAAGAGGCGGTGGTTGACGATGGAACCCTGAAGAGATCGCTGTCGGACCAGCTGCTCAACGGCCTCAGCGTCAAGCGCATCGGCCGAACCTACGCGCTGGAACTCACCTATAATTCGACATCGCCGGTTCTCGCGGCGCAGATCGTCAACGCCGTGGCCTCGGCCTATCTGGTGGACAAGCTGAATTCCAAATACGAGGCGACGCGGCGGGCCAGCGACTGGTTGTCCGACCGTATTGCCGAGTTGCGCCAGCGGGCGCTCGAAACCGATCTGGCCGTGCAAAAGTTTCGCGCCGAACATAATCTGATCTCGACCGGCAATGACGGCCTGCTCTCCGATCAGCAGCTGGCGGAATCCAACAGCGCGCTGATTTTGGCGCAGTCGGAAACGGCCAGGGCGCGGGCGCGGGTGCAACGCATCGAACATATTCTCGCCACCGACGATGTCGATGCGGTCGTTACCGATATTCTCGACAGCTCGGTCGCCAACGATCTGCGCAAAAAATATCTCGAAGCCTCAAAGACCGAGGCGGAAATTACCAGCAGGCTCGGCAGCAACCACATTCAGGCGGTGCGTCTGCGCAATGAAATGCAGGAATACCGGCGGTTGATGTTCCAGGAAATCAGCCGCATCGCGCAAAGTTACAAAAGCGATCTGGAAGTCTCCGAAGCAAGGGAAAAATCGCTCGCCGAAAGTGTCGCCAAGGCGACCGACATCAGCAACTCGGCCAGCGAGACACAGGTTCAGCTGCGCGAATTGCAGCGCGAGGCCGAAACCTACAAGAATATGTACCAGACCTTCCTGCAGCGATATCAGGAAGCGATGCAGCAGCAATCCTTCCCCGTGACGGAAGCGCGCGTGATTTCCAAGGCGATGCCGCCCAGAATTCCGAGCAAGCCGAATAAAACCATGATTTTGGCCCTGTTCATGATCATGGGCGCCGCAGCCGGCGGCGGCATTGCCGTGTTCCGCGAATTCCGGGATCGTTTTTTCCGCACCGGGGAACAGGTTCGAGACGTTCTCGGGCTGGAATTCCTCGGCAATACCCCTCTCATCCAGAACAAGGCCATAGTGGAAGATCAGGAAGGCGGCCATCCGGCCCTGACGCGCCCCACCAGCGTTGCGCGCTACGCGGTCGACCATCCGCTCTCCTCCTTCGCCGAAACCCTGCGCAGCACCAGGCTTGCCATCGATCTCGGCATTCCAGCCAAAAGCGGGGCGCGGATTGTCGGTGTCGTCTCGGCCTTGCCGAGCGAAGGGAAATCCACGATCTCCATCAATCTGGCTCAACTGCTCGCCGGTCAGGGTGCGCGGGTCCTGTTGCTGGATGCCGATATTCGCAATCCCGGCGCCACGCGCGCCATGGCGCGTCACGCGAACGAGGGCCTGCTCGAAGTATTGCTGGAGGGCCGCAGCGTCCAGGATGTGCTGCTTCGTGACGAAAAGACACGTCTCGCTTTCCTGCCCACGGTGGTCAAACAGCGTGTCCCTCATTCCTCGGAACTGCTGACCTCGGCGCAAATGCACAAGCTCCTGGCCGAAGCGAGCAATGCTTTCGACTATATCATCGTCGACCTGCCCCCGCTCGGGCCGGTGGTCGATGCCCGCGCCATGGCGGGGCGGATCGACGGTTTCATCTTCGTCACCGAATGGGGCAAAACCGCCCGCAGGGCAGTGCGAAACACGGTGGAGAATGAGGTTCATATCCGCAAGAAGTGCCTCGGCGTCATCCTCAACAAGGTGGACACCGAAAAGCTGAAGCTTTACCGCGCCTATGGTTCGAGCGAATATTATCATTCGCGTTATACACGATATTACCATGACCAGGCGTGACGGCGTGATGCGCCTGCGGAAAATCCTCGCGGTCGTGCCGGTCCTCGTCATTTCCATCTTTGTCCTGTCCGTCGCCGCGCAGGCCTTTTCGCAAAGCCGGCGTTTTTCCGATATTGTCGCATTGGCGCGGATCGCCGACGACAATAATGGCCTCGCGCCTGATCTCCTTGCGGAAACGGTCCCTGAACTTCAGCCCATCGTTAGCGAAAAAATCTGCCGTTCGGATATCGTCAAAGCCGGACTAAGGCTCGTTCTGGCCGATCTCGATGCAAATGGTGTCGATCCGGCATCCGATTCCAGCGCGGCGCGTCTCGGTTTTGCCGAGACCTTTATTCGCCATTCGCTCTTTTGTTTTCCCGCAAATGGCGATGTCTGGCTGCGTCTTGCCATGGTTCGTTCGCTGCGCAACGCCTCTCCCATGGAAGTCGCCGTGCTGATGAACTTCTCCCAGCTCTATGGGCCTGCCGATGCCAATCTGATCCGTGGGCGTTTCGCGATGTGGCAGCAGTTTCCGAAGAACACCTTGCCCGAGGCCGAGGCGGCCCGCGAGGCGGATACGGCCATCGTCTGCGGCAGGCAGGGAGAAATCCTGCGATGGACCCTGGCGGAAGTCTGCCCAAAGCCACCGTCGGCAGACACAAAACGCCCCGCGCCGCTGTCATGATCTGAAACGATGAAACGGCTGAGCCTCGTCCATATTCGCGGCATAGCCACCACAAACAATTCCGACAAAGCCCAAAGATATGTCGCTCACCGAAGCCCGATCAGAACCGCTCTCCTCCTCGCAGCCCCCACTGGTGGCGGTTCGGGACTATGCCCGGCCGGTCGCAATAATCGCATTCTGGGCAATATTTTTGCTGGCGCTTCTCAATAGGGGCGCAACGGAAATCGAAAGTCGCATCGTCGTCACGGCCGCGATCTATCTCCTGCTGGTGCCAGCAATCCTCCTGTTCGGACCTCCGAAGGCCGGTGCGGGCAAGGTACTCGCGGCAGCCTGCCTTTTGTTGGGAGCGCTCATCGTTCAGGTACTGTTGCAGGCATCCTCCATACCCGGCATCGCGCGCGCCAATCCGGCATGGTCCACCGCCGCCATGTTCATGCAGACTGCGCCAGCCGCCACAATCTCACTGACACCTGCGGATGACCGGCTCGGCCTCATGAGCGCCGCCCTGCCCTTCGGCGCCTTCATGGCCGGCCTCGTGCTTTTCGACAGCGACGAGCGTGCGGCGAAGACGCTGCGATGGTTCGCAATCGCCGGTGGCTGGCTCGCGCTGTTTTCCATCGTGCAATTCGTGCTTTTCCCCGAAGCTCTCGGCTTCATCCAGAAGCGTTTCTATCTCGGCAGCCTCACCGGCCTTTTTATCAACCGCAATACCGCCGCGACCTTCTTCGGTCTCATCCTTCTCACGCTCGCCGCATTATTGCACAAAAGCCTCCTCGCTCCGGATTGGGCGAGAGTAAAGGCGCTCGTGGCAAATCGCCTCACCGTGCCGGCGGAGCAGAAGCAGCTCATTCGCCGGGCCGCTTTTCTCGGCGTCCTCGCGGGCTTTTGTTTCATCGCGTTGATGTTGACGGGATCGCGTGCCGGCATTGGCTCAAGCCTCGCAGCGCTGATTTTGCTGATCCTGCTGATTGTGTTCAACTCTCCCGCCAGAACCGGCCGCAATGGGGCCTCCAGCCGGCGCAGGCAGCGCGGGACGAGACGTCGTGCCGCGCTCCTGATCGCAATCGCCATCGCCCTCTTTGCGCTTTTCGCCAGCCGGGTGGCGCTTCGCATGGAAACACGTTTGGAAGACGACATGCGCTTCTGCTACATGCCGGGTATCGCGCGCGCCATCGCCGACAATTGGCCGCAGGGGTCGGGCCTTGCAAGCTTTACGGAAATCTATGCGCCCTATCATGTGGCGCGATGCGGGGTGGATGCGGTCGTCACCCATGCCCACAATGTCTACGCCGAGGGATTGCTGACACTCGGTGCGGCCTTCCCGTTTTATCTCGCTTTTTTTGCGCTCATCCAACTGGTGATTTTCATTCGCGGGGCACTGAAACGCAGAAATTATCGTTATGCCTCTCATCTCGGGCTTGCCGCGCTGCTGCTCGTCCTGCTGCATTCGACGCTTGATTTTTCGCTGCAAATTCCAGGCTTTGCCATGGCCTATGCCGTTTTCCTCGCCCCGGTCGTTACGCTTTGCCTGAACCCGCCCGGAATGGAGCGGGAGGGTCGCAAAAGGCGGAGACAATTTCCAGAAGACGCTGCGATGCCGGCGCCGGGCCATTCAGACCAGACAGTACAAACGCCGCTGCGTCTGCAATAACGGATTTTACGGATGCAAAACAGGTTTCGTGATCTTAAAGGCGCAGGAATTTGAGCATGCGGATATTGCAGATAACCTCGCTGTTTTCTCCGGATCGGGTGGGCGGTGCAGAAATATTCGTGGAAGACCTTGCACGCGGACTTGCGGAAAAGGGACACACGATCGCAGTGGCCGCCATCTCGCGTGAAGAGCAGGCAGCGGAACAACGCGACGGTTTCACCATTCATCGCCTCGGGCACACCACGCCGTTCTTTATTGGCGACTGGGGGCAACAACCGGAATGGAAGCGAAAATATTACAAGATCGCCGTGCAGCTGGATCCGCGCCTCGTCCACCGGCTTGCGCGTGTCATCGATGATTTCCGGCCGGACGTGGTCAATACCCATTCGCTATCGGAACTGACTCCGCTGATCTGGCCGATGATCCGCAAGCGCGGCGTTCCACTCGTTCATTCGCTGCATGATTTCACGAGCATGTGCACCAATGGCTCCCTGTTTCATGACGGGCATATCTGCGATGGCAGCAGCAAAAAATGCCGTGCCTTTTCCTATCTCCACCGCCGTTGCCAATGCGCGGTCGATGCTGTCGCCGGTGTCGGTCGCGATATCGTCGAACGCCACCTGCGGTCCGGCTTTTTCACCCATGTTCCCGAAAACCGCCGCACGGTGATCTGGAACGCCATCTCACCGTCATGTTCGCCAGAACCGCGCATTGCCCGCGCGCCCGGCGAGCCGCTGGTTTTCGGCTATCTGGGCCGCATCGAAGCGGCGAAAGGGGCTGACTTGTTGATCGAAGCGTTGCGGCTTTTGCCACCGCAGGGCTGGCGCACGGTCATGGCAGGCCGTGCGCCTGATGGCATCGAGGCCTATCAGCAAAAGGCAGCCGGCCTACCGGTCGAATTTCCGGGCTATGTGGAGGCCGATCGTTTCTTCGCCAGCATAGATTGCCTCATTGTGCCGCCCCTATGGCCGGAGGCCTTCGGCCGCACCGTCGCCGAAGCTATTCTGCGCGGCGTACCCGTCATCGGCGCAAATCTTGCGGGTGTTGCCGAACAGATCGGCGCGGACAAGCCGGAACGCCTGTTCGCCCCGGGCAATGCCGCCGAACTGGCCGCACGCATGGCGGAGGCGATGCGCAATCCCGCCATGCTTGCGGAAACACCTGAAACCCGGGCGCGAATTCGCCAAGGCGTTGAGCCCGAAGGGGTCGTCGCGGCCTATGAAAAGCTCTATGCGGATGTGTGCACAACCGCATGACCCTGACGACGGCGTTCCCTCCTCAGGCTGCGGCTCCTTGCTTGAAAAGCCGCGCGTAGCTCTCCGCCGCCTCCCGCCACGAATATAATTTGCGGTTTTCATAACCTGCCTGGCGGAGATTTTCTGCCAGTTCCGGATTGTCCAAAAGTCGCTCAAGCGTATCGACAAGGCTTTGAGCATCCAACGGATCGAAAGTCAGGGCGCCTTCGCCGGCAATCTCCGGTGTTGCCGAACGATTGGAGCAGACGACCGGGCATCCCAGCTGCTGAGCCTCCAGCACCGGCAGGCAGAAGCCTTCATAGGTGGAGGGTACGCAAAGGCAGGCTGCATGACGATAAAGTTCGGCCAGTTGCCGGTCATCTATGCCGGAAAGCCGGATCAGCCGGGCCTTCAATTCCGGATCGTCCAGCGCGCCGGCGATTTCCTCCGCCTCGTCGCGGCCGACATGCACGATTTGCAAATCCGGCCATTTTTTACCGAGTATGGCAAAGGCTTTGCCCAGGAGCGCAAAATTCTTATTGGACGTCGCGTTTCCGACCGCCAGTATATAGCGTCCGGGAACAGGCGGCACCGTCTCGAAAGCCCCGGGATCGACGTTCAGCGTGCTGTCGGAATGAATGGTGATGCTCTTATCGGCAGCAGCTGGATAAAAACGCCCCAGATCCTTCCGCGTCGCTTCGGATACGCAGATGACCTGATCCGAACCGGCCATCATCAGCTTGAAGATGAAATCGGTCGTCAGGGTCGCCCGCCAGCCGATCTGTTCGGGAATGGTTTTGAAATAAAGATCATGAACAAGGGTGAGACGCCGTTTGCCGCCGAGGGGACTTCCGAAAGGATCGGCATTAAAAAGCACATCGATGCCGTGCCGGCGGCAGAGTGCGGGCAGCATCGCAGCCTGACGCACCACATCGAAAACCATGACGCGCGGCCGTGGAGTCTCGATGAGCTGCAACCGGCTGTCGCGCAGGTTTTCAGGCAGTTGCGCCCGCGTCCAGGGGGAGCGCAGAACATAGTCGTCACCCGTCTGCTCCAGCAGCCGCTCCAGCAGGCTAAAGGTCACGCGGGCCACACCGGAGGCCTTGCCGCCATATTGGCTCGGCATGTTTACGAGAATGCGCATCCTGGCCCCTCCGCCTGCCGGCATTGCCTGTTCCTGTCGATCGCCGGGCGAAACCTACGCCGCCTCCGTCAGCAGCGCGGAAACGGAGCGGCAGGTTTCCTCCATCGAGAAACGCTGGCTCACATCTTCCCGCCCCTTTTGCGCCAGCCTTTCCGCCAGAGCCGGTTGCGACAGGACATAGCCGATCGCCGCCGCCAGCGCCGATGCATCCCCCGGCGGCACGAGAAGGCCGGTTTCGCCGTCACGGATGATTTCGGTAACGCCGCCGCCACGCGTGGCGACAACCGGGCGCCCGCACATCATGGCCTCCACCACCACCCGGCCGAAGGGCTCGGCAACAATCGAAGTGTGAGCAACCACATCCATCGCCGCCATCAGTTCCGGCACATCCGGGCGGAAACCGAGGAAACGGACGCGACCGTCGATACCGAGACGGGATGCCTGTTCGCGGATACGCGCCTCATAGGCCTCCTGCCCGAACAGCGCACCGCCGACGATGACCGCCTGCACGCCCTCCATCGCCGCAATCGCGTCCAGAAACACATGTTGTCCCTTCCATTCGCTCAGCCGGCCAAAAAGGCCGACAAGCGGTTGCGGACCAAGGCCCAGTTCCGCACGCAGCCGCACGGCCTTACCGGGCTCGTAAACCCTTGCTTTCGCCGGGTCGAAGCCGTTGTAAACGATGCGAACCTTATCCGCCTCGCCGCCGGCCTCGATGAAAGCCCGGCCCGTCTCTTCGGAATTGACAGCCACCAGCCTGGCGAAAAGGCGCGCAAATGCCAGCGAAGCGCGGCGGTTGGTGGCGCTGAAAGCCGGATCGGTGACGATATCGTGTAAAATCCAGACGAGCGGCCGGCGGCTGAGCTTCGCGGCCAAGGCACAGACAAAAAGCGCCTTTTGCGAGTTGGCGCAGATTACATCATAGTGTCTCGCCTCCCGGCTCAATTGCCAGGCAACCGCCATCACGTCGGCCGCTCCGCGCAACAGGGCGCCCAAGGACGCATCGCGGCGGATCGACAGCATTTTTTCTCCGGCGGACAGGATGACCGGAGCCCGCCCCGCATCAACGAGATCATCTGCGGCCGCACCACCGCTGAGAAAACAGGCACGCCACGAGTGTGGGCCCGCCTTGACGAGGTCCGTCAGAAAAAGTTCGGCGCCGCCCTTCTCTCCGGTATGGCTGACGAAAAGAGCGGATGTCATGGTGTCTCTCCTGCCGGATGAGAGGGCCCACGATGCATCTGTCTGTGATTGCGGGCATGAACAGCCGGCCGGCGGAAAGAACGAACCTGCCCTGAAGCGACAGGAATATCTTCACCGAAAGCTGCGTGGAAACGCGCGTCGCTAGATAAAAACACCAGCCTAAAAACCTTTATTCGCAACAAAATTCAAATATAACAACAGTATTAGAAGAATATTCTATTTTCATACTTCGAGCCAGATCAGAGAAAAATTCCTGACGCTCGTTTTCATGTGCTGTTTTCTGTTTCGCTCCCGGCATTTTTTCCCCGCGCCTCGTGGCGGAACTATCCTGAGGCCAGACCAGGAGAACGAACGATGACACCATCGGAATACAACATATGCATATATACGGCGCGAACGGAAGAGGTGGCCGCATGATCGGCTTAGCGCTCGGCATACGTCCCCGAAACATGGGTGACATCGGTCTTTCCCTGACAGCGTTCTCGCCCTTGCGGGCCCGTCTGGCGGCTGGCCAGGATGGCACGATCTTCGTGAACGGCGACAGCACCGCCCATGCCGAAGCCGGACCATTTCAGCAATTTGCGATGATGCTCGGCGATCTGCACGATACGACTGTCGTGTTATACCGCTGGGCGGAATGGGAGACGAGCGCCGCCACCGGGCCAAAAACCTATGCAGCGCCGGTTACGTTGCGCAGCGGCAAAGGAGCGACGCTGACGCTCTATCTTGCGACGCTGCCCGGCGGCATGGCAGGTTACATGCTTGCGGAGCAGCGCGCAGCGGCGCTGAAAATTCCCCGCCCCGATCTCTGCATCATGCATCATGGTCACAATATGCAGACCTTCGAAGCGCCCGGCGGCATTTTGAGCTCCGGACGATCCACCCTGCTCGGACCGCTGGGAATGACCGAATGGCAGTGGCCAAATGCTCCGCAACTCATCACCACGCAGAACC
>Ga0209371_1000988_pt1 | contig 21890 bp, 22 predicted proteins | sample AgamicAtAmrz_FD_187165 | JGI IMG/M metagenome (GOLD analysis project Ga0209371, IMG submission 187165) | Agave microbial communities from Guanajuato, Mexico - At.Am.rz (SPAdes) (version 2) | ecosystem: Host-associated > Plants > Roots > Rhizosphere | place: Guanajato, Mexico | collected 2012-06-07
AAGTGGTGACCAGAACCCGATTATGTAGCCTGTCAGAATGGATGTCAGGAACTGAATAAATATGGCCAACGTAATCACCTAGTGGATGGCTTCTGAACGAGTGTGTGGTCACCTCAACAACATGAAAGTGGTCGCCACAAATGATTGCCACCTGGGATTCATTCAGCAGGAAATCACAAAAGGCGCTGGAAATCAGCCAGCCATCCTCATTGGCACGTATAAATAACTGTAAAATCACAATGGGCTCACCGCCCTTACTGATTAACAGTCGTCGATCCTTTTCTCCATTAGCGCCAAAGGGATTGACGTCGATGATCGAAACACCTTCCCTTTCATCACCGGGCTTAGGCTGTTCAAGCCAGGTCGCTTGCAATGTCATTGAGTATCCAAAGTGTGAACAGCAGAAGAACACATACTACTTTACAGGCTGATGTCACGACAGCGCCTTAAGTTGCCATATTGCGCTGACCGGGCCCCGCGGATGAGTACATTCAAGTGTTAGCAACGCCCGCTTCTGGCACGATGCGGACAACGTGAAACATGATCTGCGGTGAGAGGCCAGTTGAAGTTAGCGATTTTCTTGGCTGACGATCGAGACTTTACTATCATAGCTGCGTATTCATCTACGGGGAGCGGGTTAATACTTGTCTGTCGGAGCCTGAACGAAATGGGGCGGACAGATAACTGTTTATGACACCTCATCTTAATGCTGTTAAAATAACATTTATCCTCGTTATGAGATACTAAGTGTCGGCTAACACTGATGAGGAGTTCAGATGTCTATTTGGCAGCCAAAGAACCATGGAAATAGCCTTAAATTGCTACTGAGAGATATTCCTGATTGTAATTGGGCGCCTTGTATCGAAGTGGCCGTAGGTGGTTTAACCGAAGTCGCTTTTTCACGCAATTATAATCACTTACTCCTGATAATTTCCTCTTCCGGAAGAGGGGTGCTTGATTGCCTGAGTGGACAGATTATTGCCAGAGATTATGAAGAGTATGGAAGCTGGTACGACTCAGTTGGCCTTACATGTGCAGGTATAGGACCGCTGAGTGGTGAGAATCTTTCCATTTCAGGTCAGTGTGGCGGTGGTTTACCAATGTATAATCGGTATGGCGAGACACTGGAGCGAGTGTCACTAGAGTGGCCTCTGGAAGTGTTAATCTGGTGCCCGCCGGGTAAGAGCGCATTAATTGCCTCCCATAAAGAGGGGTGTCTCAGACTGGCAAATGATTACTTTTGCTGTGTTGGTTTCTCATGGGATGGTGAGTTAATTATATCGGCAACAAGCAGTGATATTACGGTTTGGAAAAGGCAGGATTGATTAATCTGGCTGCTACGTAGATTATACATCAAAGCAGAGCATGTTCTATAATTCCTGGCACCGTAGCAGTTCAAAATGGCTCACAATAACCTGCAAACAAGTACGGCTATGAACAAAGCGGATATAGATTGATGTCGAGAACAAAAAGCCTTTGGAATATGAATTATTGTTAAATTAAGTGAACGGTGTTTTCTATATTTCAGATGAAAATATAGAATTAAAGATGTGAGAGGGTTGTATGACCCATGCCCAATTTTTTGATACACAATAGCTATGGCAACGTCCGCTTCTGGCACGAAGCGGACAAACTGACTGGGCTGAAGGTCAGTTTTGAGCGAGAAGCGGAAATTGATAATTTCTTTAAACAATCCTCTTTAGTGTTTATGATAAAAATATAAAACCGCAAAGGAGTGGACATGACATTGTTTGATGAATGTAGGGAGCTGCTTAAGGCAGATTTTGATGTTGTGGAAGGGGATAAATTGAGTCTGGTAATGGATATTTTTCATCAATATCCCTGGCATAGCGGTGATCTCATATGGTCAGAAATGGATTTTAGCGATTATGAACTCACTCATGGAATGCTCATTGGGAGCGGCCTTGGCAATGAAACTGTATTTGTCATAGCGGATGATGCCGATGTCCCCGTGTTCAGAACCCATCTACAGCTCATTGTCGATAATATCTACGATGTCATCGCCATATCACCTAACTTATTTATTTTTAACGATAAGATAATTATTAAGCCTTTATTCCCCCATAACTTTATACGTTTTGGTCTGCGAAAGTGATGAGCAGAAATCCTGACCAGCCCCCGTTATTCAACTCAAACTGCTCTGTTAGCAACGTCCGCTTCTGGCACAAAGCAGACATTTAACCCTCTTTTTTATGCGGTGCGTTATCAGGCAGGGCTGTGCTCCAGGTGCTGAATTACGAAGGTGTTTATGTCTGCTTTAAGCGATGAGGGATGGTCATATTAGCGGTCTACGTTTATCGGTACGAACAGCTTTAACTGTCGTCAATCAGCAGTTATTCTCAACTCACATCATTAACATATTATACAAATCGCGAATCGTTCATATCTGAACGTCACAAGCCTTATCTCCACGAAGAGCAACAGAATGAAGATGGACGCATTTGCTTTTGGCACCACGAACTGGAATGACGTCGAAAGAACCGAGCATCCAGGCGAAACGGGCGTTACTTACTAGCGTACACAGTTCTTTGGTAACAAGCCTAATCAAATCCGTGTACGCATGGTTGAGTATACGCCTGGCTACCTTGCGGACCACTGGTGTCAAAAAGGGCATATCCTTTTTTGTATTGACGGGGAGTTAGAAACCGTGCTCGAAGATGGACGAGAATTTGTGTTAAAGGCGGGAATGAGTTACCAGGTTGGCGATAACGCGGAACAACATCAGTCCAGAACAACTACCGGTGCGACGCTTTTTATTGTTGATTAATACGTTTACGCTGGCGGTGCTTTTTATGCGGAGCATCATCGGGCGAGTGGCCCGGGTGCTGAATTATGATGTGTTAATGTCAGCTTTGAGCGAGGAAGGGACATAATTTCTCGTAAGCGGATTGCGCGGCGTTAAATTACAGACGTAACTATAACCTGAATAATTTAGGATAGAATGTACTTGTGTAGGGGTACAACATGAACTGCTTGAGCAACTAATAGGTAAATTTTCATGAGTAGGCGACTTAACAGAGATCATCGAACTAAAGTCAGAAATATTCCGCGACGTATAAAAGCGCTTAACCGTTGGGCTGATACCTTTCACAGCCCTGGACGTAGTATTTTTTCAGAAGATGAGCATTACTGGAATTTCAAAATTCCAGTGGATATCAATCTCGTTGAGGGGAAGTACAGCACAATTGAAACCAAAGCAACTTGTGCGCAAGCTTTAATTAATGCATGTTCAAACCTTATAACGGCCACTGCTGGAATGAATTACAGCCCGCGGATTACCGCTGTTGTATGTCTTCCGGATATGTTTACAAGTGAGGTCTGTCTTTATCGCTCCGAAGAATATTATCAAGGCTTCATAACTGAAGATCGTTCTGAAAATGGTGCTTCTGCTTTGATCAAAGATCGCAGCCTTGCTGCTGAATGGGGACTCGTTCTGCCAGCTAGCGTACAGGAAATAGGTGTCACACTCGAATATTATGGAAGCGAGGACCAGGATGAATGGTTCAGGGGAGAACGCTGGTATTATGGTCAGGTAACTTAAAGAGTTGCTTTCATTTCACTTAAAATAAGTACTTATCAAAGCGAGTGCTATTTTTGCCGAATGTCCTTTTTTGGCACGAAGCAGATGTTCAACACTTTTTTTGCGGTGCATCATCAGGCGAGTGCCCAGGTGCTGAATTATGACGTGTTAATGTCCGCTTTGAGCGAATAAGCGGACATTAATCCCCCATATTATAAAATCTCAGCGCCGTGATCCCTTTACCGTGTATAGCAGCGCTGAATTACAGGTTATCCCTGGTGAGCATGGAAGAAATATGATCAGCTTTCTTGCTCATTAAGACAGATCACCTGTCCGGAACACTTCTCATCCTGGAGCTTCATGATGACCAGGGCGGCGCGATCCTCTGGAGCCTGAGCAATAAGTTCACCTTTTCCATTCCATGCGGCGCTTTTCCCGACCGGTTTCCAGGCGCCCGACGGGCCACAGTAATTAGCCATCAGCACAGGCATTCTGTAACGTTCGGCATAACTTTTCAGCAGGCCGGTATCTTTCTCATAGACACCTGCGCTCAACACTGAATTAAGGTAAATTTCAGCCCCCCTGTGCACCGTTTGTTCTGCATGCAGCGGTTGTCCTGCATCTGCGCATATAGCCACGCCGACATTAAACGTGCGTGCTGTAAAAACACACTCCGTCTCACCGGCTGAAAAGTAATCAGACTCTCCGGGGTGAAGATACATTTTTCGGTAAAAGGTAACAGGCTGCTTCGAAGAAATGACGCATGCACCAATGGCTGGCTTATCACCTTTAACCTGCAAAGGTGCACCAGCAACAATCGTCATATCATACTTATCAGCTAACGCCTGAAGCGGCTGAAGGCCGCTCTCATCGGCGAGAGCCAGTCGCTCTGCCATCTCTGGTTCATAGCCTGTCAAAGAGAGCTCGGGAAAAAAGATGAGGTTAACGCCAGCCGATGCAGCAGACGTAATCAGTAATGCGTGATGGCGTATATTTTCTTCAATATTGCCGCGATTCGGCGCAAATTGTCCCGCCGCGATGGTTAACTTTCTCTGCATACTGCTCATGCTCTCGCCCGCAGTGTTGTTAAATCGTCAGTTACCCTGTAAAAAATAATCATCATGCCTCACCTGACTACGGCTGCATTGCCTTTGTTTTTACTTAAATGTCCGCTTCTGACACATTACGCCTGACTCAATTCGTGCGATCAACCCTAAATATGGTGGTAGAACACCCCGGCTTAATTAGGCTAGTCTGCCTGCATCTAAAGAGTCATACATAAAGAAGTGCAGTATGGAAATTATTTTGATGCGTCATGGAAAGCCGGCCTTTACCGGCTCGGCGAGAGTAAGCTGTCGTGAAATGGCCGACTGGATCGCACAATACGATCGTTCGGATACCGGCGGCGATATGCCGCCCGAGGCCAGTAGATTATTAGCCTCAAGCGCATTAAATATTATCAGTAGCCCGCTCCCCAGAGCACTCTCTTCCCTGAACGCATTAGGGCGTAAGCCTGACCTTATTTATGACGTTTTCAGAGAAGCGGGCCTGCCGATATTTAACCTGCCCGGTATTAAATTATCCCCCACGCTCTGGGCTGCTTTTTTCCGCATTATGTGGCTTTGTGGCTTCTCCCGTAATGCCGAGCCTCTGGGCACAGCAAAACAACGCGCCGTTCAGGCTGCGGACATTCTCATAACATCCGTAAAACTTTCAAACGGGCCCGTACTGCTGATGGGGCACGGGGTGATGAACCGACTAATTGCAAAGCAGCTTATAGCGTTGGGCTGGAAAGCGTGTGGTCAGCAGGGTCATGGTTACTGGAACGCTAATATCTACAAATCAGGCTAAGTAGCGATGCTGAACATACTTCCCTGTTTCACAACGCTCTCTGCCATTATCGGCTAATAAATAATTATCTGGTTGGCCATAGCGACTGGTTCGTTGACTTCAGCACACTAGCCGGGGAAACTAAAAAAAATATTGCCGTTAAGTGAGTGAACTGTGCAGCGAGTATTGATTCAATTAATTCTGTTAAGCGTGAGTTTATTCAGGGCGGGAGACCTAATGGCAAACACACCGGAACAGGTCGTAATCGCCTTCCAGCACGATTATAAGATCTGGAATGACCAGACTTTCCAGCAAAGCCAGGCCCGCGACGGGAAAGATATTATGCCGCTTGCGCAGAAGAGCTGGAATCAACTGCTGAAAAAATACACCGCACCTGATTTTGAAGGCGAACCCATTGCATTTGGCTCTGAGTCCTCTCATGACCCTGAGCAGGAAAAGATCCTGTCGACAAAAATCACCGGCGATAATGCTGTTGTGACGACCAGATTATCACAACCCTATTACTCACCAGTTTATGAATATCAGTTGTTCAGAGACAGTAATACCTGGTATCTGTCGCAAATCTATTTGGTGGACGAAGACGGGAAATACCCGGGCTTATAATGCTGCGATTAAACGTAAATGCCCTGTGCAACGGCATTATTATCCATTTTTAGCACAATATATACGCATAACTCAGGAAAGGTCCGTCTGGCGTAAAAACGAATATCTTCTGGACGCAATGGCGGAAGCCCGCTGTTGTGTTACATCAGTTAAACCCAGAGCGGGCAAGCGTGCTCACCCGCCGCTGCGATTTTAACGTCCCGCTTTCAGCTTCTGCGCAGCAGTTGTTCCTCATTCTGCATGTAACAAACTAACCGCGCCAAATTCTGCTTTTGTATCAGCTCACGTTAGCTTTTGATAAATCCCGCATATTTCTGCTGTATCAGGGTCCACACTGTTGCCCGGTAAAAATCCGCAATCAGACAGGACGTCATGCATGAGAGATTTTCTGCGTAATCCGAAACGTTACTTTAGCCCCTTACTGCTGCTGTTACTCACCGCCTGCGATGAGCCGGAGCAGTGGAGCGCGGGCGTTCTGGAGGGTTATAACCATACGCTGGAGGGGGTTAACTGGTTTGAAGTGAACGATCAGGGGCCGGGCATAATCGGCGGAAACAGCTGTTGCATAGGATTACCCAGCAAATGGCGGCCGGGCCTCAAGGCGCATGTGGTGTGGGAGGTTGACCCGATACCTTATGCCAACCTGCCTGCGTTAGGCAGCGATGCGTATCGCGCGGCCTATGCCCGACACGCCGCAAACTACAAACGCTACAGCCGGATCGTGGATATCCCCGATTACGGCGATGAGAAGTGTGGCCTGACGGTGCACTTTTTGCCCTGCCATCAGGTAAAAGTGACCGCCAGCTGCTTTACGTTCCAGCATCCAGAGTATCCGATCAAAGAATCCTTTCAGCAGAAGGAGCCTGCAGTATGTCCGCCACCGGACGCAGAGCGGGCCGACGACAAAGAACACCCGGATTTATAAGGACACAGGGATGACTATTTCAGGTTACACAGTACTGATCGGAGGCCTTGCGTCGCTCCTGTTACTCACCGCCTGCGATGAGGCGGAGCAGTGGAGCGCGGGCGATCTGCGCGGTTATAACCATACGCTGCAGGGGATCAACTGGTTTAACGTCAATGATGAAGCAACAGGCTCCTCAATGATGCCTGGCGGTGAGGCGGGAGGTATGTGCTGTATAAGCCTGCCTGGTAAATGGCGGCCGGGGTTAAAAGCGCACGTGAATTGGGAAGTTGATCCACTACCTTATGCCAACCTACCAGCGTTAGGAAGCGATGCATATCGCGAGGCCTATGCCCGACATGCTGCGAATTATAAGCGCTACAGCCAGACGATAGACATCCCGGATTACGGGGATAAAAAGTGTGGTCTGACAGTGCATTTTATTGCATGTCGTCAAATTAAAGTGACGGCCACCTGCTTGACGCCACAACACCCTGGCTATCCAATTAATGAGCCTTTTCAGCAGAAGGAGCCTGCAGTATGTCCACAATAAAAAATCAACCAGTGTGGCTGCCGCCACCGTTTCCCACCGATGGGCGTCTTTCGTTGAAGCGCGAACAAGTAATCATTAACGCGCGTCTGCAAAACGCAGAGGAGAGGGAGTACCATCAACAGCTCTGTATTGCTGCGGGGCGTCGTGTGATGATGCCCTGCTGCAAGAGTGTGTACATCAGCCTATTTTTTGATGGCACCAACAATAACGAGAAGCGCAATACCGAGATAGATAAACCACCCCATCCCAGCAATATCGCCAGGCTATATCATGCCTCTTACCGCGGTGAAGAAGCAGAAACAGCAGGATATCATTCTTACTATATGCCGGGGGTAGGTACGCCGTTTCCTGAAATTGGTGAAATGGATTTCAGCGACGAAGGGCTGATGTATGCGACCGGCGGCGAAGCGCGGATTAACTGGGCACTGATCAGAATCGTAAATGCATTTTCCCGAGAGTTGACCAAAGGAAAAGTAAACGACGATTATGCCCAGAGCCTGATATTCAACCAGCTGAAACTGCCTGTCGGGCTGCACGGTAGTGCCAGGCGTAAAGCGGTATTTGACGGGCTGTTTGCTAACCTGCGCCGGAAAGTGAAATATCATCAGCCCAGGCTGCTGAAGGTTAAGCTGTTTATTTACGGTTTTTCCCGTGGCGCGGCGGAAGCGCGAACCTTTATGAACTGGCTTACCGATATTTTCGATACCCCCGAGCAGGCGGGAGAGGTGCGCGGCCCCTCCTTGCTGGGTCTCCCGGTATGCATCGAGTTTGCCGGACTGTTTGATACCGTTGCGTCCGTCGGCATCGCCCATGTGGCGCCACAAATGGATGGTCATATGGGCTGGGCTGATAACACTCAGGCGTTGCCGGATGCCGCCAGCTGGCCGGGGTTGCTGAAGCGCTGCTACCATTTTGTTTCCGCTCACGAACAGCGGCTCTGTTTTCCGCTCGACTCCGTGCGGCGCACCGATGGCACCTATCCCCCCGGAACGGTAGAAGTCATCTATCCTGGCGTTCACTCTGATATTGGCGGCGGCTATTCGCCAGGCGATCAGGGCAAAGCCCTGCAGGGCGAACAGCTTCTATCCCAGATAACGCTGCATGATATGTATGCGCTGGCGTTTGCTGCGGGTGCTCCTTTGGCCTCAATAAGTGAATATCTCCCGGCACAGCAATCATCGTTGCGGCAAATGGTAACGTTTACTGAAAGAACTAAAAAAGAATTCGATTTCGACGCTGAGTTAGTTCAGCGCTTCAACGCCTGGCGATTAACCCTGAATATCGCCCCGGAAGCAGATACTGCCGCAGGATAGGAATATATCCCCCTTGCAGGCAGCACGCCGCTGGAGGCGGTCATGGAAGAGCAAACCGCATGGCTCACCGCCTGGCGAATCGGACGATACGCGAACGGCAGTTACGCCCGGCAACCTTTTTATCAGGCGGCAAAGGCGTGGAGTTATGATGAAGATCCGCAGCGCTATGATGAAAATATCCGCGCACGGCAGGAAAGGCAGCGCAAGATTGAATATCGCCGACTGAACGGTGAGCGCCAGTTGCCCGGTGAACCCATTTTCGATCCGGCGATGAACTGTCGCCAGCTGACGGAAGCGGCACAGGAGTTTGCCGACGATTATCGGAGCGGCGCGCTGACCGTCGGCCTCGCGCGTAAATCTCACTCGATTGCACAGCTCTGGCTGGATGACGTGGCAGGCAAAGCCGTGTATGTGCTCAATGTGGATGACGAAGCGGCGGAATATCAGCGCATAAAAACGCAGGCTCAGGCGCTGCTGAAGCGGCTGTTTGCTGACGACGCGGGCCGCACGGTGCATGACCACGAGATGGCTCGGGTATGTGCGTTGTTTGACGAGCAGATCCACGATTCCCGAGCCTGGTTCATGCACTCCTCGCTGGGTGCCAGGGAGATGTGGAGCGGCTATTTCCGTTATCGCATGATCTATACCGGCGATCGCGCCAGCAAGGCGATGACGCTTTTTGAGATTGGCGAGCAGGGCCTCAATCTGTTAACCGGCATGTTCCTTTTTAATCTGACGTCACATGACCGCGCTTCCGCAGACCCTGAGAGCAGCAGTCCATTGGGCGGCAGGCCGCCGGAGCGGATGGCGAAAAAAGCAAGTGCATCGGTTATCGAGGCCGTGCGCGAGGCAGTCATTCGCCGTTCACGTAAATTGCTGCGTGACACTCTCTCAGGCTTGCCGGTCCCGCTGGCATACAGCGAGGGAGATAAGCCACATAACTGCTGTGTGATCCCTGTTGGCGGCGACGGTAAGGCGGATTCTCAGATTCAGGTGGCGCTGGTATCCCCGCAGCAGGATTTGCTGTGGTTCCGTGAGGAGCGTGCGCGGGTTGAGCTTGTGAAATGGGAACAGAAAAATGAGAACGTCCGCAGGTACTTAGAAGAAAATAACATCAGGCTACTGGGATAGCCGGCACAGAGTTTCCCCCTCTCCCACAAGGGAGAGGAGAGACTGGATTTTAACGTCCCGCTTTCAATTTCTGATAGTACGACTCATAGATCGCGCTGGCGTCGCCGACGTCGTTCTGCCATTCGCCTTTCTCGATAGTTGCCGCATCCGGGTAGAGCGACTTATCGTTGGCGACGTCCGGGCTTAACAGCTTGCGCGCTGCGAGGTTAGGCGTCGGGTAGCCGATGGTTTCTGCGACCTGTTTTGCCACGTCCGGGCGCAGCAGGAAGTTGATCAGCTTCAGCGCGCCGTCCACGTTTTTCGCGTTGGCCGGGATTGACAGGCTGTCCATCCAGAAGATACCGCCTTCTTTCGGCCAGACCACCTCAAGCGGTGTACCGGCCTGACGGGCCACCCACGCCGAACCGTTCCACACCATGCCCAGATTCACTTCCCCTTCCATATACGGGTTAGCCGGGTTATCGGAGTTGAAGGCCGCCACGTTTGGCATCAGCTTTTGCAGCTCGTGATACGCCGCCTCGATCTCTTTCTCATCGGTGGTGTTACCGGAGTAGCCGAGTTTGCGCAGCGCCATCTGGAATACTTCGCGCGCGTCGTCGGTCAGCAGCAGGCTGCTTTTGTAATCCGGCTTCCACAGGTCAGCCCAGCTGGTGATGGTTTTCGGATCGATCTCTTCGCTGTTAACGCCGATGGCGGTCGCACCCCAGATATACGGGATGGAGTAATCGTTATTCGGGTCGAACGGCTTGTTGAGCATCGCCGGGTCGAGATTGTGGAAGTTGGTCAGCGTGCGCTTGTCGATCTTCTGAATCATTCCCTCTTTGCGCATCTTGTCCACAAAGTAGGTGGACGGCACAACCAGATCGTACGCGCCTTCCTTGTAGGTTTTCAGCTTGGCGTACATAGTTTCATTCGACTCGTAGGTCGAATAGATCACCTTGATGCCGGTCTCTTTGGTGAACTGCTCCAGCAGGCCCGGCGGTACATACTCGGTCCAGTTGTAGAAGTAGAGGGTTTTGCCGTCGTCGGCGTGTGCTGCGCTGACGCCCAGCGCCAGCGCGCCGGCAGCAAGCAGGTGGCGTGACCATTTTTTCATTTAAACGTCCCCTGAGTTTTGGTGTTATCGCGAAGGATAAGCTGGCTGGCAAGCACCAGAACCAGCGAGAGAAGCAGCAGTATGGTTGCCAGCGCGTTCACCTCAGGCGAGACGCCGACTTTCACCATTGAGTAGATCTTCAATGGCAGAATTTCATAGCTCGGCCCGGTAACAAACGAGGAGACCACCACGTCGTCCATCGACAGGGTAAAGCTCAGCACCCAGCCCGCCGCCACCGCTGGCATGGCGAGCGGCAGAATGATTTTGCGCAGAATGGTGATCTCGCTGGCACCCAGATCCTTTGCCGCTTCCAGCATGCGCACGTCAAAACCTTTCAGCCGCGAGTAAACGGTGACCACTACAAACGGCAGGCAGAAGGTGATGTGCGAGAACAGCAGCGACCAGAAACCGAGCTGAATCCCGAGCAGCATAAACAGCACCAGCAGCGAGATGGCCATCACGATGTCCGGCGACATCATCACTACGAACAGCATCCCGCTGACAAACGGCTTGCCGCGGAAGCGGTAACGGTAGAGCGCTACTGCCGTGAGCGAGCCAATCAGCGTGGCGAACGTCGCCGAGAATACCGCCATGGTCAGCGAGTGGCGCGCGGCCTGCAGCAGGCTGTCGTTGTTCATCAGCAGGCTGTACCATTTGGTGGTAAAGCCCTGCCAGTTAATGCCAAAGCGCGAGCCGTTGAACGAGTTCACAATCAGAATAATGATTGGGATGTACAGGTACGCGTAGATGGCGGTCATAAAGCCGCCGCGAAGAAGTCGCCCGATCATTCCAGCTCCACCTTCTTGTTAAGTAGCCGCGCGGCGCGCCAGTACACCAGCAGCATCAGGCCCATCACCAGCGTCAGCGTGATGCTGGTGGCAGAGCCGAACGGCCAGTCGCGAATATTCAGGAACTGGCTCTTGATGACGTTGCCGATCAGCAGGTTTTTCGCGCCGCCCATCAGGTCGGAGACAAAGAACAGCCCCATCGCCGGGAGCATCACCAGCAGACAGCCGGCGATAATGCCCGGCATGGTAAGCGGAATAATGATGCGGATAAACGTCTGCAGCTTGCTGGCACCCAGGTCCCGCGCCGCTTCCAGCAGCGGTTTGTCGAGCTTCTCAATGCTGGAGTAGAGCGGCATCACCATAAACGGCAGCAGAATATAGACCAGCCCGATAATTACCGCCGACGGCGTATACATGATGCGGATCGGCGTGTCGATAAGCCCAGTCCAGAGCAGAAACTCGTTCATGTATCCTTTGGTGCTGAGAAAGATCTTCAGCCCGTAGATGCGGATCAGCGAGTTGGTCCAGAACGGCACAATCAGCAGGAACAGCAGCAGCGGGCGCACCTTCTGCGGTAACCGCGCCAGGAACCAGGCGAACGGATAGCCCAGCGCCAGGCAGGCGAGGGTGGCGATCAGCGCCATGTTGAGCGAGTGCAGCAGCACCTGGAAGTAGAGCGGGTCAAGCAGACGCGCGTAGTTCTCCAGGGTAAACACCAGGCTGACAAAGTTCGCGTCGTCGCGGGTGAGGAAGCTGGTGCCGATGATCATCAGGTTCGGCAGAAAGACGAACAGCACCAGCCAGCCGACGATGGTGGCGATCACCAGGTTCTGAAATTTACGCGAGCTCTTCATCGGTGAGCACCACCTCCCAGCTCTCAACCCAGGTAACCGCCATTTTCTGGTCCAGCGAATGGTCAAAGTCAGGATCGTCCTCGTTAAAGAACTCGCTGACCATCACCATCTTGCCGTTTTCCAGCTCGACCACCGACTCCAGCGTCATGCCTTTATAGTTGCGCTCGCGCACGTAGCCGATCAGCCCTTCGACATCGCGCACGTCGTTGATCTCTTCCACGCGCAGATCTTCCGGACGCAGTAGCACCTTCAGCTGCTGGCCCGCTTCTACCGGGAAGTTGACGTAGATATTGCACTCGCGGCCTTCGACGTTGGCCCGCACCCGTGCGGCGTCGATACGCTCAATCACGGTCGCGTCGAAAATATTGATCTCGCCGATGAAACTGGCCACGAACAGGTTTTCCGGCTCCTCGTAAATTTCACGCGGGGTGCCATCCTGCTCAATGCGCCCGTTACGCATCACCACGATGCGGTCGGACATGGTCAGCGCTTCTTCCTGATCGTGAGTAACAAACACGAAGGTGATACCGAGCTTGCGCTGTAGCGCTTTCAGCTCGTTCTGCATCTGCTTGCGCAGCTTGTAGTCAAGCGCGGACAGGGATTCATCCAGCAACAACAGGCGCGGCTTGTTGACCACCGCGCGGGCAATCGCCACGCGCTGCTGCTGCCCGCCGGAGAGCTGATGGGGTTTGCGCTGGGCAAATTCCTCAAGCTGCACCATTCTTAAGGCATCGGTGACACGCGGGGTGATCTCTGCCGCCGGCGTTTTCTGCATGCGCAGGCCGAAGGCGACGTTTTCAAAAACCGTCATGTGCGGGAACAGGGCGTAGCTCTGGAAGACCGTGTTGACGTGGCGATGTTCGGCGGGAACGTCGGTGATATCCTGGCTATCAAGGTGGATCGTGCCGGTATCAACATTCTCAAGACCGGCAATCAGGCGTAATACCGTGGTTTTGCCGCAGCCGGAGGGGCCGAGAAGGGTAAGGAATTCGCCGTTATTGATGGTCAGGGATAAATCGGAAATCACCGTTTTGCCATCAAAACTTTTACCGATCCCCGCCAGTTGCACCAGCGGTGAAAGCGAACGCGGTTGTGTATTCAATTTTTTACTCTGTCCCGTAACTGACGCATCGGATGGCTTATCGGATGCGGGGTTTGTGATGAACCACCTTTGGGTCTGGCACATTGATTAAGGGCAGGCATTCTACGGCAAAGCGCCAAAATCGCCAATGCTTGTAACCATTTATTCATGCGCTACGGTTATCACTGTGCGCGATTGGCTCGGGACCGGCGTTATGTCATTTTCTGGCAGGTTTATTTCATCCAGGCGCCGACGTAAAGTGACCTGACGCAATATTTGATTCAGACAACATATTGATAATGTTGTGACATTAACAGGGGTGACGGTATGGATAAATTATTAGAGCGATTCTTAACCTATGTCTCGCTGGATACTCAGTCGAGACCGGGCGTGAAACAGGTGCCGAGCACCGAAGGGCAATGGAAACTGCTGCGCCTGCTGGAGTCTCAGCTGACTGAGCTGGGGCTGGTGGACGTTACCCTGAGCGAGCACGGCACGGTGATGGGCACGCTGCCGTCCAATATCGCCAAACCGGTACCGACGATCGGCTTTATCTCTCACGTGGATACCGCGCCGGACTTCACCGGTAAAAACGTCAATCCGCAAATTGTCGAAAACTATCGCGGCGGCGATATCGCGCTGGGCGTGGGCGACGAGGTGTTATCCCCGGTGATGTTCCCGGTGCTGCACCAGCTTACCGGCCAGACGCTGATCACCACCGACGGCAAAACCCTGCTCGGTGCTGATGATAAAGCCGGGGTCGCGGAGATCATGACCGCGCTGGCGGTGATGAAACAGGAAAATATTCCTCACGGCGATATTCGCGTCGCCTTTACCCCGGATGAAGAAGTGGGCAAAGGGGCACTGCACTTTGACGTTGGCGCGTTTAACGCCGAGTGGGCCTACACCGTGGACGGCGGTGGCGTCGGCGAGCTGGAGTTTGAAAACTTCAACGCCGCCTCGGTGACCATCAAAATCGTCGGCAACAACGTGCATCCTGGCAGCGCCAAAGGGGTGATGGTGAATGCCCTGTCGCTGGCGGCGCGTATCCACGCCGAAGTACCCGCCAACGAATCGCCGGAGTGCACCGAGGGTTACGAGGGTTTCTACCATCTGCACGGCATCAAAGGCAGCGTCGATCGCGCTGAAATGCACTACATCATTCGCGATTTCGACCGCGAAAACTTCGAAGCGCGTAAACGCACCATGATGGAGATCGCCAAAAAGGTCGGGAAGGGGCTGCATCCGGACTGCTATATCGAGCTGGTGATTGAGGACAGCTACTACAACATGCGCGAGCAGGTGGCTGAGCATCCGCACATCATCGATATCGCGCGTCAGGCGATGATCGATTGCGATATTGAGCCGGTGATGAAGCCGATCCGCGGCGGCACCGACGGGGCGCAGCTGTCGTTCAAAGGCCTGCCGTGCCCGAACATCTTTACCGGCGGCTACAACTACCACGGCAAGCACGAGTTTGTGACGCTGGAGGGGATGGAGAAGGCGGTGCAGGTAATTGTGCGTATCGCCGAGCTGACGGCGGAGCAGTAAACCCGCCGACCAAAAAAAACCGCGCCCGGCGCGGTTTTTTTATGCTCGTCACTCAGTCGGCGAAATACCAGTAGCCGCTGTTCACCAGCGCGGCCAGCATGGCGAGGAACGACGGGTCGTCAAGCGCATCGCCGAAGCTGTCACCGCTCAGCGTCATGCTGCTGGCCAGCGCCTCGAGCGCCGGACGGTGCGGGGACTCAATCTTCTCGCCGTTAGCGAACACCGCATCGCCCACGCGCAGCACGCGCAGACCACCCAGGCGCACCAGCGAATCGCCCTGTTTCAGCGCATCGTAGATCTCATCCGGCTGATACGGCGGCTCCGGTGGCGCCACGTCCAGTTCATGACGCGACTGGCTGATAAACTCGCCAAACCACTGATTGAAGTGCTCCGGATCGTTGATCAGACCCAGCATCATGCCGCGCAGCTTGTCCAGCTCGGCGGGAACGATATCCGCCGGATGCTCGCGCGCCGGCACGTCCGGGTCAGCGTAGCGATGGCTGCCCAGCTCGCGCTGCAGCACGTAATCGGCAAAGCCGCTGATCAGCTCGCGACCGCTGGGTGCACGGAAGCCCACCGAGTAGTTGAGCGAGTTTTCCAGCGAATAGCCTTCATGCGGGAATCCCGGAGGGATATAGAGGATGTCGCCCGGCTCCATTTCTTCATCAATGATGCCGTCGAAGGGGTCAACCTGCAGCAGATCCGGGTGCGGGCAGTGCTGCTTCATCGGCACCTTTTCCCCCACGCGCCAGCGGCGACGGCCGGTGCCCTGAATGATAAACACGTCGTACTGGTCGAGATGGGGGCCAACGCCGCCGCCCGGCACCGAGAAGGAGATCATCAGATCGTCGATGCGCCAGTCCGGCAGGGCGCGGAACGGCCGCATCAGCTCAGCGGTCGGCTCGTGCCAGTGATCCACCGCCTGCACCAGCAGTGACCAGTTGTTCTCACCCAGGTGATCGTAGCTCTCAAACGGGCCGTGACCGACCTGCCATTTGCCGTCCTGATGGCTTACCAGGCGGCTGTCCACCTCGTTTTCCATTGCCAGACCCGCCAGCTCATCCGGAGAGATCGGATCGACGAAATTCTTAAAGCCGCGTTTAAGCACCACCGGGCGTTTCTGCCAGTAGCGCTCAATAAAATCGGGCCAGTTTATATCTAAGTGGTAATCCATAGGAGGGTGTCCGGCAGCAGGTTAACTAGCTAACAAATCACTATTTTAGCGCTCCCGCCCCCGTTTGTCGTGCCGGGCGGCGGGAAAAAAGCAGGCTGCGGGCGCACCTGCTGGATAAAACAGCATCAGGAGGGACTACAGCACCTCCCCGGCCGGACGCTGCCGACCAAACAGGATCTCCATGCGCGCGCCGCCGAGCGGACTTTCGCCGATGGTGATATGCCCGCCGTACTGAGCGACGATATCGCGCGCCACCGACAGACCCACGCCCTGGCCGGGGCGCAGGGTGTCGGCGCGCTGGCCGCGATCGAAGATCAGCGAGCGTTTGCTTTCAGGAATGCCGGGGCCGTCGTCTTCCACGATCAGGATCAGCGCTTCGCCATCCGGGCGGGCGCTGACTTCAACAAACTCCAGACAGTATTTACAGGCGTTATCCAGCACATTACCCAGCACTTCCATAAAGTCGTTCTGCTCACCGACGAAAATAATCTCCGGCGAAATGTCGAGGGTGATGTCCACGCCCTTACGCTGGTACACCTTGTTCAGCGCCGAGGTCAGGCTGTCGAGCAGTGGCCCGACGGCGTGCACTTCCCGGCTCAGCATCATGCTGCCGCTGCGCATGCTGGCGCGGTTGAGGAAGTAGCCGATCTGCTGGGAAATACGGCTTATCTGCTCCAGCATGACCGGTTCGGCCTGCTCGACGCTCAGCTTGCTGGTGCGCATCGAACGCAGGGTACTCTGCAACACCGCCAGCGGCGTTTTCAGGCTGTGGGTCAGGTCGGTGAGGGTGGTGCGGTATTTGTCGTAGCGCTCGCGCTCGCTTTTCAGCAGGCGATTGAGGTTGCGCACCAGGCTGGTCAGCTCCCGGGTCGTTGCCGGGTTAAGCTGTTCGCGGTGATGCTCCTCCAGCTCGCGCACTTCGCGTGCCAGCGCCGCGATGGGGCGCAGGCTCCACCAGGCCGCCAGCCACAGCAGGGGCAGGACCAGCAGCAGGTTGGCAATCAGCACGTAAATAAACCAGTTCCACACCATATAGGAGCGTTTCAGCTCGACCGGGATAGTATCCACCACCACCACGGTCAACGCCGGCATGCGCGGCGTGGCGGGGTAGAGATTCACCGCGACCGAGTGGGTCATCTCGTAGTCGGTGTCCTCTTCGTGGAAATCACTCAGTTGCTCCTGCACCGGGTGGTTATTGCCTACCAGTTGGCGGCTGGTGGTGTATTTCGCCTCCAGCTCGTGAAAACCGTTGGTGGTCAGCCAGTCGGGGCGGATCTGCTCAACCAGCCACGGCACCTGACGCTGGGACCACATCAGCTGGCCCTTTTCGTTATAGATAAGCGTGATGGTGGGGCTTTGCAGATCGAGGTTTTCCGGCAAATCGACGCTGATTTTGCCATTTTCCCAGCTTGAGAGGGTGTACCAGAGATTGCTCTCGCCGCGCAGCAGGCGGAAGGTGGTTTTGTCGAAGCTGACGCTGTAACCCACCAGCGCCACCAGCCCGTAGGCAAGCGACAGCACCAGCACCACCGCAGCGGTGGCCAGCAGGAAACGCACCCGCAGCGAGAGCGGGAAGAAGTGGCGCATCAGGCGTTTCATTTCGGCAGGTCGAAGCGGTAGCCCTGACCGCGTACGGTGTTGATCACCTCATCCGGATACAGCGCCTGGATTTTCTTGCGCAGGCGGCCCATTAACACGTCAATGGTATGGCTTTCGCGCAGCTCGGCGTCGGGATAGAGCTGCAGCATCAGTGAATCCTTGCTCACCACTTTTCCGGCGTTGCGGATCAGGGTTTCGATGATGGTGTACTCAAAGGCGGTCAGTTTGATCAACTCTTCGTTGACCGAAAACTCGCGACGCGAGAGATCCACCTGGAACGGCGGCAGGGAGATCACCTGCGAGGCCAGGCCGCTGTTGCGCCGCATCAGCGCCTGCATCCGCGCCATCACCTCTTCAATGTGGAACGGCTTGGTAACGTAATCATCAGCCCCCGCGCCCAGCACTTCCACCTTATCCTGCCAGCCTTCGCGCGCGGTAAGCACCAGCACCGGCAGACCCACATCGTGGCTGCGCCAGCGGCGGATCAGCGACAGGCCATCCTCATCCGGCAGGCCAAGGTCAACAATCGCAATATCGGGGGTGTGCTCGTTTAAGAAGTAGTCGGCTTCTCTGGCATCTTCGGCCGCATCGACCTGATGACCCAGCTCCTGCAGTTGCACCTTCAGATGGTGACGCAGCAGGGCATTATCCTCGACGACCAGCACGCGCATGACGCTTCCTCTTCATAAATTTACGGCCTGAATAGTTTAACGCGAATTATGGTAGCGAAGGGATAAACATTAGTTAAACCGTGGGGCGGTGCGGTGGGGAAACCCCCTTGCCGGGCGGCAAGGGGGCAGGGCATTACTTCAGATCGTCAACCATCTGAATGGCACGACCGATGTAATTTGCCGGGGTCATCGCCTTGAGGCGGGTTTTCTCCTCCTCCGGCAGCGCCAGACCGTCGATAAACTGCTTCATGCCGTCGGCATCGACGCGCTTACCGCGGGTCAGCTCTTTCAGCTTCTCGTACGGCTTTTCGATGCCGTAGCGGCGCATCACCGTCTGGATCGGCTCAGCCAGCACTTCCCAGTTGTGATCCAGCTCGTCCAGCAGGCGATCGCGGTTCACTTCCAGTTTGCTCACGCCTTTCAGGGTGGACTGGTAGGCGATCAGCGCGTAGCCGACACCGACGCCGAGGTTACGCAGCACCGTAGAGTCGGTCAGGTCGCGCTGCCAGCGGGAAACCGGCAGCTTGCTCGCCAGGTGTTGCAGCATCGCATTCGCCAGGCCGAGGTTGCCTTCGGAGTTTTCGAAGTCAATCGGGTTCACCTTGTGCGGCATGGTGGAGGAGCCGATCTCCCCGGCGATGGTTTTCTGTTTGAAGTGGTTCAGCGCGATGTAACCCCAGACGTCGCGATCGAAGTCAATGAGGATGGTGTTGAAGCGCGCCATGCAGTCAAACAGCTCGGCAATGTAGTCGTGCGGCTCAATCTGGGTGGTGTACGGGTTCCACTGGATGCCAAGCGAGGTGACGAACTCTTCGCTGAACTGGTGCCAGTCCACTTCCGGGTAAGCGACCATATGGGCGTTGTAGTTTCCAACCGCGCCGTTGATTTTACCCAGGATCTCCACCTGGCCGAGCTGACGATACTGGCGCTCCATGCGGTACGCCACGTTCGCCATCTCTTTACCCATAGTAGACGGGGTTGCCGGCTGGCCGTGGGTGCGCGAGAGCAGCGGGATGTCGCGGTACTGGTGTGCCAGATCCTTCACGCCGTCAATCAGCTTGCGCCAGTACGGCAGGATCACGTCGGTCCGCGCGGTCTGCAGCATCAGGGCGTGAGAGAGGTTGTTGATATCTTCGGAGGTGCAGGCGAAGTGAATAAACTCGGTGACCGCGTGCAGCTCAGGCACCGCCGCCACTTTCTCCTTCAGGAAGTACTCCACCGCTTTAACGTCGTGGTTGGTGGTGCGCTCGATGGTTTTGATACGCGCGGCATCTTCTTCACTGAAGTTCGCCACGATGGCATCCAGGTAATCGTTTGCTTCATTGGCAAAAGCAGGAACTTCCTTGATTGCTGCGTGCGCGGCCAGCTTTTGCAGCCAGCGTACTTCCACCTGTACGCGGAATTTCAGCAGGCCAAATTCGCTGAAGATGGCGCGCAGCGGGCTGACTTTATCGCCGTAGCGTCCATCGACAGGGGAAACGGCGGTCAGGGAGGATAATTCCATAGTCACAACTCCGGGAGGTTAACAATGAGCGAGAATATTTTTTGCCTGAGCGGTCAGGCGGCTACGGGAAAACATAAGCTGGAAGCGGCCACCGCCGACCTGCTGCCAGAGCACCGCGGCGCGGATACCGGCCAGCAGCGTGGCGCGTACTTTGGCCTGCACCTGCGGGCTTTGCAGCACGGCCGGTGAGCCGGTGACCTGAATGCGCGGGCCGAGCGGGCTGATGACGTCGACATAAATACCGGCCATCGCGCTGAGCAGGGTATCAGATTCAAGATCGAAATGGTCGAGCTGGCGATGCAGGCCGCTGATGCTGCTGCCGAGGGTATCCATAGCGCCCTTTGTGCCGGCGAGCTTACGCTCCAGCACCATCAGGCTCAGGGTATAGCGCGTCAGCTCGGCATTCAGCCCCTGGCGGTTGCCGGCGTTGAGCACGCCGAGCAGGGTCTCCAGACCCAGTTTCAGGTTGGCTTCGCGACCGCCAAACACCCCGAGCGTGGAGTCAGGGTTCTGATCGATGACGCTCTGCAGCGACACGTGCAGCGCTTCGGTATCGCAGTGACCCTGATGCGCCAGCTCCTGCACCAGACGGGCCGACTGGCAGATGCCCGCCAGCGCCAGGGTGATGTCATAATAGTTCTTCGCCACGCCAACTCCTTGTTCTGACCGCGCTCGTAAACCGTCGCAGGGCGACGGCGAGCCAAAAGGTAAAATAGAGAATCCGTTATGCCAGCAGCGCGATACGCTGCTCAATGATGCCGCCGCCGAGGCAAACATCACCGTCGTAGAACACCGCAGACTGGCCCGGCGTTACCGCGGCAACCGGCTCGTCGAAACGCACTTCAATGCGGTCGTCGCCCAGCGGGGTAACGGTGCAGGGAATATCGGTCTGGCGATAGCGGGTTTTCACCGTGCAGCGTTTTTCCGCTTTCCAGTTTTCACGATCTACCCAGTGCAGTTGCTGGGCAATCAGCCCGACCGACATCAGACGCGGATGATCGTGACCCTGCGCGACGATAAGCACGTTGTTCTCAACGTCTTTGTCCACCACGTACCACGGATCGTCGCTGCCCTCTTTGGTGCCGCCGATACCCAGCCCTTTACGCTGGCCGAGGGTATGGTACATCAGCCCCTGATGCTCGCCGATGGTTTCACCGTCGACGGTGATGATTTTACCCGGCTGGGCAGGGAGGTAGCGACCCAGGAAGTCGCGGAATTTGCGCTCGCCAATGAAGCAGATGCCGGTGGAGTCTTTTTTCTTCGCGGTGACCAGATCGAGCTGTTCGGCGATGCGGCGCACCTCCGGTTTTTCCAGCTCGCCCACCGGGAACAGGCTCTGGGCAATCTGCTCGTGGCTCAGGGTGTAGAGGAAGTAGCTCTGGTCTTTATTGCCATCCAGCCCGCGCAGCAGGCGGCTTTTGCCGTCGACGTCAGCGCGGCGCACATAATGCCCGGTGGCGATGAAGTCGGCCCCGAGATCTTCGGCGGCAAATTCAAGGAAGGCTTTAAACTTGATCTCTTTGTTGCACAGAATATCCGGATTCGGCGTACGGCCGGCTTTGTACTCTTCAAGGAAGTGCTCGAAGACGTTATCCCAGTACTCTGCGGCGAAATTGACGGTGTGCAGTTCAATGCCGAGCTTATCGCACACGGCCTGCGCATCGGCAAGATCCTCG
>Ga0209371_1000991_pt1 | contig 21858 bp, 21 predicted proteins | sample AgamicAtAmrz_FD_187165 | JGI IMG/M metagenome (GOLD analysis project Ga0209371, IMG submission 187165) | Agave microbial communities from Guanajuato, Mexico - At.Am.rz (SPAdes) (version 2) | ecosystem: Host-associated > Plants > Roots > Rhizosphere | place: Guanajato, Mexico | collected 2012-06-07
CAACGCCTGCCATTGGCGGAATGGAAGATCTGGCCGGCATTGCCGATCTGAAGACCATCGTCTTCCAGATCGGATGTTCTTACCGTCAGCGGCTGGAGTCGCTTCTTGCCGATATGGGTATCGTCACTTCGAAGCCGCTGGAATTCGGCTCTCTGGATACGATCGTCAGCTGCGTGTCGGCGGGCGTCGGTATCACTCTCCTGCCGAGAGGCGTCGTCGCTGCCGCCGCCCTGGAGAACAGGGTTGCTATCCACACGCTTCCGCCGGAACGGTCGCTGGTTGATACGCTCTTCGTGCGCCGAAAGGACGCCTATACGTCCAGTGCGATGACCGCGCTTCTCGACATGCTCCGATCAACCCGTCCGATTAACTCGAAGCCATGATCTCCTGCCAGGCGCGATAGGCGGAAAGCACGGTTTCCATCTGCGCGATATGGCCGGCGATGAATGCGTCACCGTAAATGGTCTCGTCCGGGTATTCGGTGATCAAGGTCATAGGCACCGTGTGGCGGTCGTCGATATTGGCAAGGCACGGGAAGCCGTTGATGATGCGGAAGCCGGTTTCGCCGGCATGGATTTCATAGAGTGTGATCTGGCGGTCGTTGTAATCCAGCAGCCCCGGGATGGCGCCGAGGTGCCTGGTGACCTTGTCCAGAAGCTGCTCGGCCTCAGCCGCCCAGCCGGAATGATAACGGGCAATCAGGAAAAAGCCCTTCGGCAGCGTCCACATGGCGAAGTTGCGTGGGACATAACCGGAGAGCGGCCGTGTCCATTCATGGGCCGGATAGCCATGCAGGTTGACGTGCAGCCGCGCTCCGCTCAGCCTTTCCGCCTCGAAGCGGATTTTCTTTTCGAAGAGATAAGGACCGGCAGTTTCTTCGGTCCGATATTCGAGATCGTCGCCAAGCGCGGTGTAGCGGGCGGCATGATACATGTGGCGCGGGCTGTCCTGGCGCAGGCGCTGATGAAGGGCGTAGCCATCCGGGTTTTCCAGCGGCGAAATGGTGAAATGCGCGCCTTCGACCTTGGCAAGCCGACGGGCCGCACGCAAGGCACCCGCACCCCCGGTCGTCTCGTTGGCGTGCTGTCCACCGCTGATCATCACGGCCGCGTTGCTGCCCTTGACGTAGCGCGCTCGAACTGTGCGGCCAGAGCGGGTAGCAGCTTCAAAGGGTTCGCCGCCAAGCTTGTCAAGCTCGGCCTCGATCTGCTGTACGGCCAGAGGTTCGGTTGCCGTCTCGATCTGCTGTTCCGGGCCATCCCAGTAGCGAGTGGATAGCAGCTGCGTTTCGACTTTGACAGAGATTTGGCCAGAGGACTGCAGGATCTGCGGAACGATCTGCCCCGGCTTCAAACCGCGGTCGCCGAGCGGGCGGCTGGATTTCTTCTGGAAGAATTCGAGCAGCGAGAAATAGAAGTCCTCATGCAGCGCCTCGCGAAGGCTCATGACTTCGTCGCCGACGGGCAAGGCCTCGTCCAGCGCCGGCAGGGCAACGCGAATGTTCAATTCTTCGAAATAGGGCTCGCTTGTGCCCCAGTCGAAGTGTGTGACCGCGGCAATGGTCTCCTCGAAGAGTTGTTCATAGTCGGTGGCGAGCCGGTCGCCCGTCGCATTGCCATCCCGCAAGAGCCAGCCGGTCGGGGAAACGCTCGTTTCGCCGGCGGCATCGATATGGACGCGATTGGGCGCCAGCACCTTCAATTGGCGCTCTTCGCCGGCATTGCCTTTCAGCAGAACGTCATAATGAAAGTCACTGTCAGCTCTTGCGATAAAGGTGATCTCGCGATTTCCCACCATTGCCGCGAGCGGATAGGCTTCCAGACGGAAGCGGTTTTCCGGTGCGTTGGGATGAACCGGATAGCGGATCTCGATCGTATCCACACCATGCAGGTCGATGTCCTCGATGAAGGCATTGACCAGCGGCTTATAGGCGCTGCGAATGCGAGCGCTTATGCCTTTTTCCGCGAGCGCACGTTCAGCCTGCTGGCGGCTTTCCCTGTCATCGAAAGTCCACGCCTCGAAGTTCTGGCCAGGCTTGCCATCGGCGACAAGGCGCGACAGCGTGCGCTCAAAACGTCTCTCGAAAATCACGGTCATGATGTCTACCTTGTCGTTCTGCCGGTCGGGTCGAGGCTGTCGCGCAGCCAATCGCCGAGGAGATTGAGACCGAGCACGGTCAAAAGGATTGCGACGCCCGGGAAAAGGCTCACCCACCACGCCGTCTGCAGATAGGTGCGGCCATCGGCCAGCATGCCGCCCCAGCTCGGAATTGTCGGGTCGACACCCAGTCCGAGGAAGGTCAGGCTGCTTTCCAGGAGAATGTTGGTGGCGATGTTCAGCGTCATCAATACGATCACTGGACCGATGAGGTTTGGCAGCAGATGCTGGAAGATGATGCGCCAGTCTTTGACGCCGATCGCGCGCGCCGAGAGGATGAACTCGCGCTCACGCAGGCTCAGCACCGAACCGCGCACAAGGCGCGCATATTGCACCCATTGCGATGCGATCAGCAGAATGATGGTGTTGGCGAGGCTGCCGCCGACAATGGCGATGAAGGTGATCGCCAGAAGAATGAAGGGCATGGCAAGCTGGACGTCGGCAAAGCGCATCAGCAGCATATCCCAGATGCCGCGATAGTAGCCTGCGGCAAGCCCTACCAGCACGCCGACCACCACGCCGCCAATCACGGAGGTGAGGCCGACGGTCAGCGATATCTTGCCACCTGCGACGACGCGGGCCAGCACATCGCGGCCGAGCGGATCGGTGCCGAAGGGATGGGCGAGGCTGGAGAAGGGCCTTGCAAGCCTCGCCATCAGATCGATCTTTTCCGCGCCGCCTGGAAAAAGAATGTCGGAGAGCAGCACAGCAAGGCAAATGACAGCGGTGAGCAATGCGCCGAAGATAAATTCGAAATTGAGGAAGCGCGAGCGGCGTGAGATCGTGGCGGCCATCAGCGTTACTCCGTGCGGATACGGGGATCGACAAGGCCGTAGGCGATGTCGACGAGAAGGTTGACGCCGACGATGAACAGCGCCAGCACGGTGATCACGCCCTGCAAAACCGGGTAATCGCGGGCGCCCACGGCATCGAATGCCAGCGTGCCGAGGCCGGGCCAGTTGAAGACGCGCTCGATGACGACGATGCCGCCGAGCAGCCCGCCGAACTGGATACCGAAATAGGTGATGAGCGGTATCGCGCAATTGCGCAGTGCGTGCTTGTAGAGCACCTTGATTTCGCTGAGGCCCTTGGCGCGCGCGACCATGATATATTGCGATTGCAGTGTTTCCAGCATGGCGGTGCGCACCAGGCGCACATTCGTCGCCGTCAGGATGACGCCCATGGTCACCGCCGGCATGACGTAGCTCGAAATTCCGACCATGCCGCTCGGCGGCAGCCAGCCGAGCGTGATAGAAAACAGGAGCACCATCATCAGCGCCAGCCAGAAATTCGGAAACGAGAGGCCTAGCAGTGAGAGAACGCGGATGATCTGATCCGCCGCTTTGCCGCGTGCCGTCGCCGCCTTGATGCCGAGCGGGATGGAGATCGCGATCGACACAACCATGGAGATGAAGGCGAGCAGCAGCGTCGCGGGCAAGGCATTGGCGATCAGCTGCGAGACCGGCGTGCTGCCTGTGAAGCTGCGACCGAAATTAAGCGTCAGCAGTCCTTTCAGGAAGCTAAAATACTGCACGAGGAAAGGTTGATCCGTGCCAAGGGCTGTGCGGATACGGGCCAGGTCGTCTTCGGTCATGCTGCCGCCGCCCTGAAACATCATCACGGCAGGGTCGCCGGTGAGACGGATGGCGAATGAGACGAGAAGGGTGATGGCAATCACGACGAAAATCGCCTGCAGCAATCGCTTGATGAGAAAACCGGCCACGTTCTTACCCCGAGAGCTTTCTAGTGACGCCGCCGACCGAACCGGCAGCGTCTTGCTTGATGACTAGTCGACGGTGACTTCGTTCAGCTTGATACGGGTATCGGGAGCTGGCACGAAGCCTTTAACTCGCTTGCTGACGCCGTAGATCGCATTGCTGTTGTAGAGCGGCAGTTCGAGTGCCTTGTCGGCGACGTATTTGCCGATCTCTTTGAGCACCTTTTCGCGCTCGGCGCGATCGGTGAGCGGGCGCTGCGATTCCAACAGCTTGTCCAGAGCGGCATCCTTTTCATAAGGATTCCACTTTTCGCCGGAGTGATACATCGAATAGGCCGTGTTGTCGTAGTCGAACGTCCAGCCGCCCCATTTCTGCTGGAACATCGCGCCGGTCTTGCCCTGCGGGATGATGTCGTTCAGCAGAACGTTGGTTTCATATGGCTTGATGGTGGCGGTGAGGCCGACCATCTGCAGATAGCTTGCGACGACCTGCGCCACCTCGTTCATCGTCGCGTCGTTGCCCCGAATGTCGATCTGCAATGCTGCGCCTGGCTTCACGCCGGCTTCGGCGAGCAGCTTCTTGGCGCCTGCCGGATCATAGGGAAGCGGCTTCAGATCGGCATCGTAACCGAAGGAAAGCGAATTCTGGAAGCTGACGATCTCGGTGCCCTGGCCCGCAAGGATCGACTTGACGATCGTGTCGCGATCGACGGCCATGATGATCGCTTTGCGCACGCGCGGATCGGCGGTAATGCCGTCGCGGGTGTTGAAGCGCAGCGAGTCCACGGTCGGGCCGGGAACGCTGGCGATTTCGAGCTTGGAATCGCCCTGGATGACCGGCAGCATACCAATCGGGATGGTCGGCGGGATGACGATATCGACGCGGCCGGCCTGAAGCTCGGCAACGGCCGTCGCCGGCTCGCTAATGAAGCGATATTCAAGCTCGGAGAGTTTCGGTGCGCCGCCCCAATAATCCGGGTTGGCGTCGAGCTTGATGTTCACCTTCGGCGTATAGGAGACGAATTTGAAGGCGCCGGTGCCGACCGGGTTGAGGTTGAAGTAATCCTCGCCCTTTTCCTTGATGTATTTCGGCGGAACGATCATCGCGCCATAGCCGGCAAGCTTCGTCAGCAGCACAGGGTCAGGCGTCTTCAGCTTCATGTCTACCGTGTAGTCGTCGATGATATCGATGCTTTCGATCGCGGTGTAGTTCGAGCGCTGCGGTCCCTTGGCGCCTTGTTCTCCGAGCAGGCGATCGAAGGTGAATTTCACCGCTTCGGCATTGAAGGGCTCGCCGTCATGGAACTTCACGTTATGACGCAGTTTGAAGCGGATGCGCTTGCCCTGGTCCAGTTCTTCCCAGGATTCGGCGAGGCCCGGTACCAGCTTGAGATCGGGGCCACGATAGGTGAGGCCATCGAAGATGTTGGTCGAAACGGCAGCCCATGCCACCAGGAAGGTGTCGATCGGGTCCCAGCTGCCCGGATCTTGCGACGACGACACGGTGAGCTTGCCGGCCGCGAAAGCGGGAGCGGCGGTGATGGCAACGCTCGACATGACAAGTGCGGTCAGAGCGATCTTCAATCCCCATTTCATTCTTTTCATTGAACCTGTTTCCTCTTCAGATCGATGCGATGGTTGGTGGTCGTTCAGGCGCTCTTGGCGATGAAGTGGCCTGCGGTGATTTCCTCGTGAGCCAGGATCGGCGGCTCATCGCCGACACGGCGGACGGGATTGGGGATCTCGCCTTCCAGCAAGGTGGTTCTGCGCTCCTGCGTCGGATCGGCGATCGGCACGGCCGAGAGCAGGCGCTGCGTATAGGCGTGCATCGGTGTCTCGAAGACCTGGCGGCGGCTGCCAATCTCCATGATCTGGCCGAGATAGAGCACGGCAACGCGGTGGCTGATCTTCTCGACGACGGCCATGTCATGGCTGATGAACAGGTAGGCGAGCCCGCGTTCGGCCTGGAGATCCATCAGGAGATTGATGATCTGGGCCTGGATCGACACGTCGAGAGCGGAAAGCGCCTCGTCGGCAATGATGAGTTTGGGATCGGAAGCAAGGGCACGGGCAATGCAGACGCGCTGGCGCTGGCCGCCGGAAAACTCATGCGGATAGCGATCGGCATGGGCAGATGTCAGCCCGACGCGCTCCAGAAGTTCGTCCACCCTCCGGCGAACCTCTTTCGATCCGGAGATGATGCCGTGGGTGTTGATCGGCTCCGCAATCGAGAATCCCACAGTCTTGCGCGGATCGAGCGAGGCGAAGGGGTCCTGGAAAATATACTGTACGTCGCGCCGCAGACGAAAGCGTTCGAGCTGCGACATGGCGGCGAAGCTCTTGCCGTTGAAGGTGATTTCGCCGGAGCGCGCCTTTTGCAGTTGCTGGATGGTGCGTCCGATCGTCGACTTGCCGGAGCCGGATTCGCCCACGAGGGCCAGGGTTTCCCCGGGATGAATATCGAAAGCGACCTTCTGGACGGCACTGCAGCGGTGCGTGACCTTGCCAAATATATTCTTCTTGATATCGAAGCGCACGAAGAGATCGCGCACGGACAAGAGCGGCTGCTGGTCGTAGCGGGCAGTATTCTGGACCCGTTCCTCACCGACGATTTTCGGCTCGCCGCCGTCGAGCACGGTCAGCGGCATGCGTTTCGGAAAATCCTGACCGGTCATGCTGCCAAGCTTCGGCACTGCGGCGAGAAGTGCCTTCGTATAGGGGTGTTTGGGATTGGCGAATATCTCGCGAACCGGGCCTTCCTCGACCTTCTTGCCCTTCCACATGACAACGACGTCGTCTGCCATTTCGGCCACCACACCCATGTCATGGGTAATGAAGATCATGCCCATGCCGAGATCCTTTTGCAGGTCCCGCATGATGTTGAGGATCTGTGCCTGGATCGTCACATCGAGCGCAGTCGTCGGCTCGTCGGCGATCAGCAGTTTCGGGCGGCAGGCCAGCGCCATGGCGATCATGACGCGCTGGCGCATGCCGCCGGAAAGCTGGTGCGGATAGCGGTTCAAGAGGGCCGCCGCATCCGGCAGGCGCACCATTTCCAGCAGGCGCCGTGCCTCGGCCATGGCGGCGGACTTGCCGATCTTCTCATGAAGAAGAAGGACTTCGCAGATCTGGTCGCCGATGGTGAAAACGGGATTAAGGGAGGTCATCGGCTCCTGGAAGATCATGGCGATCTCCTTGCCGCGAACGGAGCGCATATCGTTCTGCGAGAGCTTCAGCAGGTCCTTGCCATTGAAGAGGATGCTACCGGTCTCGAAGCGCGCGCCCATCATATCGGCAAGACGCATGACCGAAAGCGAGGTCACCGATTTGCCGGAGCCGGATTCGCCAACAACTGCGAGCGTTCGCCCCGGCTCGACCGAAAAGGAAAGTCCTTCGACGACGCGATTTTCGCCGAACCGCACAGTCAGATCCGCTACAGACAGAAGCGGTTTGTTAACGCCTGTAGCAGTCGTCATGCGCTTACCTCGGTATTGGGCAGGTCGTTCATGGCATCGGAGACGATTGTCGTGTCACACTTTGTGTCGACAATGCAGGTGCGCTCGCCGAGATAGCCGCCACGGCCCATGCGGACACCTGTTGCGGCCTGGCAAAGGCTGGCGATGTTTTTCTACAAAACAGGCGTCTTATGAACATCTGTATCCGCGTTCCCATTATATTTGTTAGAGCATGAGATAGCATCAAACAACAATCTGGTCTATATTGTTCAACAATTTTCGTGTTGCCAATCAAAAATGGGGACAAACCTGCATAAAATCGTCCTATCGTCTAATTGACTGCACCGTTAGGGCGGTGCGACTGCCGCAGGCAAGCAAGAACACCGCTCGCTTCCAGCAAATGCCTGATATGGGCAGATATCGAAGACGATTGAGTGCAGGCGCCGGGAGAGCAAATGAAGCAGACAAATCTTGCGAGCATCGAGCCCACATCAGTCGCTGAGGCGGGGCAGACGCTGGCGGAACTGACGGCTGCTCGCATCCGCGAGCGCGTGATCAGCGGTATGCTATCGCCAGGTTGCCACCTGTCCGAAGCGGCTCTTTGCGAGGAGCTGCAGGTCTCTCGCAACACGCTGCGCGAAGTTTTCCGGCTGCTGACGAAAGAGGGCGTGCTGCGTCACGAAGCCAATCGCGGCGTCTTCGTGTCCACACCGAGCATCTCGACGATCATGGATATCTTCCATATTCGCCGCCTGATCGAGTGTTCGGCGCTTGCCAATGCGCATCACCGCCATCCGAGCGTCGACAAGATGCGGGCTGCCATCGAGGCTGCCGTGCAGCATCGCGACCGTGGCGAATGGCTGGAGGTCGGCAGCGCCGATATCGCCTTTCATGCCGCGATCGTCGAGCTTGCCGATAGTCCGCGGCTTTCGGCCTTCTATGCGCAGATCTCGCTTGAGCTGCGTCTCGTCTTCGGGCTGATCCGCGATCCCGAATATCTGCACGCACCCTATGTCGGCCAGAACGCGACTATTCTTGCGCATCTGGAGGAGGGGGCGCCGGCAAGTGCTGCCGACGCGCTGGAGAAATATCTGTTCCAGGCCGAACGCTTCATTCTGGCAGCCTATTCGAGAGCAATGCCGGGCTGAGTCCGGTTGCCGCCATTGATGTGATGAATGATGTGGACAATCCCTGCTGGATGGGTTCAAGCTCGATGTATCCGTTTGCGTCCCGATCCGCTTTGATCGAAGGATATGCAGCACCCCGGACGTAGGCGTGAGGTCCATCGGACAGTAGAATTCGCTTTTGCTGCAATCGATCAGGGCGTCCCGCCGATCAACCGGAAAACTCGTTTCGACAACCGGTTAAGACGGATGATGGGGCTATGGACGCGCAATCCCCGACCACCTCCAGCAGGGCCACCGCCATTCAGCAGGTATGGGCTTCGCCGCTGTATCGCGGCGCGACGCTTGCGCTGTTTCTCTCCGGGCTTGCGACATCCGCCTCGCTGCCGCAGATCGTTCTTTTCCTCGTCAAGGAACTTGGGGCGTCCTTGCCAGTGGCGGGGCTCTATTATCTGAGCGGCCTCACCGCACCAATTGCCGGCTATCTCGTTGGCAGCTATTCCGACAGAACTGGAAGGCGTCTTGGTCTTTTCCGGCTTTGTGCCGTTGCCGGCGCCGTTGGTTGGGCGGGGATCGCCCTTTCGACGAAACCATGGATGCCGTTCGTGATCGGCACCGTCCTTCTGGGTTTTTCCGGATCTGCCACCTCGCAGCTCTTCACCGCCATCCATGACGATCTCAAAGTTAGGGGTGCCAGCGCGAATGACAGCGTCGTGGCCATCATCCGCATGGCTTTGACCGCGGGCTGGGTCATCGGGCCGTTTCTGGGCGCCTGGTTTGCTGTCGAAATCGGGCTTCGCGCCATGCTGTGGGGAACGGCGATCTGTTTCTTCGCGCAGATCATTCCGCTCGGAGCGCAACAAGCGCTTGTTGGTCCCGGGCAGCGAGCCGACAAGAAGACCGATGCCGTTGGTCGCGTCGGCTGGTCCGATATGCTGCCGCTGCTGGCCTTCACCGGTCTCTACGTTCTCGTCTATGCCGGCGAGCCGATTAAATACGGATTCCTGCTGCCCTATATGCAGGATCAGCTCAAGCTTGATCCCTCCATTCAGGGCTCGGTGATCGGAACGCAGCCATTCATCGAACTCATCCTCATGCCCTTTAGCGTCGTGCTGGCGCGACGGATCGGCATCTTATGGATGATGTGTGTCGCCGCGATCTGCGGCGTCATGGCCAACCTCTGTTTTGCGGCCTGGCCGACGGCCATGGGCATGTTTGCCGGCCAGATCCTGATGGGCGGAGTCTGGGGCCTCTACATGGTCCTCGGACTGATCGTTGCTCAAAGATTGCTCCCGAATGCAGTCGCGACGGCTTCGGCGATCTTCATGAGCTCCTCGGCGCTCGCCAGCGCTCTTGGCGGCGGTGTAGGAGGTGTCGGCGTTGCCTATCTCGGGCTTCCGAATGTTTTCTATCTTCCGGCCGCATTCTCTCTGGTCGCGGCGATCGGCCTGGCGGCCATGGCCCGTTCGGGCGCCATCAGATAGGGATTTCATGCCATAGGACAGGCATTATTTCATTCCGACAAGCTCCAGCGAGCGTCAAATCTGCTGCAAGCCCTTCACCCTGATTTCGAGTGATTTGCCAGATCCCGGATCCGGCAATGGCCCGGCATCTTCGCCTTCGGTTTCACAGATGCCGCCACATCGCCGTAACTGGCCGGGCGTTCACTTGCTGAAAATATGATTGACTGCAGATCATCGATTAACTAAATGATCAGGTCATCCGATGACTTGATGAAATCCAATGATGCGCGCTCTGACCAAAACGACGCTTGCGGATACGGCCGTGGAGGCAATTCGCAGCGAGATCACCGGCCGTCGCTGGCTCGTTGGCGAAAAGCTGCCCAACGAGGCCTCTCTCTCGTCCATGTTGTCCATCAGCCGCGGCACGGTTCGTGAGGCGGTGAGGGTCCTGGTATCCCAGGGTTATCTCGAGACACGGCAAGGGTCCGGGACCTATGTCCGGTCGAACACAGATGTCGGTCGGCCGCTGGACATGGTGCGCCGCGCAGGGTTGAGGGATCAGTTCGAGGCCCGGCTTGCGCTCGAGGTCGAGGCCGCAAGGCTCGCAGCGCTGCGTCACTCACCTGAAGCCGTTTCGCAATTGCGCGCCTTGCTGGTTGCTCGCGGCAACTATGCCGGCGGCGACAAGGCGGCGTTCATCGAGCGCGACCTTGCCTTCCACAAGGCCGTCGTCACGGCTTCGCAGAACAGGGCCATGATCGAAATCTACGAGTTCTTCTCCCTCTCGATCGCCGAGACAATCGAGGCGACGCTGGGTGAAGACATTCCCGAGCCGGATATGCAGGCGCATATCGCCATCGTCGATGCCATCGAAACCGGCAATCCCGAAGCGGCCGATAAAGCTGTGCGCCGCTTCATGGCCCCCATCGTCGCTACTCTTGATCGGTTGCTTATGTCATGACCATGTCCCCGCAAAATCTCGCCTCCGTCGAATTGATCGATGCCGAGGCCGATGAAGTTCCTGCACCGCTCCCGCATGGAGGCAAGTCGCCGATCGGCAGGTTTCTGCTGGGTGCGAGCCTTGTGCTCATCGCCTTCAATCTGCGGCCGGTTTTCTCGAGCGCATCGGCGCTCTTGCCGGAGATACGGACCGGACTTGGCCTCTCCGCCTTCGGCACCAGTATTCTTACGACCTTGCCCGTCATTTGCATGGGACTGTTTTCACCGCTTGCGCCAAGGCTGGCTCAGCGCGTGGGGACCGAGCGCGTCCTGCTCGGTGTCATTCTCCTGCTCGCGCTGGGCACGGCGCTGCGAGGCCTTTCTTCGATTTCACTGCTGTTCTTGGGCACCGCATTGGCTGGCGCCTGCATTGCTATCGGCAATGTCCTGTTGCCGGGCGTGGTCAAGCGCGATTTTCCCGATAAGGCAGCGCTCATGACCGGTTGCTATACGATGGCGCTATGCGCGGGAGCTGCGAGCGCGGCCGGCTTCACGCTTCCCGTCGAGCATGCTCTCGGCGGTTCGCTTGGCGGCGCGCTGGCCGTCTGGGCCTTGCCTGCCTTTGCCGTCGGACTTCTCTGGCTGCCGCAGGTAATCGGTGCGCGCAGCCAAGCGCGGCGCGTCGGTTTTCGCGTTACCGGTTTGTGGAGCGACCGCACCGCCTGGCAGGTAACGCTTTTCATGGGACTGCAATCGGCGCTCGCCTATTGCGTCTTTGGTTGGCTGGTACCCATTCTGCGTGAACGTGGTCTCGACGGCGTGACGGCTGGCGTCATCGTATCTGCCTCGGTCATGGTACAGGCGGCCGCCTGCTTGGTGGCGCCTCATATCGCCGTCAAGGGTAGGGATCAGCGAGCGATCAATGTCATCCTTTGCATAATTGCCGTCGTTGCCTTGCTGGGGCTGCTCTTTGCTCCGCTCTGGACGGTCTGGTTCTGGGCCGTGCTTCAGGGCATCGGGCAGGGGGGATTGATCGCGGTGGCGCTGACCGTCATCGTATTGCGTTCGCCCGATGCGCATGTTGCCGCGCATCTCTCCGGCATGGCGCAATTCGTGGGTTACCTGCTTGCTGCGATCGGTCCGCTCGTGGTTGGCATGATCCACGGTTGGACTGGAAGCTTTGCATGGAGCTCCATCCTATTCTTGCTGCTTGGTCTCGGTGCCGCGATCAACGGTTGGTTCGCCGGTCGTGCGATCACGGTCAATGCCAGGACGATCGAAATGTCCTAACGGCCGCGAGCCGGTTGCACCAAGTCGGTCGCATCCGGGCCGGCGAGCGAAATCATGAGGTGCCGGCCCACTGTCAAGGGGCGGTCTTGAATTCATGCCCTAAGCCCGTGATCAATTTCGTTCATTCAAAAAACAACCGCCCGGTCAAAGAAGGGGCGGCATGATCATGGTGCGTCGCGAAACGATCCGGATTAGCCGGCCTTCCGTTGGCGTCGTGGGGGTTCGGCCGCCGGGGGAATGTCGGTCAGATTTTTCGTATGGCCCAGGAGAGCCTGCTTTGCCAACGTCGATCGTGTGGCCGCATAGGACGCCGAGACCATCGGATAATCCGCGGGCAAGCCCCATTTCCTTCGATATTCTTCGGGCGTCAGACCGTATTTGCTGTTCAGGTGCCGCTTGAGCGACTTGTATTTTCCGCCGTCTTCTAGGCAGATCAGATAGTCGTCTGTTATGGATTTCTTGATCGGCACGGCCGGCTTCAACAGCTTTTCCACCGTCGTCGTTGATGAGGCGGCCTGCTGAGAGCCTGTCAGTGCAGAATAAGTCTCCGTGATGAGCCTTGCTAAGTCTTCCGGCGTTGTCGCATTGCGAAGTACGTAGGCAGAGACAATCTTGCTCGTGAGCTCAATATACCTTTCATGGCTGGCAGTATTTTCCCTTTTCATTTTCGGCCTCACGCAATGTTTTTTATTTATGTATCCAATGTTGTTTTTGCTTTCAATAAAAATTGACGTGACTTTGGATATTCTTTATCATTGGTTTATTTTCATAGTAAATATCAGGAGATGGAAGTTTAGAACTGTTATATTCTCATTTTACCACAATATTCAAATTGCACCTGTGGCAGATGCGTGGCGTCGGCGTTCGGATATTTTTTGCCAAGGACGTGCGGGACTTGCCGGCTTTCGCTTGCCTGGGTTGGACGTCAGTCACATCGTGGATGTGACTGTTGCCGGTGGAATGGCAGGACATGATGCTCGGTCAGCGGCGCCATGGTGATATTTCCCGGATCTTGTGGTGATACCCAGCAGATTTCCTCGATCTCTGCCGCTGCCGTGATTGCAATATTACCTACTTGTAGGCGGAATATATCCGCAACGACGGTATGGTCCGGTTCGTTGGCCGCTGCTGCCTGGAAACCGCCGAGGAAAGTCAGATCCTTAGTCTCCGCCGTAAGGCCTAGCTCTTCGAAGAGTTCCCTGATGAGCGCCATCTCTGGCGTCTCCCGCGGTTCCAGCTTGCCGCCGGGCTGCATGAAGGCAGTCGTGCCGCGCTTGCGTACGAGCAATGTCTTCCCATCCGGGCGCAACACCAGAGCTGCCGCAATGCGTATCGCTTTCGTCATGCCATGATCTGATCGGATTCGCGGGCGAGTTTCAACACCGATAATGTCTGCGCATAATTCCACGCGATAAGGGCGTCTTACGCGCGGGTATGTTCGCTGGTTACGGCTTCGTCAGGTGTTTGCGGAAAAATGCAACGACTGCCGTATTGAATTGCTTATGAAATGCGACGCGATCGAACCCCGGAGCGTCAATGCAGGCATCGGATGATGGCCTTAATTCCGGGCAAGGCGTCAAAAACGACAGATGTACGGCATTGGGGACGATCCGGAAATCAGGCTTCTCCGGCAATAGGCGTGCAAGCGTTGCGACATTTTCGGGAGATGCTCCACCACCACCTCCAAGTTCCGAACCCCAAAGCTGAAGCGGGACTTTGACATCTTTCACGCTGTCTGTGGTCGGGAAGACGATGCTCAACGGGTCGGCTACAGCGACTGCCCTGATGCGAGGATCGTGGGTCAATGATTGCGATGGCGGTTGTTGCCGGGGAAGCGGAGCATGGTCCGCTGGCGGACAGCCGGCCGCCTTCGGATCTGCACAGCGTGGCGGCAGTTTGCTGAAATCCGGATTGGCTCCGGCAACGACGAGGCCGGTATATCCGCCCTGGGAAAATCCATAGAAGCCAATTTGCTGCGGATTGATCCTTCCAGCATCGGGAGACGCATCAAGCATGAAGTCGACAGTGCGCTTGATGTCGGCAGGGCGCTCGATCAATACGCCAAGACCGTTTGCCCGGCTCATGTCGGCATGATTGGCGTGCGGATGATTGATGGCGACGACAATGAAGCCAGCGTCGGCAAGCGCTTCTGCGGTATCGTGATGGCCGAGATACCAGCCGCCATAGCCGTGCGAGATGATGATGAGTGGCAACTCCTCGCCTGCAATCGGACAATCCGGCGTTGCCGGAACTGCCAGGGCTCGGATACTCACCTCTGTCGGAGGGGCTGCGCAAGGAGACCACATAGCGGCGTCGATCGCCGGGTTATCCGCATCACCGGAGATGCGAATGAATTTCAAACCTGCCGCATATCCCGATGGCGCGGCAAGAAAGAGCGTGGCCGCGAGGGCAAGGCTGAAGCGGATCATGACAACGGCTCCATTTAACCAGAGATGTACGCTGCGCGATGGGCTGCGATGGCAAGGTGCGTCGGTCCATAGGCAAGGCGATGACGCGAAGGCGGCATATGCCGGTTGTAAATGCTGTCCAGCTATCTTGCATAAACAGATAGCTTGTTATATTCGTTCTGTAAAGCTGAGGCGTTCATGACTGACTCGATCCAAGTTCAATTGCGGAAGGGCGTGCTCGATCTTTGCGTCCTGGCCGTGCTCTCGCGGGGCGAAAGCTACGGCTATGAAATTGCGAGTACGCTGGTTGCGGCGGTCGGCATGGGTGAAGGAACGATCTACCCGTTGATGCGCAGGATGCAGAATGACGGACTGGTTGCGACCCGCATCGTCGAGTCGAGCAACGGGCCGCCGCGTAAATATTATCGGCTCACGCCGCTGGGTCGCTCGATTTTTGAAGCGCATCGCCGCGACTGGCGCTCGCTAGCAGGCTCCGTCGACAAGCTACTCGAGGATTTGCCATGACCAGGGAAGCCTTTTTGCGCACGCTGAGATTGGGACTTGCAGGCCTACCTCCTCACGAGGTCGACGATATCGTGGCCGACTATGCCGCCCATTTTTCCGAATCGGAGGCTTCTGGCCGAAGCGAGGAGGAGGTTTCCGCCGCTCTCGGCGATCCCGCCAGGATTGCGCGAGAGCTGCGCGCGGATGTCGGACTGCGCCGCTTCGAGGCGCATTGGAGCGTGCCGAACCTGGTAGCTGCCATGATGGCGCTGGCCGGCCTTGCCATCGTCGATATCTTCTTCCTGCTGCCTTTGCTGTTTGTGGCGATGTTCGTCACGCTCGGTCTTGCGATCGCATTGGTGGCCGTCGGCGCCGTTGGCCTGAAGATCATCGTCACGACCGTGCTGTTCCATATCGGCTTGCCCTCCGTCGGCATGCTGGCCCGTCTGCTTGTCGGTGCCGGGCTTGTGAGCTGCTTCGTGGGTGGCGGTGCTTTGCTGCTGATGGGGTTGAGTTTGGGCATCCGCATGCTTGGGCAATATGCCCGCCTGCATTTCCGCCTGGCGCAAGTGGACGAAGGTCGAGCTTGAGCGCCGGACTGCACATCGTTGGAGGAAATGGACAATGAACGGGAAACTGGCGACTGTCGCGACGACCGGACTGATTTGTGCATTCGTCTTTCTTGCGCTCGGCATCGGACTTTCCGGGCCGGATTGGGCAAGCGCAGCGCATTGGTGGGGTGGCATGCAATCCAGCTGCGGATCTGCGGTATCCGGCGGACAGCAGGTTATCCTGCCTTTCAGCTCCAATGGCAGCCTGACGATCGATATCCCGGCCTCTGTTCACTATCAGCCGGGCGGAAAGGCGGAGGCCGTCATCACCGGCGATCCCGCGCTTCTCGATCATGTGCGGCTCGAGGGCGGAAGGCTGAGCATGGATTGCAATCCGGGTTGGTCCGACTCCAAATTCGATGTCAGCCTGTCAGGACCGCTCGTCACTGATTGGAGGGTGCGGGGCAGCGGCGATCTCGCTCTATCGCAGCTCGATCAGGCAGATCTGCGCCTGAGGATATCCGGAAGCGGCAGTGTCACGGCCACGGGAAGCGCGCGCTCGGTCGATCTGGAGGTATCCGGTTCGGGCACTGCACGTCTCAAGGACCTAGCCGCTCAATCCGTGAAGATCAGAATTCACGGCAGCGGCGATGCGGAAGTCGCCGCCGCGGCGGATGCAGACATCTCGATCAGCGGAAGCGGCAATATCGAACTCTACGGACATCCGGTGCTGCGGCGTTCCGAGATCAGAGGCAGCGGTCGCCTGGTACAGGTACCATAGTCCATCGCGAGAAAGCGCGCCACGCGGCGACGATCCTTGCCGCCGGGTTTGATTGATATCATGCGATCGCCTTGCTTTGAATGATTCTCATGTTAATCAGTGAGGGCCGTAATCGAAGCGAACATGCAAAAGATGCAAAACAGAACAAATAGTGGCGTAAGGCCGCGCCCCGAACCTGAAACCGCAGAAAAACAAACGAAGCGGCCGCTGCGCGATCGGCGCCGTTCCCTTGCAATTGGACTTTTGCGCGCCCGTGAAGCGGTCATGAGCCATTTCCGGCCGATCCTTGCGGCGCATGACGTGACCGAGCAGCAGTGGCGTGTCATTCGCGTCCTCTATGAAGGCGGCCAGCTTGACGCGACCGAATTGGCCGACAAAGCATCCATTCTGGCGCCAAGCCTCACACGCATGATCCGCGCGCTCGAGGAGCGCGGCTTCATCACCAAGCACAAGGATAATGCCGATGGACGCAGAGTATTGCTGCAGATCACCCCGGCAGGGCAGGCAATCGTCGAGGACGTGATGCCGGAGAGCCAGAAAGTCTATGCCGATATCGATGCCCGCTTCGGCGAGGAGCGGGTGGAGAAGCTCCTCGATATGCTGGAGGAGCTTGCCTCGCTGAAATTGGAGACCGGCCCGGCCGGCGAGGAATGAGGGAACCCTTCGGTTTTATTGATCCATTGAATTGGCGAGTTATGACCGCAGCCGCCTTAGCGACTAATAGACCTTGACGTCTTGAGGAGGCTTGGCAGCATCCGCCTTCTTGAAATCGTCAAGGAGCTTGATTGTGGCATTGGCGAGCAGGGTGACGTCGTTGCCGATCGCGACGAAAGTGGCGCCAAGTTCGAGATAGCGCTTGGCCAGCGAGAGATCGCCGATCAGGATGCCGGCGGCCTTGCCATGCGACTGGATTTTCGTGAGCGCCTTTTCGACTTCCGCCTGCACTTCAGGGGCGCCCGGCTTGCCCAGATAGCCCATGTCGGCGGCAAGATCGGATGGTCCAATGAAGACGCCATCGACGCCTTCTGTCGAGGCGATGTCGTCGAGCGCTGCAAGCCCACCGCGGCTTTCCACCTGCAGCAGCAGGCAGATCTCGTCATTGGCCGTCGGCAGATAGTCGGGGATGCGGTTGAATGCGGAGGCGCGGGCAAGGGCTGCGCCGACGCCGCGCACGCCATGCGGCGGGTATCTGACAGCCCTGACCATGGCTTCGGCCATCTCCCTGCTGTCGACCATCGGGATCAGCAGGGTCTGGGCGCCGATATCGAGCATCTGCTTGATGATCCAGGTCTCGCCGACCGGCGGACGGATGATTGCATGGCTTGTCGTGCCCTTCATCGCCTGCAATTGCGAAACGAGAAGCGGGACATCGTTCGGCGCGTGCTCGGCATCGAGCAGCAGCCAGTCGTAGCCGGCACCGGCGCAGATTTCGACCGTGTAGGCATTGGCGAGGGCCTGCCAGAGGCCGATCTGCGCCCGCCTTTCCTTAAGGGCCTGTTTGAAGAGGTTTTTGGGCGCAGGCATGGTTCACTCCTTCATGCGAAGAACAGGCTGACTGATCCGTAGGGACCGAAATCGGCGTTGATCGTATCGCCATGCCGCGCCTCGATCGGGCGGATGAACGAGCCGGCAAGCACAATCTGACCGGCTTCGATGCCATCGCCATATTGCGACAGCCGATTGGCAAGCCAAGCGATCCCGCGTGCGGGCTGGTTGAGCACGCCGGCGCCAAGCCCGGTTTCTTCCACTTCGGCATTGCGGCTGACGATCGCACCCATCCAGCGCATGTCGATCTCACCGGGCCGCACGGCGCGGCCGCCGGTGACGATGCCGGCATTGGCGGCATTATCGGAGATGGTATCGACGATGGTGCGCGCCTTTTTCGTGTCGGGATCGACGCGAAGGATGCGCGTGTCGAGGATTTCAAGGGCCGGTGTCACATAGTCGGTGGCATTCAGCACATCGAAGATCGAAACGTTCGGGCCCTTGAGCGGCGCCTTCATGACGAAGGCGATCTCGGCCTCGATGCGCGGCTGAATGAAGCGGTCGGCCGGCACGGTCGCGCCGTCTTCGAAGACCATGTCGTCGAAGAGCACGCCGGAATCCGGGATGTTGATGTTGAGGGCATATTGCATTGCCTTCGATGTCAGCCCGATCTTCCAGCCGATCGGCTTGCGGCCGCTCGCGACCTTCTTTTTGACCCAGGCGTCTTGAACGGCATAGGAGTCGTCCATCGTCATCTGGGGATGCTTGAGGGAGAGGAGTCCGGTCTGGACGCGCGTCCGCTCTGCTTGATCTAGGCTTTCGGCCGCAGCCTGGATTTCATCTTGCGACAGCATCAGCGCACCTCGTCGACAATGGTATTTTTCAGGATGCCGAGGCCATCGGCTTCGACCTCGACGACATCGCCCGGCTCTAGCCAGATCGGCGGATCGAAGCGGGCACCGGCCCCCGTCGGCGTGCCCGTGACGATGACGTCGCCGGGAACGAGCGTAGTGAAGGTGGAGATGTAGTTGATGATCTTGCGGAAGGAGAAGATCATTCGGCTGGTGCGGTCGCTCTGGCGCACTTCGCCATTGACCCGGGTCGTGAGCACTATGTCTTCAAGCTGGGCCGCATCCGTGAAGGGGATCAGCCACGGACCGATCGAGCCGGTATTATCGAAGTTCTTGCCCTGGGTGACGTTGAATTTCGCGTGACGCACCCAGTCGCGGATCGTGCCCTCGTTGCAGAGCGACAGGGCCGCGATATGGGAGAAGGCGTCGGCCTCGGTGATCCGGCGGCCAACCTTGCCGATGACGATGACGACCTCGCCTTCATAATCGAGCTGCGGGCTTTCCGGTGGACGGATCAGGGGCTGATCATGCCCGGTGAACGACCGCGGAAAGCGGACGAAAAGCGAGGGATTGGGGGGAGCAGCCTGCCCATCCTTGTACTCCTCATTGCGATCGGGGAAATTGACCCCGACGCAAATGATCTTTTCCGGTGACGGAATGGGAATTTCGAAGCGGATCTCGTTAAGCGCGAAATCCGGCTTCAACGTCTTGGCTTCCTCGGCGAGTTGAACGAGGCGACCGGCCTCGATCACTTCGCGCAGCGTCGGCCATGTCGCGCCATGGCGCGCAGAGAGGTCGACGACACCGCCGTCGACCGCAAGCCCGTAGCCATGACGGCTGTTTCTAGAAAAAGATAGGAATCTGGGATGGGTCATGCTCTCACGGCCTTCTCTTGACCTCAGACGACGCCGCCGAGGCAGACATATTTGATTTCGGTGAATTCCTCGATGCCGTAGCGCGAACCCTCGCGGCCGAGGCCGGAAAGCTTGACACCGCCGAACGGCGCTTCTGCCGTCGAGATCAGACCGGTATTGACACCGACCATGCCATACTCCAGGGCTTCGCAAACGCGGAAGACGCGGGCGAGATCCTTGGCATAGAAGTAGGAGGCAAGACCGAATTCGGTGTTGTTGGCCTGGGCGATGACATCGCCCTCGTCTTTGAAGCGGAAGAGGGGAGCGACCGGTCCGAATGTCTCTTCTCTGGCGACAGCCATGGCAGGGGTCACGTCGGCAAGCACCGTCGCCTCATAGAAGCGTCCGCCGAGCTGATGGCGATGCCCGCCAGCAACGATACGGCCACCCTTGGAAAGCGCATCGGCAACATGCTCTTCGACCTTGGCGAGGGCGGCCTCATCGATCAGTGGGCCGAGGTTGATGCCTTCGTCGAAGCCATTGCCTGTTTTCAGCGAGCCGACAGCCTTGGAGAGCTTTTCGGCAAAGGCATCATAGACGCCATCCTGTACATAGAGACGATTGGCGCAGACGCAGGTCTGACCATTGTTGCGGAACTTGGCGATCAGTGCGCCTTCGACGGCGGCATCGAGATCGGCATCGTCGAACACGATAAAGGGCGCATTGCCGCCGAGCTCCAGGCCGAGCTTCTTGATGGTCGGTGCGCTCTGTTTATAGAGTTCGGCGCCGACTTCCGTCGAGCCGGTGAAGGTGAGCTTACGCACGACGGGACTCGCGGTCATCTCGCCGCCGATGGCACGGGCCGAGCCGGTCAGGACGCTGAAGAGACCCTTGGGCAGACCGGCGCGTTCGGCGAGGATCGCAATCGCGATCGCCGAAAACGGCGTCTGCGATGCCGGTTTCAGCACCATGGCGCAGCCGGCCGCAAAGGCCGGGCCGGCCTTGCGGGTGATCATCGCATTCGGGAAGTTCCACGGTGTGATCGCCGCGACCACGCCGATCGGCTGCTTCATGACCAGAATACGCTTGTCCTTCTGGTGACCGGGAATGATGTCGCCATAGACGCGGCGGGCTTCCTCGGCAAACCATTCGATGAAGCTTGCGCCATAGGCGATTTCGCCCTTGGCTTCAGGCAGCGGTTTGCCCTGTTCGGCCGTCAGGATGCGTCCGAGATCATCTTGGTTTTCCATCATCAGCTCGAACCAGCGCCTGAGGATGCTGGAGCGCTCCTTGGCGGTGCGGGCGGCCCATTCCTTCTGCGCGGCTTCGGCTGCGGCAATCGCCTTTTTGGTCTCGGCCGCGCCCAGATTGGGAACGAGGCCGATGATCTCGCCCGTTGCGGGGTTGTCGACCTTGATCGCGTTGGAGGGATCGGCCTCGATCCACTCGCCGCCGACCAATGCGGCCTGCCGGAACAATGTTGCGTCTTTCAAATTCATGACGGACTCCTCGCGCTTTCGAACGTTGATGAGGAGTGGGCGTTTTCACCCACTCTCAGGGGTAACGCTTAAGGCGCGATAATCGGCTGTGCCTTCAAGTCGGGCTCGGCCACTTCCGCACCGGCAAACAGGCTACCATGTTCGAACCAGGATTTGGGAGCGGGTGCGCCCCACAATGTCTGGCGCTGCGGATCCTTGAGATCCCACTTGATCGGCTCCAGATCGGGATCGACGGTTTGATAGTCCGAGCAATAGATCTCGATGCGGTGGCCATCCGGATCGAGAATATAGAGGAAGAAGGCGTTGGAGATGCCATGGCGGCCCGGGCCGCGCTCGATATTGGCGACCCAGCCTGTCGTCGCCATCAGGTCGAGCAGGTCGATGATGTTGAGCGGCGTCGGCACCCAGAAGGCGGTGTGGTGCAGGCGCGGACCGCTGCCGTTGGTGAAGGCGATGTCGTGGACGCCGCCCTTGCGATGCGTCCAGGCGGCCCAGAGGCGGCCTGTTTCCGCATCCTCGGTATATTCGGTCACGCGGAAGCCGAGTTCGTTATAGAAGGCGACGCTTTCATCGACATTGGTCGAGAAGCAGTTGAAGTGGTCGATACGCAGCGGCTTCACACCCTTGTAGAGCGCATATTTCTGATGGATCGGTGGCAGGCGGTCCATCTTCGAATAGAATTCAAGCGGAATGCCGTGCGGGTCGCGGGTACGGAAGGTGCGCGCCTGATAGGGGCGCTCGATCCATTCGACCGGCAGGTCCTTGCCCTTGAAGAAATGT
>Ga0209371_1000993_pt1 | contig 21806 bp, 20 predicted proteins | sample AgamicAtAmrz_FD_187165 | JGI IMG/M metagenome (GOLD analysis project Ga0209371, IMG submission 187165) | Agave microbial communities from Guanajuato, Mexico - At.Am.rz (SPAdes) (version 2) | ecosystem: Host-associated > Plants > Roots > Rhizosphere | place: Guanajato, Mexico | collected 2012-06-07
AATTTTTGTTCAGCGCAAACGTTAACTGCGCAAGAAATCAGCGGTTGCGTGCTATTATTTTGCCGTAATTGTTGATTCGTGAGCAATCAGGCGGGCGTTTGTTGTTGGAGAGGCGTGCTCCGGCGAGTCCTTACCGGAATCTTTTTCACCAATGGCCGATTCTCGCTTGGATTGCGGGCTGAGGAGAAGGGTTTCATGCAGAAAAAACTCATTGCTGAGTTTCTTGGGACGTTTTGGCTCGTATTCGGCGGCTGCGGCAGTGCGATCTTCGCAGCAGCCTTTCCGAGCCTCGGTATCGGTTTTCTAGGTGTTGCCTTTGCGTTCGGTCTGACTGTGCTGACCATGGCTTTTGCCGTCGGCGGCATATCAGGAGGGCACTTCAATCCGGCCGTCTCGGTCGGCCTGACGGTGGCTGGCCGCTTTCCCGGCGGGCAGCTCATTCCCTATATTATCGCGCAGGTCATCGGCGCCATTGTCGCCGCGGCCGTACTCTATCTGATCGCAAGCGGCAAGGCTGATTTCCAGCTCGGTGGCTTTGCGGCGAACGGCTATGGGGAACATTCTCCCGGCGGCTATTCCATGGTGTCGGCATTGGTGGCCGAGATCGTGCTGACGCTGTTCTTCCTGGTCGTGATTCTGGGTTCGACGAGCAGCAAGGTGCCGGCCGGCTTCGCGCCGATCGCCATCGGCCTGGCGCTGACGCTGATCCATCTGATCTCGATTCCGATTACCAACACGTCGGTCAATCCGGCCCGTTCGACGGGGCAAGCCCTATTCGTCGGCGGTTGGGCTCTGCAACAGCTTTGGCTGTTCTGGGTCGCACCCATCGTCGGCGGAGCGTTGGGCGGACTCGTCTGGAAACTGGTCGACGACAGCGAATGATCTCGGCCTCAATTTAATGGCTACAGCCCCGCATCGAGCGCTCGATGCGGGGCTTATTGTTTAAAAAAATCTAAATGTAGTGATTTCAAAAGTAGCAACTCCATGATTCCAATGGCAGAATTCTTTAAGTCGGTTTGATTCGAAGCATTCGGCCATCACCAGGGCGGCGGAAAGTTAACGAAAGTAAACGCTTCATTAACCTTAATGTCGTTCTAATCGGCCTATTGAAAACGGGGCGAGAATCGCGGTTAGGCGAGGCCCTGCAAACGCAAAGTAGAGACCGTGAAGTCGGGGGTATTAATGGGTGGCAAGCATGTGGCTGTCCTTTTGGGCGGATTTTCCTCGGAGAGGCCTGTCAGCCTTTCCTCGGGAAAGGCATGTGCCGATGCCCTCGAAGCGGAAGGCTTCCAGGTTACCCGTGTCGATGTCGATCATGATGTCGCGAGCCGCTTGGCTGAGCTGAAGCCGGATGTCGTCTTCAATGCGCTGCATGGTCCCTTCGGCGAAGACGGCACCATTCAGGGCATTCTGGAATATCTGCAGATTCCCTATACGCATTCCGGCGTGCTTGCCTCTGCTCTTGCGATGGACAAGTCGCGCGCGAAGACGGTGGCTGCCGCCGCAGGTATCCCGGTTGCCAGCTCGATCGTCATGGATCGTTTCGCAATTGTCGGCGAACACCCGATGAAGCCGCCCTATGTCGTCAAGCCGGTGCGCGAGGGATCGAGCTTCGGTGTCGTGATCGTCAAGGAGGATCAGGCGCATCCGCCGCAGATCGTTACTTCTGCCGAATGGCGCTATGGCGATGAGGTTCTGGTTGAGCGTTATGTCTACGGGCGTGAGCTGACATGTGGTGTCATGGACGGCAAGGTTCTCGGCGTCACCGAGATCGTGCCGCTCGGTCACAGCTTCTATGATTACGACGCCAAGTACGCCAAGGGTGGTTCAAAACATGTCTTGCCAGCGGAAATTTCACCGAATCTTTACCAAAAGATACAAACATTATCGTTAAGGGCGCATGAAGCTATCGGCTGCCGCGGCGTTAGTCGATCTGACTTCCGTTTTGACGATCGCTTTTCCAAAGAGGGCGAACTTGTCTGGTTGGAGATCAATACCCAGCCCGGCATGACTCCTACCTCCCTGGTGCCTGAAATGGCCGCTCATGCCGGCTACTCTTTTGGTGAATTTCTCCGGTGGATGGTGGAGGACGCGTCTTGTTTGCGCTGACGGTCAAAAATATGAGACGGTCCCGTCATCGCGTCCCGCTCGCCATCGACGACGTCGAGGACGCATTCGTCCTGCCGCGTCCGCTGCGTCGCGCCGTTCGCTTCCTAGTCAGTCTCGGTTCGGGTCGCATTAACATCCCCGCTCACACGGGAACTGTCTCGACCCTTGTTCTCCTTGCTGCGACCGGGCTTTATGGCATGTCGGTCGGCGGTCATACCCAGGCGGTCGCGGAAGCGACGACTTCTGCCGCTGGTTTTGCGATCGAGGATGTAAAGGTCTCCGGCAATGACGAGACCTCGGAAATCGAGATCCTGCAGCTGCTTGGCCTCGACGGTACGACGTCGCTTGTTGCCCTTAATGCCGATGCGGCCCGCCAGAAGATCGCCAACCTGCCCTGGGTTCAGAATGTCGAGGTTCGCAAGGTCTATCCGCGGACTGTCGAGGTGAAGCTCAAGGAACGCAAGGCCTATGCCATCTGGCAGCATGGTTCCGAGCTTTCTCTGATCCAGAAGGACGGCAGCGTGATTGCGCCGCTGCGCGACAACAAGTTTGCAAAACTACCGCTCTTCGTCGGGCGTGATGCCGAAACCGCAGCCGCCTCCATCGACGACCAATTTGCCAAGTGGCCCGATGTTCGCAGCCATGTGAAGGCTTTCGTGCGTGTCGCCGGTCGCCGCTGGGATCTTTATCTGGATAACGGTGTGATCATCAAATTGCCGGAAGACAACATCGATGATGCGCTCGCGCGGCTGACCAAACTCGACAGGGATCAAAATCTTTTGCAGCGCGATATCGCTGCCGTCGATCTCCGTATCGATGATCGTACCGCCATCGAGTTAACCCCGGATGCCGCAGTTCGTCGCCAGGCCGCAGTCGATGCAAGAAACAAGGCTTTGAAGAAAGCAGGTCAGGATACATGAGCTTATTCGGTTCGTCCCATTTCGGCCTGCCTCGGTTGAAGCCGCTCTCTTCGAAGCGGTCTCATATCGTCTCGGTCCTCGACATCGGCTCGACGAAGGTCGTCTGCATGATCGGGCGGCTGACGCCGCGCGAGGAGAGTCAGGTTCTTCCGAACCGCACGCACAATATCGAGATCATCGGTATCGGCCATCAGCGCTCACGCGGAATCAAGACCGGTGTGATCGCCGATCTCGACGCCCTGGAAGGTGTCGTCCGGCTTGCCGTCGATGCCGCCGAGCGCATGGCCGGCCTGACGGTCGACAGCCTGATCGTCAATGTTTCCGCCGGCCGTCTCGGCAGCGATATTTACACCGCGACCATCGATCTCGGCGGTCAGGAAGTCGAAGCCAACGATCTCAAAAAGGTTCTGGCCGCAGCCTGCCAGCAGTCGATCCGTCAGGAGCGTGCCGTGCTGCACTCGCTGGCGACGGGCTACTCCCTTGATGGCGAGCGCGGCATTCGCGATCCGCTGGCCATGTTCGGTGACGCTCTCGGTGTCGACATGCATGTGGTTACGGCCGAGCGTGCGGCGCTTCGCAACTTGGAGCTCTGCATCAACCGTGCGCATCTCTCGGTCGAAGGCATGGTGGCGACGCCTTACGCCAGCGGTCTTGCAGCTCTGGTCGACGATGAAGTCGAGCTTGGCTGCGCTGCGATCGACATGGGTGGCGGCACGACGACGATTTCGGTCTTTGCCGAGGGCAAGCTCGTGCACACGGATGCCGTCAGCCTTGGCGGCCATCACGTCACCACAGACCTTGCCCGCGGTCTTTCGACCCGCATCGAGGATGCGGAGCGGCTGAAGGTCGTTCATGCTTCCGCTCTCGCGAATTCTTCGGAAGAGCGTGAACTGATTTCCATCCCGCCGATCGGCGAAGACGAGCGTGACCAGCCGACACAGGTGCCGAAGGCGCTGGTGTCGCGCATCGTCAAGGCTCGCATCGAGGAAACCCTCGAGCTCATTCGCGATCGCATCCAGCGTTCGGGCTTCAGCCCGATCGTCGGCAAGCGCGTCGTCCTGACCGGCGGCGCCAGCCAGCTGACCGGTCTGCCCGATGTGGCGCGCCGGGTACTTGCGCGCAATGTCCGCATCGGTCGTCCGATGGGCGTCTCCGGTTTGCCGACGGCAGCCAAGGGGCCGGCTTTTTCGACGGCTGTGGGACTGATGATCTATCCGCAGGTCGCAGACATGGAAACACATGCGCCGAGCAGCGGTCTGCTCTCGTCGTTTGGAGGTAACAACAGCCGGATCGGCCGCGTCGGCCAATGGCTGAAAGAGAGTTTTTGAGTGCCTGATCCCGGAAATCCATTCTGGGGCAAGCGTCAGGCAAGTGAAATCGAGTGAATTGGCCGGCGTGGCGATGCGGCCATAAAGAGAAGGAACGGGTACAATGACTATCAAGCTGCATAAGCCAGATATCACCGAGCTTAAGCCGCGAATCACCGTGTTCGGTGTCGGTGGCGGTGGCGGCAATGCCGTCAACAACATGATCACGGCAGGCCTGCAGGGCGTCGATTTCGTCGTCGCCAACACGGATGCCCAGGCGCTGACCATGACGAAGGCGGAGCGGATCATCCAGCTCGGCGTCAACGTCACGGAAGGTCTCGGCGCCGGCTCGCAGCCGGAAGTCGGCCGTGCAGCTGCCGAAGAGTGCATCGATGAAATCATCGATCACCTGAACGGTACGCATATGTGCTTCGTCACCGCCGGCATGGGCGGCGGTACGGGTACGGGTGCCGCTCCGGTCGTCGCACAGGCCGCTCGCAACAAGGGCATCCTGACCGTCGGCGTCGTTACCAAGCCGTTCCACTTCGAAGGCGGCCGCCGTATGCGTCTCGCCGAGATGGGCATCCAGGAACTGCAGAAGTCGGTCGACACGCTGATCGTCATTCCGAACCAGAATCTGTTCCGCATCGCCAACGACAAGACGACTTTCGCCGACGCGTTCTCGATGGCCGACCAGGTTCTCTATTCGGGCGTTGCCTGCATCACCGACCTGATGGTGAAGGAAGGTCTCATCAACCTCGACTTCGCCGACGTCCGTTCGGTCATGCGCGAAATGGGCCGCGCCATGATGGGCACCGGCGAGGCTTCCGGCCAGGGCCGTGCAATGCAGGCTGCCGAAGCTGCCATTGCCAACCCGCTGCTCGACGAAACCTCGATGAAGGGCGCACAGGGCCTGCTGATCTCGATCACCGGCGGCCGTGACCTGACCCTATTCGAAGTCGACGAAGCTGCAACCCGCATCCGCGAAGAAGTCGATCCCGACGCCAACATCATCCTGGGCGCCACTTTCGACGAATCGCTTGAGGGCATCATCCGCGTTTCCGTCGTCGCAACCGGCATCGACCGTGCGATGAACGAGGCTTCTGACAGGGGCATGGAATTCCGCCCCGCCGCAAAGCCTGCTATGCGTCCTTCCGCGGCCGCCGCTCCGGCAGCGGCCGCAGTTCAGCCTGCCCACGTCTCGCAGGCCCAAACCGCACAGGCTGCCGCTCCGGCTCCTCGTACCGTGGATCCGGTTGCCCAGACCATTCGTGCAGCAGAGGCCGATCTGGAGCGCGAACTGGAATTCCAGATGAGCCGGCAGGCTCAGGTGCCGCAGCAGCCGGTTATGCAGCAGGCCGCTGCGCCGGAAGACAACTTCCGTCCGCAGAGCCGCATCTTCGCAGCAGCCCCGGAAGCCCAGCCGGTCCGTCAGGCTCCGGTTCAGCCGCAGCCTCAGCAGCACGCGCCGGTCATGCATCAGCAGCCGGTCATCCGCCAGGCTCCCGAGCAGGTTCGCATGCCGAAGGTCGAGGATTTCCCACCGGTCGTTAAGGCCGAGATGGAACACCGCGCCCAACCGGCGGCCGCCCAGGCGACCGAAGAGCGTGGCCCGATGGGCCTGCTGAAGCGAATCACCAATTCGCTCGGCCGCCGCGAGGAAGATCCGGCTTTTGATGACATGATGGCTCCGACGAACAACGCCGCTCCGCAGCAGCGTCGTGCGCCGTCGCCGGAAGCAAGCCTCTATGCTCCGCGCCGTGGCAATCTCGACGATCATGGCCGCCAGGCTCCGCAGGCACGCATGGCAAGCCATGAGGACGATCAGCTCGAGATTCCGGCCTTCCTGCGCCGCCAGTCGAACTGACCCGCAACAGGTAGCCCTTTAATAGGTTGCTAACCATGTTGGAGAAATCCGGGGCCGAAAGGCTCCGGATTTTCTCATTTTATAACGATTGTCTTATTTAAAATTATCCAACGAATTCAATCGGCTGCTTTCGTAACAAAACGAAAGAAACAGTGATTTGGAATGCGATGCCCTGGCGCGTATGTAGATATCAAGCAAGCCCGCTGAATCACATTCGGAGACGAATGTATGTGAGGTGCGTGGCATAGTTAACAGACTGAACCGGCGATAAGGGTAAGCGTCCGAAGATGACCGCCCGGCCTGGATCAGATAGACGAAGGCAGAATTAAATGGCAATTGGATTGCTTGGTTTTCAGACCACCATTGCAAACCCTGTGACACTTTCCGGTATTGGCGTTCATTCCGGTGCCAATGTGTCGATCACCTTCTACCCCGCCGAAGCCGGCACCGGTGTCGTTTTCCAGCGCCTGCATGACAATGGCGATGTGACCGAACTGCGCGCCGTTTCCTCGCAGGTCGGCAATACGGATCTCTGCACGGTTCTCGGTTTTTCTCCGGCGCGCTCCGTCGCGACGGTCGAGCACGTCATGGCGGCGATCTATGCGATCGGCCTCGATAACGTCGTCGTCGAGGTGTCCGGCGCGGAAATGCCGATCATGGATGGCAGTTCTTATCCCTTCATCGAGGCGATCGAGCAGGCGGGTGTCGTTTCGCTCGGTGTCAAGCGTCGATACATCCGCGTCATCAAGCCGGTGCGGATCGAAGCCGGTGGTTCCTGGTGCGAGTTCCGCCCTTATGACGGCACGCGCTTCGAAGTCGAGATCGACTTCGAGTGCCCGCTGATCGGCCGCCAGAAGTGGGAAGGCGATCTGACCGCCGAGACCTTCAAGACGGAACTGTCGCGCGCGCGTACTTTCGGCTTCATGCGCGATGTCGAGCCCCTCTGGGCCTCGGGCCATGCGCTGGGTTCGTCGCTGGAAAATTCGGTCGTCATTTCGGACGACAATACCGTCATCAACGTCGAAGGCCTGCGTTATCCCAAGGACGAGTTCGTCCGCCACAAGACGCTCGATGCCGTTGGCGATCTGGCTCTCGCCGGCGCACAATTCATTGGTTGCTACCGCTCCTATCGCGGCGGCCATCGCATGAATGCGAATGCCCTGAAGGCATTGCTCAGCGACGCTTCTGCTTATGAGGTCGTTGAAACCTCGGCACCTCGCCAGCGCGGTCACGGCCGTGAGTTCATTGCGGTCAATGCGCCTGAATTCGCTCCTTGGTCGGCGTGATTTTTTCGGGATCGAAATGAGACAAAGCTGCCGCTCTGATGAAGGGCGGCTCTTTTTTTGACGGACGACTCATCAGGTTTGTCTTCGGTCGCGAAGCGGCGGCAGGATGGTGCGGGCCGATATGAGAAATCCCTGTCAAAACAGTGATTAAAGGCTGCGGATATGCGGTCTTTGCCACAAAAATGCGTTAATGCACCATCAATGCGTTGCCCTGATGGTGCTTTTGCGGCTAGAAACGCCAGCGAGAGAACGCCGTCTCCGCAACGACGGCTATGGGACAGTCATCCGATGGGTTTTGCAAGGTCTGAACGCATGAATATCACAGCACGGGCTTTGCTCGTATCGCTCCTTCTGGCCGGTACCGGTGCGGTGGTGACGGGGTGTAATACGAAAAAGGATATCGACATCACCAAGCTCGGTGTCGAGACCGATCCGCCGGAGATGCTCTACAATCAGGGCCTTGCCAACATCAAGGCCGGCAACATGACGGAGGCCGGCAGGAAGTTTGATGCCATCAACCAGCAGCAGCCCTTCTCCGAGTGGGCACGCAAGGCATTGGTGATGAGCACCTTCGTGAAGTATCGCACGGGTCGCTATGATGAGGCGGTACAGACCGGCAATACCTATCTCAAGCAATATCCCGGCTCGGAAGATGCCGACTATGTGCAGTATCTGGTCGGTTCGTCCTATGCCAAGCAGATCGTCGACGTGACGCAGGACCAGCGTGCGGCACAGCAGACGATCGAGGCAATGACCAAGCTCGTCAATACCTATCCAAAGTCGCAATATGTCAGCGACGCTCAGGAAAAGATCCGCTTTGCCCGCGACCAGCTCGCCGGCAAGGAAATGCAGATCGGCCGTTATTATCTGGAGCGCAAGGATTACCTGGCTGCCATCTCCCGCTTCCGCGTGGTGGTGGAGCAGTATCCGACGACGAACCAGATCGAAGAAGCCCTGGCGCGACTCGTCGAAGCTTATTATGCGATGGGCATCGTACCCGAAGCGCAAACGGCAGCTGCCGTTCTCGGCCACAACTATCCGGACAGCCGCTGGTATAAGGATTCCTATCAGCTGCTGCAGAAGGGCGGCGTGGAGCCCAGCGAAAATTCGGGTTCCTGGATTTCCAGAGCGGGCAAGAAACTTCTTCTTGGGACGTGAGATTGAGCGCAGATGCTGATCCAGCTTTCGATCCGCGATATCGTTTTGATCGAGCGGCTGGATCTTGCCTTCGAGTCCGGACTTTCGGTGTTGACCGGCGAGACGGGTGCGGGCAAATCCATCCTGCTTGACAGTCTGTCGCTGGCCCTTGGCGGGCGCGGCGATGGCGGGCTTGTGCGCCATGGCGAGGATCGCGGCCAGGTGACTGCGGTTTTCGACGTCGGTACACAGCATCCGGCCCGCAAGCTCCTGCGCGAAAATGGCATCGACGATGACGGCGATCTGATTTTCCGCCGTGTGCAGTCCGCCGATGGCCGGACCAAGGCCTTTGTCAACGACCAGGCGCTCAGCGTGCAGCTCATGCGCCAGATCGGCCAGCTTCTCGTCGAAATTCACGGTCAGCACGACGACCGAGCGCTCGTCGATACCGACGCGCACCGTACCTTGCTGGATGCCTTTGCCGGCCTCGCCGAAGAGGCGCAGGAGGTCGGCAGGCTGCACAAAATCTGGCGCGATACCGAGCGCACCTTGAAGAAGCATCGCGAGCAGGTCGAGAAGGCAGCGCGTGAAGCGGACTATCTCCGCGCCTCCGTCGAGGAGCTGGAGAAGCTCTCGCCACAGGATGGTGAGGAGGATGAGCTGGCTGAGAAGCGCTCGCGGATGATGAAGGCCGAGCGCATCGCCGGCGATATCGCTGAGGCTTCCGAATTCCTCAATGGCAACGCATCGCCCGTGCCGCATATCGCATCGCTGGTGCGCCGATTGGAGCGCAAGAGCCACGAAGCGCCGGGTTTGCTCGAAGATACCGTGGCGCTGCTCGATGCCGCTCTCGATCAGCTGTCCAACGCACAGATGGAAGTGGAGGCAGCACTCCGCAAAACGGAATATGATCCGCGCGAACTTGAGCGTGTCGAAGAGCGCCTCTTCGCGTTGCGGGGTGCCTCGCGTAAATATTCCGTACCGGTTACGGAACTGCCGGCCCTGGCCGCGCGCATGATTTCGGATCTCGCCGATCTCGACGCTGGCGAAGAGCGGCTGGCGCGCCTTGCTGCCGAGCTTTCCGCCGCCAAGGCGGATTACGACGTCGCCGCGCGCAGCCTGTCGGAGAAGCGCCGCCATGCGGGTGAAACGCTTGCAGCGGCCGTTATGACCGAGCTGCCGGCCCTGAAGCTCGAGCGTGCGCGTTTCATGGTGGAGATATCAAGCGATCCGGAGGCCGGGACGGCCGACGGTATCGACGTTGTCGAATTTCACGTGCAGACCAACCCTGGCACGCGGCCGGGACCGATCACGAAGGTCGCCTCCGGTGGCGAGCTGTCGCGCTTCCTTCTGGCATTGAAGGTTGCGCTTGCCGACCGCGGCTCGGCGCCGACCCTTGTCTTCGACGAGATCGACACTGGCGTGGGCGGCGCGGTGGCCGATGCGATCGGCCAGCGGCTGAAGCGCCTTTCCGATCGCGTGCAGGTGCTGTCGGTCACCCACGCGCCACAGGTTGCGGCGCGTGCTGCAACGCATCTGCTGATCTCCAAGGGACCGGTTGCGGACGGCTCGGAAAAGATTTCCACACGCGTCGCCACCATGGAAGCGAAGGATCGCACCGAGGAAATCGCCCGCATGCTCGCCGGTGCTTCGGTAACCGAAGAGGCGAGGGCGGCCGCCAAGCGCTTGCTGGCCGGTAACGGGTGATATCTCCTACGGTGTTGTCCGAGGCAGAGGCCGGCAACGGCTTGCTCGTAGCGGACATCTTGCTTCGGTTTTTCGACGCTCTTGCGTCATACATCCTTCATCGTCCCCGGTTAGGCAGGCCCGGAATCCGGAGACTGTCAATGCACTCAACCGCACAGCCCAATCGCCCAAAAATCGCAGAAACCGTCATCCACCCGACGGCGAACGTAAGGGATTCGAGCATCGGCAGATGCTGTGAGATTTTGGCGGACACATCTCTGCACACTGCCGAACTCGGAGATTTCTCTTACCTGGGACCGCGCTGCATTGTCGGTGACGCAACGATTGGAAAGTTCTGCGCCATTGCGGCAGAGGTCAGAATTGGCGCTCCCAATCATCCGATGGACCGCCCGTCCATGCATCGCTTCACCTATTGTCCGGAATATTACGCGGAGGGCGCCGTGCGGGACCACGCCTTTTTCGATCGGCGAAAGGAAGACCGCGCTGTCATTGGCAACGATGTCTGGATTGGTCATGGCGTGATTGTTTTGCCAGGCGTAAAGGTTGGAGACGGCGCCGTGCTTGCAGCAGGCGCGGTCGTCAGCAAAGATGTCCAACCATATACTGTCGTCGGTGGTATTCCCGCCAAGTTCATTCGAGAGCGCTTCACGCGAATCATCGCAGAAAGACTGACGTCCATCGCCTGGTGGGATTGGCCTTTCGAAACCATCATGGAGCGGCTTGCCGATTTTCAGTCAAGCGACATCGAAGCCTTTTGCGAGCGCTGGTCCTGATCCAGGTCTGACGACTTGGGTGGTCGGCGTTGGCCGGCTCATCTTCAAAATCGGACGGTAGGCTGTGAATGAGTTCGGCCGCCGCCCGAACTTCTGAGCGACATGCATCAGAGCCGGCATTTGGGATCGATCATGTCCTCCGCGGAGCCACGGGATTTGTGGGCCTCGTTTATTCTCGCCAGAATATAGAAACCATGCTGCCCGTCGGGCAATGCAGCGCCAAAGACGCCGACCACGACGTTTTCCATATTTGAACGGGCACCATCGACACCATCTGCGACGAGCTGCAGCGGGTTCAAATTCGAAAGGTCATCGGCCGTATGGAAAGTTGCCCACCAACCAGCTCTGGTCTTCAAGTCCGTAAACCGGCCGCTTTCAATTTCTGTCGCATGGCTTTTCAACAAAGCCCTAAAGCGAGGCGTCTCGCACCCCATGTGGATATGAAGCCGATCTTGTGTGCGCCAACTGGCGGCGTTTATCGCCAGGGCAAAATTCTGTCTCGAAACCTTCGTTGTGCGCGGATCGATTGCTGATAGCTCTTTCCACGCTTCCTCAAAATAGTTCGGCGCTCCCGTGGCCAGAAGGCGTGGGTCTTCGATGCCGGGGACGTCGGCGAGCGGTGCAAGAATGGTGCGCTCTTTGTCAGCCGGCTCGCGAAGAACAACATACGAGGACAATGAATCCTGCGACTGGACTATCTTGAGGCACGGATATGGCGACCCTGTCAGGGTGGAGTTGATCTCACAAGCTCTGACGACCAGCCCCAAAGCAGAGCGGCTGACGAATGAGCTCATGATCAAGACTGCAACAACGAGGAAAATAGAGAGAACGGTAAGACGGTGCTTCATGCGTGATTTCGAATTTCTGCCGATGATCCAATCATTTCCAGAGATGTGGTTCTCATAACATAGCCTACCTTAAATCCCCTGCGATAGACACGGAAGAGCCGCTGCCCCAGGAATTGGATAGAGAATTCCACCGGGGCTATCTGGACGCCGATACCTCCCGCATCTGTAACACTAAGGACGACAGATCATGGCGTAAAGTTGTCGTGAGCAGCGCTGCCACCTCTATTGGCCCGGCAATTGAATTGCAGATTTTTCCTTTGTTTTTACGTGTTCCGAGCTGAAAACCGCTTCGCACTTTTCGGGGAAGTGCTCTAAAACATCTTCGAAATCGGGGAGTGTAGATTCATGAGCACCGAACAGAAGCCCGTCGAGGATTTGACCGAGGAGGAAGCGGCCGCGGCGCTTGCCTATCTGGCTGCAGAGATCGCGCGCAATGATGCGCTTTATCATGGCAAGGATGCGCCGGAGATTTCGGATGCCGAGTATGATGCGCTGAAGCGGCGCAACGACGCGATCGAGGCGCGGTTTCCTGCATTGATTCGCGCCGACAGCCCGTCGCGGCGTGTCGGCGCCGCGCCATCTGAGACGTTTGCTCCCGTGGTCCATGCAAGGCCGATGCTCTCGCTCGACAACACGTTCTCACAGGAGGATGTCGAGGATTTCGTCGCCAGCGTCTATCGTTTCCTCGGCCGCCTGCCGGACAATTCGATTGCCTTTACCGCCGAGCCGAAGATCGACGGCCTTTCCATGTCGATCCGTTACGAGAATGGCCGCATGGTCAGCGCCGCGACGCGCGGCGACGGCACGACAGGTGAGAACGTCACCGCCAATATCAGGACCATCAAGGAAATCCCTCAGACTTTGCCGGCAGGCGCTCCCTCCGTCGTCGAAGTGCGCGGCGAGGTCTATATGGCCAAGAGCGACTTTCTGGCGCTCAACGCGCAGATGGAGGCCGAGGCAGCAGGATCGCTGCGCCAGCTCGACGCGAAGGTGACGGCCAGCCGCAAGCTGAAATTCTTTGCCTATGCCTGGGGCGAGATGTCCGACATGCCGGCGGATACACAATACGGTATGGTGCAGACCTTCAAATCCTGGGGCTTTCCGGTCAATCCGCTGATGGAGCGGCTGAGCTCGGTCGCCGACATTCTCGGCCATTACGAGGAGATCGGCCTGCAGCGGCCGGATCTCGATTATGATATCGACGGTGTCGTCTACAAGGTCGACAGCCTGGAACTGCAGGCTCGTCTTGGTTTCCGCTCGCGCTCGCCGCGCTGGGCGACCGCGCATAAATTCCCGGCGGAGCAGGCCTTCACGCGTCTGGTCGGGATCGATATCCAGGTCGGCCGCACCGGCGCGCTGACGCCGGTCGCGCGATTGGAGCCGATCACGGTCGGCGGCGTCGTCGTGACCAATGCGACCCTTCATAATGCCGACTACATCAAGGGTATCGGCAACAAGGGCGAGCCGATCCGCGATGGCCGTGATATCCGCGTCGGCGATATTGTGATCGTGCAGCGGGCTGGCGACGTTATCCCGCAGATCGTCGATGTTGTCCTGGAGAAGCGGGAGGCGTCGAGCGCGCCCTACGAGTTCCCCAAAGTCTGCCCGGTCTGTGGCAGCCATGCTGTGCGCGATATCAATGAGAAGACCGGCAAGGTCGATGCGGTCACTCGCTGCACCGGCGGCTTTATCTGCCGCGCGCAGGCGACCGAGCATCTCAAGCATTTCGTCTCGCGCAATGCCTTCGACATCGAAGGGCTCGGCTCCAAGCAGATCGATTTCTTCTTCGAGAGCGAGGATCCCGCGCTTCAGATCAGGACCGCGCCTGATATTTTCACGCTGGAAAAGCGTCAGCAGGCGTCGCTTGCGAAGCTGGAGAATATCGATGGCTTCGGCAAGGTCAGCGTCGGCAAGCTTTATGCCGCGATCAACGAGCGACGACAGATCGCCTTGCATCGCTTCATCTTCGCGCTCGGTATTCGCCATGTCGGCGAGACGACGGCCAAGCTGCTTGCGCGCTCCTACGGCACCTACGAAGCTTTCGAAACGGCGATGAAGGAAGCCGCGCCGCTTATCGGCGATGCGTGGAACGACCTCAACAATATCGAGGGTATCGGCGAGGTGGTGGCGCGCGCCATTGTCGAATTCTACAAGGAGCCGCGCAATATCGAAGTTATCGCGAAGCTCCTGGAGGAGGTGCAGCCGCAGGAGGCCGAGCAGCCGGTGACCTCAGGCAGCCCCGTCGCCGGCAAGACGGTTGTCTTTACCGGTTCACTGGAAAAGTTCACCCGCGACGAGGCCAAGGCGAAGGCGGAGAGCCTGGGAGCCAAGGTTTCCGGCTCGGTCTCAAAGAAGACCGATATAGTCGTGGCGGGACCGGGCGCCGGCTCCAAGCTCGACAAGGCGCGAGAGTTCAATGTCCAGGTCATGACCGAGGACGAGTGGCTGGATTTGATCGGTTGATGATGTCCGGCGGCGGAATCATGTCCCGCCGCCGCGTGATTGCTTAGAATCTCAGCCGCGCCATCGTGAACGCATCCACGTATTCGCCATTGCGGAAACCGAAGGCGCGTAGACGCCCCTCGGTTTCGAACCCGAATTTCTCGTAGAGGCCGATCGCCCGCGCATTGTCGACATAGACGGTCAGTTCCAGACGCCTGATCGCCAACCAGTTGTCGGCGGTATCGATGAGGGCGCCCAATAGCGCGGAACCGATGCCGCAGCCGGTGAAATCGTCGTGCACGCCCATGCCAATGCCAGCGCTGTGAGCCCGCCGGCCGGCAAGGCGGTTCATGCCGGCATTGCCGACGACCTTTCCGTCCACCTCCGCGACGAGGCGGGTGGCGTTGGGATCGTGCTTGTCCAGCCATCGTTGCGTGTCTTCGACACTTTGAAACGGCAGTCGAAGCGTGCCGGCGCGGAAACCCGGGAGATTGGCGATGGTCGCTATTGCCTCGGCATCGGAGGGACGTGCTGCGCGAATTTCGACTGAGCCAGCCTTTTTGGGGCGTCGCTCGTCTGGTTCTTGCTGTTCGGAATTCATAGGCTCTCCTTGATATTGATGAGGAGAGCAAGGAGGCTTCAACCCTGCTCGCCTCGGCAGGGTTGAGATGGATCGCGGTCAGCTCAGCGCAACACGGCTTCCACTCGCCCTGCAAGGGGAGAGATGGTGTGAAGGTGCATCACTGTGGTGCGGTTTGCGATCATGGGCGCATGATCTGACGCGACGCGGACGTTGTCAATCGTTCCCTGCCTAAATCCCTAAACGAACCGCCGCCGCCCCACGGCGCGATGGGGTTGTTTCGCTTCACATATTACTTGACAGGCAACCATTTGGTTGCTTATAAATAAAGAAAGGCAACTAAATGGTTTCATATCCGTGGATGATGATGCAGTCTTCAAGGCGTTGGCGGATCCCAGCCGGCGGCAATTGCTCGACAGGCTCCATGAGCGCAATGGACAGACCCTGAACGCGCTCTGCGAGGATCTGGACATGAGCCGCCAGGCGGTCGCCAAGCATCTTGCCATTCTGGAGGAGGCCAATCTGATCTCCACGGAAAAGCATGGACGCGAGAAGCTGCATTTCATCAACGCCGTCCCGATCAACGGCATCGCCGAACGCTGGATCAACAAGTTCGAACGCCAGCATCTGAGCGCGCTTTCAGCCTTGAAGAAGGCGCTGGAAGACGAGGGCGGCCAGTGAGCTCAAGAAGCAATAAAATTCAAATAAGGAGAAATGACATGACTGGAAGCAAATTCGTCTACGTCACCTTCATCCGCACCACGCCGGAAAAGCTCTGGTCGGCGCTGACCACACCGGAATTCATCAAGCAATACTGGTTCGATATGGTCCACGACACCGAGTGGAAGGTTGGATCGCCGTGGAAAATGCTCTTTCCGGATGGCCGGGTTGCCGATGCAGGAGAGATTGCCGAGTTCGATCCGCCACGGCGGCTCGCCATCAACTGGCGCAATGAGTGGCGCCCAGACCTCAAGGCCGAGGGCTGGTCGCGCTGCGTGATGGAACTGGAGCCGGCGGATGGTGTCGTGAAGCTGACCGTTGCCCACACGATCGAGGTTGAAAACTCCAAGCTTATCGAGGCGGTTTCCGGTGGCTGGCCGAAGATCCTGTCCAACCTCAAGTCGCTGCTGGAAACCGGAACGGTCGCAATCAAACAGAAGTGAGATGACGTGCAGCCTGCGTGGGTTCGGGCGCCGTTGTTTCGGCGGCGTCCATTGTGTGGATCGCTGCCGGATCGACCGTGAAGCGTTACGCGCGGATATAAGGCGACCCATCTTGCATCGCTCATGGACCATCTTACCTTAGCCAAGCCGCTCTTGCTCCCGGCGGCTGTTGTTGGAGGATGTTCGATGCGTTCACCCAAATTCTTCGCTGCCATTGCCGCGTCCTTTCTGGCCGCGACTCCCATTTCCGCTTCCGCCGAAGTTATCGGCAAGGTCGGTGTGGACTGGACGGGTAATGATATTCTGGTCGATGCCGTGCCGGACCCCGAAGTCTCGGGCATCACTTGCCATGTGACCTATTTCGATCGCAGCGTGATCGACCGGCTGCGCAAGGGCAACTGGTTCGAAGATCCTTCCAATAATTCCATCGCCTGCCGTCAAACCGGTCCGATCGAGATCGGCGATATCAACCTGTCTCAGGGCGGTGAGGAGGTATTTCGCGCCGGGCTGTCGCTCATCTGGAAGAAGCTGGTCGTCACCCGCATTTACGACAAGAAGAATGACACGCTCGTCTATCTTATCCATTCGCGGCAGCTGACGGATGGCTCCGCCAAGATGGCCATTTCGACGATCCCCTTGTTTGGCCAGCAGGTTACTTGGAAGAATGGCAAGCCGAAATGACGGTATTTGCATACCTCAGAAACAACCCGCAGAAGGATAATACCAAAAAAAGTCATACTCTTGGGTTGTCGAAGTCCTTCTAGTTGCTTTCGGTTTGCACCTTTTTGATGCAATTTCGAAGGTGAACAGGGAGGCGACTCTCGCCCCTGTTCACGGCCTGCAAGACCGTGTGATTGGCTACACCCCTGCCAAAACCGGTCGTATAAAAAGCGATCGCCCTGGAGCCGAGCTCCAGGGCGATCTTCTTTGGGTAAGCTAACTTATTGAAATCAGGCTGCCTGTGCCAACTGATCCGCAATGACCGTATCGAGGTTGAGGAAGCAGACCATGGTCTTTTCCAATGCCACGATGCCACGGCAGAAGGCGCGCTGTGCTTCGGGGATGATTTCCGGAGCCGGCTGCAGATCTTCACTTTTGATCGACATCATATCCGAGACCTGTTCGACCAGTAGGCCGACCAGCTTGCCGGCAATATCCGTAACGATGATTGCGGAACGCTCCGAAGGTTCCGTCATCTTCATGCCGAGGCGGCAGGCCATGTCGATGACCGGGATCACGGCGCCGCGCAGGTTGATGAGGCCGAGCACGTAGGGCGGCGTATGCGGCATCGGCGTCACTGGAGCCCAGCCGCGGATTTCGCGGATGGCCATGATGTCGATGCAGAATTCCTGATCGCCAAGGTGAAAGGAGACGATTTCCAGATAGGTGCCCGATTGCTTGATGGCGTTCGTCATATTCGAGAACTTCCCGTTTGGCATCGCCGCGCAAGCGACGCTCGCGATTGAAAAGAGAGATCGGCTGGAGCGGCTTGGGCAGCGGCAGCGTCCGGTGCTTCGGCGAAAGATACGCCTGGCGTTCCGGCGGGCGTCATGCCCTTCTGGAATAAAGAGGTTTGCCGCGCTTTCGGGCGGCGAGTGAGGCCGAATTCGACCTTTGCTGCAGATGTTGGCGCGGACTGGTTAGGATTGGTTTAACATGAATGCAGATTTTGCCTCACCCGCCCAAGAAGAGCGGCGAAATGGAGTGATCAAGGCTTGGAAAACCCTGGAACCGCATACTGCGACGATTTCGGTCTCCTCTGAACATCTTCTTGAATTGCGTCCTCTACTTCGAGCCGTTACATCGGCTAGGAGGTCGATTGCACCGCACATTCGGCGTGATCGTCCGTATTGGTGAGGAATAGTATTCATGAGAAGCGTGCGGATTGCAGTTTGGGTGGCCGTGTTGATCGTGGCCGGACTATTGGGCTGGTTTAGCTTTGGCGGCGGCAAATCGCCGGAAGTTGCGGCATCCGGACCTTATGGTGCGCCCTTTACCCTCGTTTCGCAGAGCGGCCAGCCGATCAGCGATCAGGCGTTTCGCGGCAAGCCGTCGGCCGTTTTCTTCGGCTATACCCATTGTCCCGATGTCTGCCCCACGACGCTGTTCGAGCTGAACGCCTGGCTGCAGAAGGTCGACCCTGATGGGAGCAAGCTCAATGCCTATTTCGTGACTGTTGATCCCGAGCGCGATACGCCCGCCATCATGGACCAATATGTCTCCAACGTATCGAAGCGCATCACCGGAATTTCCGGAGATCCCGCCAAGGTGATGGATATGGTCAAGGGCTTCCGTGTCTATGCCAAGAAAGTGCCGGTCGACGACAAGCAGCCGGACGGCGACTACACGATGGACCACACCGCTTCCGTCTTCCTGCTGGATTCGCAGGGCCGCTTTGCCGGAACCATTGCTTATGAAGAAGATCCGGATGTGGCGGTGAAGAAGCTGGAGAACCTGGTCAAGAAGGGATAGGACCTGCATGGGCGAGGGGATTGGCGGACAGGGAAAATCCAGATCCATCCTGATCGCAGGAGCCGGGCCGGTCGGTCTTACCGCCGCTCTCGAGCTCGCCCGTCGCGGCTTCTCGCCGCGTATCGTCGATGACGGTATTGGTCCGACGCCGCTGCAGGAAAGCCGGGCGCTCGGCGTCAATGCCCGCACACTGACGCTGCTGTCTCCTTCCGGCGTTGCGGAGCGCATCGTCGCCGACGCGCAGCCGATAGAGCAGTTTCGGGCCCGCTCGGACAGAAAGATTCTGATCCATCTGGAAACGAACCAGGTCGAAGGCCGCTTCAGCGCCATTCGCGCCCTGCCGCAGGGCAGTACCGAACGCCTGTTGATGGAAGCGCTCTCGGCCTATGGCATCTCGCCCGAATGGCAGACGACAGTGATTGCGGAGGCCATATCGGACCCTCAAAGGCCGGAGCTCACGCTGCGTCGAGCTGATGGCGCGTCGGAAACGGTGCGGCCGGACATATTGATCGGTGCCGACGGCGCCCATTCGGCGGTGCGCAAGGCATTAGGTGCTGGCTTCCCGGGTGAGGCGCTGGAGGCTTACTTTTATCTTGCTGATTTTCGCTATGCGAAACCGGTCGATACGCATTTTGCCGAAATCTCGCTCTTCGATCCCGGCATGGTCGGGCGCTTGCCTGTCACGGCCGATATCATTCGCTACATTTCGACGCTGGAGAATTTCGAAAGCCGCATCGTTCATCCAGCCGCCATTGCCGAAAAGACCTGGGCTTCGCAGTTCCGCGTTCACTTCCGGCATGTCGAGCCGATGGCCAAGGGGAATGTCTTTCTTGCTGGCGATGCGGCGCATATTCATTCACCGGCCGGCGCGCGCGGCATGAATCTCGGCATCGAAGATGCCTGCTGGCTCGCCTGGCTCATTGCGGAAGGCCGCGAACAGGAGTATTCGGCCTTGAGAATTCCCGCCGTGAAGCAAGTGTTGAAGCAGACCTATAGCCTGACACGATTGGTGACGATGCAGAACCCGCTGGCAGTTGCGGCGCGAAATTTCCTTGCGCCGCTGTTGCTGCGCTTTGGCCCGGTCCGCCGGCAATTGCTTCGGGGTGTGGCCGGCTACGACACGCCGAAACCGCCCTGGATCGACTGGGCCGAATAAGAACGAGAAAGAGCGACGAGTTGAGTGAAATCCGCCTTTATGTGACGACGACCGAGAAGAAGGCCGGGCAGGTCCTGGACCTGATGACGCCAGTGTTCGAAGACGAAGAATTGCCGATCGCAACGACGGAGATCGACGAGAAGAACGATGTCTGGGAAGCGTCGATCTATCTCTACGCCGCAGATGAGGATGAGGTTCGCGGCCGTTTCGAAGCGCTTCTGAAGCCTGCCTTCGCCGATCTCGCCATTCAAAAGGAAGTGCTTCCCGATATCGACTGGATCGCCAAGTCGCTGGAAGGGTTGAAGCCTGTGCGTGCCGGCCGTTTCCTCGTGCATGGTTCGCATGATCGCGACAAGGTCGGCCCCAGCGACATCGCCATCGAAATCGAAGCCGGGCAGGCCTTCGGCACTGGTCACCATGGGACGACCGCGGGCTGCCTGGAGACGATCGAGAAGGTTGTTACGAGCCGCCGTGTGCGCAACGCGCTCGATCTCGGTACGGGCAGCGGCGTACTGGCGATCGCCGTCCGCAAGCTGCGCAACATTCCGGTTCTGGCAACCGACATCGATCCGATTGCCGTTCGGGTTGCGAAGGAAAATGTCCGCAGCAACGGCATCGCCTCGGGTGTCACGCTGGAGACCGCACCAGGATTCCATTCCACGGCCTTTTCCCGTCATGGACCGTTCGACCTGATCATCGCCAATATTCTGGCGCGTCCGCTCATCAAGATGGCGCCGCAGCTTGTGGCGCATCTGGCACCGGGCGGTTCGGTCATTCTGTCGGGTATTCTTGCCGAGCAGCGCTGGAAAGTTCTGGCTGCCTATAATGGCGCACACCTGCGGCACGTGCGCACGATCTGGCGCAACGGCTGGGTCACCATCCATCTCGACCGGCCTTGAGCCGGTCACGTCCCGCATCAACAATCGCGGAAATAAAAAAGGCGGTGCCGAAGCACCGCCTTCAGATCGGTTTTCACCGATCTTGCCCGCGAGCGTGTGGAGGAGGAGTGCTCAAGCGGGCTCTAAGCGTTCTGATCATAATCCGAGGGAGGAGGAGAACCGGATTGCGATCGACTTAGAACGCGTAGATCGTAAACTTGTTAGCGGCGGCCGCCGCGGCTGGCGCCGATTGCCTTTGCGGTTTCAACTTCGAGCTGACGAAGCGAGCCGACGGAATGGCGTACGGTGCGACGCTCGCCAGCCAGCGCCGGGCTAACATATGCGGAGCGAGAGATAGGCATTGTCTTAAGTCCTTGGTTTGAGCTGGTTCTTCGTGAACCTCGTTTGATGCGGCGGATATAGCGACTCGCTCGTTGTCGTGGCAGGGGGGGAGCTTCATGGGAGCTATGCGTGAGATGCATGCTTTGTGCCGTGAAGTTGTCATATTCGGGCTGCGTGCTCACGAATTGGGCGGATTCGTTAACGGCCCGAGATGGGATAAACTGCTCTCATGGGATGTGATGTGCCTGTAATCGCGCATATCGTCTCAGGGATCGAAAATCACGTCGCACTTCTGATCGTGATGCTCTAACATACTGGCAATATTCAGTTTCACGGATTCTCCACTACTACCGGATCAGCTCATGTTTCAGTCTTTCGACGTCACTTCCACCCCGCAATTCGGTCGCGAGCGTGTTGCCGGTTTGCGCGCTGCCTTCGGCGATCTCGGCATTGACGGCTTCCTCGTGCCGCGGGCTGACGAGTATCAAGGCGAGTACGTGCCCAAATGCTCGGAGCGTCTCGCATGGCTCACGGGCTTCACGGGATCGGCAGGTGTTGCACTTATCACACACTCCCAGGCCGTGGTTTTCGTGGATGGCCGTTATGTGACTCAGCTTGCCGAACAGGTGGACCGCAGCGTCTTTACCGGCGGCGATCTGGTGAACGAGCCGCCGCATGTCTGGTTGCCGCGTCACGCGAAGAAAGGTTTCCGGCTCGGCATCGATCCATGGCTTCATACGGGTGCCGAGGTACGCCGACTGGAAAAAGCCTTGGTGGAGATCGATGGCAAGCTAGTCTTCCTCCCGCATAATCCGCTCG
>Ga0209371_1000995_pt1 | contig 21756 bp, 24 predicted proteins | sample AgamicAtAmrz_FD_187165 | JGI IMG/M metagenome (GOLD analysis project Ga0209371, IMG submission 187165) | Agave microbial communities from Guanajuato, Mexico - At.Am.rz (SPAdes) (version 2) | ecosystem: Host-associated > Plants > Roots > Rhizosphere | place: Guanajato, Mexico | collected 2012-06-07
TGCATTGAATGGGATGGATCGCGTCTGGGCAATTGCCGGCGATACCGATGGTATCGATGGTGTCGAAGACGCAGCCGGTGCCATCATCGATCCATCGACCCTGTCGCGTATGTCAAATGCCGGTATTTCACCGCGCTTGGCGCTTTTGAACCACGACAGCTACGGGGCTTTCAGTGCGATCGGCGATCTCGTCGTCACTGGCCCGACGCTCACAAACGTCAATGACATTCGCGCCATACTCATTGGATAATCCACGTCGGCGAAAATATTAGCGAGAAAAGCCAAAATGCCTCGTGCGATCCCTCTGTTCCGGAATAGTTGCGTCTGACATATCAGCGGTTGCTAAATCCAGGATTTATAAAGTCCTGCCCAGCTTGGAGATCGTCGTCTCGCGCATTCTGCGATGCAGTCGGAACATTTTTGTGGCGATATCGTTCGGCGGGGAAAGGGAACGTCCCCATGATGCCGTTTCGAAGAATCTTCTACTGTCTGAGAATCGTCGCCATGGCCGCCGCTATCTTAAATGTGGCGGCGGTGAGCCATGCATACTCTGAGGAGACGGGCAGCGGCTGCATAATCGAACGGAGCGGGGGGCGTGAGGTGCAAACAAAAGGCACACCGCAGCCGTGTTGTTGTTCCGTCGCGCATTGTTGTGCGCTAGTTCCCGACTTCTTTGCCGGCGGGCAACCCATCAGGGAGGCCGACAATCTCGTGGCCCGAACAATCCAGCCGAGTCCGCTCCTCCTTATCAGGGCGCCGGATCCGCCGCCTCGATCTTCGTTTGGTTGAGAGAAATCGAACCAAATCAGAAGGAGATCGACATGAATATCACCAAAAAGATCGCATGTGCAGCGGTCATCGCCATGGCAGCCTTCGCGCTGAAGCCCGCCGGCGCAGCGGCGCAGATGGCCTATCCGGAGAAATGTAAATCCGAGGAGATGCAGATGCCGTCGGCGGGCATGCAAATTCCTGGCAACATGACCGACTACCAGAAAGCGGCCATGGACGGAATGAAGAGCATGAATTCCAACATGATGCAGGGAATGATGAAGAAGGACGCGGATGTGTCCTTCCTTTGCGGGATGATCGCTCATCACATGGGTGCGATCAGCATGTCGCAGGTCGAACTCAAGTACGGCCATAATAAATTGGCGCGGCAAAAGGCTCGCAAGATCATTAACGATCAGACGAAGGAAATCAAACAGATGACCGGCTGGCTCGACAGCGAAGTCAAGTAAGGAGGATTCCCAATGCACCAAGTTTCAGCCGAAATGAAGAGCTGCATCGAAGACTGCCTCGCCTGCTACGGCGAATGCCTGTCGACGGCGATGGGACACTGTCTCGAGGCCGGAGGCGAGCACGCCAGGCCGCCGCACTTCAAGCTGATGATGGCCTGTAGCGAGATATGCCGGACGGCTGCACACTTCATGCTGATAAGCTCTGAACATCATCGCCACGTTTGTCGTGAATGCGCGGAAATCTGCGCCCAATGCGCGGATGATTGCGAACGGATCGGTGACATGCAGGATTGCGTTAACGCCTGCCGCCGCTGTGCGGACAGTTGCCATCGCATGGCCGCCTAAAGCAATTCCGGGAAAAGTGCGGAGCGGTTTCCGTCCGGAACTGCGTAAAAACAAAGAAATAGAGCGCTTCAGATAGTCCGTGAAAAGCTGAAGCGCTCTGGATGGAGGGCGCCCGGCGCCTCTTATCGTCCGCTTCTCCTCCGAAATGAAGTGGCTGATGTATCGCGCCTATCGAACCGAAGTGACGATGGATGCCTATGCTGTCACAGAGGTCGCTACCTCTAAAATAGCGAACTTCTAAAGGCTTGCAGAATGAAGTAGATGCGCATGGCAAACACGGTTCATCAGCAATGTGCGTGCGCTCATGGTGCGCTCGTGCGGAGTTCGGCGACGGTACATCGGAGTTTCAGATGAGTGGAATTCCCTATATCGAGCTTGTCCCACGGAACGATGTAACTGGTCGGCCGCTCTGCGAATCCGAAGAGCCGCAGCATGACGCTGCCGATCGTCGTTGCCGACAGTCTTTCGAGCAAGCCAAGAGCTCCGAGGTGATATTCGACAACGAAGAAATCTTCCTCCGCAGCTTCCGCTTTGATCTCTTCCAAGCGTGCGATCGGCTTACCATTTAAATCATGGACCTTCATTCCAAGCAGAAGCTCCAGATGAATCTCCGTCATGACAGCCCTCCCGGGATGCGCCTGAGAATATGTTGCCTCAACCATTCCTGCGTCTGTTCTAGAGGTGTGTCGCTGTCGTCGATATCAACTTGAATGTCGACGCCCGCATCAGTGATTTTCGACCATGGGATCCGATAGGGGCATCGATCGCGTCCCGCCCGCGCCCGTTGGGAAAGGGCAAGCAGCCAGCGATATAGGCGTGGGCTCAGCCTTCGCATCAGCGTCAAGTGGCCCATTTCGAGAAAGCTGATCTTGAGCCGGCCGTCGTTTTCGGTCGTAAGCACGATCCCGTCGACCTTTCCAATACGAGCCTGTTTGCGATCGACCACCTGCTTATCCAGAATGTCGCGCACAAGATACATGTCAGCCTCCCAGGATTTCCAGAGGGGTAGTTACAATTGAAAGCACGAAAGCCATCGCAACGATAAAGATGACCGCGGCATTGCTTATCCACCCGTTTCTATGCTTTCCCACATAGGTCGGATCGTTCATCAGGATAAGGAAGGGAACCACGCCGAACGGCAGGCTGAGAGCTGAGAGGGCCATCGAAAAGATGGTGATCCGAAGCGGATCTACACCGATGACGATTGGGATCACGGCAATCATAAGGCAGGCTGTGTAGACGAGGCAAAAGGCGGGATTTTCTTTCGGCTTCATGTTTTCAGACCAATTCCATCCGAAGCCCTGTGCGACCAGATAGGCCTGTGCCAGGCTCACTTCGAGGGTCGCGCCCAAACATGTAATCCCGAGCGAGATTGCAAAGAGGTAAAGTCCCCATTTTCCAAAGGCGGGCGTGAGGATCATGGCAATCTGCTCATATCCTTCAATGTCTTCAATCCCGCTAGAGGGATAAATCATTGCAGCCGATACCATGACAGCGGCGGTAATGATCGCGCCAAAACTCATGCCAAGGATCGCGATCGCGCGATTGGCGCCAAAGTAACTCTTGTCCCATTCGTCTTCGAGGGCGCCCGAGGAATAGAAGTAAAAGAGATAGGGAGAAATGACAGCGCCCAATATCCCGACGACGATGAAGCTATAGTGTAGCGGATCTTTACTGGGCAGGGTCGGCAGAAGGCCCTTCGCAATTTCACCCCAGGGCGGATCCATGACGAACACGGCGACGACGAAAGAAAGCGCCAAAAGTCCTAAAGCCGATATGCCATTTTCGATAAGGCCGAATGTGCCTCGCCAAAGCAGCAACCAGGCCATAAATGTCACCGGCAACGACCACCACGGAAATTTCACTCCGGTCAGGAATTGCAGTGCAAGCGAGATGCCGCCGATCTCGGCTGCAAGAACGAGAAGATTGACGACGAAGACTATGGATATAGTCAGAAGAAAAATGTTGGAGCCGAAGCGGTCCCGAATTCCGTCGACAATCGTATAATGGCTCGCGATTGCGAAACGCCCCGACATTTCGACGAGAAAAATCACACAGATCGTACCGAGCACAATAGCCCAAAGGGGAGTATAGCCATAGGCTGCTCCAGCTTGGCTGGAAGTTGCGATATTTCCCGTTTCAAGAAAACCGCCGATGCTTGTGATGATGCCAAGCGATACCTGCAGCAATTTCTTCAATCTGCTGCTCCTGATTTAGCTCTTAACTCGCTTTCGAGGCTTCGCAAATCGCGAAGATGTTGGGAAAGCCCATCCGTCCGGCCATTGATGAGCTCGTGATGCGCTGAACCGGTGATCATGTTCAACCGGCCGGCGAGGGCAGCCAGATTCTCTGGGAATGTCGGGAGCTCCTTCGATAGAGAGCCGATCTCCTTTGTACACCGCTCTATCGTCAGGATGGCAAAACTATTCGATACGAGCATTTTCGTTCGCGCGTCCAAGACCATCTCCGCGGTCGCGCTCCATGAGAGCACATCACGAATTTTTCGTTCGCGCTGTTGCTGTCCATCCGAGCAGGAGGTTAAGGAGACTAAGAAAAGGGCGATGATGAACAGTTTCACAGCAGAGTCCTCGTGGCGTCCCGCCCAAACTCCGTTTTCCTCATATATCCTCATATAATCGAATAGAGCCGGGTGAGTTCCAACGCAGTGACGGCTGGTACTGTCCATGGAACTTTTACCGAGCGGACGGCCTAGCACCTCGACCACAGCAATACGTTTGAAGGGACAAATCAGTTCGCGAATGCCCATCACTGATGATCCGTTGTCCGTGCGCTCAGCGGCGTATCAACATCTGTCTTAAATGGGCAATGGAACAACCGCCCGTCGACGGTGTTCAAGTCGATATGTCTTCAGCGAGGCGGTGATCAAATGAATGCTCCCGCGAATATGGATTTAAGCACCAGGGATAATTCGCCGATGGAAGCGAAGGCGGTGCCTAGGTTAACCGATCCAGATGCTGAAGCCTTCGTTGCGAGTGTTATCAAGGATCTCGTTGAGTCCCGGGTCCCGTTCCTTGTCGCGGGCACTTACGCGGTCAGCGCCTACACGGGAATTTCGCGCGAAACGAAGGATTGCGATATTTTCTGCAAGGCAGGCGATTTTCTGCGGATTCTCTCGAATTTTCAGAGTCATGGCTATTCGGTAGAGGTGATAGATGAGCGCTGGCTAGGGAAGATCTCCAAGGGGCGGCACTTCTTCGATGTGATCTTTGCATCCCCTGATGGAGCAATGCCTGTAAACGATAACTGGTTCGAGGACGCCCGCCGGTTCCAGATGTGCGATTGCTCTGTCCGCATCGCTGGGGCAACCGAGTTAATCTGGTCGAAATGCTTCGTTCAGCTGCGGCATCGCTATGACGGCGCCGACGTCGCCCATGTGATCCTGAAGGCACACGACAAGGTCAATTGGCGTAAGCTGTTGGAATATCTCGAGGTAAATTGGGAAGTGTTGCTGATCCATCTTCTCAACTTCCGCTGGATCTATCCTTCCGAGCGCGACAAAATTCCGGACTGGCTGATGGACGAGCTACTCGACCGGTTAAGCGCTCAGCGTGACCTGCCTTTGCCACAGACGAAGATATGCCGCGGCCGGATGTATTCTCGTATCGATTTTGAAATTGACGTGAAGGAATGGGGTTTTGCCGACGTAAGCGGCGACGGCGAATGGCGCGACGAAGAGGAGAGTTGACGATGGCCAATGATCAACGACGGAAATTGAGAGTCGCCGCCGTCGCAGATCTTCATGTCAAGGAAGATCGGGAGCAATCCTATAAGGCGCTTTTTGCCGATATTTGTTCGGTCGCCGATGTCTTGGTCATCGCCGGCGATCTGACCGACCTCGGCAAGCCGAAAGAGGCCGAATTGCTTGCCGCCGACCTGCGCAACTGCACGGTTCCGGTGGTGGCGGTGCTCGGCAATCATGATTATGAAAGCGGTGCCGTCGAGGAGGTAACGTCCATTCTCACGGAGGTCGGCGTGAAGCTTTTGAACGGCCGAGCAGTAGAGATCGACGGAGTTGGCTTCGTCGGCGTGAAAGGCTTTGCCGGAGGGTTTGGACGCTACATGCTGAGTTCCTTCGGAGAGCCCGCCATCAAGGCGATGGTCGCTGAAAGCGTCGATGAAACCATGCGGCTGGAAAACGCCATGCGTCAGGTTCGGGCCAGCCGCTCCATGGTGGTTCTGCACTATGCGCCGATCACAGAGACAGTCGTCGGCGAACCGCCTGAAATCTTTCCCTTTCTCGGCTCGTCGCGTCTTGCCGAAACGATCGATCGCTTCAAGGTCGATGCGGTCGTCCATGGACACGCGCACCGGGGCAGCTATGAGGGCCGGACCCCCGCAGGAGCACCAGTTTTCAATGTTGCCGCCCACATCGAGAAACCCACGGGCAAGCCTTACGCACTCATCGATCTCTAGCGGCAATCCCGACTGATGCCATGGCCGTCATCGCCGGCACAGGCGCTAGGGAACAGAAAAGCTTGTCGTTGGTTCTTTGTGGGAAATCGAGGATCTTCATCATGGCTACCCAACCGAGAAACGAACCATCGAGAACACCCGGCAAACCCGCAGCAGGTGGATGGGGTTCTGCAAAGTCGGTGGGTGGCATTCTCCTTCGGGAGCATATTCCGATCGCGGGCCCATCCCTTCTGGCGCATCAGAACAAGCCCGATGGCTACATGTGTGTCAGTTGTGCGTGGGGCAAGCCTGCCAAGCCTCATCCGTTGGAGTTCTGCGAAAATGGTGCCAAGGCTACCAGTTGGGAAGTTACCAACCGGCGCGCCGATCGTGCCTTCTTCGCGGCACATACGCTCGCCGAACTTGAAACCTGGTCCGACCATGATCTCGAGGAACAAGGGCGTCTGACGCATCCCATGCGCTGGGATGCCGAAAAGGACAAATACGTACCCATAGCCTGGCATGTGGCTTTTGAGGAGATCGGCCGCGAATTGAGGGCGCTGTCCCCAGAGCAGGTTGATTTTTATACGTCCGGGCGCGCGTCGCTCGAAACGGCTTACATGTATCAGTTGTTCGCGCGCATATACGGCAGCAATCATTTGCCGGATTCGTCAAACATGTGCCACGAAAGTACATCCGTCGCCCTGCCGGAAAGCATCGGCGCTTCGATCGGTACGGCCATTCTGTCCGATTTCCAAAATTGCGACTGCATCTTCTATCTTGCGCAGAACGTTGGCACGTCCTCGCCGAGAATGCTTCACGACCTGCAGGATGCGGTCAACCGGGGCGTCAAGATCGTCACCTTCAACCCACTTCACGAGCCGGGGCTGCAGCGTTTCATCAATCCTCAGATGCCCGGGCAGATGCTCACCGGCAAGGAAACGCCGATTTCCTCGGAATACTATCAGGTCAAGAACGGCGGCGATATCGCCGCGCTTTTCGGTGTGTGCAAGGCGCTCATCGAGGCCGACGATGCTCTGAAGGCATCCGGTAGCAGCAAGGTCGCGGGAAGCGATGCTATACCGGACGATCCCTCCGATGCCGGAACGGTCGCCTTTGCCGCAGCGATTGCCGCCGCCGACAAGAAGCATGTCCTTGACCACGATTTCATCCGCCAGCATACCGCGGGCTTCGAGGAGTTCGCGGCCGCGGCGCGAAATTACGATTGGGCCGAGCTGGAGCGTGTCTCGGGCCTGACGCGGGCTCAGATGCAGCAGGCTGCTTCGACCTATGCCAACTCGAATGCGGTTCTCATGGTTTATGGCATGGGCCTTACGCAGCATGTCATGGGTGTCCAAAACGTACATATGGTCGTCAACCTCGCGCTTCTGCGCGGCAATATCGGTAAGCCGGGAGCCAATATCTGCGCAGTCCGTGGCCATTCGAATGTTCAGGGCCAGCGCACGGTGGGGATCACGGAAAAGCCGGGCCTCGTGCCGCTGGACAAGCTGGCTGCACTTTATCGGTTCGAGCCGCCGGAATGGATCGGCCACACCACGGTCGAAACATGCAAAGCGATTCTTGAAGGCGAGTCGCGGGCGTTCGTCAGCCTCGGCGGAAATTTTCTGCGAGCCATTCCTGAAACCGTTGCAATGGAGAATGCATGGAGGAAGCTGCGCCTGACCGTCCAGATCGCCACCAAGCTCAATCGCAGCCACGTCATTCATGGCGAAATCGCCTATCTCCTGCCGTGTCTCGGCCGCATCGAAATCGATGAACAGGCGAGCGGCCCGCAGGCCGTTTCGATGGAAAGCTCGGTTGCGCATTTTCACGGCTCGCGTGGAAGAGCCAAGCCCGCCAGTCCGGAATTGCTTTCCGAGCCAGCAATTATCGCCGGGATGGCAAAGGCGACGCTGACCAAGGGTGTGGTGCCATGGGACCGCTGGGTTGCTGACTATTCGACTATTCGCGACGCCATCGAGCAAACCTATCCGGAGACGTTCAAGGACTTCAACGAGCGCATGTTCCACCCCGGTGGCATTCCAAGGCCATTGCCCGCGCGGGAGCGCAAATGGGTGACCCCCAACGGCAAGGCCAATTTCATTACACCTGACCGCCTGTTTCCGGAGTTTTCGCTCGATGCGCAAAGCGACGATGTCCTTCATCTCGCGACGTTGCGTTCTAACGATCAGTTCAACACGACGATTTATGGCTTTAGCGACCGCTATCGCGGCATCGAAGGAACCAGGCGGGTCGTCTTCGTCAACACAAACGATATAGGACGTCTGGGTTTCAGCAATGGCGAGGCCGTCGATCTGGTGACCGCGATCGATCGGGAAACGGAGCGGCGGGTTACAGGGTTCACCATTGTTGCCTATAACATGCCGGAAGGTTGTTGCTGTGCCTACTACCCGGAAGCCAACCCGCTGTTTCCGTTGAGCCATCATGACGCCAAGGCAAAGACACCCTCCTACAAGCTTTTGCCCGTGCGCCTTGTCCGCTCTGGCGCTGCTCCCGTTCATTGAAGCCCGAACAGGTTGGAACATCAGCCATGCCGTGGGAGGTAAGTAGAGAATTCTTTGATCGCGCATTCATAGCCGTCGCTTTTCTGGTGACTCTCGGCGCGGCCGCGCTCATCGGCGAGGCGCGAGAAGGGCGACAATATCGAACCGATCCCACCGTCGGAGCCGCCTTGGACGAGCTGCGCCTGATGCCGAACGGTATCAGTGGCACTCCGCCGGAAATCTATTTTGCCCTCGGCAAACCTTATGAGACCACCGCTTACGATCTCAGCCAGGGCAAACGGCTCTATTCCTGGTTCGGTTGCGGGGCATGCCATGGCGACGGGCGTGGCGGGAGAGGCCCTTCTTTCCTGGATGGCTGGTGGCTCTATGGTCCGGAGATGGTGTCGATCGCAGCCTCCATCCGCGACGGCCGTCCGCATGGAATGCCGGCTTTTCGCGACAAGATGACGATTGACGAGATCTGGCAGCTCGCAGGCTACGTCCAGACGATCGGCGCATATAAGGCCAAGATCACCGCGCCGAGCCGCAATGACGACAAGCAGACCCGCCCAGCGGAAAACCGAGCGCCGGCGGCAATCCTGTTCGACGAAGGCCCTGTCGGACCGAACGCTGTACAGGAACCGTCCCATTGAAAGCGGGCGCTGCCGTTGTCCTGTTCGTGTCGGCCATCCTGATTGCAGGATGCAACGGCGCTCAGTCGGCCCTGAATGCTGAGGGAGCCGCGGCTGTTCAGCTCAAGCATCTCATCATCGGGATCGTGGTGGTCTGCTCTGTCGTTTGGGCGCTGGTCATGGTCGTTCTGGTCCTCGCATTGCTGCGAGCCAGGACACCGCGGGAAAGTCCAAGTTCCGAGAGCGAGCGGCGGATGGGCAAGCTGGTGACGGCGGCTGTCGCGGCGACCGTTGTCATCATCGCCGGTTTGACGATTGCAAGCTTCTATGCAACGCGCGGCCTCGGCATGTCCGAGGATGCCACTCTCGCGATCAAGGTTCGCGGCCAGCAATGGTGGTGGCAATTCATCTACGATGATGTCGATCCGGCCAAGTCCTTTCAGACGGCCAACGAGATGCATATCCCGGTCGGCGTGGATATTCGCATCGAGCTCGAAAGCTCGGATGTCATTCATTCCTTCTGGGTACCGAGCCTAGCCGGTAAGCGCGACCTCATTCCCGGCCGGCAGAACGTCATAACCATACGAGCGGAGCGGCCAGGTGTTTATCGCGGTCAATGCGCGGAATTCTGCGGGCTTCAGCACAGTCACATGGCACTGTTCGTCATCGCGGAGGACATGGCCGCCTATCAGCGCTGGGCTGCCGCCCAGAGGGCCAGTAGCGTATCGTCGGCCGATCCGGAGGCGACAGCCGGCAAGGCTCTCTTCATGCGCAAGCCCTGTGCGGCCTGCCATACCATACGCGGAACCGAGGCATCGGGATCGACGGGGCCGGATCTGACGCATGTCGGAAGTCGCCAGACGATTGCGGCAGGGTTGCTCGACAATACCCGCGGTTCGCTTGCCGCCTGGATTGCCGATCCGCAGACACTGAAACCGGGGAACAACATGCCGATGGTTCCGCTCTCCAGTGACGAGTTGCGGCAGCTTTCCGCCTATATGGAAAGCCTCAAATGACGAACGACAACAAACCCGCACAACCGACGGATTTGATGTTCGGCGATGACGAGCTCGAACGGCGGCTCGCGCAGACCTGGAGGACACCGGCCGGTGTCTGGGGTGCCCTCACGACAGTCGACCACAAGATCATCGGCCGCCGTTACATCGTTACTGCATTCGTCTTTCTTGCCTTGGGCGGGTTGCTCGCGCTCGCGATGCGGCTGCAATTGGCGCAGCCGGAGGCGCGCTTTATCGGTCCGGACCGCTACAATCAGATTTTCACCATGCATGGCTCAAACATGATGTTCCTGTTTGCCGTGCCGGTCATGGAAGCCATGGCTGTTTATCTCGTGCCGCTGATGGTCGGCACCCGCAATATTGCCTTTCCGCGCTTGAACGCCTTTTCCTATTGGATCTATCTGGCCGGCGGTCTGCTGTTATGGATCTCGTTTGCGCTCGATACCGCGCCCGATGTCGGATGGTTTGCCTATGTGCCCTTGTCCGGACCGCAATATGGCGCGGGCAAGCGCGCCGACCTCTGGGCGCAGATGATCACTTTCACCGAGGTCGCAGCCTTGGCCGTCGCGGTGGAAATCGTCGTCACCGTGTTCAAGCAGCGTGCACCGGGCATGTCGCTCGACCGCATTCCGCTGTTCGTCTGGTCGATGCTCGTGACCGCCTTTCTCGTCATCATGGCCATGCCGGCGATCATGCTCGCCAGCTCGACGCTGATCCTCGATCGTCTGGTCGGGACGCATTTCTACAACCCCACTGAGGGCGGCGATGCGCTGCTATGGCAGCACCTGTTCTGGTTCTTCGGCCATCCCGAGGTCTATATCATCTTCCTGCCGGCCGTCGGCATGGTGTCGACGATAATAGCGACCTTCTCGCGGCGCCCCGTATTCGGCTATCTTCCGCTCGTCATGGCGCTGATCGCCACGGGGCTCCTGGCTTTCGGCCTCTGGGTGCATCATATGTTCGTCGTCGGCCTGCCAAAGCTAGGCGAGAGCTTCTTCACCGCCTCCAGCATGGCGATCGCCATTCCCGCTGGCATCCAGATATTCTGCTGGCTGGCCACGCTATGGGGCGGACAGCCCGTGCTCAAGACGCCGATGCTGTTTGTCCTCGGCTTCATCGTGACCTTCGTCATAGGCGGTCTGACGGGGGTGATGGTCGCGTCGGTGCCGTTCGATACTCAGGTACACGATACCTATTTCGTCGTCGCGCATTTCCATTACGTGCTTGTCGGCGGCGCCGTGTTTCCCTTGCTCGGTGCTATTTATTACTGGTTTCCCAAGATAAGCGGGCGGATGATGAGCGAGACGCTCGGTCGCTGGGCATTCGCGCTGATCTTTGCCGGCTTCAATCTGACATTCTTTCCCATGCATATTCTCGGGCTCGAGGGCATGCCGCGGCGCATCTACACCTATCAGCCGGAAATGCCCTGGGCCGGGATGAATATGTTCGTAAGCTTCAGCGCGCTTATCCTTTCGCTGGGATTCCTCGTTTTTTTCGTCGATGTCATCCGCAGCACTCGGTCCGGGCAGATCGCAGGCGAAAACCCCTGGGGTGCCTCGACGCTCGAATGGGCGACATCGTCGCCGCCGCCATGCTTCAATTTTCGCCGTATTCCCGTAGTCGGCGCTCGCGATCCGCTGTGGTCGCAGCCGGAAGAACTTACGGTGGCGGGCGGGCTGCGCACTGATCGGCGCGAATTGATCGTCAGCAGCGTCGTCGAGGCGCAACCCGAAGCAAGCGAGTCCTCGCCTCGAAATTCGATCTGGCCGCTCCTGGCGGCTCTCGCCACCACGGTGATGTTGATCTGGTCGATCTTCTCGCCTTGGGCGGTCATATGGGGATCGATTCCGATCGGGATCACGTTGACCGGGTGGTTCTGGCCGAAGCAGACACCGGAGGATGAATCATGAAGGAGCGCGTCGTCCTCGACGTTTCAAGGCTGCCGCCCCACGGCATGGGGAGGGCAAGCCCGACCTGGTGGGGCACCTGCGCCTTCATGCTCATCGAAGGGTCCGGCTTCGCATTGGCGATCGCAGTCTATTTCTACCTGATGAGCCTCGCCCCGCACTGGCCGATCGACGCGCCGGCGCCCGGCCTCGTTCCCGGCACGACCCTGACCGCGATATTACTCGCGAGCGTCGTACCCAACATTCTCCTATCCAGATGGGCGCGGCAAAGAGATCTGCGCAAGGTGCGGATCGGGCTTATCGTCATGTCGGTATTCGGGGCGGTGCCGCTAATCTTGCGCGGTTTCGAATTCGCCGTCCTCAACATACGCTGGGACGATAACGCCTATGGCTCAATCATCTGGACGATGCTGGGGCTTCATACGACCCACATCGTCACCGATCTCATCGATACGCTGGTACTGACCGGTTTGATGTTTTCGAAGCATGCCGATAATCCGCGCCGCTTCGGCGATGTCGAAGATAATGCCATGTACTGGAACTTTGTCGTGGTGGCGTGGATTCCCTTATACGCATGCATTTACTGGGTGCCACGTCTATGATGACCACGGCGGCAAAATATGGCGGTTTGATCCTTGCCCCGCTTGTATGGGCCGGCAATACCCAGCTTGGCCAGCTCCTCCCCTATGTCGATTGCAGCCGGCATACGTATTGGTCCGTCCTGACATCTTCCGTCGCAATTCTGCTTGTGTTGGCGAGCGCGGCGATACCGCAGGCCGGTTCTACGGCGGAGGAGGCGCGAACGGGGCTGTTCCTCCGTCATCTCAGTGTCCTCGTTGGGCTCGCTTTCGCCTTCGCGCTTTTCCTGCAGGGAGGAGCCGTGTGGCTCTTGGACGTATGCGAGCATTAGCCGCCCTCATGATCCTGCTGTTGACGGGGCGGGAGGCTGCCGCGCATGGCGCGGAAGCCCATCTCTTTCATTCGGTCTGGACGATCGACCCGTGGATCGTGACACCATTAGCGGTCGCGGCTTTTCTTTACGGCCGAGGCTGCTGGAGGCTGAGGCGACGCGCTCGGACGAGCAGGCCCGTCGTAGCAAAGCGTGCCCTTTGTTGTTGGGCCGGCTGGCTAACGCTTGCCGGTGCGCTGCTGTCTCCGCTGCACTGGCTCGGAGAGCAGCTTTTTACGTTTCACATGATCGAGCACGAAATCATCATGGCGATCTCCGCTCCGATGATCGTCATCGCGCGGCCGGCCGGCATGTTTCTCTGGGGACTGCCGGATCGGCTGAGGCGCTGGACGGGGAGGGCGATGAGGCGGAGTTCCGTGCGGATCGCCTGGCGCTGGCTGAGCGGAGGAACCAATGCCACCCTGTTGCATGCCGTCGCCCTATGGACCTGGCATGCGCCGATCCTGTTCGATGCCGCCGTCGGCGATGTCACGCTGCATCGCCTCCAGCATGTGAGCTTCTTCGCCACCGCTATTCTATTCTGGTGGTCGATCTTCTGGCGCAGCAATCGCGGCGTGGCGGCGTGGCATCTGTTCCTAACCATGCTGCACACAGGAGCGCTCGGTGCGCTGATGGCGCTGGCGCCACGCGTCCTTTATGTCGCGCAGACGCATGCTGCGGAAACATGGGGCCTTACGCCGATCGAGGATCAGCAGCTCGCCGGGATAGTCATGTGGATTCCAGCCGGGACGATTTACGCCGGCGCTGCGCTCGCAATGGCAGCGCTATGGATAGCAAATGCCGGTAGGGGAGCGGACGATGTTCAGCACATCCGCCCATTATAGATACCGCGGTATCTGGCTGGGTGCGGCAGCCATTGCAGTACTTTGCACTGTGATCGGCGTAAACTGGGTAAAGACTTCGCAGCAGCGATTGCAGGTCGCGCGCGTGCTGACCGGAGGCGGCGATCCCTCCCGAGCACCACCGATCTTTCGTCGATACGGCTGCACCGGATGCCATGAAATCCCTGGAATCGCCGGCGCGGATGGTCAGGTAGGCGGGACTTTGGTGGGTCTTCAAAAACGGGTCTACATCGCCGGCGTCGTCAACAATACGGGCGATAATCTCGTTCATTGGATCGTGTCACCGCAGGATTTCTCGCCCAACTCGGCGATGCCGAAAACAGGGATTTCGCAAGCCGAGGCACGCGATCTCGCCGCCTATCTCTACACTCACTAATCCCATTTAAGGATGCGGCGTCGGTCGAGGAGGCAGGCTCTTGATGTAGCGCGCGATGGCATCGCGATCGCTCTGCGGCAGCATCGCCATGTTGGTGACGACCTCGGCCATGGACGAGCCGACGCGGCCATGATTCGGCGTATTGCCGCTCTTCAGCATTTCCGCGATGTCGGCTTCGGACCAATTTCCGATCCGACTCGGCGTGATATTGGGAACGAAGCCCGTGTCTTCAGGATCGGTGCCGCCGGCAAACCGTGTTTCGGGCTTTATCGCACCGAACATATTGCGCGATGAGTGACATTCTGCACAGTGGCCCAGGGTCTCGACCAGATAGCGGCCACGAGCCACGGCAGGATCGGTGCTGGCGGGTCCTTGCGTCTGCCCTTCATGGAAGAACAGCAATTTCCAAAAACCCAGCAGGCGGCGCATGCGGAATGGGAAGAACAGATCATGCGCGGGGGGGCGGCCGGAAACCGGAGCCAATGTCCTCAGATAGGCCCTTAGATCGCTGATGTCCTCGAGCCGCATGCCCGTATAGCTGGGATAGGGAAATACCGGATAGTAGTGCTGATGTCGCGGCGAAACACCGCCAATCAAGGCGTTAGCGAGATCGACGGTGCTCCATTTTCCGATGCCATCAACGGGATCGGATGAAATATTGGGTGCACGAAATGTGCCGAAAGGCGATGCAAGTGCGAGACCGCCGCCCAATTTCAGACGATCCTTCTGGCCTGGGGTGGCGTGGCAGGACGCGCAGTCGCCGGCGGCGAATATAAGCTGGCCCCGCACCGGATCGCCGTTGTCTTGAAGGCGAGGATCACCGGCTGCAAAAGGCATGGCAGGGTCCGTCACGAACCAGATCACAGGGACGGCCAGCAAGGCGGCCAGGCACAGCCAAATCAGAATGCGCATGGTTCTATCGACCAATTCCACGGAGCGCGAAAGATCGCGCTCTCATAGAACTGCCCATCGGACTATCCGTTCCGTTCGTGGGCGGCGGGCTCTAAAGATTATCGATTGTCAATCGCGCATGTCCCTTCCATTGGTTCCGTGCCTAAGTGGTGATTTTCAGAAGGTTTCCTTGCGCAAGGGCAAGCAGCAGGGCAGAGGTGTGAATGGCTTGGCAGATTCCACCTGTGAGGGCTTTGTTTACCGCCTCCGTCAAAGGCAGCTGACGCAGTATGACACGTTCTGAAGGATCATTCATCGGCGCTTGGCTCTCCATCAGCCCGGTCGCTAAAACGATGTGGCTATAGTTGGTTTGCATGGCTGGATTGGGTGCAAGGCGCCCACAATATTGCCAATGGCGAGCCTCAAAGCCGGTCTCTTCAAGAAGTTCACGCTTGCCGGCTTCCAAAGGTGTTTCGCCAGCATCAATTCCGCCACCGGGTACTTCGAGCGATACGATACCGAGCCCATGGCGGTACTGTTCCAGCAACAGGACGGAGCTGTCGTCACCGATTGCAACGACGTGCACCCAGTCAGGATATGAAAGAACGTAGTAGGGAGAGATCGAGTGACCTTCGCTGGTTACGCAATCATCGGCCCTTACGTCGATCCACCGATCCTTTAGGATCTGCCGCGATGATTGAACCGTCCACGGCTTCAATTCCATTGTCGTTTCCCTCCGTTAACGCCATTTGGCCAAGAGTTGGCAAAGAGAATGTGACGATCCCGCGGCCGAAGCCGAGTTTGCCATCGCTCAACGCGCATTGGCGATAAAGGTGCCGCAGATGAGCGGGAAACTTCTTGCTGCCAAGAATGGAGTGAACAAAACGTGAGCTAAAAAGAAGCGCCGCTCTGGCCGAAAATGCAATCGCGGAGAGAGCTCGTACATCGCTTCCTTTCGGGCTCCTTCCCGAGCCCAGCGATTAAGGCACGGCGCTAGGCCTTGAAAGCGGGAACCAAGTCGATTGCGTGGCAGTTATGGAACCGATGCAGGAAACAACGAGGAATGTCATGTCGAATGTTTCGAGAACAGGCACCGACGATGTCAATAATGCAACCAGTAGGACAACTTTCGGGCGATCAGTCGAGAGCAAGAGCCAGCTTCGGGATGCGGCAACCATTGCTACAGGAACCGATGTCGGGGAGGTGCTGAATATCTACCGTTTGGAACCCATCGCCGCTCCGGAAGATCCGCATTGGGACAACGCCCCCAATCATGGCACGGTTGTCGTGGCAGCCAGGACTGCAGGCGACGCGCGCATCGTGGCGGCGAGCAATGAGCTTGATTTTATGGAAGTCGATGCGGCCCCTGCCGAAGATGTGACGACCAGCAATGCGAGCGCATTTCGCGATGATAAGCTTTATACCGTGATCGAGATTGCTCGAGGCCGAACCGACCTCAAACGCGGCGTGCTGGAAGGTGAGGTGTCTGTCGATACGATTCTTCCGACGCAAATCGATCGCTGATCATTTGACCTGAAGCCAGAATTCAGAGCGCTGCGAAAACGGCGGCGCGCTGAACGCGGCAAGACGACATTTTGGATGGAACAATGCCTGACGTTGCAAGTTCGGTGAGCCGCAACGGAGAGGACGATCCAGAATGAGCGGCTTGGAAAATCCAAAATCGGCATCCGCTCGCATATGGCGCAGCACAGCTTTTGGCCTGTTGAGTTTTGGCCTCTCCTCATGTTCCCTAGCGGTATTGAATCCGGTTGGTCCCGTGGGCGCCGGTGATGCTGCAATTCTGATCAACGCGACCGTAATCATGCTTGCCATCGTGGTTCCGACCATCCTGCTGGCGTTCTGGATGGCATGGCGTTATCGCGCCTCGAATCCCCGAGCGGAATATCTTCCGTATTGGTCCTATTCCGGACGGATCGAGGCGGTCGTCTGGTCAATTCCGATCCTGACGATCATGTTCATCGGCGGCCTGATCTGGATCGGGTCGCACAGGCTCGACCCGTTCAGGCCGCTATCGTCGAGCAAGCCGCCTGTCGAGGTGCAGGTCGTATCGCTCGATTGGAAATGGCTTTTCATCTATCCGAAAAACGGGATTGCTACCGTCAATCAGGTCGTGATTCCGACCGGCACGCCGGTGCACTTTTCGATCACGTCTGCAAGTGTTTTCAACGCGTTCTTCGTGCCTCGGCTTGGATCGATGATCTACGCCATGCCTGGCATGATCTCGCAACTGCACCTCCAGTCGGATGAATCCGCTCGCCTGCGGGGCATATCCGCCCAATTTTCCGGTGACGGTTTCTCGGACATGCAGTTCGAGGTCAAAAGCGTCCCGGATGCCGAGTTTGAAACCTGGATGAAGAGCGCTCAGGCAACCGATCTTCCCCTCGATCGGGATGTCTATGGCAAGCTCTTACAGCAGAGCGAGCGCGTCCAGCCTGCGACCTACCGCTTGGCGGATCCCGAGCTTTTCAATGCCATCGTTCAACAGACGATTCCGCCAGGCCCCGGTCCAGAGGCCGAGTCCCGACAACATGCGGGTCGCGAGACTTCCACCGGGGGAAAGGATTGAACATGTTGGGAAAACTCGGGCTTTCGGCGATTCCCTTGTCTCAGCCGATCCCGCTGATCACATCCATCGCCGTTATCCTCATCGCAGCTGCGGTCTTGATTCTGGTCACCGTAAGAAGATGGTGGCCCTATTTGTGGCGAGAGTGGATCACAAGCGTCGATCACAAGCGTATCGGCATCATGTATTGTCTGCTCGGTGTCGTCATGCTCATCCGCGGCTTTGCCGATGCTATCATGATGCGCACCCAGCAGGCAGTCGCGATCGATGCCCCCGGTTATTTGCCGCCAGAACATTATAATCAGATCTTCACCGCGCATGGAACGATCATGATCCTGTTCGGCGCCATGCCGCTAGTGCTGGGATTCATGAATTTCCTCGTGCCGCTGCAGCTTGGCGTCCGCGACGTTGCCTTCCCGACATTCAACTCGGTTGGGTTCTGGCTGACCGCCAGCGGCGCGCTCCTCGTCAATGTGTCGCTCTTCATCGGCGAGTTCGCCCGCACCGGATGGCTGCCATACCCGCCCCTCAGCGAGACGAGCTATACGCCAGGCGTGGGCGTCGACTACTATCTTTGGGCCGTGCAGATTTCCGGCATCGGAACCCTGATAACCGGTATCAATATCGTCACGACGATATTGAAAATGCGGTGCCGGGGCATGAGCTATCTCCGAATGCCGGTCTTTTGCTGGACCGCGCTAGCTTCTTGTCTGCTGATTGTGGCAGCCTTCCCGATCCTGACGGCAACGCTCGCGATGCTGACGCTCGATCGCTATGTCGGATGGCATTATTTCACAAATACGGCGGGCGGAAATCCGATGATGTTTGTGAACCTGATATGGGCGTGGGGTCATCCGGAAGTCTACATCCTCGTCCTGCCTGCCTTCGGCATCTTTTCCGAAGTCTTTTCGACCTTTTCCGGCAAGCCGCTATTTGGCTACCGCTCCATGGTCGCGGCGACGATGTTCATTTGCATCGTTTCGATGCTGGTATGGCTGCACCACTTCTTCACAATGGGGGCCGGCGCCGCGGTCAACACCTTCTTCGGCATCTCCTCCAGCATCATTGCCGTCGGCACCGGCGTCAAAATCTACAACTGGATCTTTACGATGTATGGCGGAAGGGTTCGTTTCGAAGTGCCGATGCTTTGGTCAATGGGCTTCATCTTCACCTTCATCATAGGCGGGTTGACAGGTGTCCTGCTCGCCATACCACCAGCGGACTTCCTGACGCATAATTCCATGTTTCTGGTGGCGCATTTTCACAATGTCATCATTGGTGGCGTCGTGTTCGGCGTTTTCGCGGGCATGGAATTCTGGTTTCCGAAAGCATTCGGTTTCCGGCTTCACGCAGGGTGGGGCAAAGCGGCTTTCTGGCTCGCCTTCTTGGGGTTTTGGGTAACCTTCACGCCTCTTTACGTTCTCGGACTTGATGGGATGACACGGCGGTTGCAGCACATCGACGTTCCCGAATGGGCGCCCTGGCTTTATGTCTCCGCCGCCGGTGTCGGCATTCTTGTCCTGGGGGTCATCGCGCAGGTCATTCAACTGGTGGTCAGCATTCGCGAACGGGAAAAGCTGCGGGATATTACCGGAGACCCCTGGGATGGTCGTTCTCTTGAATGGGCAACCCCGTCACCGCCGCCGTTTTTCAACTTCGCCGTCATGCCGAATGTCGAGGGTGAGGAGGCCTATTGGGGTATCAAACTTCGCGCCGTGGAATCACAGCAACTGTCGCCCGAACCGGATTATGAGCCGATCGAGATGCCGGTGAACAGTCCGGTCGGCATCTATACGGCCTTTTTCGCCACGGTCTTCGGTTTCGCGATGATCTGGTACATCTGGTGGCTCGCTATCGTGGCGCTCGTGGCGGCCTTCATCGGCTTCGTGGTCTTCGCATGGCGCGACGTTCATGAATTCGAGGTTTCTGCCGACGAGGTCGCGCGCGTCGATCGTGGCCGGCGCTCCGCTCGCGAGGCGATGCTTGCGCGCATGTCCGAACAGGGAGTCTTGCCATGACCGATACCGGCCTGCCGGCGAGCGTCGAAGCCATACGGCGCGTTCGCGAAGACCCGCATCGTCTGGGCCATCGTGCTCACGGCTCGGCGGAGCCCGCGGCGGGAACTGGCCAGGGCGCTACCGGTCCCGCCGACAAGCGGATTCTTGTCGGCTACGGTTTCTGGATCTATCTGCTGAGCGACATCATCATTTTCTCGTGCTTTTTCGCCGCATTCGCCGTGCAAAGGGCAGCGACGGCTGGCGGGCCGACGATTGCCGATATCGTCGATGTGCAGCGCGTGGGATTCGAGACGGCGGCGCTGCTATTGTCGAGTTACACCTGCATGCTGTCATTTGCGGCGACGAATGCACGCAACAGGCTGTGGACGCTCATCTTTCTGTTTCTGACAGGCCTGCTGGGATTGATATTCGTTCTTCTTGAACTGTGGGAATTCGTCGAGCTCGCCGATCGCGGCTTCACGCCGCAGCGCAGCGCAATGCTTACTTCCTTCTATGGGCTGGTCGGACTGCATGGCTTGCACGTCACGCTCGGCGGCGTCTGGCTGGCCACGATGATGGCCCAGGTTTTCATAAAAGGATTTCGCCGGGAGATCATCCATCGATTGATCTGTTTCAATCTCTTCTGGCATGCACTCGACATCGTCTGGATCGGCATTTTCACGATCGTCTATCTGATGGGAGTTCACTGATGAGCACCTCCGACACCGACACGGACGTATATGATAACCGACAAAATTTGCGGGATGATCATGCGCCCGGCGACGAGCCACCGGAAGAAAGCGGCCACTGGGTGCTGAACGCAAACTTGGGCCTGGGATTTTCTATCATTCTGACGGCTGCTTCCTTCTTGCTGGCCACTTCCAACATTGTTTACGGGCCGGCAATTCCGGTAGCGCTTATCGTCCTCGCAATTGCACAAATGGGCGTGCATCTGGTGTTCTTTCTGCATATCACCACAGGCCCCGACAATACCAACAACGTCCTCGCACTGGCATTCGGCATACTGGTCGTCGTGCTGATCGTTCTCGGTTCCATCTGGATCATGGACCATCTGAAGCAAAACATGATGCCGATGGATCAGTTAATGAATATGCAGCCATAAGTATCTGGATTATGCAGGCGAAGCTGCGTGACGCCGCATCGCAATGCTTGCCAAGTAGAGAAATACAGTGAAGGAGCTTCAATATGTCACCGAAGTGCTTCGCTCTTCTATTTGCGATCTGCATTTCGCTGACGGCTGGATATATGCTCAGCTTCGTATGGCTTTCCGCTGCAATAGCCTACTAGATTTTCATCCGGTCGGTACGGAATACTGTCCTATTCCTTTGCGCGTGGCTTGCCCCGATCATTCCTGGAAATGCGCACGCCCGATTTACCAATCGGCGTCACCAGATCTTTTTCAAGGACAGTTGGGGCCATTCCCTCTTGTTCACTCGATTGCTGGATCGGAGCGGGATTGTCCGATGTCGTTTTCCTGGAAGGAGTGTTCGGATCGTCGGACTTTGTTTCTTTGCCTGTCATGATGCAGCCTTTCTTTGGAAACGAACCTTACTGCGAAAGAGCCGCAAAGTTCCACGAGATCGGAAGGGTGAGAGGTATTTGCTGGTCGCACGGAACTTCCGCCGGTTTCGCCGCTTAGGCGGAAATGACATCTTTCATGCGATTGTTTCATAGCGAACTGACAACCCCTAGACGCTCCCCGGTCATGACCGAGCGTGTCCGGAAAGTCTCGCAATGAAGCACCAGGAGAGCGATGGATCCCCCACCAGGCAACGTCATGAAGGAGTGAGCCTGCTCGGCCGCGGTCTCATTTCTGGAGCGGCTGACGACGATCCCTCCGCAATCGGCACCTATGCCAGCGCCGGAGCACGCTTCGGTCTCGGGATGCTATGGACCGCGCCCGTTACGCTGCCGATGATGTTCACGGTCGTGTACCTTTCGTCGAAACTCGGGCAGGTAACCGGACGTGGACTGTTTCAAGTCATCCACGACAATTATCCCCGATGGTTTCTTTATCTGG
>Ga0209371_1000996_pt1 | contig 21749 bp, 20 predicted proteins | sample AgamicAtAmrz_FD_187165 | JGI IMG/M metagenome (GOLD analysis project Ga0209371, IMG submission 187165) | Agave microbial communities from Guanajuato, Mexico - At.Am.rz (SPAdes) (version 2) | ecosystem: Host-associated > Plants > Roots > Rhizosphere | place: Guanajato, Mexico | collected 2012-06-07
CATCCGGCTCCACGCCGGAAAACCCTTCCGGAAACTCTTCCGCGATAAAGCCCGTCGTGAGCCTACCGGCGCGGAAACGCTCATGCTGCATGACGGCCGACAGGAAGGGCAGATTGTGGCCGATGCCCTCCACCTCGAAACGATCCAGCGCCTGCCCCATGGCGTCGATTGCCGTTTCGCGTTCCTTACCCCAGCTGCACAGCTTGGCGATCATCGGATCGTAATACATCGAGATTTCGCCACCTTCGAAAACGCCGGTATCGTTGCGGATCACGGTGCCGTTTTCCTGCGCACCCTCCTGCGGCGGGCGATAACGCGTCAGCCGGCCGATGGAGGGAAGGAAGTTGCGATAGGGATCTTCAGCATAAAGCCGGCTTTCGATGGCCCAGCCATTCAGCTTCACATCCGCCTGCCCGAAGGAGAGCTTTTCTCCTGATGCCACACGGATCATCTGTTCGACCAGATCGATGCCGGTGATGAGTTCCGTTACCGGATGCTCCACCTGCAGGCGGGTGTTCATTTCCAGAAAGTAGAAATTCCTCTCGCCATCGACGATGAATTCCACCGTGCCGGCCGAATGGTAACCCACGGCTCTCGCCAGCGCCACGGCCTGCTCGCCCATGGCCTTGCGGGTCGCCTCATCCAGAAAGGGCGATGGCGCTTCCTCGATGACCTTCTGGTTGCGGCGCTGGATCGAGCATTCGCGCTCACCCAGATAAAGTGTGTTGCCGTGCTTGTCGCCCAGCACCTGAATTTCAATATGGCGCGGCTGGGTGACGAATTTCTCGATGAAGATGCGGTCATCGCCAAAGGAGGATTTCGCCTCGTTTTTCGAGGACTGGAAACCCTCACGCGCCTCGGCATCGTTGAAGGCGATGCGCATGCCCTTGCCGCCGCCGCCGGCCGATGCCTTGATCATGACGGGATAACCGATCTGCGACGCGATCCTCACGGCCTCATCTGCATCCTCGATCAATCCCATATGGCCGGGAACGGTGGAAACACCCGCTTTCGCGGCCAGTTTCTTGGAAGTGATCTTGTCACCCATGGCCTTGATGGCGCCAACAGGCGGGCCGATGAAGACGACGCCCGCTTTTTCCAGCGCCTCGGCGAAGGCGGCATTTTCCGACAGGAAACCGTAGCCGGGATGGACAGCATCCGCCCCGGTCTTCTTGATGGCCTCCAGAATTTTATCGATGACGATATAAGACTGAGACGAGGGGGCCGGGCCGATATGAACGGCCTCATCCGCTTGTCTCACATGCAGCGCATTGGCATCCGCATCCGAATAGACCGCGACAGTGGCGATGCCCATCTTCTTCGCGGTCTTGATGACCCGGCAGGCGATCTCGCCGCGATTGGCGATGAGGATTTTCTTGATCATGCGGTTATTCTCCCCTCGCATCGTCATCATCGTCGCGGAATTTCTTTTCATAGGGCATCATCAGGATCGCCGAGGCAGTGGCGGCCGCGCCGAACAGGGATGCAATGGGCATGACGACCAGCAGCACGGGCACGACCGGATTTGCCGCGCGGCCGATGCGCGCGCCCAAACCGCCAATGCCGAGAAAGATCAGAGCTGCACCGACGCAGACACCGATCAGCACACCAACTGCCGCATTGAGCGCCAAGAAACGCAACATCTGCCGATGATCGAGCCGGGCGGCTTCCGGCGTCATCTTTGGCTTCGGATCACGACTGCCGGATGCCCTGCCTGCGCTGCCACCGCGGCGTTGCCCCAGCCAGCGTCGCAGCCATTGCAGGTCCATATGGAGTATGTCGACAATCATGCTCCTCCTCCCCCTCAGGAAAAATGTCGCCGCCCGCCCTCAAATCTCGAAGAAATTCTCGAAGGATTCCGGGAAGTTCTGCCGTGCGACGCGCTCGTCAATCACCAGCATCGCCTGATAGGAAAGTGGATCGAAATTCTTCTCCGCCGGCACGACCTCGCGGCCGAAGAGCAGGTTGAGGCGGGCGGCGTCGAGATTGCCGCGTTCGAAAGGCTCGGCACCGAAATGGTGCCAGAGCGAGTGCAGGAAGGCGGCATCAATGCGATGCTCCTTGGTGTCGTTGCGCGCCCGGCGGGGTATCATCTTGATAGGCGTTACCCCTTTGGGGTTGGCGCGGCGGATGGTGAACTGGACGCCCGTGCTCGGCATGCCGGAGGGAAATCCCTTGTGTTTGGTCATTTCGGGCAGGTTCGCCATCTTTTGTCCTTCCAGAACATTTCCAGTAAAAGCTGCCTTTCTTTTACGTCCGGAAATGCGCGAATTCAAATAGTTAGAGCGCTTTTGGCGCTCTAATCTTTCCTTATGCCCTGCCGATCTTATCCTGCGTCTTCGTCTCGAAGTCGGAGGCATCGTGGCGTTCATGCAATTGTTCGGACGGATCGCCCGAGGTCTTGTTAACGATCACACCGCGCTTGACCGCCGGGCGTTCGCCGATTTCGAGCGTCCAGCGCATGACGTTTTTGTAACCGTCCGCCTCAAGGAAAGCACCGGCATCGCCATAGGCCTGGCCGAGCGCGATCTTGCCGTACCACGGCCAGACGGCCATGTCGGCGATCGTATATTCCGAACCCGCCAGATAGCGGTTTTCAGCCAGATGCCGGTCCAGCACGTCGAGCTGGCGTTTGACTTCCATGGCGTAGCGGTCGATGGCGTATTTGATCTTCACCGGCGCATAGGCATAAAAATGGCCGAAACCGCCGCCGAGGAAGGGGGCGGAGCCCATCTGCCAGAACAGCCAGTTCAGCGCCTGCGTGCGGGCATTGCCCTCCTTCGGCAGGAAAGCGCCGAATTTTTCCGCGAGATAAACGAGAATGGAGCCGCTTTCGAAAACGCGCGTCGGCTCAGGCGTCGAGTGATCCATCAGCGCCGGAATCTTAGAATTCGGATTGACGCCGACAAAACCGGAACCGAACTGGTCGCCTTCGCCGATCTTGATCAGCCACGCATCATAATCTGCGCCCTTGTGGCCGGCGGCCAGCAATTCTTCCAGCATGATGGTGACCTTCTGGCCATTCGGCGTCGCCAGCGAATAAAGCTGCAGCGGGTGCTTGCCGACCGGCAGTTCCTTTTCATGGGTGGGACCGGCAATCGGACGGTTGATATTGGCGAACTGGCCGCCATTGCCCTTGTCCCAGGTCCAGACCCTGGGCACCTCATATCCGGCGGGGAAATTATCTGCGGAGGAATTTTCGGCCATGAAAATGTGTCCTTGTGCGTTTCGGGAGGACATCCGGACATCCGGGCGCCTGAACAAACATATAGTAAGGTGGCCGAAGCATTTTTCCAGTCTCAGAGCGGAATGGTGTCGTGTTTCTTCCAGCGGGTTTCCACACTCTTGTTACGCAGCGACGCGAAGGCGCGGGCGATGCGGCGGCGTGAGGAATGCGGCATGATGACTTCATCGATAAAACCGCGCTCCGCCGCCACGAAGGGATTGGCGAAACGCTCCTCATATTCCTTGGTGCGCGCGGCGATCTTTTCCGGATCGGAAAGCTCGGAACGATAGAGAATTTCCGCCGCCCCCTTCGCGCCCATCACGGCAATTTCCGCCGTCGGCCAGGCATAATTCACGTCCGCGCCGATGTGTTTCGAGGCCATCACGTCATAAGCGCCGCCATAGGCCTTGCGGGTGATCAGCGTCACCATCGGCACCGTCGCCTCCGAATAGGCGAAGAGAAGTTTGGCGCCGTGCTTGATGACGCCGCCATATTCCTGTGCCGTTCCGGGCAGGAAACCCGGCACATCCACCAGCGTCAACAGCGGAATGTTGAAGGCATCGCAAAAACGCACGAAACGCGCCGCCTTGCGCGAACTGTCGATATCGAGGCAGCCGGCCAGCACCATCGGCTGGTTGGCCACGACGCCCACCGTCTGGCCTTCGAGACGGATGAAACCGGTGATGATGTTGCGGGCAAAGGCCTCCTGCAACTCGAAGAAATCGCCCTCATCGGCCAGCGCGTGGATCAGTTCCTTCATGTCGTAGGGCTTGTTGGAACTATCGGGGATCAGCGTATCGAGACGTGCTTCCAGCCGCGCCGGATCATCGTGGAACGGGCGCACCGGCGGCTTTTCGCGATTGTTGAGCGGCAGGAAATCGAACAGCAGCCGCACATGTTCCAGCGTTTCGATGTCGTTTTCATAAGCGCCATCGGCGACGGAGGATTTTTTCGTGTGGGTGGAGGCTCCGCCCAGTTCCTCAGCCGTGACGATCTCGTTGGTCACGGTTTTGACCACATCCGGCCCGGTGACGAACATGTAAGAGGTGTCGCGCACCATGAAGATGAAATCGGTCATGGCCGGCGAATAGACGGCACCGCCCGCACAAGGCCCCATGATGACGGAAATTTGCGGCACGACGCCGGAGGCGATGACATTGCGCTTGAACACATCGGCATAACCGCCGAGCGAGGCCACGCCTTCCTGAATACGCGCGCCGCCGCTGTCGTTGAGGCCGATCACCGGCGCGCCGTTGCGCACCGCCATATCCATGATCTTGCAGATTTTCTGGGCATGGGTTTCCGAGAGCGAACCGCCAAGAACGGTGAAATCCTGGGAAAACACATAGACCTGACGGCCATTGATGGTGCCCCAGCCGGTAACGACACCGTCACCCGCCACCTTCTGCTCCGCCATGCCGAAATCCACCGCCCGGTGGGTGACGTACATGTCGTATTCCTCGAAGGAACCTTCATCCAGGAGCACGTCGATACGCTCGCGCGCCGTCAGCTTGCCCTTGCCATGCTGCGCCTCGATGCGCTTGACGCCGCCGCCGAGCCGCGCCTCAGCGCGCCGCGTTTCCAATTGCTCCAGAATGCCGGGCATGTTTCCTCCATGCGTTGTGCCACGATCAATAGCCCAGAAAACATTCGCCAAGAAGCCTTGATCGTGCGCGTATGCGTGCCATAAATATTTGCAATGTTTAATTTTGCAAAGTTGCAACATGGCGACGGAAAAACTCTTCATCGGCCGCAAGGTTCGCGGCCTTCGCGAAAACGCCCGCGCCACGCAGGCGCAATTCGCCGAACGGCTGGGCATCTCCGCGAGCTACCTGAACCAGATCGAGAATAACCAGCGCCCGGTTTCGGCCAGCGTTCTGGTGACGCTGGTGGAAAAATTCCAGCTCGACATGGCGGAACTGGCGACCGGTGAAAGCGACCGGCTGGTTTCCGCCGTGCGCGAGGCGCTGAAAGACCCGCTGTTCCTGAATTACGAACCGGGGCTTCAGGAGTTGAAGCTGATTGCCCAGAACGCGCCGGGTTTTGCCCATGCGCTGCTGCGCGCCCATCAGGCCTATCGCCAGAACAGCGAGCAGCTGGTGCAGCTGGATGACCGGCTGGGCCGCGGCACAGCGCAGGTGGAAAGAACCCCCTATGAGGAGGTGCGTGACTTCTTCCACTTCGTCGACAATTACGTCGCCGAGATCGATCTTCTGGCCGAGGAGCTGGCGGAAGAACTGGAGATAGAAGGCGGCGAGACCTATGGCATTCTGGCCGCGCATCTGAAGAGCCGTTACGGCATCCATATCACCCGAACCGAGGCGGCGGGCGGTCTGATCCGGCACTTCGATCCTGCCGGCAAGACGCTCGCCCTCAGCTCCTACATGGCCGCGCCGACCCGCTGTTTTCAGCTTGCATTGCAGATCGCCCAGCTTCACGCCGGTTCAACAGTGGACAGGGTGCTGGCCGGCGCCGGTTTCCGCAACACGGAAGCGGCCGAAATCTGTCGTATCGGACTGCACAATTATTTCGCCGCAGCGCTCATCCTGCCCTATGGGCAATTTCACCGGGCGGCGCAGGAGCTACGCCACGATCTCGAACTTCTCGCCGTGCGTTTCGGCGCGAGCCTTGAGCAGGTGGCCCACCGGCTGAGCACCTTGCAGCGCCCGGGCATGAAAGGCGTGCCGATCTTTTTCGCCAAGATCGACCGCGCCGGTAACATCACCAAACGCCACAGCGCCACGCGGCTGCAATTTGCCCGTTTCGGCGCGGCCTGTCCGCTGTGGAATATCCATCAGGCCTTCGAAAGCTCCGACAGGATCGTGCGGCAACTGGCGGAAACGCCTGACGGCGTGCGCTATCTTTCCATCGCCACGCAGATCGAAAAGGCCGGCGCCGGTTTCAACACGGAAAGACCGCGTTATGCCATCGCGCTCGGCTGCGAAATTTCCCATGCGCAGAATTTCGTTTATGCCGATACGCTCGATCTCGGCAATGCGGCCTCCTTCAAACCCATCGGCATTTCCTGTCGGGTCTGCGAGAGGGTTGATTGCGTGCAGCGCGCCGTGCCGCCGCTGAAACGCAAGCTGCATTTCGATCATCTTTCGCGCGGAGCCCTGCCCTACAGTATCGCCGATTTTTGACCCCGCTCAGGGCAGAGGCACCATGGCGCGCCGCATGATGTTAGCGTAGTAGCCCCAGAAAAGCCGCGCGGCCACGGAGCGCCATGGCGACCAGATTGTTGCCCGCTCCGCCAGCCACTTCGCTTCCGGCCTCACCTCCAGGGCAAGCGCATGCGCCACCGCCGATCTCAGCGCCACATCGCCGACGGGAAAAATATCCGGGTGCCCGCCGCAGAACATCAGATAGACCTCCGCCGTCCACGGGCCGATGCCGCGAAGCGCCACCAGCTCGGAAAGGGCCACACGCCCCTCCTTGCGCACCACGCCGTCAAGATCGACCTGCCCTTCCGTGACGGCGCGCGCCAGCCCTTCCAGCGTCCTCGCCTTGGCGCGCGAAAGGCCGAAGGTGGCGCGCAATTCCTCCGATGCGCCGAGATAATTTTCCGCCGTGACCGCGCCGCCGGTGCCGGCAAGGATACGCGCCCATATGGCATTGGCGCTGGCGCGCGACACCATCTGCGAGACGACGATGTGGGCAAGGCCGGAAAAGCCGGGCTCGTGAATGCGCAGTTCCAGCGGACCGGCTTTTTCGATGACGAGGCCGAGAGCCGGATCGAGGTGGGCGAGATGCTCCAGCCCTTCGCTGATGTCATCCATCCCGGTAATGATTTTCATGTCCGTCATTCCATATGCCGCCAGCCGCTGGCGGGGTGCTGTAAAACATGGCAGAAGAAACCATGCCTTCGCCTCTCCGTCAAAAACCGGTTTACCGTTTCGCACCAAGCCCCAATGGTCTGCTGCATCTCGGCCACGCGCTTTCCGCCTTCCTGAACCACGATATGGCGCGGGAAAATGACGGCCGCTTTCTGCTGCGCATCGAGGATATCGACCAGACACGCTGCACCCCGGAGCTGGAACAGGCAATTTATGACGATCTTGGCTGGCTGGGTCTCGACTGGGAAAAACCTGCGCGGCGGCAGTCGGAGCATTTCGAAGAGTACCGCGTGGCGCTGGAGAGGCTGATCGAGGCAGGACTTGCTTACCCTGCCTTTCTGAGCCGTGGAGAAACCAGGGCAATCGTTCGTACTTTCGAGGCGGAGGGCGGGCTCTGGCCCCGCGATCCCGATGGCGCGCCACTTTACCCGGCCATAGACCGGGAGAGGCCAAGGGTGGAACGGGATGCGCTGCTCGCTTCCGGCCGTCCGCACGCCTGGCGGCTGGACATGGAAAAGGCGATCCGCGCCGCCGGTAGCCCCCTGTTCTGGCAGGAGAGCGGCGATGGCGAGACGGGGCAGATCGAGGCCCTGCCCGCGCTGTGGGGCGATGTGGTGCTGTCGCGTTCCGACGCGCCTTCGAGTTATCATCTTTCCGTTGTGGTGGATGATGCGCTGCAGGGCATAACCCATGTGGTACGCGGCATGGATCTCTATCACGCCACCGCCATTCACCGGCTGTTGCAACACCTGCTGGACCTGCCGCAACCGGCCTATCACCATCACCGGCTGATCTTGGGCGCGGACGGGCGCAAGCTCTCGAAAAGCGAAGGCAGCACCGGGCTTTCCGCCCTTCGCTCGGAAGGTGCTGCGCCCTCAGATATCCGCCGGCTTGTCGGTCTCCTCTAGAACCTGCTCGCGGCGCGCGCTGTTGCCGCCGATATTGCGGCGGATGATCTGGCGGACCTTGTATTTCATCAGCGCGGCATTCACCTCAGCCCCCAGCATGAAGATGACGCCGACCATATAAAGAAACACCAGCACCACCATCACCGAGGCAAGACCGGCATAGGTGGCGGCATAATTGGCGAAAGTGGAGAGATAATAGGCGAAGATCGCCGCACCGATGACCCAGAAGATCATCGTCAGGAGAATGCCCGGCCAGACATCCCAGATGCGGCGCTTGCCGGCCGGAAGCCACAGATGCGCCGCCACCAGCCCCGCCGTCAGCACGACGATGGTGCCATAAAGACCGAGGCTGGAGATGGTGTTCAGCACATCCGTCAGCCACGGGAACCGCTGCTCGGCAAAAGATGTGGCAACCGGCACGGCGACCAGCACGATGCTGATGCCGGCAAAGACCACGACGGCGATCAGAACATAAAGCAGGCTGAGCAGGCGGGTGACATACCACCAGCGCGTTTCGGTAACACGATAGGCGCGGTTCAATGAAATGCGCAGCGCCTCGACACCATTGGACGCAAAATAGGCGGCCGCCAGCACCGAAATCGTCAGCAGCCCGCCGCGCGGAATCGTCAGCACCTGCTGCACCTGCGCCGCCAGCGGCCCGGCAATCGCCTCCGGCCAGGTGTCGAAAATCAGATGCACCGCCGTTTCGGAAAACTGGTCGGCCCCCAGAAAACCGGCGAGAGCCGTGCCGAAGATCAGGAACGGAAACAGGGCCAGCAGAATGGACAGCGCCATATGGCTCGCCATCGCCCAGCCGTCATCCTCGGCGAAATGGGAATAGGCATCGAAGGCAACCTTGCCTGCCAGGCGCACTGCGGCAACCATGTCACCTCCATTCATCGGCATTTCATTTGTAACTTCGAGCCGAATATGGGAAATCAGCTTCGCTTTGTACAGCGCACAAGCTGGCCTTTCGGTTCCAGAAGGGCACGGATTTCGCGCGATAGGATTTTAACGGGCCGGGCAATCGGGCCAGAGCAACAGTCGGTTTCCCGGAGCGGCAAATGTCTGAAAAACCCGTCATCATCATCACCGGATGTTCCTCGGGCATCGGCGCCCATTGCGCCGGCGCGCTCCACCGGGACGGCTGGCGGGTTTTCGCCACAGTGCGCCGCATCGCCGACATGGCGGCGCTTGAAAACCAGGGCATCGAGACCCTGATCATGGATTATACCAAGCCGGAAACCATCGCCGCGCTGGTGGACACCGTCGCAGCCCGGACCGGCGGCCGCATCGATGCGCTGTTCAACAACGGCGCCTATGGTCAGCCGGGCGCGGTGGAGGATTTGCCCGTCGAAGCGTTGCGGGCGCAGTTCGAAACCAATGTCTTCGGCTGGCACGATCTGACGCGGCGGGTCATTCCCTTCATGCGCGCCCGGGGTGCGGGGCGCATCGTGCATTGCTCCTCCATCCTCGGTCTCGTTCCCTACCGTTATCGCGGCGCTTACACCGCCTCGAAATTCGCCCTCGAGGGGCTGGGCGTCACGCTGCGCATGGAGCTTCAGGGCAGCGGCATCCATGTCAGCCTGATCGAACCGGGGCCGATCACCTCCAAATTCACCGCGACGGCGCTTGCCCATATCAACGAGCACATCGATCTCGAAAATTCCGCCCATGCGGCGGAATATAAACGCCAGTTGGCGCGCATGGATGGTTCCGGCCCCGTCAACCGCCACAAGCTCGGCCCGGACGCCGTTTATACCGTGTTGAAACATGCCCTGACCGCCAAAAGGCCGAAACCGCATTATCCCGTTACCGTGCCGGCCAAACAGGGGCTTGTGCTGAAACGGCTCTTGCCTGCCGGACTTTTCTATCGTCTGCTGCGCAGATTCGATTGAGGAGGAGTAATACCGCATGTCCGGCTTCACCACCGTTCTGGCCCTTATCGTCATGGGCCTCGTCGTCATCGTGCTGATACGCGGCCTCTTCAACATGCTGAAGGGGCAGGATGCCAACCGCTCCAACAAGCTGATGCAACTTCGCCTGCTTTTGCAGGCTGTGGCGATTGTGCTGATCATGTTCACCCTCTGGCTCACCGGCGGTGGCCGCTGACATGGTGAAGCTGAACAAGATCTACACCCGTACCGGCGACAAGGGCACCACGGCGCTGGTTTCCGGCCCGCGCCGCCTGAAGCACGATCTTCGCGTCGAGGCCTATGGCACGGTGGACGAAACCAATTCGGCCATCGGCGTCGCGCGGCTTCATACGGGCGGGATGGAAAAGCTGGATGCCATGCTCTTCCGTATTCAGAACGATCTTTTCGATCTCGGCGCCGATCTCGCCACGCCGGAAAGCGGCGAACCGCTTTCCTACGAGCCGCTGCGCATCGTCGAAAGCCAGGTCACGCGGCTGGAAAACGAAATCGACGATCTCAATGCCGCCCTTGAACCGCTGACCTCTTTCGTGCTGCCGGGTGGCAGCGCTGCGGCGGCCAGCCTGCATATGGCCCGCACCGTCTGCCGGCGCGCTGAAAGACTGATGGTGGAACTTTCCGTCACTGAGAATGAGATCGTCAGCCCCGCGGCGCTGAAATATGTCAACCGCCTGTCCGACTTCCTGTTCGTCGCCGCCCGTTTCGCCAATGATGCGGGTAAGGCCGATATATTGTGGGTTCCCGGCAAGAACCGCTAAAGCGTTTCAATGACGCAACCAAAGGGCGTTCGATGTTCATACCGCTGCACGATGCGAATTCCCTCAAACATATCCGGCTGCAATATGTCACCATCGGCCTGATCGTGGTCAATGTGCTGGTCTGGCTGTTTACCGGGGTGCTTGCCAGCGATACTGAGGCCAATGCGGCAGCCCTTGGCCTCGGTTTCATTCCGGCGGTGGTGTTCGATTACGCCTATCTGGAACCCGCCCTGCAGGTCGTGCCCGATGACCTGACCGTTGTCACCTATGCTTTCCTGCATCTCGATTTCTGGCATCTGGCCGGCAACATGCTGTTTCTCTGGGTCTTCGGCGACAATGTCGAGGATGCGCTCGGCCATTTCCGTTTCCTGATCTTCTATATCGCCTGCGCCATCGCCGGCGCGCTGTTTCACGGTTTCGTCGCCCCCACCTCCGAAGGTCCGCTGATCGGCGCTTCGGGTGCGGTTTCCGGCGTCGTCGCGGCCTATTTCCTGCTGCATCCCAGGGTGCGCGTCTGGGTGCTGGTTCTCATGCGCATTCCGCTTCCTTTGCCCGCTTTCATTCCGCTGGCGCTGTGGATCGGCCAGCAGTTCCTGATGCTGGCGCTTGGGCTCGAGGAAAACGTTTCCTGGGGCGCGCATGTGGGCGGCATCATGGCGGGCGCAATCATGGTGATCTTCATGCGCAGGCGGGGCGTTCCCCTGTTTGACCGCACCATTGTTCCGCCGAGGGCGGCACAGTTCAAGAATCCGTCGCAAACGGCGGGGTTGTCGCAAATCGAACGGGGCTATGACGGGAGCAGATGAGCTCTTGCGAAAGAGATAGAGTATTTACGTGAACGTCAACGTAAGATATGCCTTGCGTGCATGCGATAATGAAGATTGCTCCGTTGTAATTGCGGGAAAAATGCTTATCCATGTCGCCAACCTGTTTTTGGAGGTCCGCGCGGTCAACTGGCCAAAGCGGACAGGAGTTTGAGGAAAGCCGCCGATGAAGATTCTTGTCCCCGTCAAACGAGTCGTCGATTACAACGTGAAGATCCGCGTGAAGTCGGATGGCTCCGGTGTTGAGCTTGCGAATGTTAAGATGTCGATGAACCCGTTCGACGAAATCTCGGTGGAAGAGGCGTTGCGCCTGAAGGAAGCCGGTAAGGCCGAAGAGGTTGTGGTCGTCTCCATCGGCCCGGCCAAGGCGGAAGAGACGCTGCGCACCGCGCTCGCCATGGGTGCGGACCGCGCCATCCTGATCGAGACCGACGAGACGGTCGAGCCGCTCGCTGTCGCCAAGCTTCTGAAGGGCGTGGCGGAAGCCGAACAACCCGGTCTCGTCATCGTCGGCAAGCAGGCGATCGACGACGATTCGAACCAGACCGGCCAGATGCTGGCCGCCCTTCTCGGCTGGGGCCAGGGCACCTTCGCCTCCAAGGTCGTACCGTCCGACGGCAAGGTCGCGGTCACCCGTGAAGTCGATGGCGGTTTGCAGACGGTCGAGCTGAAGCTTCCCGCCGTGGTCACCACCGATCTTCGCCTCAATGAGCCGCGTTATGCGTCGCTGCCGAACATCATGAAGGCGAAGAAGAAGCCGCTCGACAAAAAGTCGCCGGCCGATTTCGGCGTCGATGTTTCGCCGCGCCTGAAGGTGCTGAAGACCGAAGAGCCGGCGGGCCGCAAGGCCGGCATCAAGGTCGGCTCGGTTGCCGAGCTGGTCGAAAAGCTCAAAGCCGACGGCGTCCTCTAAGGTTTCGGAAAAGGGAGATATTCTCATGGCCATTCTTCTTCTGGCAGAACACGACAACGCAACCCTTTCCGACCTGACGGCAAAGACGCTGACGGCGGCAACCCAGATCGGCGGCGATGTCCATGTGCTGGTCGCCGGTTCCGGTGCAAAGGGTGCCGCTGACGCAGCAGCGAAACTCTCCGGCGTATCCAAGGTGCTGCTCGCCGACGACGCCTCCTATGCCAATGCGCTGGCAGAGCCGCTGGCGGCGCTGATCGTCTCGCTCGCGCCTTCCTATGACGTCATCATCGCGCCGGCGACCGCCTCGGCCAAGAACGTGACGCCGCGCGTTGCGGCGCTTCTCGATGTGGCGCAGGTCTCGGAAATCATCGAGGTCGTCAGCGCTGATACCTTCAAGCGACCGATCTATGCCGGCAACGCCATCCAGACGGTGCAGGCGACCGATGCGAAGAAGGTCATCACCGTGCGTCCGACCGCCTTTGCAGCCGCAGCCGAAGGCGGTTCGGCAGCAGTCGAAACCATCGGCGCGGCCGCAAACCCGGGCCTTTCCAGCTTCGTTTCCGATGCGCTGGCGTCGTCCGACCGTCCGGAACTGACCTCTGCCAAGATCATCATCTCGGGTGGCCGCGCGCTCGGCTCGTCGGAAAAGTTCAAGGAAGTCATCCTTCCCGTCGCCGACAAGCTCGGTGCCGCCGTCGGCGCCAGCCGTGCGGCCGTCGATGCCGGTTATGCGCCGAACGACTGGCAGGTGGGCCAGACCGGCAAGGTGGTTGCGCCGCAGCTTTACATCGCCGCAGGCATCTCGGGCGCTATCCAGCATCTGGCCGGCATGAAGGATTCGAAGGTCATCGTCGCCATCAACAAGGACGAGGAAGCGCCGATCTTCCAGGTGGCCGACTACGGCCTCGTCGCAGATCTCTTCGAGGCGCTGCCCGAACTCGAAAAATCGCTGTAATTTAAGCATAAATTGGAGGCGGCGCGTTTTTTAAACGCGCCGCCTTCTCTTTTTCGGCGATATGCGTAACATCGCCGGCAATAACGCAGACAAAATCCCTGAGAGGAGACCAGCCTATGACCGCCCCCTTTAAGAACATCGGTGTCATTGGAGCCGGTCAAATGGGATGCGGCATTGCGCATGTCTCCGCCATCGCCGGCTACAAGGTCCATATCTACGATCTTTCCAAGGAGGGCATCGAGGCCGGTCTTGCCACGATCAACGGCAATCTCGCCCGCCAGGTCACCAACGGCAAGCTTTCCGACGACGCCCGCAAGCAGGCGCTGGCGCTGATCAGCGGTTCGACCGACATCAACGATCTGGCGGCCATGGACCTCGTCATCGAGGCCGCGACGGAAAACGAGGAGATCAAGCGCAAGATTTATGCGCAGGTCTGCCCGATCCTGAAGCCGGAGGCGCTGCTCGCCACCAATACCTCGTCGCTCTCCATCACCCGGCTCGCATCCGCCACCGACCGTCCCGAACAGTTCATGGGCATCCACTTCATGAATCCGGTGCCGGTCATGAAGCTGGTGGAACTGGTGCGCGGCATCGCCACCAATGAAAAGACCTTCGACGCGGCGAAGGATTATGTGCGGACGCTGGAAAAGGCGATCACCGTTGCCGAGGATTTCCCGGCCTTCATCGTCAACCGCATCCTGCTGCCGATGATCAACGAGGCGATCTATACGCTTTATGAAGGCGTCGGCTCGGTGGAAGCCATCGACACCGCCATGCGGCTCGGCGCCAACCACCCGATGGGACCGCTGCAGCTTGCCGATTTCATCGGTCTCGACACCTGTTTGTCGATCATGCAGGTGCTGCACGACGGCCTCTCCGACAGCAAGTATCGCCCCTGCCCGCTGCTGGTCAAATATGTCGAGGCCGGCTGGCTCGGCCGCAAATCCGGCCGCGGCTTCTACGACTATCGCGGCGAGACGCCGGTTCCGACACGCTGAACCCCTTCACCTGAACCCTCAGGCAATGAGCAGGTAAATGATCGCTCCGACGCCGGCGGCGACGACGGATGCAGCCGTGAGCAACCCGCAATAAACGAGCGTTCCGGAAACGGCGGCGACGAATACGCGCCCTACCGCGTTGGCGGCGAGTGCAGCGAGGATCGCGCTCGCCACGATATCCGGCGACAGATTCTGTGCGCTGGTTCGCAACGCACTGAGAACGGCGACATCGGCATCGAATATGGCCGACAAGGCCGTGAGGGCGATGAAGCCGCCCGTGCCGATCCAGACGAGAAGAACGGCATTCAGCGTTCTCGTCGCGGCAAAGAGGGCGGCGAAAATGGCAAGCGGCACCAGTTCGAACGGGTTCTTTGCGTCGATTTCCTGTCCGGACTGCGTGTCCTGCAGCCTTATCAGGCCAGCGCCGCTCAACCCGAGAACAAGTGCAGCGGCCAGTACTGCCGGTGCGATAAGGGAAAATGTCGTCAGCGAAAGGGCAAGAACGATAACGAGGACCCGGAGCAGCGATACGGCCGCGGCCAGCGCCGCTACACCGGCGAGAGGCCACACGTTTTCACCGCTTTTCGCCTTCTGCCCAAAGCTGGCGGTTACGGCGGTCGATGAAACGAGGGAGCCCGCCAGCCCGGTCACCAGCAGGCCACGGGTTGAGCCGAGGAGGCGCACGGCAATATAACCGCAATAGGAAATCGTGGCGCTGAGCACGGTGAACAGCCATATTTCCCAAGGGTTGAAGCCACCCCACGGATCGATTGTCCGGTTCGGAAGGATCGACAGACCGACGGCGGTCATCACCGCAAGCACCAGCGCGGAGCGCAGTTCGATCCATGTCAGCCGTTTCAGCAGGCGATGGAGGACTTCCCTGCCAGCGAGCAATGCCGCAAGGGCAGCACCACCAGCCGCCGCCGCCTGATATTGCGCCGTTACCGCAAGCCCGCCGAGGGCAAAGACGCAGAGCGCCGCCACCACGCCAGTGACACTGAAATCATTGTCGTGGCGCGCCTCGCGCAGCTTGAACCATGAAAAACTGAATGCGAAACCCAGAAAACCGGCCGCGAAGGCGAAGGCACCGTTCTGCTCGGCGGCCAATATGCCGAAGACGCCACCCAGCAGACCGGCAATGCCATAGGTCCTGATCCCGGCGGTACGGCTGCCCGCCGGCGCATCGCGTTCCCGCCAGCCGCGCTCAAGACCGACAAGCAGGCCGATGGCGAGGGCAAGACCAAGCCGGGGAATAAGCAACTCCATATCGGCACCCCTTCATGGCGGAAGCGAGAATCATTATACGAGGCGGGCACGGGCTTGTCTGTACATGCCCGTCCGCTGGAAAGGCCCCGCTTTGAAGGCGGTGCGGCCTACAGCCCTCAATATCCAGCCGCCGGCATCATTTTACAGTCGCGGCTGTCACCAGCGCCTTGGCATCCTCGCTGTCCCACGCCGCCGGGCCGTTCATGGCCGCAAGCAGGCAGCCGTTTTCATCCAGCAGCAGGGTTGCCGGCAGGCCGAAAGCGAGACCTTCCTTTTTAAGAACGTTGAAGACACCCATGGAACTGTCGCGGTAGTGCTTCAGGGCATCGATCTTGTATTCATCCATGAAGGCTTTCGGTTTTTCATCCGCGCCGGTATCGATATTGACGGCCACGACCTCGAAAGCGTTACCGCCCTTTTCCTTTTCAAGCGCGTTCAGCGCCGGCATCTCTTCGCGGCAGGGTACGCACCATGTGGCCCAGAGGTTGAGAAGAACCGCCTTGCCCTTGAGATCGGCAAGCGTCATGTCCTGCGCCTGCGGCCCCTTGAAGGAGAGAGGAATGATGCGCGGCGTGTCCGTGGCCGACATGGCCGCCACCTGCCCCTTCAGAAACGGCTTCAGCGAGGCGATGCGGTTCGCCGCCCCCTCACATAAACCGGCGTCAGTCACCGCTGCCCCTTGAACCGGGCTCTCAGACCCAATATGCCTGAACCAGACCGCGCCCGCGCCGCTTAAGACACCGGCAACGGCAGCAATTGCAACCAACTTGGCGGAAGGAAGCCTGAACGGCCTTTTTTCTGTCATCGAATACTCCAGGGCACTGCGAACATGGCTGACGGCACAGATCAGAAATCCTCCAACCAGATGTGGGGCGGGCGTTTCGCTTCCGGGCCATCTGCCATCATGGAAGAGATAAATGCCTCCATCGGCTTCGACAAGAAGCTTTACGCCCAGGATATCCGCGGCTCTATGGCGCATGCCGCCATGCTGGCGGAAAAAGGCATTATTTCGCAGGAAGATAAAGACAAGATCACTCACGGCCTGAACACGATCCTGTCAGAGATCGAAGCCGGCAGCTTCGAATTCTCGCGCAAGCTCGAAGACATTCACATGAACATCGAGGCGCGGCTTGCCACGCTGATCGGCCCCGCCGCCGGCCGCCTGCACACCGCCCGTTCGCGCAACGACCAGGTGGCGCTCGATTTCCGCCTGTGGGTCAAGGAAGAACTGCAGAAGACCGAGGGTATGCTGACCGCCCTCATCGCCGCCTTCCTCGACCGTGCCGAAGAAAATGCCGACACGGTGATGCCGGGCTTCACCCATCTGCAAACCGCCCAGCCCGTCACCTTCGGCCATCATTGCATGGCCTATGTGGAAATGTTCGGCCGTGACCGCGCCCGCGTGCGCCACGCCATCGAACATATGGATGAAAGCCCGATCGGCGCGGCTGCCCTTGCCGGCACCGGTTATCCCATCGACCGTCATATGACGGCGAAGGCGCTCGGTTTCCGCGAGCCGACCCGCAATTCCATCGACACCGTCTCCGACCGCGATTTCGCGCTGGAATTCCTGTCGATCGCCTCCATCTGCGCCACGCATCTGTCGCGCCTCGCCGAAGAAATCGTCATCTGGTCGACGCCGCAATTCGGCTTCATCCGCCTGTCGGATGCCTTCTCCACCGGCTCCTCGATCATGCCGCAGAAGAAGAACCCCGACGCCGCCGAACTGGTACGCGCCAAGACCGGCCGCATCAACGGCTCGCTGATCGCCCTTCTGACAGTGATGAAGGGCCTGCCGCTCGCCTATTCCAAGGACATGCAGGAAGACAAGGAACAGGTTTTCGATGCCGCCGAGAGCCTGGAACTGGCGATTGCCGCCATGACCGGCATGATCCGCGACCTGGAAGTGCGCAAGGACCGCATGCGCGCCGCCGCCGGTTCGGGCTATTCCACCGCCACCGATCTTGCCGACTGGCTGGTGCGCGAAGCGGGCCTGCCCTTCCGTGATGCCCACCATGTGACCGGCAATGCCGTGGCGCTGGCGGAAAAGAAGGGCTGCGATCTCGCCGATCTTTCGCTTGAGGAATTGCAGGCCATCCATCCCGGCATCACCAAGGGCGTTTTCGACGTTCTGTCCGTCGAGGCATCGGTCGCCAGCCGCGTGAGCTTCGGCGGCACGGCCCCTTCCGAAGTGAAGAAGCAAATCGCCTGGTGGCGTGGACGCAACTGATAAAATCGCGTTACGCTGCGATCACAAGAAACAGGGTGCACAAGCGCCCTGTTTTTCGTTATCAGAGAGGCACATATTTCCTTTGGACAGGCTCATGCTTTCAAAAACCGCGCGTAAACTCATCGTTCCCATCGGCATGACGCTCGCCGTCAGCCTTGCTCTCAGCGCCTGCGGGCGTAAGGGCGACATCGACCCGCCGAGCACGCCGGTCGAAATGCGCAACAAGCGCAATGCCGACGGAACGGAGACGAAGCCGGCGACAGCGGAACGGCCGTTCATTCTCGACAAGCTTCTCTGACGGATAAAAGCCTGTGAACCATTTTGGCTATATCGACGGCGTGCTGCACGCCGAAAACGTGCCCGTGCCTGAGATCGCCAAGGCGGTCGGCACGCCATTCTACGTCTATTCGACTGCGACGCTGGAGCGCCACTACAAGGTGTTTTCCGGCGCCTTTGCCGATGTGGACGCCATGGTCTGTTACGCCATGAAGGCCAATTCCAATCAGGCGGTGCTGAAGACGCTGGCAAAGCTCGGCGCCGGCATCGACGTCGTCTCGGGCGGCGAATTGCGCCGCGCACTCGCAGCCGGCGTTCCGGCAAGCCGCATCATGTTTTCCGGCGTCGGCAAGACGGTGGCGGAAATGGATTATGCGCTGGAAGCCGGCATCTACTGTTTCAACATCGAATCCGAGCCGGAACTGGAAGTCCTCAACCTGCGCGCCGTGAAAGCGGGCAAGCGGGCGCATGTCTCCTTCCGCATCAATCCGGATGTGGATGCGCGCACCCACGCCAAGATTTCCACCGGCAAGAAAGAGAACAAGTTCGGCATTTCCTATGAACGGGCGCGGGCGGTCTATGCCCATGCCGCCACCCTGCCCGGCATCGAAGTCACCGGCATCGACATGCATATCGGCAGCCAGATCACCGAATTGCAGCCTTTCGAGGATGCCTTCCGGCTGCTGCGCGAACTTGTCGAGGCGCTGCGCACCGACGGCCACACGATCAGCCACGTCGATATTGGCGGCGGTCTCGGCATTCCCTATCGCGATGACAATAATCCGCCGCCACTGCCGGATGCCTATGCCCATATCGTCAAGAACGAGCTGAAGAGCCTCAACTGCAAGATCGTGACCGAGCCGGGCCGCCTGATCGTCGGCAATGCCGGCATTCTGGTGACGGAAGTGATCTATGTGAAGGACGGCGGCGAAAAGACCTTCGTGATCGTCGACGGCGCGATGAACGATCTCATCCGCCCGACGCTTTATGAGGCCTATCACGGCATCCGCCCTGTGGTGCAGCCGGCAGAGAATACGCCGCGCATCAAGGCCGATATCGTCGGCCCGGTTTGCGAGACCGGCGATTATCTGGCGCTGGACCGGGAGATGGCTGCCCCGCAGCCGGGCGATCTGATCGCCGTCAGTTCCGCAGGTGCTTATGGCGCGGTGCAGGCCGGCACCTACAACTCGCGCCTGCTGGTGCCGGAAGTGCTGGTGAAGGATGACCAGTTCCACGTCATCCGTCCGCGCGGCACCTATGAAGAGCTGATCGCGCTCGATTCCGTGCCCGCCTGGCTCGATTGATCTCGCCCGCATCACCGGTTAGCCGATCACAATCAAGCGAAGCTGCCTAAAAAATGGGGGTGAGGGCCTGGGCGCCCTCGTCTTCGCCACAAAGAATGTTATCCTTGCTCCCGTGATATAAACAGCGCGCCGTTCCGGGAATGGCGTTCGACGTGGCCAGAACCGGGAGAACGGATTGATGACCACAGCCGGAGAGGACAGGACAGGCAGAAAGCGCCCGACCGGCGCATTCGCGCAGCGGCCGGACCTTGCCCGCCGGGTTGCCGGCAAGCGCTTCTTCGCGAAAATCGTCCTGCTTTCGGAAAAAATTGCGCCGAAAACGCTCTGGCCGCTCTCCATCGCCGCCGTGTTTCTGGCGCTTGGGTGGTTCGGCCTCTACCGGCAGATGCCGGATTTCCTGCGGCTCGGCGTTGTTTTCGTGCTCGTCTTCTCCTTCATCGCCACTCTCCTGCCAATCCTGCGGCTAAAATGGCCGACGGACCACGATGCATCCCGCCTGCTTGAAGACCGCAACGGTCTCGCACACCAGCCGGTTGGCGTGCAGGAGGACGAACCGGCCTTCGATACGCCTTTTTCCCGAACGCTGTGGAAAGAACACCAGATCCGCATGGCGGAGCGCATCGCCGCACTGAATGCCGGCCTGCCGAAACCCGATATCGCCCGTTATGACCGCCTCGCGCTGCGCGCCGTTCCCGCCCTTCTTCTGGCAGCCGCCTTCGGTTTTTCCTATTCCAACGGCGCGGGCACGATTGCCGATGCCTTCCGCAGCCAGCCGGCCGTCGGTCCGCTCAATCCCGATATCCGCCTCGATGCCTGGGTCACGCCGCCATCCTATACCGGCCGCGCACCGATTTTCCTGACCGGACGCGATGCAACCAACCGCGATACGGTTTCCGTGCCGCAATCCTCCAGGCTGACGATCCGCATGACCGGCGGGGATGGCGGCGAGGAGGTGACGTTCGAGCCGGAAATGGCAGGCGCGCTGCAAAAGCTTGCGCCGGAAGCGGCGCGTGCCGATAGCGCAAGCGGCGATATCGCCGTTCAAACACCGGTTCGTTCGGCGGATCAGCCCGTTGCACCGCGCACCTTCGCCATGGATGTTACCGAAAGCGGCATGATTACCGCCAATGGCGAACAATGGGTGTTCAACGTCATCCCCGACCAGCCGCCCAGCATCGCCTTCGACAACATGCCGCGACGCGCCGTCAATGGCGCGCTGGAAGTGGGCTTTACCGCCAAGGACGATTATGGGCTGAAGGAAGCCCATGCCATCATCGAGCCGATTGGCGTTGCGGAAGGTGCGACTGCGCTTTATCCGCCGCCGGAATTCAAACTCGATCTGCCGCGGCAGAACAATCGCGAGATCAAGGGCCTGACCAGCCGTAACCTGACCGAACATCCGATGGCGGGAAAACGCGTGCGCATCACGCTGGTGGCGACTGACGGCGCTGGCCAGACCGGCCGCAGCCCCGCACATGAAATGGTGCTGCCGGGTCGTAATTTCTCCGAACCACTCGCCGCCTCCATTGCCGAGCAGCGGCAGATATTCTCGCTTGATACGCGCCAGATGCCGAAGGCGATCGCCTATAACGAGGCGGTCGGCCTGCGCCCGGAAGAGACCATTCCCAACACGACGCATTATCTCCTGCTGCAATCGGCCCAGACCCGCATGCGGCTCGCCTATAATGAGGAAATGCTGAAGGACACGGCCGATTACCTCTGGGAGATCGCGCTCGGCATCGAGGACGGCGATCTTTCGCAAGCCGAGAGACGCCTGCGCGATGCACAGACTGCGCTTTCCGACGCGCTTCAGCGCAATGCCTCCGACGAGGAAATCGCCAAGCTGATGCAGGAACTGCGCGAAGCCATGCAGCAGTTCATGAGCGAGCTTGCGCAGCGCATGCAGAATGCGCCGCAGGCCAACATGAACCAGCAGGCGCAGAACGTTCTGCGTCAGCGCGATCTGGAAAACATGATGAACCAGATCGAGAACCTCGCCCGTTCCGGCAATCGCGACGCGGCGCAGGAAATGCTTTCGCAGCTGCAGCGCATGATGAACAATCTGCAGGCCGGCCGCCCGCAGCGTCAGGGCCAGCAGGGACAGCAGCAGAGCAGCAAGATGCGCCAGCAGATCGACAAGCTGGGCGAAATCCTGCAGCAGCAACAAAAGCTCATGGACGAGACCTTCAAGCTCGATCAGGCGCTGCGCGACCGCATGCAGCGCGGCGACCCGCAGCAGGGCGGCGAAAACGAAGACCAGCAGATGGGCGAAAACGGCCAGCCGCCGCAAGAGGGGCAGCAGGGTCAACAGGGCGAAAATG
>Ga0209371_1000997_pt1 | contig 21744 bp, 19 predicted proteins | sample AgamicAtAmrz_FD_187165 | JGI IMG/M metagenome (GOLD analysis project Ga0209371, IMG submission 187165) | Agave microbial communities from Guanajuato, Mexico - At.Am.rz (SPAdes) (version 2) | ecosystem: Host-associated > Plants > Roots > Rhizosphere | place: Guanajato, Mexico | collected 2012-06-07
AGCGGTTGAACCATAACCCGCAGGCGCTGAACCGGCTTTACGATAAAACCATTAAGGCTATCCACGCGGTTGATCCGCAGCGTATGGTCTTTGTCGCCCCGCGGCTGCACGCCGCGCCGGAAGATCTGGCGAACCTGAAGCTGCCGACTGAGAGCCGCGGCTACGTGCTGGGCGAATGGCATATCTTTGCCTGGGGGCCGCAGAAGGTGAACGGCAAATATCCCTGGACCTCCGGCACCGCGGCGGAAAAAGCGGCGATTCGCGAGCGCATCAATGCCGCGCTGCGCTGGCAGCAAAAAACGGGGCGCGCCAGCTGGGTCGGCGGCTGGTCCGCCGGACAGTCGACAAAAGCCGCGCCGTCCGCTTCCACGCTGGCGTTCGCGAACTTCATGGCCTGCGAGCTGCAAAAGGCGAAAATTCCGTACGCCCTTAACGCCGATAACCTTTTTTACGATGGGGAAGAGGGCGCATGGCGGCCCGCCATGGAGCCGCTGTTGCAGGTGATGTTAACGCCGGAATGCGCGGCGGGGAAAAGCGTCGTTAAACCGGCTGGCCATGCAGCCGTTCGCGGTGCGCCAGCGGCAGCCAGCACAGCAGGATAAGCAAGCCCATCGCCGTCATCAGCATGCCGAGGCTCGACTGGCCGCCCTGCGGCAACAGCGCGGATGACCAGGCGAGTAGCCCGGAGCCGCAGTTTTGCAGGCCGCCCACCAGTGCCCCAGCGGTGCCTGCAAGAAACGGAAACGGCTCCATCGCGCCGCTGGTGGCGAGTGGGAAAAGCATGCCCGCGCCGAAAAAGAAAAGCGCGGCGGGGATAAGCAGCGTCCAGACCGTCATCACGCCGAACCAGCCCGGCAGCCACATGGCTATGCCCGCCAGCAGGCAGCTTGTGACCGCCTGCCACATCAACGTGGAAAAACGTTTGTGCTGCCGACCGGCAAACCAGGCGCCGAAAAAAGCCGCCGGGATCGGCAGAATAAACAGCACGCTTACCGTCAGGCTGTTAAATCCAAGCCCTGCGCCCATTAACACGCCCGCGCAGGCTTCAAACACCGCCACGCCCGCCAGTCCGCCAATCAACATCAGCAGATAGCAGTTAAACGCGCTGCTGCCAAACAGCGTTTTATAGCTGGCGAGCAGCCGGGCGCGCGGCGCCTGCGCCGGGCGCGTTTCCGGTAGCCAGCGGAACATGCTGAAGGAGACGACAACACACAGCGCGAGCAGAAAAGCGAAGCAGGCGCGCCAGCCCCAGAGGGTGTCCAGCACGCCGCCGAGCAGCGGCGCCAGCAGTGGGCTAACCAGAATACCCATATTTAACAGGCTATTGGCGTGGCGCAGCGCTGGCCCGGCGTAAAGATCTCGCGGCAGCGTGCGGGCCATGACGCCCGCCACCCCCGTCCCCATGCCCTGCAAGCTGCCGGCGATAATCAATACCGTCAGGTTGCGGCTCAGCAGGGCGATAACCGTCGCCAGCATAAAAATCAGCATACCGGCGAAGATAACCGGACGGCGGCCGATGCGGTCCGAAATCGGCCCATAAACCAGTTGCGAAGCGCCATAGGTCAGCAGATAAGCCGCCATCACGCTTTGTACCGCGCCTTCGCGTACGTGCATATCGCGAGCGATATCCGCAATAGCGGGAATATAAATGGTTTGCGCCATCTGACCGACGGCCGTCAGCAGGATCAGCATTAGAAGCAGGTGACTATTCGCTATTTTTCTCATGGTTATTATTCAAATCGCATTGGGTTTTTTAGAGGATGTGTCTGGTTAATAATAAAATGCGAGAGGAATATACCGTAAAAAAGGCGATTAGCCAGTCAGTAAGGCGGTCATGCTGCCCGGGCGCAGGCAGCTTTTATAAACGGCTTTTGGAAAGATTTATTGCCAGTCTTACAGACAACCGGCCGCCAGCAGATGTGTGGCGTGGCCCCAGCTTAAGACGCTCAGTTCGCCATTGTGAACCTCGATCAGCGAAAAGCTGCCGTTCGCCGGGCTGTAACGGGAAAAGGGGTCGGCAAGTTTTGCGCCATGCAGCCGCCAGAGCAGCGCGGCAAGGGTATTGCCATGGGTAACGGCGCAGGCGGTTTCGCCAGGCAGCGCCTGCGCGTAGTCCAGCAGGGCGTGATAAAGCCGCTCGCCCGCCTGGCGGGCGCTCTCACCGTGCGCCGGAACGGCGTCGATATCACCTGCCAGCAGCGCGCCGCCGCTTTGCGGATGCAGCCGCAGGACATCCTGAATCATCATGCCCTGAAACTCGCCAAGATGTTGTTCATGCAGACGGGAGTCAATACGCAACGGCGCCGCGTGATGCTGGGCAACGGCGTGCGCGGTAGAAAGGGCGCGCGTGGCGGGCGAGGACAGCACCGCGTCTATACGGTAACCCTCGAGCGCGTCGAGGAGGGCTTCATTCTGCGCCAGACCGCGGGCGCTGACGCCGCTCTCCCGCTGGCCCTGCAGGAGGCCGCGCTCGTTCCACTCCGACTGCGCATGACGCACCACAATAAAACGCACCGGCAGCTCCTTATGAAAAAAGGCTACCTTATCATGCGGCGGACAGCGTGGAGAACACCAGGCGGTGCGTGATTTGCGGGTGCGCTTCAACCGGCGTAAAACCGGCGCGCTGGTAAAACCGGAATGCCGTTTGCGGCGCGCGAATGTTGAGGTAGTCAAAAAACTCGCGCGCATGTTGCGTCACCGACGAGAGCAGGACATGACCGACGCCCACGCCGCGCACCGGATGGCTGACATAAAGATGGCGCACGCGTCCGGCGCGAGGCGTTTCATCGTAAGGGTCGCGGTTTAGCCCACAGACGCCGACCAGCGCGTCGCCGAGGAAAGCACCGAGCAGCGTTTCGCCCGGCGCGGAAAAGAGATTGCTACCGTCCAGCCAGTGGGTGGAAAGACGATTAAGCATATTGAAACCCAGCGCCTGGCTCTCCTCGCGCAGGCGCTCGAAATCAGCGCTGTAAGGGGTGACTGGCCTGATGGCAATAATGGATGACATCCTTCCCTCCTGTTTCCGCTTTGTGAGTAGCGAAGCCGTGTTAAAGGGGGGCGGTTGCCCGCCCCCCTTAGGTGCGGCTTGAACCTGAGTTACCGAAGGCGTTTACCGAAGGTACTTCAGGACAGCATCAAGCAGTTGCAGCAGCGCAACCATGAGTTTGAGGATGAGGATAACCCAATCCACAGCGCTCATACGCGTCTCCTCTGGTCAAGGAGCACGCAACTGACGTACCTCTCCGCTGCCTGTTGCCAGTTGCTTTGTTGGCGTAACACAGTGTGCTCTCACGGGGTTAAGGCACTGACGGCACCACCCGTTTCAGCCAGGACTTGTTTCGCGCCCGTAAGTTGCGGCCCCGTCTCGCACGCTGTGACAGCAAAATCAGTATAGATAAGTACTGTATAAATTAACAGTATTTTCTGGACAAGAAAAAGAAACCTGGATCATACTGTTGAAAAGCCACTGTCACGCCGCGCGCAGAATTGCGATAGCGGTCAATTCGTCGTATAGTTAAAAAGTTGACGTAACACAGTGTGCTTTACGGCTACCACCCGTAAACAGCTGAAAAAACCCTGCCCCAGCGGCGGGGTTTTTTGTTTCTGCTCGCCTCTTCTTTGAGCTTAGCGAAAAGAGACTTTTTTTCTGCCTTTTCGGTTTTTTTCTTTCATTCGAAAAAATTAATGCAACCACTTAATGTAGCCCGCTTTACGCTTTGTTTTACCTGGGCTACATATTGTGTGGGCGTCAGGTGCAAACGCTTTCTCTACAGAGGGAAATACCGGGGCTTTAAAGCTTTGCGTTTTTACTTAATCTCGTTTTCTTTATTTGGTTTTATGTTCCAAAAAAAGAGATTAGATTCGCCTTAATCGGCACATAGCCGTTCAATACGCGGCGTCGAATTACTGTTTTGAAGTAATTAGTGCTTTGTAATGAATGGTTTATGTCGTTTTTTGGATAAGCGAAGCGGTATGGGCTGAATGCAACAATGAGAGCCCGGGTGTATTGAATTCCTTAAGCGCTCACTTAAAAATAGCAGCCTCTTGTGCGGCTTATTTGATAAAGTCTGGGCGGGAGTTAACGATTGCGTGCGCGGCACCCCGCAGCGGCGCGTTAAGCCGTTTTTATCAGGGCGCGTTAATTAACAAAAAACGAAGCCCTGCCGCGCATATTACTTGTGCACGATATTCTGTTTGCAATGGAAGAAGCTGATGATGATGCGAAGCGTAGTAGTCCTGGTCATTGCGTTGGGCCTCTCCGGCTGTATGGCGCCTGCGCGTCCTCCCATGACGGATGACACGATTGTGACCAGCCAGGTGAATGGCGTTACCCTGACTCACCGGTATGCGGTAACCCCGCCTCAGGAATTTACACCCGTTAATCAGGATTACCGGGCGCTTTACCCGGCCTCGTTAATGAGCCGACCCGATTTCGGTGGCAACGTCATCCGCCAGCTGGATAACGGCAAAACCTATAAGGTGCTGGGCCAGGTGGAGCATGCCTGGATGGCGCTGGCCGATGAAGGCAAAGAAGAGCTGATTGGCTATGTGCCTGCGCGCGCGGTGGTAAAAAGCGAGCAGTATGACGCGACGGTTCGCCGCGACAGACCGCGTCCGCGTCGCGCCAGCAGCAAAACCTGTGTCGCGGTGGATGGCGCCAGCAAAGCCTGTAAGAACGCCGCGAGCGGCACCTGGATTATTGACTAATTCCGCCGTTGCAGGGGAAGAACAATAAGACAACGCAACGCCAGGCTATGCTGGCGTTTTTCGTTGCCATTCTGAAGGCAGGCGCCTGACGTCTGCCGCAATTGGACCTTTTTGCAGGATTCAGTACCCGCAGGGGTTTCTGCTCAGCACATTACCAGGCAGGAAAATGTTATGCGATTCACTCTCGTTTCCGTGAAACCGGGCCACAAGCCGCCGCAGGGCAGCTGCGAGTTTAACGCCCCGGGCGGCACGATTGGCCGCGGGCCTGATAACCATCTGGCGCTGCCGGATAACGACCGCCTGATTTCCCGCCTGCAGGCGCTGGTTCATGTCGCGCCGGACGGCGAGTGCCGCATCACTAACCTTGGCGCGGCGGCGATGGCTATCAACAACAAGCCGCTGGAAAAAGGCGAGCAGGCAGAGCTCCAGGATGGCGACAGGCTGACGATTGCGGAATACAGCATTGAGATTGCCGATTTTATTTTGCACACCCAGCCGGTAAGCCGACTGGCAAGCCTGGGCGCGGGCGGTGAGCCGCCGATAAAGCCCGCCGCGCCTGTAACCGTTGAGAATGTGCCTACCTCCGTACCTGCGGAGATATTGCAAAGCCTTATCAAAAACTACGCGGTTGCGGACAATATCTCCCGGCAGTTGCCGCAGGTGGCGGCCGCGGCGCCTGAGGCAAGCGAGTCCGCGCGCGCGTCGCAGGAAAATAGCGAGTCGCCCGCTATCAAAGCCCGCCTGCGCATTCAGCCGCAGCCGCGTGAAACCGCTAAAACGACGGAGAACGCGCAGGGCGAGGTGCTGGAAGGCGAACTGCTGACGGCGCTGCTGGAAGGATTAGGGCTTCACGACATTCATACGGTCCCCCGTTTCGATAGCGAAAAAATGCGCCAGCTGGGGGAAATGCTCAGCATGTTCGCGCAGGGAACGGTGGCGCTGCTCGCCTCGCGATCTATGCTTAAGCGCGACGTGAAAGCCGACATGACAATGATGCTGGATGACGCCAATAACCCTTTCAAGTTGCTGCCATCCGGCAAATCGGTATTAATGCAGGCGTTTGCCACCGCCATGCCGGGATTTATGCCGCCCACCAAAGCCGTACATGACGCGCTGGTGGATCTTCAGGCGCACCAGATTGGCATGATTTCCGGGCTGCACGCCACCAGCGAAGCGATGCTCGCTTCTTTCGACCCGCAGGCGCTGGAGGAAGAGGCGATGCGCGAAGGCTCGCTCTTTCGCCTGGCGTTGCCGGTAAGCCGCAAGGCGGCGCTGTGGGATGCCTTTGTCGCCCAGCACAGCAGCGCGGCGGGCGGCAGCAATGAAGTGAATGCCCTGGTCCGCGAGGCTTTTTTGCAGGCCTACGAGCGGGAAGTTAACCAGTACAAAGATTCGCAGAGCGAAGCGGAAACGCTCTGAGCGCCGCGTGGCGGCTCAGCATTCGTAATGGCTACAGACTTACAAGGATTTTTATGAAATTTTGGTTGCCCGGTCTGGCCTTGCTGGCGTTGTCAGCAGCAGCGCAGGCGGAAAATTACCGCATAGTGCAATCTCCTTCGCAGAAGCTGGATGTCTGGATAGACGATCTGGCGGACAACACGCCGCAAAGCTGGTGCGCGAAGGAGCTGCCGCTGCGCATTGTGGCGAATGGCGATAAGCGCCCCGTGCTGCTGAAAACCTTCATGCCGCGCCTTGGGGCGCTGCTGGAAAACCAGTGCGCGGAGCTCGCGGTGGTGCGCTGGCAGTTTACCTCGCCGGAAGGGGACCTGCTGGCGCAGGGTACGGCCAGTAAAACGGCGGACTGGACGCCGGTGGTGCTGCCCGCCGCCGCAGCCGATACGGCTGGCGAAGCGGCGCCAACGGGCCGTCCTGAAGATCTCTCGCCGCTGGCGGACAGAACGCCATGGCTGGAGTTCACGCTGCAGGATGGCTGCCACCTGCGCACCTTCTGGCAGGATAACGCCAGCGTGCCGGCTATCTTTATTCCGGCCAAGGCGGACGGCAAATGCGAAAAAGGCGGCTGGCTGAACGGCAGCAGCGAAGTGGTGCAGGTGAGCCACAACACGCAGAAGAAAATGACCATGACCTTCGTGCATGGCTTCCCCGTCAGCGGGCTGAATACCCAGGCTGACGCCGACAGCCTGCTGATTACCACCGTGAATAATGAAAGGATGGTGGTCAGCGACGGGCGCGCCAACCAAAGCTGGATGATTTTGCCTTACTCTGCGGAGCTCAACGGCTGGCTGGCGGACGGCACGGTGGCGGTAGAGATGTCGCGCGCGCAGGCGAGCGACGATGCGCGGTTGCGCGCCCGGCTGGAGGCTATCCGCAAAGTCTGGTCCGGCTATCTGGAGCCCGGCGCGAGCCTGAAGATCCTGCTGGTGGATTCGCTTTCGCCGCTGCTGCGCGACCCGGCGGCAGGCGCTTACCGGGTCGTTAAATAATGCCGATTATCACGCTTCGCGCTGCCGTTTTGTCACGGAGCGTGACCCGGGCCTGGCGGATGCCAGGCTTGCTTAAAGAGAACCTTGCAACATGACGGACAACGCGAACAAAAAAGTATCTGAAGCCTTACCGATCGGTTACCGGTTTAATGAGTTTGAGATTCAGGAGGTGCTGGGCAGCGGCGGATTCGGCATCGTTTATCGCGCCTGGGATCACCAGCTTGAGCGCGCCGTCGCCATAAAAGAGTTTATGCCCGCCTCGTTCGCCATGCGCAAAGCGGACCTCAGCATCGGGCTTCGCGGCGAGCGTTTTGGCAAAGCCTTCAGCGCCGGGTTAACCAGCTTTATCGACGAGGCGCGCCTGCTGGCGCGTTTTAATCATCCGGGGCTGGCGCAGGTGCTGCGTTTCTGGGTGCAGAACGACACCGCTTATATCGTCTCTTTGTTCTATGAAGGCGTTACGCTGGGTCGCCTGCGCGAGCAGCACCCGCAGAAACTGGATGAAGCGGCTATCCGCCGCCTGCTGCCGATGCTGTTTGGCGCGTTGCGGGCACTGCACAAAGCGGGTTATCAACATCTGGATATTTCGCCGGACAATATTCTGTTGCAGGAGAACGGCCTGCCAGTGCTGCTGGACCCAGGCGCCGCCCGCCGCAGCATCGGCAACGTCACCGATGAAACCGAAACGCTGCTGCGTCCGGGCTACGCGCCGGTCGAGCAGTATAACGATGATGAAAACGCGCTTGGCCCGTGGACGGATATCTACGCGCTGGGGGCGGTGCTGCATACGCTGATTGTCGGCTCGCCGCCGCCGGTGAGCGTGGTGCGCTCCCTTCAGGACAACTACCAGCCGCTGGCGGAGCGCAAGCCGGAAGGCTATTCGCTTTCGCTGTTGCAGGCGATAGACCGGGCGCTGGCGCTGAAAAAAGAGGGGCGTCCGCAGTCGGTGGATGAGTTTGCCGCGCTGGTGGATCTCCCCGTCGGCGGGCACGACGACCTGCTGAATGCCGATAAGCCGGGCACTATGCTCATTCCACTGGAAGAGCATAAGGTGGCCGTGACGGGCTGGAGGCGTTACCAGACGGCGGGAATGGTGGTCGCAGGCGTGGTCGCCGGGATTATCATCGGCGGGCTGTTGTTTAGCAGTAGCGCGCCGCAGAACGCTCAGCCGGAAACGGCTGACGCAGACCGTCCGCAAGAACAGCCCGCGACGGCGCAGCCGCCCGCCGCTACCGGCGAACAGCAGGCGCTGGTGTATGTGCGCATTCGCGAAGGCGAACAGCTGTTGCTGAATGGCAAACCGCAGGCGGTGGTGCCGGCGGCGAACGGCTTCGCGGCGCTCCAGCTTTCGCCTGGCCAGTACGCCTTTACGTTGAAAAATCATGACCAGATCCGCAGCCAGAGGCTCACCATCGGGCAGTCCGGCACCTGGCTTATCAATCCGCAAAGCTAAACCCGAGGGCGCCCGGCGTGGCGCCCTGCGTCTTTCCGCGCTTTTTCCGCTAAGCTGTTAACGTCACTCACCCAGCCGCCACGTTATGATTAAAAGCCTTTATATCGAAAACTACCGTTCGCTTCGCCGTGTTGCGCTGGAGCTTGAGCAGCTCAATATTGTTTTTGGCCCCAACGGCAGCGGCAAATCCAATATCTATAAAGCGATACAGCTGATGCACAGCGCAGCGCAGGGCGCTTTTTCCCAGGCATTATCACGGGAAGGCGGCATCCTTAACGCGCTGTGGGCGGGCAGAAGCCGGCAGCAGGACGTACGGCGGATGATTCTTGCCGTAGAGACGGATGATTACGACTATGAGTTGCAGGTGGGGTTTGTGGAAAAGCTGCCCTACCCGACGCTGTTTCAGCTCGACCCGGTCATCAAAGAAGAGAAAATCTGGCTCAGCAATCAGCGCCGCCGTCCTTCAGCACTGCTCATGAAGCGCCAGAACCAGGCGGTCTTTCTGAGCAATATCCATCATGAGAAAGTAACGCACAGCGGCGCGATTTATGAGAACGAATCGGTGTTCGGGCAGCTTGGCGAGCCGCATCTCTACCCGGAGGTGTCTCAGGTGCGGGAGATGCTGCGCAACTGGCGCTTTTATCATGAGTTCGCGGTATCCGGAAACTCGCCGCTGCGCGAGCCGCAGGTCGGCTTTCGCGCGCCTGTGCTGGCAAGCGACGGCGCGAACCTTGCGGCCGCCTTTCAAACCATCGTTGAGATTGGCGATGAGGATTTGCTGAACGCTATTCTGAACGCCGCTTTTCCGGGCAGCCGTTTTTATTGCGATAACCCCGGCGGGCGCTTCCAGCTGCTGATGCAGCGCGAAGGGCTAACGCGCCCGCTCGAACCTGCCGAGTTTTCCGACGGTACGCTGCGTTTTCTCTGCCTGGCGGTGGCCTTGTTAAGCCCGCGCCCACCCGCCTTTATCGCCCTGAACGAACCGGAAAACAGCCTGCATCCGCAAATGCTGCCTGCGCTCGCGAAGCTGATAGCCGAGGCGAGCCGCGGGACGCAAATCTGGCTCACCAGCCACTCGCCGGAACTGGCGCGGCTGGTGCAGCAGCATACCGCCTGCGCGCGCTATCAGCTTGCCATGAGTGAAGGAGAAACACGCGTGGAGCGGCTCGCTTAATCCACGGCTTAATCTGCGGTTTAGCGCAGCGTGTCCTGCACATCGCCCAGCCGGCCTGTCTCTTTTTCGCTATACCCCCGCGCCCGCAGCGGTTCGATAATATCGCGCGCCAAATCCGGCACGTAGCCCACCAGCATTTCGCCTGCGCCGCAAAAGGTCACTCTGCGAAGCGCGGCGGGAAGCAGGCAGCTTTCGGCCCGGCCCAGCGTCAGCGACTCGCCTGCCGCCTTAAGCGTGAGCGGGTCGCCAAGGTTAGAGATGATTTGCGCGCCCCGGAAGGTGTAGTCGTTGTCGCTGGAAAAGCGCCAGCGCTCAAGGGCGAAGTAAGGCCCGGCGCAGCAGACGCGCCGTGAAAAATGCGGGCTCTCCTCAATCACCAGTCCCGGCTGCGGCGCAGTCGTCAGCTCAGGGCGCAGCTCATCCAGCAGCGCATCGATATTCTTTTCCTGTTCCGCACGAAAAATCTCGCTGCCGTCCTCCATGCGCCACGGCATCGCGTGCTGCTGAATATCCGAGGTCTGCTCTATCTCGTAAATCAGCGTATCCGGGCCGAAAGCGTGCAACATGCCGCCTGGAATATAAAAGGTGTCGCCCGTTCTCACCGGCAGGCGGTGCATGACCGCATCGTACTCTTCCGCCAGCAGGGCGCTTCGCAACTGCGCGCGGCTGACGCCGGGCTTGACGCCGGCAAGGCAAGTCGCGCCTTCCGCCGCCCATAAAATATGCCAGGCTTCGGTTTTGCCGTTGGGCTGCTGCTCCAGACGCTGCGCGGTTTCATCATTAGCATGCAGGTGAACCGGCAACATGCCGCTACCGTCGATAAACTTGGTGAGCAGCGGGAAATGGGGGCCGCGCCAGCCGGGGCCGACCAGCTCCTCCGGGTAGCGCTGCGCCAGCTCGCGCAGGCTCATGCCGGCAAGCTCGCCGTTTTTCACCGTCGCTATCTTGCCGTCTACATCGCTCACTTCCCAGGTTTCGGCAACGCGCCCGTCAGGCAGGCCGGCTTTGCCGAGGCGCGTTTTGATAAGCTGACCGCCGAACACGTGCGTGGCTATCGGCAGGGTCAGCTGTAAAGGGTAAGCTTTCATCATTCAGCTCCTTACAGCAGGGCCTGCTCTTGTGCTGAGCATAAAACGGAAGGGGTAAGAGCAGGGGGAAGCGCCATAGGGCTACAGCCCCATGGCGCAAAACATCAGATAACCGCGGTACCGCCGGTCACCGCGATAGTGGCGCCGGAGATGTAGCTCGCTTCGTCGCTTGCCAGCATCACGTACGGCGCCGCCAGTTCGGCAGGCTGACCGGCGCGCGCCAGCGGCACCTGGCTGCCGAAGCTTTTCACCTGCTCGGCGGGCATGGTGGACGGAATAAGCGGCGTCCAGATAGGGCCCGGCGCAACGGCGTTAGAGCGGATGCCTTTTTCCGCCAGCAGCGCCGCAAGGCTGCCGGAGAGGTTGACGATAGCCGCTTTGGTGGCGGAATAGGCCACCAGCATCGGCTTCGGTGAATCGGCGTTTACCGATGCGGTATGAATAAGCGACCCGCCTTTCGGCATATGCGGTACGGCGGCTTTGCAGATGCGGAAGGTGCCGTAGAGGTTGGTCTTAATGGTGCGGTCAAACTCGTCGTCGCTTATCTCATCCAGAGAATTGCGCGTCTGCTGGAAGGCGGCGTTATTGACCACAATGTCGATTTTACCGAAGGCTTCCACGGCTTTATCCACCACCGCCTGGCACTGCGCCAGCTCGGTGATATCGCCGCTCACCAGCACCGCTTTGCGCCCGGCCTCTTCAACCAGACGCGCCGTCTCTTTGGCGTCTTCATGTTCATCAAGGTAAGAGATAAGCACATCTGCGCCTTCACGGGCGTAGGCGATAGCGACCGCGCGGCCGATGCCAGAGTCGCCGCCGGTAATAATCGCCGCTTTACCGGTCAGTTTGCCCGAGCCTTTATAACTGGTTTCACCGTGGTCGGGCTGGGGTTGCATATCTTTGGTGGAGCCAGGCCAGTTCTGCTGTTGTTCAGGAAACGGGGGAGTAGGATAGTTCGACATCGTTCGATCTCCTTTTCTGACAGCGTAGCCGCTGGTGGAAACAACGCAGCGCAAATGCGCCGCGACAGGAATAAACGAGCCAGGCGCGCCTGAACTCGTCAAAATGAATGTTAAGCGTAGTTCATAAATCGGCGGCGCTGCATCGGTTTGCCAAAACCACAGGTTATTGAAAAGCCTTAAACCGTTTCGTTTAGGTTATGAAAAGCGAGGCGGTAAAGGGTGCTTAACCATTTGATCTTTTGAACTATTTAAGGCGCGCTGGCGAGGGGTTGCGTGCGGCGTCTGGCCCGCCGCTTCAGATTAGTTTTAAAACGCCCGAACGGCAGCGAAAAGGGCGGGGCGCTCCCCTCCGGCAGCGTGGTGTAGGCCTTTTCCCGGCTATTACCTGCAGTATCCCCGCAGAAAACAGCCCTCTGCCGCCTTTTCGCTGGTGGGAAAAGCGCTGGGAATTAACGCGCCGGGAAAAGAGCAACGCTAACGGCGCTATCCATTCAGCCGCTTCACCCCTTCCTGCGCCGGTGGGTAGGCGCGGGCGCGGCGGTTCAGGTCGCTGTCGGCAATTTTCTCGGCGAGAAAATCGATCAGCACCCGGCACTTCGGCGGCAGAAAACGGTTCGGGTGATAAAGGATCCAGGACATGCCGTAGTAAGAGGTTGTGTAGTCCCACTGCGGCAGCACCTCGACAATCTGCTTCGCCTCAAGCGCTTCGCGGGCGACAAACCACGGCAGGCAGCCAATGCCGAGACTGCTGAGCACCCCTTCGAGCCGCGCCCGGCTGTGGTTGGTGACATAGCGCCCGCGCACCGTCACATTAACCCGCTCCTGAGTATGCAGATGGCGGAACTTCCAGCAGTTATCGCCGGGGATCTCTCCAAGATAGAGGCAACTGTGCAGCGCCAGGTCGTTCGGGTGTTGCGGATAACCGCGCTTTTCAAGGTAGGCGGCGGTGGCGCAGATAATATGGCTGACCCGGATAAGCGGGCGCGCCGCCAGCCCTTCAGGCGGGGTATCGGTAATGCGCACCATCAAATCGAGGTCATCGCCTATCAGGTCTACAGGACGATCGGTGAGCCTGAGTTGCACATCCACTTCGGGGTAGCGGTTTAAGAACTCCTCGATATGAGGCGCTATCAACCGCATGCCGAACGCGCGCGGCGCGCTGATTTTCACCATTCCCTGCGGCGCTTCGTTGATGCGCTCCGCCAGCTCCAGCACCAGCTTCGCCGACTGCACCATCTCGCAGCAGCGGGCGTAAGCGTCGGTGCCGGCCGCAGAAAGCTTAAGCCGCCGCGTGGTTCGCTCCAGCAGCTTCACCGACAGCGCCTGTTCGAGGCAGGCGACCTGGCGGCTAATGGACGATGCCGTGGTGCCGAGCTGTTCCGCCGCGGCGGAAAAACTGCCCGTCTCCACCACTTTCACAAACACCGCCATATACGGCAGCAGCCCCATGTATTGATTTGTTCTCATAGCGCAAGAGTCTTGTTTGTTTACCCCGATTATTCACCGAAGCGGGATAGCCCATAATCGCCCCGTGGCACGTCACAGAAAACCGACATTCACCCTGTAAGGAAAGCGATAATGAAGCGTTATCAGCAAGTACGTAGCCTTGAAGATCTCTCTTATGTAGCCCGCCAGTCAAAGCATATTCTGACGTTGTTTAGCGGTGGCGTTGACAGCAGCTACCTGCTTTACAAACTATCGCAGACTGGTTGCAAAGTCACCGCGCTTACCGTCGATCTCGGCGATGGCGTGGACGCCGACGACCTGCGGCACATCACCGGCTTTTTTAACGTCGACTTAAAAATTATCGATGCGCGTGAGCAGTTTGCGCGGGAGTTCATTATCCCGGCTATCCGTGCGAACGCGCAGTACATGGGCATCTATCCCATCAGCTCATCGCTTTCCCGACCGCTCATCGCCCGGCTGGCGGTGGAGATGGCGCAAACGCTCGGCTGCGACGCCATTTTGCATACCGCTAACCAGTCGCAAAACAGCCTGCGTCGTCTTAACGGCGCGCTGAGCCAGCTCAACTTCAACGGCTTTATCGGCAGCCCCTACGAATACTCGGCTTTCAGCCGCGAAGAGAAAATTCAGGCGCTGGCGCAGGCGGGGCTGCCGCGCTTTCAGGCACGCGGCATCAGCGGCGACGCCAATATCTGGGTTCGCGAGTACGAATCCGGCGCGCTGGATAACCCGGAAGATTTCATGATGCCGGAAGCGCTGTTTAAGTGGACTTCCTGCCGCAGCGCTCAGCCGGACGAACTGCTCTCCGTCTGCTTTGAGCGCGGCGCGCCGGTGGCGGTAAACGGGCAAACGTTGCCGCTGCTGACGCTTATCGAGCACCTTAACGCGGTTGTTGGCCGCCACGGCATTGGCCGCTTTAGCGGGCTGGAGCACCTGGAAGGCGGCGAGAAGGTGCTGGAAGTGCGCGAAGCTCCGGCGGCGATGCTGCTGATGGCGGCGTTCCGCCACCTTGAAACCGCCACGCTGGATGCCGCGCTGCTGCGCCAGAAGCTGGCGCTGGAGCAAACCTGGGTGAACGAGGCGATAGAGGGCCGCTGGTACGGCATGCTGGCCGCCTCTCTCGCCGCGTTTATCCGCACCAGCGCCGAGGCGGTGAGCGGCACCGTGTTCTTCAACCTGCGCAGCGGCGTGGCGGATCTTGCCGCCATTAAAGCGCGCGACCCGCTCTACCTGACCGATCGCGACGGCTGGGAAAAACAGATTGCCCGCGTGCGCGGCAGCCGTTCTCTCGCCGATCTCTCTCCCTCTTTGACGCCTGCTTACTCATTAACTGCCTGAGGTGAACCATGGAAACAATCAGTCAATATTACGCTCTGCCGACCTGCTCGATTAACCATGCGGCGCAGGCCATCAAAAACGACGGCTGGATTTTCATCGCAGGCGAAGAGCTGAAAGACGACCTGGAGCTGGGCGAAGAGTATATCTCCTCGTTTTCCCGCTACTGGGACTCGCTGGCGCGTGATGAGTTTATGGCGGATAACGGCACCTATCGTTACCGCCGTTACAGCCAGTTTGAACTGCGCGACCCGGAGGGCGAACTCAAGCTGCTGGCGCACGAGCCTTACTCGCAGCCTAAAAACATCAACACTTTAAACGGCGGCGTCGATCGCGTTTATCCGCCGCTGGAAGAGGGGTTTATCAACCATCCGCTGTTTATCTCTATCCTGCGCGGGCTGGGGCGCGTCTTTAATCAGGCGGAGGGGGAAACCTGCCGGTGGCGCATTCGTCTGCACCCTTATCGCATCCTGACGGACGCCGAAGAGACCGGCAAGCCGACGCCGGAAGGGCTGCATCGCGACGGCGTGGATTACATCGCCATGATGCTTATCCGCCGGGTGAACGTGTCGGGCGGCGTTACCACCGTGACGGACAACGCCCGCAACGTGCTGTGTACCAAAACGCTCAGCCAGCCGCTGGATGTGATTGTGGCCGACGATCATCGCGTCATGCATGAGGTCACCCCTATTCTGTGCAGCAAAGGCTCGCAGGGATATCGCGATGTGCTGGTGATTGCCTGGGAGCGGGAATAAGCGATGAGCGTTCAATGTCAGGTGCAAAATACAACCTTACGCTACGCCGACTGGATGCTGCTGGCGGTGGCCGTGGTCTGGGGAACCAGCTACGGCATCGCCAAACAGGCGGTGTTGTTCTACCCGGTGGTCGGCTTCTTGTGCATTCGCTTCATGCTGACCTTTTTTATCCTGCTGCCCACGCTGAAAAACTGCTGGCGGCAGGCGACCGGGCCGGGGCTTGTACTGGGCGCGGTGCTGCTGGCCATTTTTTTGTGTGAAACGTACGGTGTGGCGCATACCACCGCCAGCAATGCCGCGTTTCTGATAAGCCTTTGCGTGGTGTTGACGCCTTTCGTCGAATGGCTTGTCTTTCGCAAACGGCCGGAAAATACCGCGTTCATCGCGGCGGGGGTATCGCTGTGCGGAGCGCTGCTGCTGACCGGGAACCTCGCTATCGAGATGAACACGGGCGATGTGCTTATCCTGGGCGCGGCGCTGCTGCGGGCGGTAATGGTGTGCCTGACGAAGAAACTGATGCAGCATCGCAACGTGCCATCCCTGGCGCTGACGGCGGTGCAGACGGGCGTGGTAGGAGCCGGGTCGCTGATCCTGCTGCTGGCGACGCAACACGGCATTCCGCCGCTGCCGCAAAATATCAGCTTCTGGGGCGCAACACTCTATCTGGTGGTGTTCTGCACGCTGTTCGCCTTCTTCGCGCAGAATTACGCGGTGAAGCGCACCACGCCGACCAATGCCTCATTGCTGATGGGCACCGAGCCGCTGTTCGGCGCGTTGTTCGCCGCGCTCTGGTTAGGGGAGAAATTAACCCCGGCGTGCTGGATTGGCGGGTTGCTGATTGTCGGCGCCTCGCTCTGGGCCACGCGTCCGCGTCAGAGCAGGGCGGTTCCGGTGGGTAATTGACGAATGAACAGGGCGCCGCAAACGGGCGCCCTTCATCTTCTTTTTTTCTCTTTTCATCATTAAACCGTTGCGGTTTAACTGCCTGTTTCTACGCATTTATACCTTTTCCTCATAGCACTAATTACCTTCCCGCCGCCGCCCCGCCGCCAGCGCCGACTATTATTAACTGTTCGTTATAAAAAAAACCGCGCGATACAGCAGCGGCGAGCGTGCCTTTTATCCCTTTCACTTTAAAAGATACTGGAGGCCTGGCATGAGCAACCAAGGCGATGAAGATAACAAAGGACATCCGCAGGATGCGGGCGTTTACAGCAACGCGCAGGCGATCGGCGAGGGCGATTTTAGCCTGACGCGGCGGGAGCTTATCAAAGCAGGCGCCGCGACGGCGGCGACGGCGGCAGTTTCTGCGAAAGCGACAGCCGCGTTCGCAGGCGAAACGCCGGTGACGCCCGCCCCGGAAATACTGCCCCTGCGGCTGAAAGTGAACGGTGAAGTGCGGCAATTGGCGGTGGACACGCGCACTACGCTGCTGGATGCGCTACGCGAAAACCTGCAACTCACCGGCACCAAAAAAGGGTGCGACCACGGCCAGTGCGGCGCCTGCACCGTTATCGTGGACGGGCGGCGCATCAACGCCTGCCTGACGCTTGCCGTGATGCACCAGGATGCGGAAGTCACCACCATCGAAGGACTCGGCACTCCGGACAACCTGCACCCGATGCAGGCGGCGTTTGTGAAACATGACGGCTACCAGTGCGGCTACTGCACGCCGGGGCAGATTTGCTCTTCCGTCGCGGTGCTAAAAGAGATAGAAGCGGGCATCCCAAGCCATGTCACGCTCGACCTGGTTTCCCCTCCTCAGATGACGGCGGACGAAATACGCGAACGTATGAGCGGCAATATCTGCCGCTGCGGCGCCTATTCCAACATTCTTGCCGCGATTGAAGAGGTTGCCGGAGGGAAGAAATCATGAAGGCTTTTACATACGAACGCGCTGCCACGCCTGCCGACGCGGCGGCCAGCGCTAAGCAACATCCGGGCGCAAAGTTTATCGCGGGCGGCACCAACCTGCTGGACCTGATGAAGCTTGAGATTGAAACCCCCGTCCACCTGATAGACGTGAACGGCCTGGCGCTGGATAAAATTGAGCCGACCGCCGAAGGCGGCCTGCGGATAGGCGCGCTGGTGCGCAACACCGATCTGGCGGCGGATGAACGCGTTCGCCGCGACTACGCCGTGCTTTCACGGGCGCTGCTGGCGGGCGCTTCGGGCCAGCTGCGAAACCGCGCGACCACTGCCGGCAACCTGTTGCAGCGCACCCGCTGCCCCTATTTTTATGATACCAATCAGCCCTGCAACAAGCGGCTGCCCGGCAGCGGCTGCGCCGCGCTGGGAGGCTACAGCCGCCAGCTTGCGGTGGTGGGCGCAAGCGACGCCTGCATCGCCACCCATCCGAGCGATATGGCTGTCGCCATGCGGTTGCTCGACGCCGTAGTGGAAACCGTGAACCCGGACGGCAGCGAGCGCCATATCCCGGTAGCGGACTTTTATCGCGCGCCGGGCAACACGCCGCATCTGGAAACGGTGCTGGCGCCGGGGGAATTTATTACTGCCGTCACGCTGCCGCCGCCGCTCGGCGGCACGCATATCTATCGTAAAGTGCGCGATCGCGCCTCTTACGCCTTCGCCCTGGTCTCGGTGGCCGCCGTAGTGCAGCCCGACGGCACAGGCCGCGTGGCGCTGGGCGGCGTGGCCCATAAGCCCTGGCGAATGGAGGAGGCGGACGCTCAGCTCGTTCACGGCGCGCAGGCGGTATATGACCGGCTGTTCGCCGACGCGCAGCCGACGCCGGAAAACGAGTTCAAGCTGACACTGGCGAAGCGCACGCTCGCCTCGGTGCTGACGGAAGCGAGGGCCTAAGCGGATGAAATTTGATAAACCGGCACAAGAGAACCCGATTGACCAGATGAAAGTGGTGGGCCGCCCGCATGACCGTATCGACGGCCCGCTGAAAACCACCGGCACGGCGACTTACGCCTATGAATGGCACAAAGAAGCGCCCAACGTCGCCTACGGGCATGTGGTGGGGTCCGCCATTGCCAAAGGCCGTATCACCTCAATGGATATTAGCGCGGCGAAAAACGCGCCCGGCGTGCTGGCGGTGGTCACCGCCGACAACGCGGGGCCGCTCGGCAAAGGGGAGATGAACGCTGCAACGCTTTTGGGCGGTCCTGAAATCGAGCATTACCATCAGGCCATCGCCGTGGTGGTGGCGGAGACATTCGAGCAGGCGCGCGCGGCGTCAGCGCTGATTGACGTGCGCTACCGCCGCGAGCCGGGCGCGTACGATCTCGCCCGGCAAAAACCTGGCGTGACGGAACCGCCGGACGATACGCCGGATAAAGTCGTCGGGGATTTCGACGGCGCGTTTAACACGGCGGCGGTGAAGCTCGACGCCACCTACACCACGCCGGACCAGAGCCATATGGCGATGGAGCCGCACGCCTCAATGGCCGCCTGGGAAGGGGACAAACTCACCCTCTGGACCTCCAGCCAGATGATTAACTGGTGGAAGGGCGACCTTGCGAAAACGCTTAACATCCCGGAAGAGAACATTCGCGTGCGCTCGCCCTATATCGGCGGCGGCTTCGGCAGCAAGCTGTTCTTGCGCAGCGATGCCCTGCTGGCCGCGCTCGGCGCGCGTGCGGCGAAACGGCCCGTTAAGGTAATGCTGCCAAGGCCGTTTATCCCTAACAACACGACCCATCGCCCGGCGACGATTCAGCGCGTGCGCATCGGCGCTGAAGAGAGCGGGCGCATTACCGCCATTGCCCATGAAAGCTGGTCCGGCAACCTGCCGGGCGGCCCGACGGAGACGGCGACCAACCAGACCGAGCTGCTCTACGCCGGGGCGAACCGTCACACCGGGCTGCGTCTGGCTGAGCTTAGCCTGCCGGAAGGCAACTCCATGCGCGCCCCCGGCGAAGCGCCAGGGATGATGGTGCTGGAGATAGCCATCGACGAGATGGCCGAACGGCTGGGCATGGACCCGGTGGAGTTTCGTATTCGCAACGACACCCAGGTGGACCCGGCGAAACCGGAGCGCTTCTTTTCTCGTCGTCAGCTGGTGGAGTGTTTACGTACGGGTGCGGAGCGTTTCGGCTGGAACCGTCGCAACCCTAAACCCGCGCAGGTGCGCGACGGCCGCTGGCTGGTGGGGTATGGCATGGCGGCGGGCTTTCGCAATAACCTGCTGACTCCGTCCGGCGCGCGCGTGCTTCTCGATTCACAGGGCGTGGTGACCGTTGAGACGGACATGACCGACATCGGCACCGGCAGCTACACCATCATTGCCCAGACCGCCGCCGAGATGATGGGCGTGCCGCTGGAGAAGGTCGTGGTGCGCCTTGGCGACTCTGATTTCCCGGTCTCTTCCGGTTCCGGCGGGCAGTGGGGCGCCAACAGCTCAACGGCGGGCGTTTACGCCGCCTGCGTAAAACTGCGCGAAGCGGTGGCGAACACGCTTGGCATGGACGCCGGTACCGTGGAGTTTACCGACGGACAGGTTCGCGCAGCCGACCGCAGCGTGCCGCTGGCGGAGGCGGCGGCGGCGGCGGGCGGGACGATCTCCGCGGAAGACACCATGGAGTATGGCGACCTTGATCAGCAGTTCCAGCAGTCCACCTTCGCCGGGCACTTCGTTGAAGTGGCGGTGGATGCGGCGACAGGCGAGGTACGCGTTCGCCGCATGCTGGCGGTGTGCGCCGCAGGCCGCATTCTCAACCCGAAAACTGCGCGCAGCCAGGTGATTGGCGCCATGACCATGGGGCTTGGCGGGGCATTGATGGAAGAGCTGGCGGTGGATACGCGGCTCGGGTTCTTCGTTAACCACGATATGGCGGCTTATGAAGTGCCGGTGCATGCCGATATCCCCGAGCAGGAGGTTATCTTCATTGAAGACACCGACCCGATCTCCTCTCCGATGAAAGCCAAAGGGGTGGGCGAGCTGGGCCTGTGCGGCGTCAGCGCCGCCATCGCCAACGCCATTTACAACGCCACGGGCGTGCGGGTGCGGGATTACCCCATCACCGTCGATAAGCTGTTAAACGGGTTGCCGACTCTGGTTTAAGGAAAACGGCGGCTGGCGGCCGTGCGCCGCCAGCCTTCAGGGTAAACCGTAGCGCGCGTAAGGCGCGCTTCACTGAAGGATGGAGAAGAGGTGCTGCAACAATCCCCCCTTATCGAACAAACAAGCCCGGCGCCGCGTAATCCGCAACCCGCTTTTTTGACCGACGACAGCGCAGAGATTTTGCGCTTTGCGGCGGAGGCGCTGAACGCGGGCATGGCGGCGGCGCTGGTGACGCTGGTTGAGATCCGCGGCGGTTCGTCGCGCCCGCTGGGGGCGCACATGGCCGTGCGCGAAGATGGCCTCTACTGCGGTTTTGTTTCCGGCGGCTGCGTGGAGGCCGCCGCCGCTTTCGAAGCGATGGAGGTGATCCAGTCCGGCGAAGACCGCATGGTGAAGTATGGCGAAGGCTCGCCCTATTTCGATATCGTGCTCCCCTGCGGCGGCGGCATTACGCTCAGCATGCATAAACTGCGCGCCGTGCAACCGCTGCTGGCGGTGCTGAACGCCATGGCGCAGCGCCAGCCTGCCGGGCTTCGCTATAACCCTCAGTCGCAGACGCTGGAGAGCGTGCTTTCGCAACGGGAGACGGGCTGGAGGGGCGCAGATTTTACGGTGAGCTACCGCCCCTGTACGCGGGTTATCGTCTATGGCCGCTCGGTGGAGGCGGCGGTGGCGGCTAATGTCGCCCGGGCGGCGGGTTATGACGTGCATACCAGCGACGGCTTCGATCCGCGCACCACTTTCGCGCTGATGGATGCCGACACGGCGGTTATCCTGCTCTACCACGATCTCAACCGCGAGCTGCCAGTATTGCAGGCAGCCCTGGCCGCCAGGCCGTTTTACATCGGCGCGCTGGGTAGCCGCCGGACCCACGACGTGCGCATGCAGCGGCTCGCCGGGCTTGGCTGGAGCGAGCAGGAAATAGCGCGAATAAAAGCGCCGATAGGCATCTTCCCGAAGGCGCGCGACGCGCACTCGCTGGCGCTCTCCGTTCTGGCGGATGTGGCGGCGGCTCGCCTTACTCACGCAAGCAATGAGGACGCAGGATAATGGTTGCGGCGGGTGAACCGGTCATCATTATTCTGGCCGCCGGAAAGGGGGAACGGTTTCTCGCTTCCGGCGGCACAACCCACAAACTGGATGCGTTGCTGCACGGTAAAGCGGTGTTGCAACATGTGCTCGACGCGGTGAAAGCGTCGGGCCTGCCGTGGCATCTTGTCAGGCCGGAAGGCGGCACGCGCGGCATGGGCGAATCCATCGCTATGGGCGTGCGCGCCACGCCTGATTCGCCGGGGTGGTTAATCCTGCCAGGCGATCTTCCTTTTATTCA
>Ga0209371_1001000_pt1 | contig 21692 bp, 22 predicted proteins | sample AgamicAtAmrz_FD_187165 | JGI IMG/M metagenome (GOLD analysis project Ga0209371, IMG submission 187165) | Agave microbial communities from Guanajuato, Mexico - At.Am.rz (SPAdes) (version 2) | ecosystem: Host-associated > Plants > Roots > Rhizosphere | place: Guanajato, Mexico | collected 2012-06-07
CGCCAAGGCGCTGGCCGAAACGCTGGTCGAAGGCGGTCTGGATGTCGTCTCCGGCGGCACCGATAACCACCTGATGCTGGTCGATCTTCGCAAGAAGAACGCCACCGGCAAGCGCGCGGAAGCCGCACTTGGCCGCGCCTACATCACCTGCAACAAGAACGGCATTCCTTTCGATCCGGAAAAGCCCTTCGTCACCTCCGGTGTCCGTCTCGGCACGCCGGCCGGCACGACGCGCGGTTTCAAGGAAGCGGAATTCCGCGAAATCGGCAAGCTGATCGTCGAGGTTCTCGATGGTCTGAAGGTTGCCAATTCGGATGAGGGCAACGCCGCCGTCGAGGCTGCGGTGCGTGAAAAGGTCGTCGGCCTGACGGACCGTTTCCCCATGTATCCGTACATGTAAGAGAAAGGACGAAGATGCGCTGCCCTTTTTGCGGTTCTGAAGACACGCAGGTCAAGGACTCGCGTCCGGCGGAGGACAATACCTCCATCCGCCGGCGGCGCATCTGCCCCGATTGCGGCGGCCGCTTCACGACCTATGAGCGCGTGCAATTGCGCGAGTTGATGGTCATCAAGAAAAGCGGCCGCAAGCTGCCCTTCGACCGGGAAAAGCTGGTGCGGTCCTTCGAGATCGCGCTGCGCAAGCGCCCGGTCGATCGCGACCGGATCGAGCGCGCCGTCTCCGGCATCGTTCGCCGCCTGGAAAGTTCCGGCGAGACGGAAATTCCCTCGGAAGAAATCGGCCTGCAGGTTCTCGAAGCGCTGAAAAGCCTCGATGACGTGGCCTTCGTGCGTTACGCCTCGGTCTATCGCGATTTCAGCCATGCCGAGGATTTCGAGAACGTGATTGCCGAAATCAACGCCAAGATCGCCCGCGATACGGATGCCGGAGTCTAGCCGTGACCACCCGTGCCGATGACGAAAGATTCATGGCTCGGGCAATCGAGGTTTCTCTCCGCCATCAAGGCCAGACGCTTACCAATCCCTCCGTCGGCTGTGTGCTCGTCAAAGACGGGCGAATCATCGCCGAAGCCGTCACCGCCATTGGCGGCCGCCCGCATGCCGAACGGCAGGCGCTGGAAATCGCCGGCGAGGCGGCGCGCGGCGCGACCGCCTATGTGACGCTCGAACCCTGCTCGCACTGGGGCAAGACCCCGCCCTGCGCCAATGCCCTGGTGGAATACGGCGTCGCCCGCGTCGTGGTGGCGGTGGATGATCCGGACGAGCGTGTTTCCGGCCGTGGTTATACGATTTTACGCGATGCCGGTATTGTCGTGGAAACCGGCCTGTTGCGGGATGAGGGTAAGAGAGCGCTTGCCGGTTACCTCACGCGTCAGGTGAAAAAACGCCCGCATGTGATTCTGAAGCTTGCCGTTTCCGCCGATGGCATGATCGGCAGGAAAGGCGAGGGGCAAGTGGCGATTACCGGTCCCGAGGCGCGCCATGCCGTGCATGAATTGCGCGCGCGTTGCGATTGTATTCTCGTTGGTATTCGTACCGCTATTGCGGATGACCCGGAACTGACGGTGCGCATTGCCGGCATGGAGGAGCGCTCGCCGGTGCGGATCGTGCTGGACCGGCAGTTTGAGTTGCCGCTGACGTCGAAGCTGGTGAAGACAGTGCGGGAGGTGCCGGTGATCGTTGCGGCGTTACCCCCCTCTGCCCTGCCGGGCATCTCCCCCTCAAGGGGGGAGATCGGCAAGGGGCTGGCCGCTCGCTCAAATTTCGACTCCACCTCTCATTCGTCAACCTTCAAGGTCGGGCAAGGCAGCGCCCCATCGATCTCCCCCCTTGAGGGGGAGATGCCCGGCAGGGCAGAGGGGGGTAGCCGCGACCACCGACGTCAACTTCTCACCGACGCCGGCGTCCAGATCCTCGAAGCCCCAATGCTCGAAAACCTCCTCCACATCCTCGCCGAAAGCGGCATGTCGGAACTTCTGGTCGAAGGCGGTGCCTTTGCCGCAAAATCATTCCTTGAAGCGGGGCTGGTGGACCGTATCATGCTGTTCGAAAGCCCGGTGGTGATCGGTGAGGGCGGCATTGAAACGCCGCTCAAACGTGCCGATATTCCGGGCGACTATGCTCTGGTCAGCGAGACCGCCTATGGGCGGGATCGTTGCTTCGATTATGAAAGGCCGATTTGATGTTTACCGGAATTGTCACCGACGTCGGAACCGTTTCCGAGCTGGAAGCCCTGGCCGAAGGCGTGCGTCTGCGGGTGGCGACAAATTACGACCCCAAAACCATCGATATGGGCGCATCCATCTCCCATGGCGGCGTCTGCCTGACGGTGACGAGACTGCCGGAAAACGGCAGCAATGAGCGCTGGTACGAGGTCGAGGCATGGGAAGAGGCGCTGCGCCTGACGACGATTGCCGGCTGGCAAAAGGGTACCCACGTCAATCTGGAGCGGGCGCTCAAGATTGGAGATGAACTTGGCGGCCACATCGTTTCCGGCCATGTCGATGGCAGGGCGGAAATCCTTTCGGTGGAGCCGGAAGGCGAGGCGGTGCGCATTCGCCTGCGCGCGCCGGAGCATCTGGCGAAATTCGTGGCGCCCAAGGGTTCCGTGGCGCTCGACGGCACCTCGCTCACCGTCAACGCCGTCGAAGGTACCGATTTCGACGTGCTGCTGATCCGCCACACGCTGACCGTCACCACATGGGGCGAGCGCCAGCCGGGCGATTTCGTCAATTTCGAAGTCGATACCATGGCGCGTTACGCCGCAAGGCTTGCGGAATTTCCGTCGGCATGAGCTGGAGTGCTGGCTCGGTGGTTTATTATCGCTGACACCTCTTCGTCTCGTCATTCCGGCCTTGAGCCGGAATCCAGCCAGCCCAAGTCCTTGGGCTGAAAAGAGTTTTCCCGCCGTGCAGACGCACGTCGACTGGATTCCGGCTCAAGGCCGGAATGACGGAAGGGCTTTATCGTCGTCCGACATTGCGACAGATCAATTCTTGTCCGACACTCCCGCTTCCGGTTGACGCGCAAACGTTATAAAGACGTCTTTAGGCCCAAACGGGGTAGGGGAAATACATCATGCCGTCTTTCGAACTGCTGACAGCCTTTTTCATAACCACCGCCTTGTTCGCCTATATTCCCGGTCCGGCCATGCTTTATGCGGCGGCGCAGACCATGGCGCGCGGACGGTTTGCCGGGCTGATGGCGGTGCTTGGAATCCATGTCGGCTGCTATTTCCACATCTTTGCCTCTGCCGCAGGTCTTTCGGTGCTGTTTCAGGCCGTGCCGTGGCTTTATCTGGCGGTAAAGCTGTGCGGTGCGCTGTATCTCATCTGGCTCGGCTTCTCGATGCTGCGCAGCAAGCTCGAAGGTGAGGCCGTCAATCTGACCATTGAACCGAAATCGGCGCGCCGCGCCTTTATCGACAGCATCATCGTCGATGTGCTCAATCCGAAGACGGCGCTGTTCTTTCTGGCCTTCCTGCCGCAATTCGTGGACCCTGCAGCGGCCTTTCCGGTCTGGCTGCAACTGCTGATCCTCGGCATCGCCGTCAATTTCATTTTTTCTTCGGCCGATCTTGTCGGCGTGCTTCTTGCGGGCGCCATGGTCGGCCGTTTGAAGCGTTCCAGCGCGGTGCAGGTGCTCGCCCGCCGCGTTGCCGGAACGGTGCTGATGGGGCTTGGCGTCCATCTCGCCTTCCAGAAAACCTGATTGTCGCGGAGCCGGGCCGGGTGGTGTAAAACCTGGCCAAATGCCTTACAGACGCGGCCCCTTGCGCCGCTGACACATGAAATTACTTGCCAAAAACGGCCAGCCGTGGTTTGACCGCCGCAAAAGCCGGTATGATCCGGCATCAAGCTTTTCAGGAAAATATCATGTCCAAACCCCATCTTCTTATCGTGGAAGCACGTTTTTACGACGATATGGCGGATGCCCTTCTCGAAGGCGCGAAATTCGCGCTCGATGAAGCCGGCGCCACCTATGACGTCATCACCGTTCCGGGTGCGCTGGAAATCCCCGCCGCCATCGCCATGGCGCTTGACGGTGCTGACAATGACGGCACGGAATATGACGGTTTCGTTGCGCTCGGCATGGTCATTCGCGGCGAGACCTACCACTTCGACATCGTCTCCAACGAATCCTCCCGCGCCCTGATGGATCTCGCCGTCAGCGAATCGCTGCCGATCGGCAACGGCATCCTCACCGTCGAGAATGACGAGCAGGCATGGGCACGCGTGCGCCGTTCCGACAAGGACAAGGGCGGTTTTGCGGCGCGTGCGGCGCTGACGATGATCGAGCTGAAGAAAAAACTGGGTGGCTGAACGCATGTCGAATGTTGAAAATGGCGGCGAACCGCGCCAGCCTTCGGTAAAGCCAGCCAACCAGCGCGGCGCGGCCCGCCTTGCGGCCGTGCAGGCGCTCTACCAGATGGATGTCGGCGGAACCGGCGTCATGGAAGTCGTGGCCGAATACGAGGCGCACCGTCTCGGGCAGGAAGTCGATGGCGATACCTATCTGAAGGCCGATCCTTCATGGTTCCGTTCGATTGTTTCCGGCGTCGTCCGCGATCAGACGAAGATCGACCCGCTGGTGCGCTCCGCCCTTCTCGAAGACTGGCCGCTGTCGCGTCTCGATGCCACCGTGCGCGCCATCCTGCGTGCAGGCACTTTCGAGATTCTGGAGCGCAAGGACGTGCCGGTCGCGGTCATCGTCACGGAATATGTTGAAATCGCCCGTGCTTTCTTCGAGCATGACGAGCCCAAGCTGGTGAATGCGGTGCTTGACCGCATTGCCAAGCAGGTGCGCGGCGAGGCAAAACGCTGAAATAAAAAGGTGAGGAAGAGATGAGCGCGGTTTCCGTCCCCGGACTTGAAGTTCAACTGGACGAGGCGAAGCGCAACGTCTTCCTCCTCACCATCGCGCAGGCGATCATGGGATCGGCTGCGCCCTTAAGCTTTTCGGTCGGCGCGCTTGCCGGCTATCAGCTGCTCGGCGCGGACAAGTCGCTCGCAACCGCGCCTCTCACCGGCTTCAATATCGGCGTTGCGCTCGGCGCGATCTGCGTGGCGGCCGCATCCCGCTTCCTCGGCCGCAAGGCAGGCTTCATGGTCGGCGCGCTGATGTGCTCCATCGGCGGCGGCATTGCCGCAGTAGCGCTCTTCCGTGCGGATTTCTGGCTGTTTGCGGTCGGCCTGCTGCTGATCGGCATTTCCGGCGGTTTTACTCAGAAGATCCGCTTCGCAGCAGCCGACGCCTCTCCATCCTTTTACAAGCCGAAGGCGATCTCCTGGATTCTGGCGGGCGGCATCATTTCCGCCATCGTCGGGCCGCAACTCGCCATCTTCGGCAAGGACCTGCTTGCGCCGGTCACCTTTGCCGGCGCTTTTCTGGCGCTCGTTCCGCTCGGCCTCGTTTCGATCGCCATTCTGGCGTTTCTGAAACTGCCCGATCCCAAGGCGGCCGCCGCCCATGTCGAATCGGTAAGGCCGCTGTCGGAAATCGTCCGCACGCAGCGTTTCGTCACCGGCATGATCTGCGGCATCGGCTCTTACGCCTTGATGACCTTCATGATGACCGGCGCACCGCTCGCCATGGTGGTCGGGTGCGGTTTCCCCACCGAACTCGCCACGCTCGGCATCCAGTGGCACGTTCTCGCCATGTTCGGCCCCAGCTTCTTCACCGGCATGCTGATTTCCCGATTCGGCGCGGAAAAAATCGTGGCAGTCGGCCTCATCGTGCTGATGGCCTGCGCCATCGTCGCCCATATGGGCATAGAGCTGTGGAATTTCTGGGCGGCGCTCATCCTGCTCGGACTCGGCTGGAATTTCGGCTTCATCGGCGCAGCCGCCATCATCACCTCCAGCTACCGCCCGCATGAGGCGGACAAGGTGCAGGGTTTCCACGATATCGTGCTGTTTGGCACCGTGGCGCTGTCATCCTTCTCTTCCGGCAAGGTATTTACGGCCTGGGGCTGGTCGGTGATGAACCTCGTCATCTGGCCGGTTGCCGGGCTTTGCCTCGTGCTTGTCCTGTCGCTCGTCCTGACAAGCCGCAAAAAAGCAGCCTGAGTCGCGCGCCGCACTCTACTCCTTTCAAGTTTCAGGCAAATTTGTGGGCTTGACGCGGCACCTCGCGCCAACGCAATCTCCGCTCCGAGGACATTTTTCCTTGGGAGGGGAACAAATGCCCAAGACGGGATTTGGGACAGGCCGTCCGCATCTCCCTGCACAAGGTTTCGCCACGCCGGGAAGGGAGTGAGACCCGGCCTTTTGGGAGGTAAGTGCGCATGACCGTAATACCCATAGTAATTTTATGTGGTGTCCTGTCCGTGGTTTACGCGGTATGGGCCACCAAGAGCGTTCTCGATGCCGATCAGGGCAACGAGCGTATGCGTGAAATAGCAGGTTTTATCCGTGAAGGTGCGCAGGCTTATCTCACCCGTCAATATCTCACCATCGCCATCGTCGGACTGATCGTCGCCATTCTGGCCTGGTATCTTCTGTCATCCATGGCAGCCATCGGCTTCCTCGTCGGCGCGGTGCTTTCAGGCGTCGCCGGCTTCGTCGGCATGCATGTCTCCGTGCGCGCCAACCTGCGCACCGCGCAGGCCGCCTCGCACAGCCTTTCCGCCGGTCTCGATATCGCCTTCAAGTCGGGCGCCATCACCGGCATGCTGGTTGCCGGTCTCGCGCTGCTCGGCGTTTCCATCTATTATTTCATCCTGACCTCGGTGATGGGTCATCCGGCCGGATCGCGTGAGGTGATCGATGCGCTGGTGTCGCTCGGCTTCGGCGCATCGCTGATCTCCATCTTCGCCCGTCTCGGCGGCGGCATCTTCACCAAGGGTGCGGATGTCGGCGGCGACCTCGTCGGCAAAGTGGAGGCCGGCATTCCCGAGGACGATCCGCGCAACCCGGCAACCATTGCCGACAATGTCGGCGACAACGTCGGCGATTGCGCCGGCATGGCGGCCGACCTCTTCGAGACCTATGCCGTATCTGTTGTCGCGACCATGGTTCTCGCCGCAATCTTCTTTGCCGGAACGCCGATACTGGAAAGCGCCATGGTCTACCCGCTGGCGATCTGCGGCGCGTGCATCCTGACCTCGATTGCCGGCACCTTCTTCGTGAAGCTCGGCACCAACAATTCCATCATGGGCGCACTCTACAAGGGCCTCATCGCCACCGGCGTGTTCTCGGTCGCAGGTCTTGCCGTCGCCACTCATGCGACGGTTGGCTGGGGCACGGTGGGCACGGTGGCCGGCATGGAAATCACCGGCACCAATCTCTTCTTCTGCGGATTGGTCGGCCTCGTCGTGACTGCGCTGATCGTCGTCATTACCGAATACTACACCGGCACCAACAAGCGCCCGGTCAATTCCATCGCGCAGGCGTCGGTCACGGGTCACGGCACCAATGTCATCCAGGGCCTTGCAGTCTCGCTGGAATCGACGGCGCTGCCGGCCATCGTCATTGTCGGCGGCATCATCGGCACCTACCAGCTCGGCGGCCTGTTCGGCACCGGCATCGCGGTTACCGCCATGCTGGGTCTGGCGGGCATGATCGTGGCGCTCGACGCCTTCGGCCCGGTCACGGACAATGCCGGCGGTATCGCCGAAATGGCCGGTCTCGATCCTGACGTACGCAAGGCGACCGATGCGCTGGACGCTGTCGGCAACACCACCAAGGCCGTCACCAAGGGGTATGCTATCGGTTCGGCCGGTCTCGGCGCACTGGTGCTGTTCGCCGCCTATGCCAATGACCTTTCCTACTTCGCCGCCAATGGCGATACCTATCCCTACTTCAAGGATATGGGCGAGATTTCCTTCAGCCTCGCCAATCCCTACGTGGTTGCGGGCCTGCTGTTCGGCGGCCTCATTCCCTATCTCTTCGGCGGCATCGCCATGACGGCGGTGGGCAAGGCGGCAAGTTCGATTGTCGAGGAAGTGCGCCGCCAGTTCCGTGAAAAGCCGGGCATCATGGCCGGAACGGAAAAGCCTGATTACGGCAAGGCCGTGGACCTGCTGACACGGGCGGCGATCAAGGAAATGGTCATCCCGTCGCTCCTGCCGGTTCTGGCGCCGCTTGTCGTTTATTTCGGCGTGCTGGCCATTTCCGGCTCCAAGGCGTCGGCCTTCGCGGCACTTGGCGCATCGCTGCTCGGTGTCATCATCAACGGCCTCTTCGTGGCGATTTCCATGACCTCCGGTGGCGGCGCATGGGACAATGCCAAGAAGAGCTTCGAAGATGGTTTCATCGACAAGGACGGCGTGCGCCACGTCAAGGGTTCGGACGCCCACAAGGCGTCGGTGACGGGCGATACGGTCGGCGATCCCTATAAGGATACCGCCGGTCCCGCCGTCAACCCGGCGATCAAGATCACCAATATCGTGGCGCTGTTGCTGCTTGCGGTTCTTGCCCACTGAGGGCTTAAGGTTCCGAACAATGAAAAAGGCCCGGGGAGCGATCCCCGGGCCTTTGAATTTTCCGTTTCTTCTTCCGATCAGGGGGTGTTGTTGCCCTGACCGAGAATGCTCTTGGCGATATTGGCGCCCGACGTGCCGCCGGAGAGCAGCTGCTGCAGGAAGGTGAGGTCCTTGCCGCCGGTCGGCGTGGTGCGCGAAATCGTGTCGAAGACCTTGCCGTCCTGCAGCGTATAATTGGCCTTGCGCTCGATCACGCCGTCCTTGTTGAAATAGATCGCGAGAATGTTCTGCTCGACCAGCGCCGGCTTCATGAAGGCCGCGCGGCGCACGCGCTTCTGCGAGATGTAATAGAACACCTCGTTGCCAAAGGTCGCGGTGGTGGAGGGCGTGCCCATGGTCAGCAGAACCTGCTCGCGGCTGGAACCCTCAGGGATCAGCTGCAGCGACTGCTCGTCCATCACGTAGCCGTTATGGAACACATCGGTCGTGCTGCTGCAGGCGGAAAGCAGGCCGGATGCGAGCACGATTGCGATGGCGGTCTTGCTCAGAACATTGCCGTGACTTGCGGATTTCTGCTTGCTCAACTGCTTTTCCCCGACTGCGATCATGAATGGCACCTTCCGGCATTGCGTGGTGCACAGTGTCTGTGCACATGATTGTGTCAATCCGGGGACGGAAAATCCCGGTCACTCCCCAAATTCAATGCTTTCCCGGTCTTTTGGAACTCCTCCGGTTCTCTTCGACTGTTTCAGGCGAAAGACGAACGTGACCGCGACAGCATTGCAATTCGTGGATGCTTCGGTAAACCAGCTTTGACGATCATGCAACAAGTGCGATGGGCGGTAAGCGAATTCACCCGTCCCGTTCGGAAAAAAAACGATGATATTCGGGCTGTTCAAGAAGAAAAACAACAATCGCGCCATTGTCGACCGGCAATATGCGACTTTGACCGCCGCTGCCCGCACGCCCGCTTTCTATCTCCATCTCGGTGTTCCCGATACGGTCATGGGCCGCTTCGAGATGCTGTCGGTCATCATGATTCTCTATTTCCGCCGCACCAAATCCTCCGATGTCAGCGGGCAGGAAATTGCCCAGGAGATCGTCGACGCCTTTTTTCAGGACCTCGATCATTCCATTCGCGAACTGGGAATTGGCGATCAGGGCGTGCCTAAGCGCATGAAGAAATTCGCCGGCATGTTTTATGGGCGGCTCGAATCCTATGCGGCGGCGCTGGATGCTTCCGACCGCGTTGCCCTTGCCGCCGCGCTCCGGCGCAATATATATCCGCAGGTAGATGAGAAGGCGCCCGATATGGAGGGGCTGGCAGGCTGGATGATGGACGCATCCACGCAACTTGCCGCCCAGTCCGAAGACACAATCGCAACCGGAAGCCTGACGCTGCCCTTGCCTGGACGATGAGGTTCACGATGAACGCGCGACACCCTGCAAATGACGACCTGCCTTTTTCCTATCCCGTAAAGGTAGGCCATATTTCCGCCAATCCGGTCAGGATTGGTCTCGAAGCCAGTGCCGAGGAACTGAAGGCGCTGGCGAAATTCTGGAATGTGGTTTCCGTCGAATATCTGAAGGCGGAGCTGCAGGTTTCCCGCTGGAAGAAGGATGGCGTGAAGATCAAGGGCGAAGTGCATGCCGCGGTAACGCAATCCTGCGTCGTCACGCTGGAGCCGATCTCGAGCAAGATCGACGAGGCCGTCGAGCAGATTTTCGTTCCGGAAGGTTCGAAACTGGCGCGGATGGTGACCAATGAGGAAGGCGAGATCGTGCTCGACCCCGACGGCCCGGATATTCCCGACCAGTTCACCGGCGACAGCATCGATGTCGGCGCCGTGGTTGCCGAATTTGCAGCGCTCGCGATCGATCCCTATCCGCGCAAACCGGATGCGGAATTTCCCGAAACGGCCGACAGGCAGCCTGAGGAAGAGAAGCGTCCGTCGCCTTTTGCCGTGCTGAAAGATTGGAAAAAAGACTGAATGGCCCAGCCGGGCTGAAATAATTTTATTGTAACAAAAGCCGGAAAAGGTATTTTCGCGCAAAATCCGCTTGAGTGGCGGTTAGTCAAGGATAAGGGACGAGTGATCAGAATTGCGATTGACGTCATGGGTGGCGATTTCGGCCCAGATGTTGCCATACCCGGTGCCGCCAAGGCGCTCGAACGGCACAACGATGTAACTTTTCTGCTCTACGGGCAGAAGAGCAAGTGCGACCCCATTCTGGCACAATATCCCGCACTTCGGGAAAAGTCGGTCTTCCACGATTGTGAAGTCTCGGTCAGCATGGATGAGAAGCCGAGCCAGGCGCTGCGCCGCGGCCGCTACGTCTCCAGCATGTGGCGCGCCATCGAGGCCGTGAAGCTCGGCGAGGCGGATGTCGCCGTTTCCGCCGGCAATACCGGCGCGCTGATGGCCATGGCGAAATTCTGTTTGCGCACCATGGCGCGGGTGGAACGCCCGGCAATCGCCGGCATCTGGCCGACGCTTAAGGGCGAAAGCATCGTGCTCGATATCGGCGCGACCATTGGCGCCGATTCCCAGCAGCTGCTGGATTTCGCCCTGATGGGCGGCGCCATGGCGCGTGCGCTTTTCGATATCGACCGTCCGACCGTCGGCCTGCTCAATGTCGGCGTCGAGGAGGTCAAGGGTCAGGAAGAAGTGCGTGAGGCCGGACGGCTGATCCGCGAGGCTGATCTCGCCACCATCGATTATCGCGGTTTCGTCGAAGGCGACGATATCGGCAAGGGCACGGTGGATGTGGTGGTGACCGAAGGTTTCACCGGCAACATCGCGCTCAAAGCCGCCGAAGGTACTGCACGCCAGATTACGACGCTGCTGCGCGAAGCGATCTCCCGCAGCTTCTTCGCCAAGATCGGTTATGTTCTGGCGAAAAGCGCCTTTGACGTGCTTCGTGAAAAGATGGACCCGCGCAAGGTCAATGGCGGCGTGTTTCTCGGCCTGAACGGCATTGTCATCAAGAGCCATGGCGGCACGGATGCCATCGGTTTTGCCTCCGCCGTGGATGTCGGCTACGACATGGTTCACAACGGCCTGACGGCCAAGATTGAAAATGATCTGAAAATTTACCACGCAAGACGGCTTCCGCCCCCGGCGCCCGAAGCTCTCGTGGCTGACGAGGAATAAGGGAATGATCCGCTCTATAGTCCGTGGTTTCGGGGCAGCGCTTCCGAAGCGTGTCATGACCAACAGCGAAATCGAAGGGGTCGTCGAGACCTCCGACGAATGGATCGTGCAACGCACGGGCATCAAGCAGCGCTATATCGCCGGCGAAGGTGAAACCACCGCGTCCCTCGGCGAAGCGGCGGCGCGCGCCGCGCTCGACAATGCCGGCCTGACGCCCGACGATATCGACCTCATCATTCTGGCCACCTCGACCCCGGATAACACCTTTCCGGCAACGGCGGTGAACATCCAGAACCGTCTTGGCATGACCCATGGTTTCGCCTTCGACATGCAGGCCGTCTGCTCCGGTTTCGTTTATGCCGTATCGACCGCCGATCTTTATATTCGCGGCGGCATGGCCAAGCGCGTTCTGGTGATCGGCTCCGAAACCTTCTCGCGCATCCTCGACTGGAAGGACCGCACCACCTGCGTTCTGTTCGGCGACGGCGCCGGCGCGCTTGTTCTGGAAGCTGGCGAAGGCGAGGGCACTTCTGCCGATCGCGGCGTTCTGACGGCGCAGCTTCGCTCCGACGGTTCGCACAAGGAAAAGCTCTATGTCGATGGCGGACCTTCCACCACAGGTACGGTCGGCCATCTGCGCATGGAAGGCCGGGAAGTGTTCAAGCACGCCGTCGGCATGATCACCGACGTCATCGAACAGGCCTTCGAGGCCACGGGCACGACGTCCGACGATCTCGACTGGCTGGTGCCGCACCAGGCCAACAAGCGCATCATCGACGGTTCGGCAAAGAAGCTCAACATCGACCCTGAAAAGGTCGTGATCACCGTCGATCAGCACGGCAATACCTCGGCCGCCTCCATTCCGCTGGCGCTCGCCGTTGCCGCCGGTGACGGACGCATCAAGAAGGGCGATCTGGTCATGCTGGAGGCCATGGGCGGCGGCTTCACCTGGGGCGCGGTGCTGCTGCGCTGGTAAAGGCGTGATTTCCGAGTTTGACGGGGCGATGGCGCGAAATCGGTTGTGATTTTCGCGCTCACGCCCCGATCGGAAGCGCCGGAGCGGCCCGAGCCTGTGTCAAAACCGTATCAGTCGCTCTAAGCCCTTGCACTGATTGCCGAAAGCCTCAAATGAATCTGGAACAATCCCTTGACCGGTCGCCACAAGGGAAATAATCTCGGCGGCTCCTAGAGAAGAGTTCAGACACGGTTTGCGGGGAAAAATGGCCGGGAAGACAGTGACACGCGCAGATCTTGCAGAATCTGTGTTTCGTAAAGTCGGGCTGTCCCGCACCGAATCCGCCGAACTGGTCGAAACGATCATCGACGAAATATGCAACGCGATCACCCGCGGCGAAGTCGTCAAGCTTTCGTCCTTCGCGACATTCCAGATCCGGGAAAAGAACGAGCGTATCGGCCGCAACCCGAAGACGGGTGAGGAAGTTCCGATTTCCCCACGTCGCGTCATGACCTTCAAGGCCTCGAACGTGCTGAAGCAGCGCATTCTGAAGGCCCATACGGCCCGCAAAGCCAAGCAGAAGGGCCAGAAGGCCGGGGCATAATCCCTCTCTCAAGGTCCAGGCGACACGCCCTTTTTGCCGTATCGCAAGCCCTTTTCCCCATTCTTCTTGTGAACATACTTGAATTTCAACGTGCAAGCCGTTGAAATCCGGTCGACTCACATCATAATCAATTTTAGTGATTTGTATCTCGCCGCAACGGCGTCGGCGTGGGGTCGTAACCGACTTTGCGCGGTGTTTGACCGGCGGGTGAAAAGCGTTCTCGTTCAGTGTCCGGCCGGATGCATGGCGCTCCGGTTCGGATGGGAGTGGAAATTTGGATAAAAGCCCCGACGCGTTTCGGACGATCAGTGAAGTGGCGGATGAGCTGAACCTGCCGCAGCATGTGCTGCGTTTCTGGGAAACACGCTTTCCGCAGATCAAGCCGATGAAACGGGGCGGGGGCCGCCGTTATTACCGCCCTGACGATATCGATCTCCTGAAGGGCATTCGTCACCTTCTTTATGACCATGGCTACACCATAAAGGGCGTACAGAAGCTGCTGAAAGCCAATGGCAACCGCTTCGTGGCGGCCATCGCTTCGGGTGATCTGGCAACCATGGAAGCCATCATGGCGGCGAGCGGTGAAAAGGAAGTCGCCGAACCGCGTGTCGTCGATACCGATGGGGACGAGGTCGTCGGTCGCCCGAAGGCCAAGCCAAGCGGCCGTTTTTTCGGCTTCGGCGGTGGCGGCGGCGATGCGGAAATATCCGTCGGCAAGTCGAGCATCGGCAAGGACGATCAGGCGCTTTTGCAGGAAGCCCTGTTCGATCTCCTCGAATGCAAGCGCCTTCTCGATCAGGTTCGCTGAGGGTTTATCCACAGCTCATTTGCGTGCTTTCCCTTCGGGAAATCGAGAAAACAAGGGGTTAGGGCGTTTTCCCGATTCTCTGAAAAACGAAAACGCCCGGCAATGCCAACCTTTCGGAAACTCCTTTGGCCGATAATGCGGCTCCGTAAAAAGGAGTCCGATCGTGAGCAATCGAAAATCGACAGCACGACGCCGCACGGCGAAGAAATCGGGTGGCGGCAGCGTTTGGCCGTGGGTGCTGATGCTGGGCGTCGTTGCCGGCGGCATTCAGGCTTACGAACATCGCGACAGTCTTTTGCCGCAGCGGCATTTTGCAAAGGCGACATCTCCGGCCACGAGTTCTCCGAAAGTCGCGACGGCGGCCAAGCGCGATTCCGTCACGCCGGAAAAAGTGGCGTCCATTCGCCCCGCATCGCCGCCTCTGCCCGGCAACGGCCCGGTGCCGCCGCGCCCGATCGCCATGCCATCCGCCTCGCAGCCGAGCCAGGTCGCCGCTATCCTGCCGGAAACCCGTCCCTCGGTCGAAAAAATCTCGCTCGGTGAAAAAAGCGGTACTTTTGCCTTTTGCGGTCGTTCCGGCCTCAACAATTGCGTGGCCGATGGCAACACCTTCTGGATGAAGGGCGTGAAAATGCAGCTTGCCGGCATAGAAGTGCCGCAGATCGACCGGGCGCGCTGCATGGAAGAGCGCCAGCGCGGATTCGTCGCGAAGGTCAGGCTTCGCGACATGCTGAATGCCGGCGCCTTCGATGTGGCGTCTTCCGGTGCTGCGGGCGGCCAAGCCACGGAACGCAAACGGCTTTCGCGGTCGGGCGTATCCTTCGCCGATCAACTCGTGCGGGAAGGGCTCGCGCATCCGGCATCGGCAAAAAATCAGTCCTGGTGTGGCTAGAGCGCTTTCGCTTTTCTTCGAATCGCGAAAACGCTCCGGCTCTTTGTTTGCCGTATTTCCGGGCGGAAAACCGGGTTCCACTTTTCCTGGAAATGCTCCGAGGCCCCGTTGACCGAAACGGTTCGGCCTGTGTAGATGAGGCTCAGGCATCGCCCCGACCGAAACGGTACGCGGCGCGGCAATGCGGACGTGGCGAAATCGGTAGACGCAGCAGACTTAAAATCTGCCGACCATTGGTCTTGCGGGTTCAAGTCCCGCCGTCCGCACCATTAAATCGTAAAAAATTCATATATTTCAGTTTTTTAGGCGGCAGCGGTGGTTTTCAATCCACCTTTCTACCCACCTTTTGCGCGTCGGTAGATGGTCGTTCACAAGCCCGTGATGAGGCACATAAAACCTACCGATTACGTTCCTTAAATTGCGAAACGACCACTGGTCGTGCATCTTGGGAGCAGTTTCGGGCTGCTGACATACATGAGGCAGCGCCGTCGAAAAGCATTGTGAGGTTAATTCAAAATGCCGAAAAAGCCGACCGGCCAACAAGGCTTTTACCGTATTGAGGTTCAAGCCGATGGCGCTTCAACGGGCACATTCATGCGCGAGTTTCTGGGGCATGAAAAAGAACAGATCGAAAGCGCTGTAGCAGACAAGTTTGTTGAGGCATGGGCCGCGAATGGTGTCTCGGTCAGGGCGCTCCCCAGTCGCAAAGAAAACGATTTGGACTTCACTTTGGAAACGTCGAGAGGTTCTGTAAAGCTAGAATTAACAGAGCTGGTATTTCCCCCTGCCACGAAAGGAAGCCCTTATCGCAAAGGCGAAGCCCTCACATCCACTTTCGGCGAGGCAGCAGATCGCGTAATCGCCACAATAGCACATAAGGCCAAGCACTATACGGTCGGGCCGCAGCCGATTCACTTATTAATCTACACCACGCATGAGGTGTTCGCGCCGGTCGAGGGGGTTATTCGGTTGGTTCAGTACCGCTTGGAAAAAGGCGTGCTTGAACATCCTTTCGAAAACATCTTCTTCCTCGAAGACCTTCCTGATGGCCCGCGAGTGCGTTGCCTCTATCCAGTCCCTGCGCAGTATGTTGAAGGACTGGATCCGACAACTGAAGAAGCGAGAGAGTATATTCGGATGGCGCCGGACGGATGGACATTGATCACATCCGCCGACAGCTGATTTCAACGTTTTCGGGGAGCAAAATTGGGAGCAATTAGTGAAGAACGTCTCGCTGAAATGGACGAACAATTCCATCAGTGGCAGGGGGCGGCCCTAGATAGATTGATGTCGGGCAGGCAGGGGCCGGTTCCGTCTCCTCCTGTTTTTTCGCCGGAAGAATTATCTGCGTGGGGAGACGCGTTCGCTGCAAAGGTTGAAGAAAGAATTGCTTCAGGTTTTGGGGGAAGAGAGGCGTATGACCGTCATAAGGTGCAAACCAATGCGATTAACCAGGCTCGTATCGAGGCAGACCGTTCGGTAGCGCTGGTGCAAACAAGCGTCGTAGAGGAGCATTTGCGGTCAGCGATTGAACGTCACTTTCCCGGTTTGGCTACCGATCCAAAGGTAATCGAGCGAATATTCGATCCGATGAAGAACGGGCCACTCAGCACGTTCACTGCTCGAGTGGATGTAGCTTTTGCTCTGGGTGTAATCGGGAAGGGTGCGTTAACTACACTCAAGAAGATAGCTGAGATCCGCAATCTTTTTGCGCATCGTCTGGAGATAAACGCGTTTGAGCATTCCGAAATTGTTAAACTGGTTGGGAAGCTTACGTACATCGATTTTGCGATAACTGGTCCAGACGATGAGGGTATCATTCACGTTTGGCAGCGCAGTCCAAACAACGAGGTCAGGTCGGGCCTAGGGTATCGTGCAGTAGACCATCCGCTCAGCCACAGAGGAAAATTCGAGCTAACTTGTGATTTCCTGCAAAGAGCGCTTCACGAGGCCTCTCCAGCCGTGCCTCATCCCGATTTGCATAACGGCGATACATCATAAACCAACACGCGTCTTCTCCGTGGTTGCGAATCTGCCGTTTAGCAATCATTCTTGAGTAGTGGAATGGGGAGCCTTGGGGATGTGATGAGTGACGAGAAGCAGTTTTATTTGAAAGTTTTCCCACCGCACCGTAGGGCTCGTATTCACAAGGCGGAATGCAAACACTGCCGGCACGGTCAAGGTCAAGAGAACCAGGACAAGGGTACTGGTCCGACTTATTGGGTAGGCTTTACGAGCTTTGCAGCGGCGGACGCGCACATGAAGTCTCTCGACCCTCGCTTCAAAGACGTTGGAGTGTGTCAATACTGCAAACCAGCTTGATACCTCTTTCCCCTCTATCGATCGGTGATGGTGATGGGGTTCTCAAATCTCCGCTATTCGGAGTTTTCGCCAAAACCGGCGACAATCGCTTTTCATCGCTGCGATGCAAAGCCGGTTTTATTTCCTTTGATTAAATTCAAAGCTTCGCGTGCGCGCGTACTTGGTTCAGAATGCCTCATAACCATCATCAGCAAGATAATCGAACACTGTTCGCAGTCTAGGTATATTCTCATCCTTGCAAATGGAGCGAAAGTTTCCACCTCCAGCAATGCGCGCTATTCCTTCGCTTTATTCGTTACCTTAGAAAGGTTTGTCGTTCTCGTAAGAGCGTACAGACGTACGAACTGGTATTTCCGCGCATCGGCCAGTACAATCCGGCAAACCTCCTTTGACAAAGTTGCAGAATCAGGGTGCACTCAACCTTGCTCTAGAAGGGGGACATCTATGAGAGCTTATTTTATTGTCGGCGCGGCAATTCTCGCGCTTTCATCGTGTACTGATATGAACGAAAGCGTTTGGGTTCGGAAAACAGCCGCGGACGCTGCACTTCCAGGTGCTTATTCGGTGAGGCTTATAACGCCTGAAGAACTTCAGCCCGGAAAAATTTATGCAGTGCGGGGTGGTTCTTATATTGAGATATGTTCGAACGACCTGGAAATGCAGACAGCGCTGAAGAAAATTACGGTCGAAGCCGGAAAGAAATCTGCTGACACCGTAAGTGACCAAGCTCGTTTTACCAGTGCTGAAATCAATGCATTTGGTATCAAACTTGGTCCCAGCTACCAGATTCGCAAAGTAACAGGCTTTCAGATATTTCGGGCAAAAGCGACCGGAGCAAACGCTGGCTTAGCTTCATACATTTTGGCGAACGTGCGCAAAGATGGGCCTAAGACCTGCGGCGGCGGCATATTAAAAGAAAATAGGCCCTACCTCGTTGTTGAGGCGACCGTTGTTGCAGACAGGGTCGACATAACCAACAAAGCGAAAGCGGCGTGGGAAGGGGCCATAGGTGGATTGGGCGGCTCGATCGGGGTTCAAGATGCCGCCGACGACACGAGAACGAATGTAGTCTTCGGTGCTAAAGGTTTGCTGGTGCCAAAGTAAGCACGTACGCAGCATCTCTGTTGTGCCATGCGCTTGTCACACATTCTTGAGCAGTAGCGCAGATAACCTTGAGGATGAAATTGGACTACAGGAGAGCAACAACTGGAGACTTGGCTAAAGTCTTTCGGAACAACGACGAGCGATTGACTGCCGAATATGTGACCGCCGGCTTTAATCCTCGTCGCGTGAAAGATATGTTTAAAAGCTGCGTTGATGCTGGCAATGCACATACTCTCACCCAAGAAGGAAAGCCGCTGGCATTGATAGTCTGGCATCTTTCTGACGGGAAAATTTATACAGGCTTCGCTGCGATACCAGAGTTTTTTAATGCAAAGTTCGTTAGATTTTGCAGTCGTCATATACGCCAGATCCAAGCCTCTAATGGTGGCCTAGCCGTCGTTGCGGATAGCTATGGCACCCACTCCGATCTAGGTCGTTGGTTTTCAGCACTTGGGTTCCAGCTAGGGTTAACGAGTGGCCTGTTAACCTCTTACGTGCTGCCGCCTGTCGCATTCGGCTCTTCATAACTCCTTTCTCACTTTTGTTGGTGGTTATGTAGTTGTCAAGTTCCGACGCCTCTCAACTGAGGATGGCGAAAACTACTTTGCGATTTTCTCAGATTTGACACAGCTTCAAGAAACTGCGGCGTTAGGTTTTGTCAGGCTCTAGACTGACGCAAAAAAAGCGGGAACGTGGGTGGTGCCGGGTAAGCGCTGTTCTGGGGCCACGGCGGGTGGAGGCTGATACTGCTATTTTGTGCGTTCGTGGGCAGCCAGACGCTCTGCTTCTGCCAACGCGGCAGTTTTGGTTTTGAAGGGGCCGACATCGTTTTCTTCCGTGTCAGGTAACCACTTTGGAAGGAACCACCAGCCTCCAGGACGATAGCTGGAACTGCTTCTCACGGAGCCGACATTCGCGGCGAAGAACCAGCCGGAGTCGATTCCATCCTGCTCCCACGAGATGCTCTGCTCTGTCACGGCACACTCCACGCCTATTCTTTTGTCGGGAGGATTTTATCGCTCCTGTATGACCAGGGCAACAGCTCGTCGATCTGGCTGTTGGGGTGACCGTTGACGATCCTGATAAGCACGTCGGCGAGATAGCCAAGCGGCTCGACATCGTTGAGCTTGGCGGTCTCGATAAGTGATGCGATGGTCGCCCAGTGTTCGGCTCCTGCATCGGAACCCGCGAAGAGTGCATTTTTCCGATTGAGGGCAATTGGTCTTATGGATCGCTCGACTGTGTTGGAGTCGATCTCGATGCGGCCGTCATCGATGAACCTGGTCAGCCCATCCCAGCGCGATAAGGTGTATCGGATCGCTTCGGCCAGCTTTGTCTTCTGGCTGATGAGCCCGAGCTGTTGTGTGAGCCAGGGCGCTAGACTGTCGGTGATCGGACGACTCTTTTCCTGACGCGCGATGCTGCGCTCTTCCTGCGTGCGGCCACGTATCTCGTCTTCGTTTCTGTAGAGTTCGGCAATGCGCCGTAGCGCCTCGGTGGCAATAGGTGCGGGACCGGCAGCGGCCAGTTCGTAAAAGCGCCGACGAACATGTGCCCAGCAAAATGCCAGCGATACGGTGTTCTTGGCAGCTAACGGGCGATAACCGCTGTAGCCATCTACCTGGAGAATGCCGACAAAACCGTCGAGATGGGTCATCGGGCGTTCGGCCTTGCGATCCGGTGCATAGACATAGGCAACTCCGGGCGGATCGTCTCCCCGCCACGGCCTGTCGTCGCGAGCATAGGCCCAGAGTTGCCCGGTCTTGGTCTTGCCCCGTCCGGGATCGAGAACCGGGGCAGTCGTTTCATCGGCAAAGAGCTTTGAAGATGTCTTCAAAACGTCGAGCAACCGTTGATGAACAGGACGCAAATGCCAGGCGGCGCGGCCTACCCAATCCGCGAGTGTCGAGCGGTCGAGGTCGATCCCTTGCCGCTTGTAGATTTGCGTCTGACGATAGAGCGGCAGGTGATCGGCATACTTGGAGACCAGAACCTGGGCGACGGTTGCTTCGGTCGGAATGCCGCCTTCGATCAGCCGGGCGGGAGCCGGAGCCTGAACCACGACATCCTCACAGGCCCGGCAGGCATACTTCGGGCGGCGCACGACCAACACACGGAACTGAGCGGGAACGATGTCGAGCTTTTCGCTGACATCCTCGCCGATCCGATGCAAATCATGGCGGCAGCCTGGGCAGGCATGGTCATCGATATCGACGATCATCTCGATGCGTGGCAGGTGAGCTGGCAAAGAACCCCGGTTCGTTCGCCGTTTGGCAACACGTTCCTGGCGCACAGCGGCAGAGGCTTCTTCTTTCGCTTCCAGACCATCCGCCTCGACCTGTTCAGCTTCTTCCAAGCCTAAGAGAAGCTGATCCTCGGGAAGCGTTTCGGCTCGGCGACCGAACCGGTGGCGCTGCAATTCCTTGATGATCTGACGCAGGCGGGCATTCTCCGCCTCGCGCGAAAGCACCATCGCTTTCAGCGCGTTCAGGTCATTGGGAAGATCGTCCGCCCTTATCGTCATGGGGCAAGAACAGCATATTTTGCCCCACAAAACGAGATATTGAATGCAGCTGATTCAATTTGTCGCGGCCGTTATCCTGCCATAACGGGGGTGCGTGTTTCGGTTGGCACATGGACGCGTTTCCAATCCAGCCCCTCAAATAGAGCCGAGAACTGGGCGGATGTCAGATGCATCGCACCATCCTGCATCCGGGGCCAGTGGAACTCGCCATCCTCAAGCCGCTTGGCGACCAGGCACACGCCGCTACCGTCCCAGAAGATCAACTTGATGCGGTCGGTTCGCTTGGCCCGGAACACATAGATCGTGCCGGAGAACGGGTCGGCTCCCATCTCTGCCTTCACCAGTGCCGCCAACCCCTCTGCACCCTTGCGGAAGTCGACAGGCTTGGTGGCGATCATGACTTTCACCGCGCCGGACGGACCAATCACGATGATGCCTTCATGGCCGCAATGACGGCTGCAATCGTCGTGGCGTCAGCGCCAGATGCAATCCTCAGTATTGCACCACCAAACTCCAGCTCAATCACAGCCTCACCATGAGCCTTCCTCGGTGACCGTGCTCGCCGTACCTTTTTCGCCGGGGGTATGTCTTGTGGGGCGACAATGGCAGGCGCAAACATCAATGCCTCGTCCGGCGCTGTATCGAGCGGCCTGCGGGCAAGCCGTCGCCAGGTGAACAACTGTTGCGATGTTAGCCCGTGATGCCGTGCCACCGAGCACACGGTCACGCCGGGCTCATAACTTTCCGCGATGATCCGCGCCTTCTGTTCGTCACTCCATTCGCGGCGGCGACCACTTCCAGTAAATACCTCGAACCGACGAACCGGCTCTTCATCCTTAGTTTTAAGCGTAAGCTCTGAAATCGACATATGTCCAAGCCCTCTGTTCAGGCTCAACATCGTCAATCACCAGGTGATCCGGAAGGTGGGGTCAAGATGACGCTTAC
>Ga0209371_1001001_pt1 | contig 21687 bp, 17 predicted proteins | sample AgamicAtAmrz_FD_187165 | JGI IMG/M metagenome (GOLD analysis project Ga0209371, IMG submission 187165) | Agave microbial communities from Guanajuato, Mexico - At.Am.rz (SPAdes) (version 2) | ecosystem: Host-associated > Plants > Roots > Rhizosphere | place: Guanajato, Mexico | collected 2012-06-07
AGCGCCATTCGCTGACAGCGCCCGCGACCACGCCGTTCCCGCCTTGCGCCCATGCGGCGGGGGCGGCATTCATTTGCCATTCAGACGCTTTGCGCTACATATTCGGTCACAATACGGTTCGAGACGCACCCGGTTTTTTGGAAGTTTGTAGAATGGCATCACCTCTCATCATCGCGACGCTTGCAGCCGGGCTTTCCGGTTTCACGGCGCCCGAGGCTGATCTGCAGGGCCATTACATTCTGGCGGCGAGCGATTGCGGCGCAGCCGTCGCCCGCGTCGTGCGCGAAACCGGCGGTCAGCTGCTTTCGGTCTATCCTTCCGGTGACGGTCAGTCCTGTGTCGTCACCGTTCTCGTCCAGGGCAATGGCGAACGCCCGCGCAAGGTGACGATGCGCGTGCCGATGTAGCTTGCCCGCATCGCCGAAATATCGGAAAACAATCCGACACATTTAGCATGACCGGCGACGCGCCTGCGGGCCGGGATACAGGAAAGGGCGGACAATGCGTATTCTCGTTGTTGAGGACGATGCCAATCTCAATCGTCAGCTGACCGATGCGCTGAAAGAAGCCGGTTATGTCGTCGATCAGGCATTCGACGGCGAGGAAGGCCATTATCTCGGCGATACCGAGCCCTATGACGCCATCGTCCTCGATATCGGCCTGCCGCAGCTCGACGGCATCACCGTCGTTGAAAAATGGCGTGCGGCCGGCAAGGCCATGCCGGTGCTCATCCTCACCGCCCGCGACCGCTGGAGCGACAAGGTGGCGGGCATCGATGCCGGCGCCGATGATTACGTCACCAAGCCTTTCCATGTGGAGGAAGTGCTTGCCCGCGTGCGCGCGCTCATCCGCCGCGCCGCCGGCCACGCCTCTTCCGAACTCGTCTGCGGCCCTGTCCGGCTCGACACCAAATCTTCCAAAGCCACCGTCAACGGCACGACGCTGAAGCTCACCTCGCACGAATTCCGGCTCCTGTCCTATCTGATGCATCACATGGGTGAGGTCGTCTCGCGCACGGAGTTGGTCGAACACATGTACGATCAGGATTTCGACCGCGATTCAAACACCATCGAGGTGTTTGTCGGCCGTCTGCGCAAGAAGCTCGGTGTTGATCTGATCGAGACGATCCGCGGTCTCGGTTACCGGATGCAAGCGCCGGCAGATGCGAAGTAATTCCCTCACCGCCCGCGTTCTGCTGCTCGCCTCGCTCTGGTCGGTGCTGGCGCTGGTGGTGATCGCCGTCGTGATCTCGACGCTTTACCGGCAGGGGGTGGAGCGCAGCTTCACCGATCTTCTGAGGGCGCAGCTTTATAACGTCATCAATTCCGTGACGATTTCCAACGAGAATACGCTGGCCGGCAGCCCGCAGCTCGGCGATCTGCGCTTTTCGCAGCCCGATACCGGCTGGTACTGGGTTGTCGAGCCGCTCGGCAATTTCCAGACCGCGCCGCTGGTGTCATCGTCGCTCGGCGTCTCCACTTTGCCGGTGCCGAGCATTCTCGATGCGCCCTTCGACAACCGCTATGAGCGCTTTTATGCCGTCACCGACGAGGCCGGCAATCAGGTGCGCGTGGCGGAAACGGAAGTGGTGCTGGATGGCGAAGGGCGCGCCGCGCGTTTCCGTGTCTCCGGCAATCTGAACGTCGTTGAAGACGATGTGCGCGATTTCTCCAACAGCCTTTATTTGGCGCTCGCCGTCTTCGGTGTCGGCAGTCTGGTCGTCAATGGCCTTGCCATTCTCTACAGTCTGCGGCCGCTCGATCAGGCTCGCGTGGCGCTCGGCAAGATCAGGGGCGGGGAGGCGGAAAGCCTCGAAGGCGAATTCCCGCGTGAAATCCAGCCGCTCGCCAATGAGGTCAATGCGCTGATCGACAGCAATCGCCGCCTCGTGGAGCGCGCCCGCATGCAGGTCGGCAATCTCGCGCATTCGCTGAAGACGCCGATAGCCGTACTTTTGAACGAGGCCCGCACGCTGGAGCCGCAGCACGGCGATCTGGTGCGCGCACAGGCGGACGCCATGCAGGCGCAGGTGCAATCCTATCTCTCCCGCGCCCGCATCGCCGCCCAGCGCGGCTCGATCCTTGCCCGCGTGGAAGCGGAGCCGGCGCTGGAACGGCTGGTGCGGGTGATGCGCCGCCTGAACCCCGAAAAGCAGTTCGTGCTGAATTTCGAGCAACCCGGCGCGGTGCTCGGCATGGAGCAGCAGGATCTGGAAGAGGTCGTCGGCAATCTTCTCGAAAATGCCGCGCGTTTTGCGCAGACGCGCGTGGTCATCACGCTTGCGACCGGCACGCACCCATCCTCCGATGCGGAAATCGCCCGTCGCGCCTGGGTGGAGCTGACGGTGGAGGACGACGGGCCGGGGCTTGAGCCGGAACAGATCAGCGAAGCGATGAAGCGCGGGCGGCGGCTGGACGAGAGCCGGCCGGGCACGGGCCTCGGCCTGTCGATCGTTTCCGAGGTGGTGTCAGAGTACCATGGCCGCTTTTCGCTGTCGCGCAGCGCCATTGGCGGCCTGAAAGCCGATCTGATTTTGCCGGGCCTTTCGAAAGAGCTTGCGTGAGGCAAGAAAAAAGGCAAGAAATTCAATGGCGATATATTAGGTGCAATGCGGTAGGAAAGAGGACAGGGTTTGGTTGACGTGTATGATGGCTGCCGCTCCGTGACAATGCGCTCGCTGGTGTCACGCCCGGCACTTCTCTCGATCCTGTGCGTATCGATGCTGAGCGCCTGCACCACCACGGGCACCCGCCCGGCGGGCGGCGGCCTGTTCGGCCGCTCTGCACAGCCCTCGACGCCGTTCCTTGCCAACCTCGAAGGCGGCATTGTCGGGCGAAGCGGCGTGCAGCTCGACAGGGGTGACCAGACCAAGGCGCTGGAAGCCGAATACAAGGCGCTGGAAACGGCCCCCGTCGGCACGCCGGTTTCCTGGACCGGCGATGACGCCAAGGGGCAGGTGGTCGCCAATGCGCCCTATCAGGTCGGCAACCAGAATTGCCGGCAATATTCGCACACCCTGACGGTCGACGGACGCGAAACCAGGGTGCGCGGTGCGGCCTGCCGCAATGCCGATGGAAGCTGGTCGCCGCTGACGTAACCAGTTTGACGTAAATCAAGGACACGGGCCTTTTGCGATGACAAGAAAAGGCATGGCGGTGCAGCCGGGAGATGGCCTACGGTGCGGCGTGATGTCTCAAATTCACGTCATCCCCGCGCTTCATGTTTCCATGTGCCGCGCATTCGAGTAATTGAGCCTTATGTTCTGGATTGTCGTTGCGATATTGACGGCGGCTGTCGCCATCGTCCTGATGTACCCGCTGATGCGGAAGACCGAGGCGCCGCAGACGCGCCGCGACGGTGAGGTCGCCGTTTATCGCGATCAGCTGGCCGAACTGGACCGCGAACGCGCCGCTGGCCTCATCGGCGACACCGAGGCGGATTATGCCCGCGCCGAAATCGGCCGTCGGCTTCTCGCCGCCGCCGAAGCGGAAGAGCAATCCGGCAAAGAAACCCGGCCGCGCCGGCACAATCTCGCCGCCAGCCTCATTACCATTCTGCTGCCCGCGCTCGGTCTCTGTCTTTACATCTGGAACGGCAGTCCGGAGGTGCCGGACATGCCGCTCGAGGCGCGTCTTGAAAAGCCCGGCAACGACATGAACCTGCTGGTCGCCCGGGCGGAACGGCATCTGGCGCAGAACCCGGAAGACGGCGCCGGCTGGGATATCCTCGCGCCGATCTATTTCAAGACATTGCGGCTTGGCGATGCCGAGCTTGCCTATCGCAATGCGCTTCGTATTCTGGGGCCGAGCGCGGAACGGCTGACGGGCCTTGGCGAAACGCTGGTGGCCGGCAATGACGGCATCGTCATCGAGGCCGCGCGGGATGCGTTTGCGCAGGCCGAAGAGCTGAAGCCCGGCAATCCGCGCGCCCGTTTCTATCTGGCGCTGTCGCTGGAACAGGCCGGCAAGGCCGATGAAGCACGCGCCGCCTTCACCGCGCTGGCGGCGGATGCGCCGGCCGGTGCGCCGTGGCTGCCGCTGGTGCGCGAGCATATCGCCCGGACCGGCGGCGCGGCGACCCCTGCCGCACCCGGCCCGACCGCTGAGGACATGGCGGCGGCAAAAGACATGACGGTGACCGACCGGCAGGCGATGATCGAGGGCATGGTGGCGAGCCTCGACGCCAAGCTGAAGGAAAACCCGGCCGATTTTGAAGGGTGGATGCGTCTCGTTCGCGCCTATTCCGTGCTGAAGAACGAAGCCAAGGCCGGAGAAGCGCTGCGGGCGGGGCTGAAGGCCTTCCCGCCGGAGGGCGAGCAGGGCAGGCAGCTTCTGGCGCTGGCGAAGGAACTGGGCGTTTCGGCCGGACCGATCCGCATGAATGGGCAGCAGGATGCCGCGCCGCAGGGAGTGACGCAATGACCCGCAAACAGAAACGCCTAGTGATCATCGGCGGCGGCATGAGCTTCATCGTTGCAGCCGTGCTGCTGGTCATGTTCGCCTTCGGCCAGTCCATCGCCTATTTCTACATGCCGGCCGATCTGGAGAAGACCCCTGTCAATCCCGGCACCCGCATCCGCCTTGGCGGGCTGGTGGCGGAAGGCTCGATCAAGCGCGGCGAGGGCCGCACGGTGAGCTTCACGGTGACCGACGGTGAAGCGAACGTGCCGGTCAGCTATACCGGCATCCTGCCCGATCTTTTCCGCGAAGGGCAGGGCGTGGTGACCGAAGGCATGTTCGATGCCGCGACCCACGGTTTCGTGGCCGACAGCGTTCTGGCCAAGCACGACGAAAACTACATGCCGAAGGAAGTGGCCGACCGGCTGAAGGACAAGGGCCTGTGGCAGCATGCCGGAGACGGCGAGGAACCAGCCGCCGCAACGCCAGCGGCCAGCGCACCTTCTTCCGACAAGACCGGAGCGACCAGATGATCAACGAGATCGGCCATTATGTTTTGGTTCTGGCGCTCGGTGTGGGGCTGATCGTCTCGACGCTGCCGGTCATCGGCGCGCGCCGCAACGACCGGGCGCTGATGGATGTCGCCTCGCTCGGCTCGGTCCTGATGTTCCTGCTGGTCGCCTTCTCCTTCGCGGCGCTGACGCGGGCTTATGCCGTCTCGGATTTTTCCGTGCGCAATGTCTGGGAAAACTCCCATTCGCTGATGCCGATGATCTACAAGCTGACCGGCGTTTGGGGCAACCACGAAGGCTCCATGCTGCTGTGGCTGCTCATCCTGGTGTTTTTCAGCGCGCTTGTCGCCGCCTTCGGCCGCAACCTGCCGGAAACGCTCAAAGCCAATGTTCTTGCGGTGCAGGCATGGATTTCGGTCGCCTTCCTGCTGTTCATCCTGCTCACCTCCAACCCGTTCCTGCGGCTGGAGCCGGTTCCCGCCGAGGGGCAGGACCTCAATCCCATTCTTCAGGACTTCGGCCTCGCCATTCATCCGCCGCTGCTCTATCTCGGTTATGTCGGCTTTTCCGTCTGCTTCTCCTTTGCCGTTGCGGCGCTGCTGGAAGGACGCATCGACGCCGCCTGGGCGCGCTGGGTGCGGCCATGGACACTCGCCGCATGGACCTTCCTGACCGCCGGCATCTCCATGGGCTCCTACTGGGCCTATTACGAACTCGGCTGGGGCGGCTGGTGGTTCTGGGACCCGGTGGAAAACGCTTCCTTCATGCCATGGCTTGCCGGAACGGCGCTGCTGCATTCGGCGCTCGTCATGGAAAAGCGCGAGGCGCTGAAGATCTGGACCGTGCTTCTGGCGATCATGACCTTTTCGCTGTCGCTGCTCGGCACCTTCCTCGTCCGCTCCGGCGTGCTGACCTCGGTCCACGCCTTCGCCACCGATCCCAGCCGCGGCATCTTCATTCTCGGCATTCTGACCGTCTTCATCGGCGGCGCCTTCGCGCTTTTCGCATGGCGTGCACCTTCCCTGAAGGCCGGCGGCCTGTTTGCGCCGATCTCGCGCGAAGGGTCGCTTGTCCTCAACAACCTCATCCTGACGGTCTCGACCGCGACCGTGCTGATCGGCACGCTCTATCCGCTCATTCTGGAAACGCTGACGGGCGAAAAAATCTCGGTCGGCGCGCCTTTCTTCAACCTCACCTTCGGTCTGCTGATGATCCCGATCCTGCTCGTCACGCCTTTCGGGCCGATGCTCGCCTGGAAGCGCGGCGATCTTCTCGGAGCCTTCCAGCGGCTTTATGTGGCGGCAGCGCTTGCGGCCCTTGCCGGGCTGACGCTCTGGTACATCGAAAATGGCGGTCCGGTGCTGGCCGCACTCGGCATCGCCGCTGGTTTCTGGCTGATCTTCGGCGCTTTCGCCGATCTCTGGTATCGCGCCAATTTCGGCAAGCTTGCCTTCGGTATCGCGTTTCGCCGCCTGAAGGGCCTGCCGCGTTCGGCCTTCGGCACGGCGCTGGCGCATATGGGGCTCGGCATCACCGTGCTCGGCATCGTCATCGTCACCACTTTCGAGACCGAGACGGTCCTGGAAATGAAAGAGGGCATGGCGGCGGAAGCGGGCGGTTACAGCCTGACCTTCGATGGCGTCCGCCACGCCGTCGGCCCGAATTTCACCGAGGATCGCGGCCATTTCACCGTGCGCAAGGCGGGGGTGGAGGTGGCCGATGTCTGGTCGTCCAAGCGGCTCTATACCGCGCGGCGCATGCCGACGACGGAAGCCGGCATCCTGACCTTCGGCCTCAGCCAGCTTTATGTCTCGCTGGGTGACCCCATGGCCGATGGCGGCATGGTGGTGCGCATCTGGTGGAAACCCTTCATCCTGTGCATCTGGGGCGGCACGCTGTTCATGATGGCGGGCGGTTTCATCTCGCTCTCGGACAGGCGTTTGCGGGTCGGAGCGCCGAATCGCAAGGCGAAACCGGTGCGGGCTGCAATGCCGGAGGCGGCGGAATGAGTGCGGCCTTGTTCCGGGGAACAGGAATGAGGGAGAGAGTGGCAAGGCTTGCTCTTCTTCTCGCCCTCATCTTCGCTGCAGCCTCTGCGGCCTTCGCCTTCAATCCGGATGAAGTCCTCAAAGACCCCGTGCTGGAGCAGCGCGCCCGCAATCTCACGTCTCAGCTCCGCTGCATGGTCTGCCAGAACCAATCCATCGACGACAGCAATGCCGAGCTGGCGCGTGACCTGCGGGTTCTGGTGCGCGAACGGCTGGTCGAGGGCGACAGCGACAAGGCCGTCATCGATTATGTCGTGTCGCGTTATGGCGAGTTCGTGCTCCTGAAACCGCGCCTCAGCCTGCGCACCGTGCTTTTGTGGGGGGCGCCCATCGGTCTCACCCTTGCGGGAATTTTCGCCGTCTTTATCTTTTCGCGCCGCCGCGCAAGTCAGGAACAGCCGCAGAAACTGAGCGCGGACGAAGAAGAACGAATTCGCAATCTCATTGAAAAATAATCGGTTTTCATTTTTCTCCCCGGTTCTTTTTCAACATTACGGATTTTTCATTCGTCAGACACTTCGCCGTAAGGTGTCGCCTCCTATATCTTCATCATCCACCGCTTCTCCCCGGTCAAACGGGCTCCAGTCTGAATGAAGAAAGAAGGTACACCATGTCTCATTCGCAAAACGGCCATTCCTCGCTGAAGACGGCTTTGAAGGCCACGACCGTTGGCGGCCTTGCGGCGCTGATGCTTTCCACCGGCATCGCCGCACCGATCCTCCATTCGTTTGCCGCCCCCGTCGAGGTGAATGCGCCGCAGGTTCCGAGCTTCGCCAATGTGGTCGATGCGGTGTCGCCTGCCGTCGTCTCCGTTCGCGTGCAGTCGAACGTGCAGCCCGCTTCCGATGATAGCAGCAATTTCTCCTTCAATTTCGGCGGCCGTGGTCTCGACCAGCTGCCGGACGACCATCCGCTGAAGCGCTTCTTCAAGGAATTCGGCGGCCCCAATCAGGATCGCTCCGAGCGTGGCCCGAACCGCCACCGTGACGGCAAGGGCCCGCTGCGCCCGGTCGCCCAGGGCTCGGGCTTCTTCATCTCCGAAGACGGTTATGTCGTCACCAACAACCACGTTGTCGATGACGGCTCCGCCTATACGATCGTGATGAATGACGGCACCGAACTCGATGCCAAGCTCGTCGGCCGTGATCCGCGCACCGATCTGGCGCTGCTGAAGGTCGATGTGAACCGCAAGTTCACCTATGTGAAATTCGCCGATGACACCAAGATCCGCGTCGGCGACTGGGTCGTCGCAGTCGGCAACCCCTTCGGCCTCGGCGGTACGGTGACATCCGGCATTATCTCGGCCCGCGGCCGCGATATCGGCTCCGGCCCCTATGACGATTACCTGCAGATCGACGCCGCCGTGAACCGTGGTAACTCGGGCGGTCCCGCCTTCAACCTCAACGGCGAAGTCGTCGGCATCAACACCGCCATCTTCTCGCCGTCCGGTGGCAATGTCGGCATCGCCTTCGCCATTCCGGCCTCGGTCGCCAAGGACGTGATCGCCGACCTGCAGAAGGACGGTAAGGTCGAACGCGGCTGGCTCGGCGTGCAGATCCAGCCCGTCAGCAAGGATATCGCTGAATCGCTCGGCCTTTCCGAAGCCAGCGGCGCGCTCGTCGTTTCGCCGCAGGCCGGCTCGCCGGGCGACAAGGCCGGTATCAAGCAGGGCGACATCATCACCGCCGTCAATGGCGAGCCTGTCAAGGATGCCCGCGACCTGTCGCGCCGCATCGGCGGCATGGCGCCCAACACCAAGGTTGAAATCTCGCTGTGGCGCGGCGGCAAGTCGCAGCCTGTCACGGTGACGCTCGGCGATCTCGCCAGCGACGATGCTTCCAAGGCGACGCCGAGCCAGAACGATGACAAGGGCGGCCAGTCCTCCAGCGAGAAGGTGCTCTCCAGCCTCGGCCTGACGGTTGCGCCCGCCGATGACGGCAATGGCCTTGCCATCACCGATGTCGATCCCGACAGCGATGCTGCCGCCCGTGGCCTGAAGACGGGTGAGAAGATCACCTCGGTGAACAACCAGCAGGTCGCTTCCGCCGCCGATATCGAGAAGATTCTCGAACAGGCCAAGAAAGACGGACGCTCCAAGGCGCTGTTCCAGATCCAGACGGACGATGGCAGCCGCTTCATCGCTCTGGATATCGACCAGAGTTGATAGGCTGAAAGGCGATGCCGGTTCTTTCGGGAGCCGGCATCGTATCCCGCTCTTGAGATGGGGCGGTTGAGCATGGCAGGGCGCTACGGCCCGTTTCTTCTCCCCGCCGGGGGGAAGAAACAAGCGGCAACCACTCACTCCACAGGCGGTCGCCCCGTCTTGAAGCCAGATAACGCCCCAGATAACGCCAAAGACCAGGTCTTCGGAGGAAACCTCATGGAAAACAAGGTTCAGGAAATGTCTGTCGCATCTGTTTCCGGTTGTGCGGAAAAGGGCGAGGGCGCTATTGTCCCGCACATGAAGATTCTTGTCATTGAAGACGACCTCGAGGCTGCGGCCTATATGACCAAGGCGTTCCGCGAAGCCGGGATCGTCGCCGACCATGCGAGCGACGGTGAGAGCGGCCTGTTCATGGGCTGCGAGAACGCTTACGACGTGATGGTGATCGACCGCATGTTGCCGCGCCGCGACGGACTTTCCGTCATCAGCGAGCTGCGCCGCCGCGGCATCGAGACGCCGGTTCTGATCCTTTCCGCGCTGGGGCAGGTGGATGACCGCGTCACCGGCCTGCGCGCCGGCGGCGACGATTATCTGCCGAAACCCTATGCCTTTTCCGAATTGCTCGCCCGCATCGAGGTACTGGGCCGCCGCAAGGGCAAGCCCGAGCAGGATATGATCTACCGCGTCGGCGATCTCGAACTCGACCGGCTCTCCCACGATGTCCGCCGCAATGGCAAGGAAATCCTGCTGCAGCCGCGCGAATTCCGCCTGCTCGAATATCTGATGAAGAATGCCGGTCAGGTCGTGACCCGCACCATGCTTCTCGAAAATGTCTGGGACTATCATTTCGACCCGCAGACCAATGTCATCGACGTGCATGTCTCCCGCCTGCGCTCGAAGATCGAGAAGGACTTCGAAAAGCCGCTGCTGAAGACCATTCGCGGCGCTGGCTACATGATGAAGGACGAGGGCTGATTGGCGAAAATGGCCCGCCTCAGAATAGTGTTCCGGTCGACAGCGGTGCGCCTTTCGGCGCTCTATATCCTGCTGTTTGCACTCTGCGCCGCTTTCCTGGTCTTCTATGTCACCGCCCTTTCCGAACGGCTGCTGAACCAGCAAACGCGCGATGCCGTCTTGCAGGAAGTCTCGGATGTGCAGCGCATCTATAATCGCGGCGGCATCAACCCGTTGCTGCGGATGATGGAGCGCCGCGCCCGCCAGCCCGGGGCGAGCCTTTACGTCATCGCCGGGCCGAATGGCGAAATCCTTGCCGGCAACGTCGCTTCGGTGCAGCCGGGCGTTTTCGACAAGGAAGGCTGGACCGGTTTTCCTTTCCGTTACGAGCGTTACTCCGAAAGCGGCGACAGCGTGCAGCATCTGGCCACCGCCAATGTCTTCATGCTGGACAATGGCCTGCGCATCCTGATCGGCCGCGACCTCGGCGAACCCACCAAGTTCCGGGCGCTGGTGCGCAATGCGCTGATGGTGGCGCTCGCCATCATGGGCGGCGGCGCGCTGCTCATCTGGTTCGGCATCGGCCGCAACGCGCTGAAACGCATCGACCGCATGTCGGCGGCGACCAAGAAGATCATGGCCGGCGACCTTTCGCAGCGCCTGCCGCAGGGCCGCTCCGGCGATGAATTCGACCGCCTGTCCGGCTCGCTCAACGCCATGCTCGGCCGCATCGAAAAGCTGAATGAAGGCCTGCGGCAGGTCTCCGACAATATCGCCCATGATCTGAAGACGCCGCTGACGCGGCTGCGCAACAAGGCCGCCGCAGCGCTTGACGACAATGACGAGACGAAACGGCGCGCAGCGCTTGAAGGCATCATCGCCGAATCCGACCAGCTTATCCGCACCTTCAACGCGCTGCTGATGATTTCCCGCGTCGAGGCAGGCTCAATTGCCGCCGAAATGACCGATGTGGATGTCTCGGCGATTGCCGCCGACAGCGCCGAACTCTACGAACCGGTGGCCGAGGATGCCGGGCTCGCGCTGGAGGCCGAAATAGAGGCTGACCTGTCGGTAAAGGGCAACCGCGAGCTGATCGGCCAGGCGCTCTCCAACCTCATCGACAACGCCATGAAATATGCCTGCGAGGGCGAAGGCGACAAAAAACTCGTTGTGCGTCTGGCAAGGGAACCGGAGGCCATCGTGCTCTCCGTCGCCGATCACGGCCCCGGCATTCCCGCCGACAAACGCGGCGAGGTGCTGAAACGCTTCGTCAGGCTGGATGAAAGCCGCTCAAAACCCGGAACCGGGCTCGGCCTGTCGTTGGTGGAGGCCGTGATGGAGCTGCATGGCGGATCGCTGATGCTGTCGGACACGGATGCCACGAATACCGCCTGCCCGGGGCTGACCGTTTCGATGGTGTTTCCCCTTCCGAAACCCTGATGCGTCTCGTACGAGCCCCGGCATGGTACACAACAGTCAAACCGCGCCGGTAAAACAGGGTCGAATTTTGCAGGAATTCGTGGCGTCAGAGACGCCTGCAATCTGTCCTGTGACGCAAGCGTTCGTAACCACTGGTGATCACCGATGTTTGCGCGGAAACTCCTCGAAAAATAACTGTCTTTTGCGATTGAATTGACAGATGATCGGAAGAATATTCGTCTGGATTATTGCTGAACTTCATGGGTCGGTTTGATGTGATCGACAAAAGGACTTGCGACGGATGGCAGGCACAATTCCCTTGGCCGGCGACCGGCATCACCCGATCATCCTCTTCGATGCCGAATGTGTGTTGTGTTCCGTGAATGCGCAATTCGTTCTGCGGCATGACAGGCGGGGATACTTCCGGCTCGCATCCATGCAGGGAGAAGCGGGGGCGGAAATCTATCGGCGTCATGGCATGGACCCGAAAAATCCGGTCAGCCTGCTGGTCGTGGATGGCGACAGGATGCGGCAGGATAGCGACGCCGTTCTGAGCATCTATGAAGCGCTTGGCATGCCCTGGCGGCTGCTGGGCGTCCTGCGCATCGTTCCCGCATTTTTGCGCGATCCCGTCTATCGTTATGTCGCCCGCAATCGCTACCGCTGGTTCGGAAAACGCGAAGAATGCTGGGTGGCACCGCCGGAGTACAGGGAGAGAATCCTTTGACCTTGGCGATGGCCACACGTTCAGGCAAACCGGGCATCGGCACAGAGGCGGCGGCAGGGCAATGAAAATATTGATCCTCGGCGGTTATGGCGTGTTCGGCGGCCGGCTGGCGGAACTGCTTGCCGATATGTCCGGCCTTGAAATTCTCGTCTGCGGCCGCAGCCTCACACGGGCGGAGGCCTTTTGCGCAGCCTGGCGCGGACAGGCGCAATTGCGCCCGCTGATGCTCGATCGCCGCGATATCGCAGACGCCCTGCGCATCCACAAGCCCGATCTTGTCGTCGATGCGTCCGGGCCGTTCCAGACCTATGGCAGCGCATGTTACGGTGTGATAACGGCATGCATCGACGCCGGGATAGACTATCTCGATTTCGCCGATGCCGCCGATTTCGTTTTCGGCGTCAGCCAATTCGACGAGCGGGCGAAAGCCGCCGGTGTTTTCGTCCTGTCGGGCGTCAGCAGTTTCCCCGTCCTGACGGCCGCCGTCCTGCGCGAAATGGAAAGGACCATGGACATTGTCACCGTCGAGGGCGGAATAGCGCCGTCTCCCTATGCCGGGATCGGCCTCAACGTCATGCGGGCGGTGGTGGGTTATGCCGGCGCGCCGGTCAAGCTCTGGCGGCATGGCGGGCCGGCGCATGGCGTCGGCCTTGCGGAAAGCAGGCGCTTCACCGTTGCCGTGCCCGGCAGGCTGCCGTTGCGCAATATTCACTTTTCGCTGGTCGATGTGCCGGATTTGCAGGTGATTCCACCGGAACACCCGTCGATGACCGATATGTGGATGGGGGCCGGCCCCGTGCCGGAGTTTCTGCACCGTATGTTGAACCTTCTGGCGAAAGCGCGGGCGCGGTTCGGCCTTCCCTCATTCGCGCCGCTATCGCCGCTGTTTCATGCCGTGCTGAACCGGATGCGCTTTGGCGAACATCGCGGCGGCATGTTTGTCCGCGCGCGGGGGCGTGCAGCGGGCATGCCGATTGAAATGAGCTGGCATTTGCTGGCCGAAGGCGATGACGGCCCCTATATCCCCTCCATGGCGATCGAGGCCCTTGTCCGCAAGATGATGAGCGGCGAGCGCCCGCTGCCCGGCGCACGCGCCGGCACGGATGCGCTGAACCTTGCCGATTACGACCGGCTTTTCCGCAGCAAGACGATCTACACGGGGTTCCGGCGCGAGGAACCCGACGTCCCGCTGTTCCGCCAGCTTCTCGGCCCGGCCTTCGATGACTTGCCGCTGCGCCTGCAGGAACTGCACGACAGCAAGGACGCACGGCAATGGAACGGGGTTGCCGAGATACGCCGCGGGCAGGGCATGCTGGCCCGCATGGTTTCCGCGCTCGTCGGCTTTCCGCAGGCGGGAAAGCAGGTTCCCGTCAGCGTCACCTTCACGCCGGAAAAGGGTAAAGAGCGCTGGACGCGGAATTTCGGCGGGCGGCGCTTCTCGTCCACACAGTCGGCCGGCATGGGCAAGGATCGATATCTGCTGGCGGAGCGCTTCGGCATCGTTACCGTCGCTCTGGCGCTGGTGCTCCATGGCGGCCGGCTGGCTCTCATCCCCCGTCGATGGCATGTTCTGGGCGTACCGCTGCCCGGCTTTCTTCTGCCGAAGGGTGAGAGTTTCGAGTTCGAGGAAAGCGGCCGGTTCTGCTTCGATGTGGAAATTTCTCTGCCCTTCGTCGGTCTCGTCGTCGCTTACAAGGGCATGCTGGAACCGGCAGCCGGTTCTGCGAAACATCGCGGCCCCGATGAAACGCCTTGCGGCGTTTCATCGGGTGAGGAGGCGTGAGGGCAGGGACGCCTTTCCTCATTGGGGAGGTGCCGGAGCGCGCATCCGTAGCCGCGCGTCGCTCCTGCTCGCGGACTAGAACGTGTAAGCGACGCCCACCATCGCAAACGGCTGAATATCCTTCTTCGACAGGGGGCTGTCCTTGGCATCGCCCAGCAGGAAACCGACGCCGCCGGTGCCCGTGATCGACCAGTTCTCGGTCATAAGGTAAGTGACGGAGGCGCTGGCGTCGACGCGCTTGAAGCCCGATTTCGCGTCGAAGCGGCGCAGGCCCGAGCGGGCGGACTGGGCCGAGGTGACGCCGAAATAGGATTTCATGTGCTTGTCGTCCGCCCAGGTGGCGGAGAGGTCGGCGCCCAGGATGAACTGGTCGACCTTGTGCGAGACGCTGGCGCCGACGGTCGCGGTCAGGCCTTCGCTGCCGTCGATGGTCTTGTCCACCTTGGCGTAGATTTCGAAGGGGTCCACGCCATAGGCGATGACGCCGCCGACCACGCCGGCCGCCTTGATATCGCCCATTCCGCGCAGGTTTTTCCTGTCGTCCTTTTCCTTGCGCCCGGCTTCCCAGCCGCCCTTCACACCCAGCCTGAAGCCGTTGTGGTTCAAAAGGTTGACGGTGACGCCGCTGAAATCGATGCTGAGCGTATCTCCATACTCGATGGAAACCAACGGCACGGCGCCTGCTTCCAGCTTGTCCGAACCCTCATATTTCGGGGCGTAGGCAGCACCGACACCGAGCGTGATCTTCCAGTCGCTGGAGCTGCTGTAGCGGGCATTGTCGAAATTGCCCTGCGGATCGGCCACCCGGTCCGATTTGCCGATATCGGCGGCAAAAACGGGTGTGCAGACGGCCTGCGCCATGGGCAGCGCCGTCAGGCAAAGGGCCATCGCGCGCAGGTTCTTTTGCAATTTCGCTGTAAAAATCTGTTTCATGATCATATCCGTTGCAACATCGAGCGTTGGAAAACCGGGGAGTCGGGTTTCGTTGAGGCTGACGCTACGCGGGCACAATTGCGGAGACATTACGGGGTACGGCGCTTTGGAAAACATCGCCATCGGCGGTTTTATGATCGCAAAGCGGCCTGCATTTGTTACAACGCCAGATGCATGCGCCGGGAGGATTCTAAGAGGTGCGGCGGCAGGGAGGGTGCGGCGCATCCGGTCCTGAAAGCCGCATGTCAGGGAACGGCGAGAGGATAGTCGGAAGAGGGAGAGACACAGTGACGAAACGGGAAACCGCCGAAAGGCGGCTGAGCGAGGTTCTGCCGGGCGTGATCCGCCCCTATACGCAGACGGAACTGAAATCCGTTCTTTCGACGCTGAAGGATATCGGCAAAAGCGAGCCGGCGGTGGCCGCGCTGCTTGCCGGGGAAGGCCCGCTGAAGGATTTTATCGCCGCGGCTTTCACGCTGTCCCCCTATCTGCGTGACATGGCGTCTGCGGATGAGGGGCTTTTGTCGCTGGCGATGTCGAAACCGCTCGAGCCGCTGCTGGCGGGTCTCGTCCATGAGGCGCGCGATTGCTGGAAGCCGGGCGAAGAAGGCGGGGTGCCGAGCGAAAACGAGGTGATGTCGCGGCTGAGGGTAGCCAAGCGGCGGCTCTCTTTCATCGCAGCACTTGCCGATCTGGCGCGCATCTTCACCGCGCGCGATACGACACGCTGGCTGAGCGACATGGCGGATGCATCGCTTTCCGCCGCCATCGATCACCTGCTGCTATCAGCCCATGAGAGCGGCAAGCTGAAGCTGAAGAATGTCGCAGCCCCGAGCGACGGGTCGGGCCTCATCGTGCTCGGCATGGGCAAGCTCGGCGCGCGCGAACTGAACTATTCCTCTGACATTGACGCCGTGGTGTTCTTCGAACCCTCAGCCGGCATCATGGACGATCCCTATGATGCGACGGAGAATTTCGGCCGGATGATGCGCCGTCTCGTGCGCATCATGCAGGAGCGCACGGCCGATGGTTACGTCTTCCGCACCGATCTGCGGCTGCGGCCCGATCCCGGCTCGACGCCGCTCGCCATTCCCGTGGAGGCGGCGCTGCTTTATTACGAGGGCAGGGGCCAGAACTGGGAACGCGCCGCCTATATCAAGGCGCGGCCGGTAGCTGGCGATATCAAGGCGGGTGAGAATTTCCTGCGCGAGCTGACGCCGTTCATCTTCCGCAAATATCTCGATTATGCGGCGATTGCCGATATTCACTCCATCAAGCGACAGATCCATGCCCATAAGGGACATGGCGCGATTGCGGTGAAGGGTCACAATGTCAAGCTCGGGCGCGGCGGCATCCGCGAGATCGAATTCTTCGCGCAGACGCAGCAGCTTATCGCCGGCGGCCGCATGCCGGCGCTCAGGGTCCGCGCAACGCAGGAGGCGCTTGCGGCGCTGACCGAGGCGAAATGGATCGACGCCGAAACGCGTGACAGCCTGACGGAGGCCTATTGGTTCCTGCGCGAAGTGGAGCACCGCATCCAGATGGTGCGCGACGAGCAGACCCATGTGCTGCCTGACACCGAAGCCGAACTGAAGCGCATCGCCTTCATGCTCGGTTTCGAGGACACCAAAGCCTTTTCGGAAAAGCTGGAACAGGTGCTGCGGCTGGTGGAGCGGCGTTATTCGGCGCTGTTCGAGCAGGAGGTGAAGCTGTCAGGCGAGGCCGGCAATCTGGTCTTCACCGGCCAGAAGGACGATCCCGATACGTTAAAGACCCTCTCCACCCTCGGTTTCGAGCGGCCGGAGGATATTTCCCGCGTCATCCGCACCTGGCACAATGGCCGTTACCGGGCGACGCAATCGGTGGAGGCGCGCGAGCGGTTGACGGAGCTGACGCCGGATCTGCTGCGCGCTTTCGGCGAAAGCAAGCGGGCGGATGAGGCGCTGCTGCGTTTCGACAATTTCCTCTCCGGCCTGCCGGCCGGCATCCAGCTCTTTTCGCTGCTCGGAAACAACCCGGCGCTGCTCGACCTGCTGGTAACGATCATGTCGTCCGCACCGCGCCTTGCCGAAATCATCGCCGCCCGCCCGCATGTCTTCGACGGCATGCTGGACCCGGCATTGATGAGCGACGTGCCGACGCGCGATTATCTCGCCCACCGCATGGGGAGCTTTCTCTCCAATGCCCGGCATTACGAAGATATTCTCGACCGGCTGCGCATTTTCGCCGCCGAACAGCGTTTCCTGATCGGCGTGCGGCTGCTGACCGGCGCAATCCGCGGCGAGGTGGCCGCCCGCGCTTTCACCCATCTTGCCGATCTTGTCATCGAGGCGGCGCTGAATGCGGTTCTGGCGGAGATGGAAGCGGCGCATGGGCTTTATCCCGGCGGGCGCGTGGCTGTCATGGGTATGGGCAAGCTCGGCTCCTTCGAGCTGACCGCGGGTTCGGATGTCGATCTTATCCTGCTTTACGATTATGACGATGCCGCCCATGAATCGACCGGCGCAAAGCCGCTCGATGTGGTGCGTTATTTCACCCGCGTCACGCAAAGGCTGATTGCCGCGCTTTCCGCGCCGACGGCGGAGGGCGTGCTTTACGAGGTGGACATGCGGCTTCGCCCCTCCGGCAACAAGGGCCCGGTGGCGACCCGCATTTCCGCCTTCGAGAAATATCAGCGCGAGGAAGCCTGGACCTGGGAACATATGGCGCTCTCCCGCGCCCGCCTGATCTGCGGCGATGCCTCGCTGACGGAGGACGCGCGACGCATCATCGCTTCCATCCTGTCGCAAAAGCGCGATGTAGCCAAGGTCTCGGCCGATGTGCTGGAGATGCGCAGCCTCATCGAGCAGGAAAAGCCTCCTGAAAACAACTGGGATTTCAAGCTCATCAATGGCGGCCTGATCGATCTGGAATTCATCGCCCAATATCTGGCGCTGGTGGGGCCGGTGAAGGGGCTTGCCGCGCATGAACCGGGGCGCAACACGGCCGAGGCGCTGCAGGCGCTCGCTGCCCCGGTGATGGAGCGCCAAGCCTTTGATGACTGCATGGCGGCGATGGCGCTCTACACTGAAATCTCACAAATCGTGCGGCTGTGCATCGATGGCGCCTTCAACCCGAAGGAAGCGCCGGCGGGCCTCACCGATCTCGTTTGCCGGGCGGGGGACTGCCCTGACATTCCCACACTGGAGGGGGAGGTGAAGCGGCTGGCGAAAGCGGTGCGGAAGGCGTTTGTGGGGACGGTGAAGAATGGTGGGTGATGTGGGTGGGTGAGGCTTCACCCCCCTCTGCCCTGCCGGGCATCTCCCCCTCAAGGGGGGAGATCAGCTGGGAGCCAACGCTCGCTCATTCGCAACATTAAAGATGGGCTGAAGAGTGCCGCATATCGATCTCCCCCCTTGAGGGGGAGATGCCCGGCAGGGCAGAGGGGGGTATCGCGCACTCGACCTGTACATATTGCAGGACAGTCAGCGCATCCGACGCCAACTCAATGCACCGTCCCGCAACACCCCGCCGCATGCGGAATGATGATCGTTACCACCGTGCCACGACCCTCACACGAGCGGATTTTCATCGTCCCCCCATGCAGCCGAACAAGCGAGCGCGAGATTGCAAGCCCGAGGCCGGAGCCGCCCTGGCTCTTGGCATATTGGCTCTGCACCTGTTCGAAAGGCTGGCCGATCTTGTTGAGCGCCTGGGCGGGAATGCCGATGCCGGTGTCTGCGATGGTGAGGATCATCGCGGCCTGATGCACATGGGTGCGCAGCGCGATGCGGCCGCCATCGCCGGTGAATTTCACGGCGTTGGAGAGCAGGTTGAGCATGATCTGCTTCATGGCGCGGCGGTCGCCCTGCATGGTCAGCCCGGCGCAGACCTTCTGCTGCACGGTGATGTTTTTCTGTTCAGCCTGAATGGCGGTCAGCCGCAGCGTCTCTTCGATCAGCGGCGCGAGATCGATGGTCTCGCGGTTGATGCGCATATGGCCCGCCTCGATCTTCGACATGTCGAGAATATCGTTGATGACGTTGAGCAGGTGTTTGCCGCTGTCGTGAATATCGCGGGCATATTCGGAATATTTCGGCGAGCCGACCGGCCCGAACATCTCGTTTTGCAGGATGTCGGAAAAGCCGAGAATGGCGTTGAGCGGCGTGCGCAGCTCATGGCTCATATTGGCGAGGAATTCGGATTTCGCCCGGTTGGCGGCCTGGGCGCGCTCTTTTTCGGCGAGATAATTGGCGTTGGCGTCGGAAAGCTCGGTCTTCTGCCGCTCCAGCTTGTGCTGCGAGGCGGAAAGATCGCCGATGGTGGCCATCAGCCGGCGCTCGGAATCGCGCAGCCGTTCCTGATGGCGCTTCAGAAGGGTGATATCGGTGCCGACCGAGACGAGACCGCCATCGCGGGTGCGGCGTTCGTTGATCTGCAGCCAGCGGTCATCGGCAAGCTGCACTTCCGTGGTGCGCGACAGGCCGGACTGGTCCGGGTCGGCAACGCGACGTTCAACGACGGGGCGAGCGGCTGCGGCATGGACGGTGCTTTTTTCCGTGCCTGCCACCAGCACGCTGTCCGGCAGGCCATAGGCCTTCTGGTAGTGGGTGTTGCACATCACCAGACGGTCGTTCTTGTCCCACAGGACGAAGGCTTCCGAGGTGGATTCGATGGCGTCGGCAAGGCGCTGGTCGGCTTCGGCGTAGCGTTGCGCAAGGCGGTGCTGTTCGGTCACATCCATGGCGATGCCGATGACGCGCGGGCCGTTATTGGTGCGGATGACCTGGGCGCGGGCGCGCAACCAGACATAATGGCCCCTGGCATGGCGCATGCGGAAAATCTGATCGATCTGGCGCAGGTTGCCGCAGCCGACGGCGCGGGCAAGCTCATAGAGATTGCCGTCTTCGGAATGCATCATCCGGGCCGCGTCGGAAAAGGAAAGCGGTGCGGCCTTCGGCGGCAGCCCAAGAATTTCGTAAAGCGAACCGGACCAGAACATGCGCCGGGTGGAAAGATCGAAATCCCACAAGCCGCAGCGGCCGCGCGACAGCGCCGTTTCCACCCGCAGGTTGGATTCGGCGAAGATGTCGTCGGCGTCGCGGGCGCGTTTCACCTGCATGTAATAGGCATAAAGCACGACCAGCAGGATCGAGGAGATGCCGGCAAACAGCGTCACATTCATGGCGATTTCGCTGCGCCAGAAGGAACGGATCGGCTGCAGCGAGCGGGCCGCGATCACCATCGCGCCATCGTCGCCGAAGGGGATCATCGTCGCATAATGCTGCTGGCCGTCAATATTGGTTTCGATGGTGCCGGGTGCGCCGGGGAAACGCTGCACGATGGCGATTTCGGGAAGCAAAGCCGGCAGCGACGTGCCGATATAAAGCATCGCTTCCTTGCCGGCGCCGGCGAAAATGCGGCCATTGCTGCCCGAAAGAAGCACCATGGTACCGTCGGCAAGGCTACCCGACGGCAGCGCCGCGACGAGGTTGGCTTCGGCGCGGGCGCGATCCTGCGCGGTGAAAACGGTATCGTTGTTGAGAAGGGCTGCTTTGGCCGTCAGCGCCGTCAGCGCCGTGGAATGGCGGGCGGCCTCTTCCATGCGGCTATATTCGGCGACGATGCCCAGCATGCGCGAGGCCGCGACGACGACGAGGAAGGCGAGGATGAGAATGGGAATGAGACGTTTCAGCAGGGTCTCGACCTGCGGCATCGGGCGGTCGGAGCCATTCATCAAACCCATCAGGTCGCTGGAAAGCCTTTCGCCCCAGGCCGCAAGATCAGAAAATTTGGCATACGGCCGCTCATCGCCCGCAGTCGCCCGCCGCACGTTCGTCATTGTCCCGCCTTCAAGATGTCCCCAGTGATTCGAAGCGCCGCCGCTCGAATATGACTAGTGAATCAAATGCGATTCGCCGTGTCCAGAGGCAAAAGTTAAAAGAATTTTAACCCCTTGAACCGACTCCGTATTTTTTCGGGACGGTCTGTTTCCGCTTTGGCGAAGGCGGGAATTATGAACGAAATCAGTGAGCCGGCAATCCGATCCGGTTGTTGCGGAGCGCGGGAGAAACAGGCTTCACGCTCCGTCGAAGGCGTCAAGAGCGGGGCCAAGCGCGCTGATCACGCCATTGCCCGCCGCCGGAAGACCGGTCAGCACCGCGCTGATGATATCGTCGCGGCTTGCGCCCCGCACCTTGGCTTCCATAACATGAAAGGCGAGGCCGCTTTCCAGACGCAGGGCGGCAAGAATGCCGATATAGATCAGGCTCTGTGTCTTCACATCGAGCGTGGACGCCGCCCCGAGACCCTGCACGGCCTGAAACCATGCCGCCTTGTGGGCCGGAGCATCGGTCATGAAGCGCTGAAACGAAGCGCTGGTCTTGGACATGTCCGTCATCTGAAATTCCTTTCCGGTCTCTTCAGCCGTTCCCGGCCTCTCGCGAACCATCATGTCGCGCAACGCAATACGCCGCCTTGATGGTGATCAAGACGGCGTATCGGCATTATCCGGAGTTTTGGCGGGGCGGTCAGCCCTTCAGGATGCGCCCGACGATGTCGCTCACATCCGTCGACAGCCCCTTGGCGTCGGCGATCGTCGAAAGCGCCGCCTTGGCGTGTTCGGCGCGGCTTGCCTCCAGCGATCGCCAGGAGCGCATGGATGTGAGAATGCGGGCGGCAAGCTGCGGATTGCGCTTGTCGATGGCGATGATCTGTTCCGCCAGGAACCGGTAGGCGGCGCCATCGGCACGGTGGAAGCCGGTGGGGTTG
>Ga0209371_1001002_pt1 | contig 21671 bp, 23 predicted proteins | sample AgamicAtAmrz_FD_187165 | JGI IMG/M metagenome (GOLD analysis project Ga0209371, IMG submission 187165) | Agave microbial communities from Guanajuato, Mexico - At.Am.rz (SPAdes) (version 2) | ecosystem: Host-associated > Plants > Roots > Rhizosphere | place: Guanajato, Mexico | collected 2012-06-07
GCTTGGCAATCAGCTACTGATGGCCCGGCAGGGAATGACACTGGCTCCCCTGCGTGTTCCTCAGGCAGAAGCCTCGCAGAAACAGACCGAGGCGCTCGAAAAAAGCCGACGCGAGCTGGCCCTGTCACGCCTGAAAGGTGAGGCAAAAGAGCGCGCACGGCTTGGCTATGCTGCTGATGAGCTCGGTCTGACGGCTGATCCGCAATTCCAGACCAACCGGCTTGAGTACATCAATAACGGGCTTGAAGAGTGGCGCAATAACGAGGCCAACAAAAAGCAACCCAAAGGGCCAAAGACGGACGAAGAAAAGGCCGCTGATGCTTATAAAAGGATGATAAAGCAGCAGAAGGAGCAGATCGCCCTGCAGGGGCAGAGCACCGAACTTGCCAGGGTGAAATACCAGGTGGTTGAAGGTGAATTGTCCACCCTGGACAAGGCGCAGAAGGCTGAGCTGATGCGCAACGCTGCGTTAATCGATCAGGTCAAACTTCGCGAGCAGTTGCGTAATTACGAGGCGAATCTGGCTGACAGCAACGCCAGCGCCAGGGCGGCCAATGATGCGCAGCTTATTGGTTACGGTCAGGGCACCCGGTTCCGTGAGCGGATGCAGGAGCAGTTCAATATCCGCAAGGAGTTTGAGCAGAAGAATACCGATCTGCTCCGGCAGCGGCAGGCCGGGGATATTGACGAAACCTTCTACCAGCAGGGGCTGGCACTCAACAAACGCTATCTGGAAGAGCGGCTGCGCGACCAGGAGGGGTATTACACCGCTTCCGATGCGCAGCGCGGTGACTGGTTAACAGGCATGTCAGAGGGCTATGCGAACTGGGTGGACGAGGCGACCGACTATTCAGCGATGGCTGCCGACGGGATGAAGCAGGCCATGGGCGGGGCGGTGACTACTATTACCGATATGCTCAATGGCAACCTCGACAGCTGGAAAGACTGGGGCATGAACGTACTGAAAATTATCGAGACCGTTCTCGTTAATATGATGGTGGCGAATGCCGCGAGTTCTCTCGGCTCACTTTTCAGCTTTGGTGCCTCATCCGCCGCAACGGCCAGCAGCGGGACGGCCATTCAGAGCGCAGCCTCAAACTTTACCTTCAACGCCAAAGGCAATGTCTACGACTCACCCTCCCTGAGTGCATACAGCGGTGGTGTCTACCAGACTCCGCAGCTGTTTGCCTTTGCGAAAGGGGCCGGGGTGTTTGGTGAGGCAGGTCCGGAGGCGATTATGCCGCTCACGCGCGCGGCGGATGGTTCGCTCGGCGTTCGCGCAGTCGGCGCGCCGCAGTTTTCCGGCGGTGGCCCGTCCGTGTCGTTCGGCGATATCAACATCAATGGCGGTGCGCAGTCCACGGCAGGGCAGGGAGCAGCCGCAACTGCCGGCAGACAACTCAAGGATGCAATCGTGACGGTGATTAATGAGCAGGCCAGCATGCCCGGATCGCCTTTGTGGCGGCTTTTGAAAGGAGCGTAATATGGCAGTTGAGACCTTCTCCTGGTGCCCGAAGGTGGCCGCGCAGGCAGATACCAGCTTCCGCACCCGTAAGGCGCAGTTCGGGGATAACTATGCGCAGGTGGCCGGGGACGGCATCAACCCGGTCACACCGCAATGGAGCGTGAGTTTTACCGGCGATGAAGCCTATGTTCTGGCCATAAAGGCGTTTCTGAAGCGGCATGCCGGCTGGAAGTCCTTCATCTGGAAACCGCCCCTGGAGTCCGCGGGGCTGTGGCGGTCTGAATCCCTCCAGATAGCCACCCACGGCAATGACAAATACACCCTCAGCACCACATTCATTCAGGCATACCATCCATGAGCATTTCATCTGATGTCCAGAAACTGGAGCCGGGCAGCCGCGTCCGCCTTATCGAGGTTGACGGGGAAGCGTTCGGCGCCGGCATTCTGCGGTTTCACAACGAAACCATCCCTCATTCAGAGGCCGAGATCACTGCCGCCGGCGGCGATGCGTCAAAGCTTCCGCCGAAGTCTGTCTGGTGGCAGGGGCTGGAGTATGGTGCGTGGCCCTTTGAACTGACCGGCCTGTCCGTCAGCAGCGACGGGCAGAGCGCCCGCCCGACACTGACCGTGGCAAATATCAGCGGCACGATTGGCGCGCTCTGTCGCCGCTTTCAGGGGATGGCTAAGGCGAAAGTGATTATCCACGAGACCTTCGCTCATTACCTTGATGCCCGCAACTTCGCTGGCGGCAATCCTGCCGCTAACCCGAATGAGGAGCGCAGGCAGGTCTATTACATCGACCGTAAATCCAGTTCGGATGATGAAACCGTGGAGTTTGAGCTGTCCAGCCCGGCAGATCTTCGTGGGCAGCTCATCCCCACAAGGCAGATCCAGCCCATGTGTACCTGGTGCATGCGCGGCTGGTACAAAACCGGGAACGGCTGTACCTATGCCGGGCAGAATGGCTGGTTTGATAAGGACGGAAACCCGGTCGACGATCCTTCGAAAGATGTTTGCTCAGGCCTGCTGTCCACCGGGTGCAAGCCGCGGTTCGGCGCCAACAACGAGCTCGATTTTGGCGGGATGCCAGGCGCGTCACTTCTGAGGGGGTAATATGCGGGACAAGACAATCAGCGCGATTCTGGCGCATGCGGCGCAGGCGTTCCCGGCTGAATGCTGCGGTGTGGTGATCCAGAAGGGACGGGTTGAGAAGTATATCGCCTGTCGCAATCTGGCCACCTCCCCGGAGGAGCAGTTTGAACTGTCACCGGAGGATTACGCGGCAGCCGAAGAGCAGGGCACGGTGGTTGCCGTGGTGCACAGCCACCCCGGCGACGGTGCCACAACGCAGCCGAGCGAGCTCGACATGCTGATGTGCGACGCGACCGAAGTGCCGTGGGTGATCGCTTCATGGCCTGAAGGCGATATCCGCACCATCATGCCGCGCGGCGATCGCCCGCTGACCGGGCGTCAGTTTGTGCTCGGGCATGCTGACTGCTGGTCCCTTATCCGGGATTACTTCCGCACTGAACACGGTATCGCGCTGCCCGACTACAGCGTCGATCGTCACTGGTGGGAGGACGGCGAAAATCTCTATATGGATAACTGGCACGACTGCGGATTCAGGGAGTTCGACGGCCCCTCCCGGCCCGGCGATATGGTCATCATGCAGGTGCAGGCCAGCGTGCCAAATCATGCCGGCGTCCTGCTGGAGGGCAACATGCTGCTGCACCACCTGTACGGACAGCTCAGCCAGCGCATCCCGTATGGCGGCTATTACCGTGACCGGACCATCAAAGTTTTACGGTACAAGGATCTGATGTAATGGAGAAACGAACCGTTATCAAGCTGAGCGGGTCGATGGCGCAGCGTTTCGGGCGCACGCACCGCCGGGCGCTGTCCTCTGCCAGCGAGGTTTTCAGGGCGTTGTCCAGCACGGTGGACGGCTTTGAGGATTATCTCCGCGAGGCGCGGGCCAGGGGACTCGACTTCGTTATCTTCCGCGATCGCCGGAACATCGGTCAGGAAGAGTTTTCGCTTCTCGGCCCCGGCGATGAGCTGCGCATTATTCCGGTGATCCGCGGCAGTAAGCGTGCCGGCATCTTCCAGGCGGTGCTCGGGGCTGCCCTGATTGCCGGGGGTATCGCCCTTGGCCCTGCCGGAGCCGGGCTCATCGGTAAAGGAGTCGCGCTGAATGTTGCGCTGGTCGGCGCATCCATGGCGCTGGGTGGGGTGGTGCAGCTGCTGTCGCCGCAGGTGGCGGGGATGAGGATGCGTCAGGACCCGGATAACAAGCCTTCCTATGCGTTCGGTGGTCCGGTCAACACCACCGCCAGCGGCAACCCGGTACCCCTGCTCTACGGCCAGCGGGAGATCGGGGGTGCCATCATTTCAGCCGGTATTTATGCGGAAGATCAGCAGTAAGCCGGTACGTGATTACTTTATGCCGCCTGCGGGCGGTTTTTTTATGGGCGCGATATGACGAACACAGCGATTAAAGGACGCAAGGGCGGCGGCACCAAGACCCGCACGCCGGTGGAAGCCCCGGACAGTATTCAGTCCATAGCCAGAGCGAAAATCCTCGTCGCGCTCGGCGAGGGGGAGTTCGCAGGTGGCCTGGACGGGCGCAGCATTTATCTTGGCGATGCGTCATCGTATACCCCGCTGCAGAATGCCGACGGCAGTTACAACTTCAACAACGTAAAATATGAGTTCCGCTCCGGCACCCAGGACCAGAGCTATATTCAGGGCTTTCCGGGCGTTGAAAATGAGCTGCAGGTCGCCTACGAACTCAAAGCTGCCGTGCCGTATGTCCGCTCTGTCTCCAGTACCCAGCTTTCAGCCCTGCGCATCCGCCTCGGCTGGCCCTCGCTGCTGAACCAGAAAGATAACGGCGATAAAGTGGGTACACGCGTTGAGTATGCGATCGACCTGTCTGTCGACGGCGGCGCATATGTGACGGTGGTCAATGGCGCTGTCGACGACAAGACCACCACCCTCTATGAGCGCAGTCACCGTATCGACCTGCCGAAAGCCGCCACCGGCTGGCAGCTGCGCGTGCGCCGGATAACGCCTGATTCAACGACGGTGAATATTGTGGACAGTATGCGCGTCGAGGCTGTCACCGAAATCATTGATGCAAAGCTGCGTTATCCCAACACAGCGTTGCTCTACATTGAATTTGATGCGAAGCAGTTCCCGAACGGCATCCCGCAGGTCGTGTGCAATCCGAAGGGGCGCATTATTCGCGTGCCTGATACCTACGATCCTGACACGCGCACCTATTCCGGCACCTGGGAAGGCGGGTTCAAATGGGCATGGACCGATAACCCGGCCTGGATTTATTACGACATCGTGCTTAATGAGCGCTTCGGCCTCGGTCAGAGGATTGATGCGACCCAGATTGATAAATGGGAGCTGTACCGTATCGCGCAGTACTGCGATCAGCCGGTGCCGGATGGCAAAGGTGGCAGCGGTACGGAGCCGCGCTTCCGCTGCAACGTCTACATTCAGGAGCGCAATGACGCCTGGACGGTGCTGCGCGACCTGGCCGGTATATTCCGTGGCATGACCTACTGGGGCGACAACAAGCTGTATGTGCTGGCCGATATGCCCCGCGATATCTGGCACATCTATAACCATGCCAGTGTGGTCGACGGTAAATTTACCTTCGCCGATCCGAGCGAAACCACGCGCAACACTGCCGCGCTGGTGAACTGGTCCGATCCGGCGAATCACTACAAAGACACGCCCGAAGTCGTTTATGACAACGATCTGGCGATGCGCTTCGATTACAGCCAGCTCGAAATGACGGCCATCGGCTGCACCCGACAGTCAGAGGCAAACCGGCGCGGGCGCTGGGCGCTGCTCACCAACGGCATCGGTGAGGTGGTGACGTTCAGCACGGGTATGGATGTTCCCCCTGTCGGAGAGGTGATCGGCGTGGCCGCGAACGAACTGGCCGGCAGGGTGATTGGCGGCAGGGTAAGCGCGGTCAGCGGCCGTAATATCACGCTTGACCGTGCCGCAGATGTTACCGCCGGCAACCGGCTCTTTCTCAACCTGCCTTCAGGTGTGGCTCAGGCACGGACCGTGCAGGCGGTTAACGGAAATACTGTCACGGTCACCACCGCCTACAGTGAAACGCCTGAGGCGGAGTGCTGCTGGGGTGTGGATGCTGACGATCTTTTTATCGCGCTCTTTCGTGTTACGGGCACCCGTGACAACGATGACGGCACTTTCGAGGTGACCGGCGCGACGTACAGCCCGGATATTTACGCTGCGGTTGATACTGGCGCCCGGCTCGATGAAAGGCCGGTCAGCGTCATCCCGCCCGGCGTGCAGGCACCGCCGGAAAATATCGTTATCGACAGCTACTCGACGGTCAGCCAGAACATAGCGATCACCACCATGCGTGTGGCCTGGGATTCTGTTAAAGGGGCAATCGCCTACGAAGCGGAGTGGCGACGCGACAGCGGCAACTGGGTGAGCGTGCCCCGCACCTCCTCTCAGGGGTTCGAGGTGTCTGGCATCTACGCCGGGCGTTATCTGGTGCGGGTGCGGGCGGTGAACGCCAGCGATGTCTCGTCCATATGGGCGACATCAGCTGAGGTCACGCTCACTGGGAAAGTGGGTAATCCGCCGAAACCGGTAGGCTTCACCGCCTCGGAAACTGTTGTGTTTGGTATCGAGCTGAACTGGGGCTTCCCGGCAAACACGGACGACACTCTGAAAACAGAGATCCAGTACAGCCTGACCGGAACCGACGATGATGCCATGCTGCTGGCTGACGTGCCTTACCCGCTCCGAAAGTATCAGCAGATGGGACTCAAGGCCGGGCAGGTTTTCTGGTACCGCGCGCAGCTGGTGGACCGGACCGGTAACGAATCCGGTTACACAGACTGGATCCGCGGTCAGTCCAGCTCCGATGTGACGGACATTACAGAGGCTGTGCTCGCGCAGATCAAGGACACCGACCTGTTCAAGGACCTCATCGAGAATGCCGTGGACAGTAGCGCCAAAGTTGCGGATCTGGCTGAGGCAGTGAAGCAGAACGCTGACGGACTGGCTGCGGCGGCAGGCGCAAACCGCCAGACGGCAGAAGCCATTATCGGCAATGCTCTGGCGATCGCCGACGTGGTGGTACGTCAGTCAGCCCAGCAGGGCGCTAACTCGGCGCGGTTCGAACAGTTACGCGAGGTGATCGCCACCGAAACCGAGGCGCGCGTTACCGATGTGATCCGCCTGGAGGCAAAGACAGATCAGAATGCCGCTGGAGTCACTCAGGTTCGTCAGGCTCTGGCAACTGAAACGGAGGCGCGGGCTACCGCAGTGGATCAGCTAACCGCTCAAACGGCCAAAAATGCCGCTGGCGTCACGGACCTGACGCAGGTCGTGACAGATCTGGATTCCTCGACAGCCTCGCGCTTTGAGGAGATTTCAGCAGAGATCGCAGGCATAGATGGAAGCGATATCAGAGGAGGAATACAGAGCAACTCAATCGCGCTGATCACTAACACGCTGGCGCAGGTCAGTCAGTCCACCCGAATGAGCGTGCAGTACGGCGCTAACGCCGCAGGCATCCAGCGTGTTGACAACGTGATGGCAGATGCCAGCAAGGCCGTTGCCGAGTCGCTCAGGACGCTGGATGCCAGCACTGGCGGCGGCACGGCAAATGTCACTGATTTTGCGAAGACCATGGCGGATTTTTCGCAGGTCTCCGCGACAAAAATCAACTCCCTGTCAGTGACGGTAAACGGTCAGCAGGCGGCAATCGTCCAGAATGCACAGGTCTCGGCAGACATCAACAATAACCTGAATGCGATGTACAGCATCAAGGTGGGCGTGGATGCCAATGGCCGCCAGTTTGCCGCGGGCATGGGTATCGGGGTGCAGAATACCCCGGCGGGGATGCAGTCGCAGGTACTCTTTCTCGCCGACCGATTCGCTGTTATGTCACAGGCAGGCGGAACGGTGAGCCTGCCTTTTGTCATTCAGAACGGTCAGACGTTCATCAACGATGCCTTCTTCAGGGATGCCAGCATTCAGTTCGGTAAAATTACCGATTCACTGAAGTCGGACAATTATGCCGCCGGCGCAGCAGGATGGAATCTGCCTAAAAGCGGAAATGCGGAGTTCAACCAGGTAACCGTTCGCGGCGCAATTTATGCCACCAACGGCGCTTTCAACCTCACAGGGCCGGGAAACACCACCGTTATTAACGGGCTTGGTGTCACTGTTAACCTTGCAAACGGCGGTCTTATAAGGCTGGGGAGCTGGTAAATGCCGTCTGGCTTATTGATCGATTTTAATGACGGGTACCGGATGGAAATTACGGCGGGGCTGCGTGCCCCGTTTTTCTGCCGGACGACGACCCAGGGCTATTGGGGAAAATCTGTGCCGGTAGACGGGTATGGTAGCGGGGACATGGCTGTTTTCATCCCGACCGAAAGCGTCAGAATTTTTGATTTTGGCACCGCGCTTTTTCCCTACACCCAACGTCTGGTGTCTGTGACGCAAAACGGCGGGACATTGACGATGAATTCTCAGGGAGACAGAGAGGGGGCATCTGATACTTACCAGTGGCCCGGACAGGTATGGCGCATCACACCCGCAAGCCAGTCAGGGAATAGCGGCCTGCTAATTTCTGACTCTACAGATTTTACCGCCCTGACCACGAACGGGAATCTCGGTAGCTGTACCTGGTACGGCACCGTAACCATCAATGGGGCATGGACGCCGCCTGTTACCGGGATAGTTTTTGCCGCATGGGACAGCCCAACAGCTGTACTGGAGAATATCGGCGGGACGATAGCGTGCTCCACTGATTCCGGTGCGTATGAAGATCTACCCTCATCAGTTACTGCACGCATCGCGATTTTTTCGAATGTGCAACCTGTGCCGGGGGATGGGCTGACATACATCAATGCGCAGGGGCAGTGCACCTTCTCAACAACCCGGAAACCCTTTGTCATCAGGAGCTTTTTTACCCCCACTCTTGCCTGGCAGGCAGTAGGCGGCATGGTACCTGTAGGACGGTATGGATGGGAAACCCGGAGAGCTGATAATTCCACCTCGTGGCACGTCGGGCGCGCCCGTGGACTGATGATGAGCGGAGGAAGCGTCAAAGGAGGCAGGGGGCGCGTTATCACACGGAACGACAGGAAGAACTGGGATTTTGACAGCAGCGGAATGAGCGCCATCAGTTTGCCGGTTATTCCCTCCATGTATTAATTAATTAATTCAATAAACCGCTTCGGCGGTTTTTTTATATCCGGAGCAGCAATGATTTATACAACAGGCTCGATCGCTGTCAGCGGCAATACCCTGACAGGCACAGGAACGAATTTTACCGCGGCAGGCTCCCTCATTCGTAACGGCTGCACGGTGCTGGCACTGACCAGCCCGGCGCAGGCATTCCAGATCACCGCAATCGACAGTGCGACCAGCCTCACGGTAACCCCGGCTGCCAGCCCGACGGTTCCCGCCGGCACTTCGTTCGCCATTTTGCTGAGCGACAGCCTTTCCGTTGACGGCCTGGCGCAGGATATCGCCGAAACGTTCACCATGTTGAACGGGTCCGGCGATGTGACCATCACCATCAATAGCACGCCTGTGACCGTACCCGGCCAGAAGTCGCTGGCAAAGAAAGGCGCCAACAGCGATATCACCTCCCTCAGCGGGCTTACCACTGCATTGAGCATTGCACAGGGCGGTACGGGCGCAAAGGATGCTGACGGTGCCCGTAAGAATCTGGAACTGAACCGCACTGCTGGCCGCTGGTACCAGTCAAACCATCCTGAAGTGTCGAAACGCTTCGGCTTCTACGGCATCACAAACACCGACCCTAACGAGATGCTTGTCTATATCGGCAAGGATTGCCTGCGTATCAAAGGCATCTTCCGATCCGACCTGTCTACTATTCTCGCTGGTCAGACGGTTATATCAGCAAAGCCCATTGATATTGATGGTGTGACGCGGGCAGATGCTGCTTCGACTTTCACCCCGGTATCGGCAGTTTATGCCGGAGGGCTGCAAAACGGTACGCTGAGCTATCTCTCAATAACAACCACTAACACAGGATCGACGCTGAATATCCCGCTGGTAGGGGCGCAACTGGGGATCGCTTTCTTCATGTTTGATTTACATATCGGTTTCACATCCTGAGGAGGATAAATGATTAATTTTTCAGGATCGTATACGCAGCGGGTAAAAGTGGCATTCGTCTATGTCTCAGGACTTGAGGAAGAAATTATGGGCAGGTTTCCTCTGATGTTTAAGCAGGATGCTGATGGCAGGTTGATGCGTCAGTCTGCGGGCTGGGTGCGGTGCGCTTACGGAGAGGTGATCGACATTAATGGCCAGTTCATCGCAAGAGATGAGGCCGATTTTGGCGCGCGATACATCGAAATTCCGGAATATGCTGGCAGTTAGGTCAGTTATCCAGGTGCATGTATGACGTAAAAAAGCCCTAGCGACGGGGCAATAGAGAAGGCTTAAAAAACCCGGCGCGGTGGCCGGGTCTTCCTCTATAAATCCGTCTTCATTTTTCCGAAGACCTTCTCAATCCCGGCTTCATATTCTTCTTTGCTATCACTCATGGCGGCGACGCCAAGAAGTTTCCCTATGTGCTGTCGGAGCGCTTTGACGCCAATTTCGGAAAGGAACAAGTGTAACTTATCTGTCTGCTTTCCGTTTTCATCGCGACTGGCACGAATTTGCTCAAGTATCTTCCCTTTGCTCTTTGCGAGCGGAACGTAAATCTGCATGTTTGTTAATTGGCCGAATCGAATTGGTCTGCCTTTTTCAGGGCGATTTAATCCGTATAAGCGGTACCATTCTTCGTATAGTTCGTCAGGAAACTCTTTCTCATATTGGCGCGCTTCTTCACGAACAAAAGCCTTGAACGCATTAATTACTTCTTGAACTTCAGGGCGATAACCTGCAACTGCATATGCAAGGCCTTTAATGCCGGCCTTCATCGCAGCATTAGAGAGCAACTGTGCCTGTTTTGCAGCTGCGATCCTGCTTTTTGGCAGGGCACCAGCGATGTTGGCTTTTATTAATGCACTAGCCAGGTCACCAACCACAGTTATGTCATATCCATGAGCCTCGCTAAAACCCAATCCTGCATCATCACCCTTCCATTGAAAAATAAGAGGATTTTTGAATTTTTCTAGTAAAATTGCATCGACGTAAGGTGCCATGTATTGTGAGTGAATAAACCTGTCAACATCGTTACCAAGTCCACCTAAACCAAGCAGTCTGGACAAGCCACGCTTACTGGTGACGACTGTTTTTTCTTCGTCATTTAGAACGTAACATTCCGCGTCAATCCCAAACTCATCCATGAAGCTACCTTTGTGGGTCGCTTTATACCCCCATCTGGCTGCTGCTCCTTTTTTGGCTTGAGCGCTACGTTGTTTTGATGTTAAAGCCTTGGCACGTGCAATGCCGCCTTTCGCTTTACCCTTGGGTTCTTTCTTGTCACTCATTATTGTAAGCACCTTGCTGTGAAATGTGCTTGCATAATAGACGCCATGCAATAATAAAAGCAAGCATTGTTTTTTTATTTATGCTTGCATTATTTGGCGCAAAAAAAAAGGCCGCATTTCTGCGACCTCTCTCTACCCTTACCGTTTAAAAATCGTCAATTAGCTCTTGAGCGATTTTATGCACCTGTTGAGGGTTAAACTCTCCATCTACCGCAGGGTAGTTGCATTCTGGCAGCGTCCATTCACTAGGCTGATCTTCATCACCCTCGATGTGAACACCTGGGTCATTTCTAAAATGCTCTCGATTGGCGTTCACTTCTTTAATGGCAGCGACTGCAGAATCACGTTCATGGCCTCTGATAACTAGTTTTGCGGCAAGCTTTGCATCGCTCCAACGATTTTCTTCTTCGATCCTCTCTACTTCGTCATCTAATTCCCAGTCTGCTGCCATTTTTTCACCTTTGCTGTGATTAAATTAATTACAAGTTATTCTAAAAAATACCCAAAATTTTCTTCCGCCACCTAAACCAGCCGCAGCTTCGTCTCTACAGCGAGGTAAAGGAGAGGTCTATGTGCCGTCTGACCGTCAGTTGTCAGTAGTGCACTGCTTCTTCTCGTACTGACAGCCATGATGATCTTTGCCGCAAGCAAAGGGCATTTCTACGTTACAGCTTCCGTTGTACCAGCTGGTGTCGGCATGTCTGAGAGAAGCCAGATACTCTTTTACATTACCCCATGAGAGTGACTTGCGACAGGTGGGATTTTATCAGGGGGGGGCTCAACCTCTAAACTATGCAAGATTCAGTGGGTGAGCTAGTGACCACAGGTTGTTCATGCAGGGCGACCACAGGCGCATTCTACACAGCCGTTATTTTGAAAACCAGTGATCAGCAGATTCCCACGTTTCCTGAAGCACAGCCTCCCCGAAAGCTTCACTCCCTTCCTTGTCCGTAGGACATAAAGCCAGCAATGAAAAAAGCCCCGGCGACGGGGCAGTTAAATTCCGTACCTGTCTGGTGCAGGCTACGGGCTGCAATGATTTTAGTCGAAACACGGTTTAACTTAAGAAAAATTCTCGGCAGTTCAACCCGTTGACAAATCTTCTTGCCGCTTCGTCTTGATAAGCTCTGGAATTCAAAATACTGTATATAAAAACAGTATTAAGGAGGTGCACATTATGCCAAGAAGAGACGATATCGAGACAGCATTCAGGCAGGCCATAGTGATGGAGCCGGGCGGGAGACGAACGGTTACGACTGCAGATTTCGTTAAGATACTGCTGACCTTCAACTGGGACTTGACGCCGCGCGAGGCTAACCAGTGGATTGAGGGCCACGTCAGCACGTTCAAAGATATCTCCCGGCAAGAGGGTGAACTCCGTACGTTCATGATGTACAACCCGAACGGAGGGCTCTGATATGGGGTTCCCATCACCGGCTGCCGATTACATGGATGAAAAGATATCGCTCGACCATGAGCTGATACGTGTACCTTCCGCTACATACTTCCTGCGCGCCGGCATCGAGTCCCGCCGTGAAGCGATAAAGAAAGGGGCTTTGCTGATCCTGGACATGTCGGCCACACCGTTAGACGGGTCGATAGTGATGTGCCATCTGGATGAGCAGATGCGTATGCTGCGATTGCGGCTTCACCCGCGACCGAGGCTGGAGGAGTTGGATCGACCAGAAATCACTTACCCGATGACCACTGATGATTACGATGGGCGCCTGGTTTTCAAAGGAGTGATCACCTACATCATCAATGACGCTAGGACGGGGGAGTTTGACGACTGTCCGGTGATGTAATTTGTCAGGGGTTTTACCTTCATTTTACCTCAGTTTTACCTTTGACAAAGTTCAGGCATAAAAAAACCAGCCGTAAGAGGCTGGTTTAATTGGGGAATTTTGGTCGGCACGAGAGGATTTGAACCTCCGACCCCTGACACCCCATGACAGAGGTTCCTATCTTAACAGCCGCTTAGTGCCAAGAGCGGACGTAACGAATAACTGTTTGTGTGGAGCACTGGGGAACAGGCCAGTTCCATCCGGAAGTCGTTAATAGTCATTTGTTAAATTTGGATAGACGTTATAGTCTGAACAAGCATGGTAGATTCAGTATCTAAAACTGAATTGAGGATAGAAGTAGTAAAATTTTTTATGAAAGGGAGCATCATGGCTAGAAAGAAAAGCATTAAAAAAACATCGTCGGACTTCATTGTTAAAGCTAATGATCTTGAAAATTTTGTTATGAAAAGCATTTCTGGTTTATCTGACCTTCAGCAATCATGGTGCCATGACTATGCAATCATTAGTTTGTATAGAGAGTTTGAGCAAATGATGCTTCATGTGATTGTTGGTGCAATCAATAATGATTCGTCAGTTATATCTGCTAGAACAGGAATTGAATTTCCAAAACACCTTACAGACGAAGTGTGCGAATATATCGTTCTGGGCGGAGAGTATTTTAATTTCAAAGGAAGAAATGGTTTAATAAAAAACCTAAAAAAATACCTCCCAGACGACCATTATTTAATATCGATAGTTAAAAAAACAAAGTATACAGACCCACTTGAAAAGTTAACCGCATTAAGAAACTATGCTGCACATGAAAGTTCGCAATCAAAACGGGCAGCCCTTAAGGTTACAGGTCAAAAGAGGATAGGGACTTCTGGAACATGGTTAAAGCTACAAGGTAGATATAAAGCTATTTCGGATTCTCTTAAAAGCCTAGCTAATGAGATAAACAGAGATGCACCATATTAGCTGAATAGGGTACCGGCTCCGTCATGATAGAGCCGGTACTTCACCTCTTTAAACGAGCGTCAGGAAGGCTATATCGGCGGGCGGTATTTCTGTTCTTGCAGACCCACGACTTCTGAGGGGACTACAACGTCATCAAGGCAAAAGGCGTACACTTTTTCTAGGAGATGCGGAAGGAAAAGTACGGAATGGTTGTGGTTTTTGGGGACATCTATGCTAACTGCAGGGATCTTTATCAAAACTCGCAATCCTGACAACTCTGAGACTGCACATGCCCTACACGTGACCGGAATGTTACTTTCAAAATAATGAAAATAGCCAGTAGTCATCAGTAGATGTCTGCTTTTCGCTCATAGCGGACGTTTGAAGACATTATTTTACGCTGTTATTTTCATAATATGACTTCAACACTAACGGTAACTCTCTGAAGGAAAAAAAGAATAATTCAGTAAATATTACGAATAATTACTCTAACTTTTTGTTTTTTCATAACTACACAATTGATTTAAAATCCTTGGTTTAGATAAGAAATCTCTTCCCCAAAATGATCCGTATTTTTTTTATAATCAATAGGTTAGTTGTTGTGTTTTATTGACGGTTTATTAGGCTGAAGAGGGGTTTATATTTAATAAAAACAGACGGTTAGATATAAATTAGCTATGTACTGCTGCGTCATATGGAGTGCTTTGAAACCGCAGACTTGATCGTGAAAGTTATGCAAGGCGAGATTGCTGTCAAAAACGTGAGGGCTGCAAGCATTTAATCTATGCTGCGGGTCAGATAAAAGGTATTACTAGTGGTTCTTTTTCAGGCCTAGGGATACTTCCATTACGATTTCTGGCCTTAACCTTTTAATCTGATACATCACTAACTAAATCGTCTGATTTCGCTTTTGGAGGACGTCGTAATAATGCAGATGTCCGCTATGTGCCAGGAGCGGACATTGCAAGAAATAATGTTGCGTAGCGGAAAAAGCAATTAAACATAATTGGGTTGGAGATTAACTGGTTCAAGTCCCTAAAGTATGCACGGTGCAAAATCGAGGCCTAGCACATACTCTATACCCAGAGACGCCCCATCCTGAGCAGGACTGGATGACCTCATCCGAATTTGCTGAAAAGTCTGCCGATTGTCAGGATACGCAGCCAACTGGGGGCCGGTTGTTCCTGATTATGACTAGTATATATTCGTATTCAGGATCATGAGCCAATATTGCTCATCACATATTTTATCGATGGACAATTCATTCTAGAGTTGATAATACTAACTTACACTTTTAAAGGAAAAAGCGGGCGTTATGGAAATCGAAGAATTCACTGACACATATTCAGACGACATTATTTATTTAAGAGAAGCAAGAGAGGCGCTTCTGACGCACCCTCTTCGTTCAGAAATGCCTAATTATTGCAATGCGTCCCTGTGCAGGATATATGCAATTGTAATGATTGGCAGCATAGAGTCAATGCTGGAACGATGGCTTGACCGTGATAACCTTGAAATACTAAGCATTTATTTTAAGCCAAGAGTAAGCAATGCCGTTCGCATTAACGGATTATGTTCGTCTTTTACCTCGAAAGGCATCAATGTTAATAAAGACGTATTTGATGATTATTTGGCGATAAAATACCTACGTAATGCGATAGTACATGCCAACTGGGAGAAACCATCCGGTGGTCTGAAACAAGATGAAATAGACTGGATTCATAGTCGTGGATTCCCCACTGATACCCGCAAACTCAATTCAACGCACTGGCAGCGATTTGAATGGGTTAATGAAAACATGATGCTCTACATTGCACTTTCAGGATTTGCAAAAGCTCCACCTGCTCATCATACGGGTACAGTAGGTACTGATATCAAGCCGTTGCCAGATACCAGTGGTATCATCAACTGGTCAGACTGGCCCAGACTCTACTGGTCGAATCTTGAACGCATTTCTGAGTCATTAAACACAAGCATAGCACAAGGGATTAGCCAAAATGAAAGTAACTGGTTAGAAAAACTCGCTGGCTCAGATTTCAACAAATTAACATCATCGCAAAAAAATCGCCATCTCATTCTGTCTGCTTTTACTTCAGTTAAAAATGGGGAGCGTATAGTACAGAATACACTCGAGATTTCAGAAAATGTATCCATGTGCTGGAACCAATTTGTTTCCCATTGCCCGGAATTTAGAAGTTTAGAAAAGTTGGAAGTCAGGTCTGCAATAAGTACTCTTTATATCATGCACGAAAACAATATTCATCCTATAGATCATATTTTCCCGGAACTTAAGGAAGACGCCCCATTAAATGTACATGAAGATTTGGTTTCAGTGTGTTTTGAAAAAACAGAACTACTCACAATTACTGATATTGCCAAAGCTTATAAGCTGGGAAGAATGGCATATCGAGTAATGCCAAACATTATGCCGCTAAAATTGCTCTCTTATTTAATGCCAATTTGTTCCCCTGAAAGAATTCAGGAATGGCATAATCAATCAAATTATATTTCTGATATTTATAAATTAAGTCGCCTCTGGTATACATCCATTGAAGGGCGCCAGTTGAATCTTGATGCAATTGATTATTATCAAGATTTAATTAAAGACTTGAGCAAAGTAAAATAACACGCACATACATTCAATAGGTCAGGCGATCGTCTGACCATTTTTAATCAACACCATTTGGCGAGGTTGATTAACCTGCTCCCCGTTGAATAAGACACCTCAATGTTAGTCATGTAGTTGTTGGAGCTGCGAACTTCCGCTCTTCGCTCATAGCGGACCCATGACCTTGCTTTCTGTCCGTACTGTGCCAGGAGTAGACATTGATATATGTAAATTTATGGTGAGCAGGTCAGTTGAGGAATTTTAAAAAATGTTTGCTAATCAAATAAAGGCGTTTGGAAAGGCATTCGAAGGCAGATTAGAGCCTTTTTTACTTGAAAGTGCTTTGGACTATATAGACTTTAACGAAGAACCACTAGCCTTTGAAATCTTATGCGAACATATTTGTGAGTATGATGTACAGCTTAGCCAAACTGAATATGATGAAGCCATAGCATTAGCTAAACACATGGGGTTAAATGTACTGGATGGACCCTACAAGCACTTAGCTGGCTTAATTGTATAATGAGTCGATTTGACCTTTACCCCGCTGATTCTCACGGAATGTTATTAGCAATGTCCGCTTCTCGCTCATAGCGGACATCGTCCTGCGTATTAGTACAATTTGTATCAGAAGAGGAAGTCCATTAATCACAAGTAAATATTTCAACTAAAAATAATATGAAATAAAAAAGATCACCAGATACAAATTTTATGTCTGATGAGTATTCGAGATTATATCAGTCAATCATCGGCATTTTTCCTGCGTTAGCGAAAGGTTGCACCGCTTTAAAAGAAGATGTTCAGTAATATTACTGATTGCGACAAAAGAAATTTCAAATATTTTTACCCCGGACTGCTCGCTAACCTAAATTACTTCTGATTATCGTAAAACGGGAATCTCTAAATGGGGGTTTAATTTATGTGAAATGAGCGCTAACCTTTACAACGCTATTAGCGCCTTAACTCTGATTCTAACCCTTTAAGTATAGAGTTAAATCTTCAATATTCATAAATGTAAAAGTCATTTTTTTTATTATAAGCCATTCCAAGTGATCTAAAAAATAATGGATAATTATAATATCCTTTTGTGTACATGAAATTTATTTGAGCGATATTAGGGAATTCATGTTTTATCACTTTAACAAACTCCTGAATAACTAACGTCCCAAAACCATTCCGTGTTAATTTGGAATTAATGCCAAAATGTGTAATGGTAAGATGATCTATAGACTTGTCATAACTGCTCCTCTGGATGTAAGCTATTGTTTCATTGGCGTATTTTATTTCAATGTCGATAATTGGTATTATATTTGGATCAATTGAAGTAACTTTATCAAGACTTTTGTTTTTTAATTTACTTCTGTTTTGATAAATACAATCAATAAAGTTTTTCTTTAATTTTCTCTTTGCCAGAAAAAGAATCATAGGGTTATTCCTTTTAGAGTTTATACAAAATGTGGGAAGTTTGAGCCTAAAAAATGCCCTTGATTTTCCCTACACCATCAATATTTTTTCAACGAGATATTCAGTAAAGGCATGAATCCCCCAATTTAATACAATCCAATCAGCTCACATTATGATCGGCTGTTAGTGCTGAAAGTACCTTGCACGTTATAGAATCAACTTATGAGAGTCGGAAGTTATCTCTCCGCTTCTCGCTCATAGCGGACATTCGAAGACAGCTTTTTAACGTTGTTATTTTCATAATATTGCTTCAACAGTAACGGTAAGACTTTGAAGCAAAACACTTAGAATTTCAGTGAATGTTATGAAAAATTACTCTAACTTTCTGTTTTTGCTTAACTACACAACTGATTTAAAATCCCTTGTTCGGTAGACATAAGGTACTGATCTTGAGCTGCATACTGTCAAAAGTGGTTATCAAAACTCAAAAACAAATCAGGATAATCATAGGGTTACAAATCAGGTGAAATTCGTGAGTTCGCGCTGAAAAATCTTATATTAGTGAATTTTATCAATAGCTTGTAACTGATCCTGAAAACTACTGCTGCGTCATATGGAGTGGTTCGAAGCCGCAGACCTGATCGTTAAAGGTATGGAAGGCGCAATCGCTGCCAAAACCGTGACCTACGATTTCGAACGTCTGATGGATGGCGCTAAGCTGCTGAAATGTTCAGAGTTTGGCGACGCGATTATCGCGAACATGTAATCCGCGCTGCGGGTTGCACAAAAGCGGGAACCTGTTGGTTCCCGTTTTTTATTGGGCGTTTGAATTCTTCCCCAAAACTTTCCCCAAAACCTTTCCCCAAAACTCCCTCTTCACGACCCTGTTTTTGCGCTCACTACCACCCAGTCTTTCCCTCGGTCATCATTATATCTGTCCGTCATTTTCTGTGTTTTATGCCCCAAGAGTTTTTGCGTATCTACACCCTGTTCTCTGTATAACCGTTCCGATAAAGAACGTTGCTCATGGAAAGTAGGAGCAGTCCCTTTATCCCAATTAAGACCACTTTTATCTCGCGCCTTTCTAAAAGTGGTTGTTAGTGAACTTGTAGAAACCTTATCTCCTCTAGCTGCTTGGGCAGATGTATGCCTGAAATGTACCAGATATTTACTGATAACAGCGTCGCGACACTTCGAAATAACGTCCCTTAGAGTTAGGCCTAACACATCACATTTCAAATCCAAAGGTATCGCCAGCCTCGAGCCTGTTTTTTCCTGTTCCACATGCAGCATATCATCCCAAATATCTTTAAATTGCATGTTACAAATATCTCCCAAACGTTGGCCTGTAATCAAAGCCAGCAACATCCCGCACTGAAGATAAGGCTCTTGTTGTTCAGCACTGGTGTAGATCTTCTTCCATTCATCCAGAGAAAGTCGTTGTCTGGTGACTTTATTTCTCGGCTGCTTAGTTGCCTGCGCAGGGTTATATCCGGGTGGAACATGGCCGCTGTGCTGCGCTTCTTTAAAGACGTCTATCAACACCAAACGCACTACTTGCGCCATGCGGTTATGTCCTTCTGCTTTTATCGCATCAGTGATCTCGGCAATATCGAGGGTGGTAATATCCTTCAAGTGTTGCAAACCGCAATGTTCACGGAACAGACGAACTGGTTTATTTTTTTGCTTGAAAGAATTTGGTCGTAATTCATTGTGTCTGAGTCGTTCTTCTTGAATGGCCATATATTTGTCCAGCCACTCTGTAACCGTGATATCGGTTCTCCTGCCTTTCATCCTAGCCAGTCGGTCATTCACGCTGAGAATCTGGCGGGTGCGCTGCTCCGCAATAATCATATTTGCTTCTGTGGCAACTTGCTTTGCCTCGGCCTCATCAGTTCCAAGGCTATGGAAGCGTCCGGAAAGGGGATGCTTATATTGCCAGTATATTTTCCCCGTGCGTTTATCCAGCTTGCAGTAAAGGTTAGGTACAGAGATTTTATGTGAACGTGGTCTAGCAGCCATCTTCGATAATCCGTCGTAATCTGGGGTTGGCATTGGTCGGTATTTGAGGTGCTGCAACGACACCCACAAATCTGGCCTCGCGATCTACCATCCAGCATCGTCCCACCCTAATAGCAGGGGGCACCATCATTCTGCCTTTGGCATATTTCTTGAGGACACGCTCGCTTGGAGCATCTGCGCCGAACTCTTCTTTAGCCCAGTCGATTAAAGGGATCATTCTTGACATTGATTCTCCACTGCCGGCTGCAACCGGCTATTTCAATCGGTACGCACATGACGAGCACCCGTGACGGGCGCCGTCGTTACAGCTGATACAAATCTTCGGTTCGCTGGTGGCCGGAGCCACCTGCTTGATTATCCTGGCTGGGACCAGCACCGGCATCGGTACGCGCTGCCGGCGGGCTTCCTCCAGCAGGTTTGCCAACTCCAGCAGGCGCGCTTTACAGTCCATTGCTTCAGCGCGCCACCAGATCACATCTTCACGCAGTAGGCGCTGGCGCCGCAGCTTTAGTTTGCTGGTCATCACCCCTCCTGCTCGGGCGCTGCCGGATATCCAAGCCCCTTATCACTGAAACTGATAACGACCTTGCTTGGGTCGGCGCACTGTGGTTCTTCGCCGTTACGGAACACCACAAAACTAGTACCGTGCATTTCTGCCATCTTTTTAGCCTCAGCAATCCACGTAGCCGCCGTTACAGGCCCTGCTTTGAGCATGGCGGCGCGGCAGGCTTCCCACCCACTGCGATAGGTATCATCAAAATTATCTTCTTCCATGAAACGCCGCTTGTACTCTTCTCGGGTTAGTTCATCAGGCACAGCCACCGACGATGGCGGTGCGATGTAGAGAGCGGCACCAACGGCAGGTTTGCGTGATACCCCGTCGTCGGCGTACCAGCAGACCCCGATATTATCCACCTTCGCCACCGGCTCGCTGTCCATTCCCGCCAGCAGCATGCGGGCCATCTGCATCCACTCGGCGCGGCGCGGATAATTTTCGGCACCAATTCCATAAGATGCGATTTCTTCCAGCCGCTCCCGGCTCAGTTGTGCGGTCATGATTTCAACCCCTCGAAAGTCACTGTGGCGTAAAACATATCGCTCGGATCGCGGTAGAACTCGATGGCCTTTATGCAAAGGACGCCGGTCCGGTTGCCGGTCAAAGCGATGGTGAACGTGTCGCCTTTCTTGGGCTTCTTCTCGTGAATGAGCCCGGCGCCAAAGAAATGGCCGGTGATCTCCATTTTCCCTTTTGGCTTGAAGCCGTGAACGAAGTGGAGGGCGTGGCCCCAGTACTGTCGGGTGTAATCGAACTCTGTGCTTTCCGGCCTGGTGCCGTTCAGCAGCGCGATTAATTTAGCGAGCATGGGCGGCTCCTCGCAGCTCTTTCAGCTGCTGGCAATCCACGCAGGTTTTGCAGCCGGGAACGGCAGCCCGGCGCGCCTCAGGAATGTCCACGCCACATGCTTCGCATTGCTCAGCGGAAACAGCGTTACGGTCGATGCGAATGCGCTGTAAGGCATGCGCCAGGTTGAGCTCTACCAGCTCGTTGGCCTGGTCGATGATTTCTGCTGTCATGCTGACTCCTTAAATTTCGAAGGCCAGTTGTGGCATAAACCTGTCGCGCCCGGCGTCATAGTTCAGTGAGCTGGCGCTGTTCATTGACTCAATACGTTCAACAAGTACCGCTGCACGCGTCTCTTTACTTGCCGGCGCATAGGCTGATTTTTTCCAGGCTTTATCGATACCGATATTGCGTGCGACGTTAGTACTGTCTGCAGAGGACAAAGGGATGTGCCTGAAAATGTCGGCATTCAGCATTCGTAAGCCGTGTAATTTTGTAATCGGGTAGCCGTTCTCATCGACAACGTGTCGGATCAGGTCACGTAATCTGGCAACGCAGCGGCGCGGTCGTTTTGCGTCGTACTCGCCCATGCTTC